>Ga0315291_10000342_pt1 | contig 60801 bp, 50 predicted proteins | sample YL17G12_20_MG_FD_203070 | JGI IMG/M metagenome (GOLD analysis project Ga0315291, IMG submission 203070) | Sediment microbial communities from Yellowstone Lake, YNP, Wyoming, USA - YL17G12_20 | ecosystem: Environmental > Aquatic > Freshwater > Lake > Sediment | place: USA: Wyoming | collected... | reverse complement strand
CAGGCGCCGGCCCAGTACCCGCCCCCGCCTCCGGCCCAATACCAGCAGGCGCCGGCCCAGCCGGCCTACGTCGCCGCCCCGCCGCCCTCCGGGCCGCTGCCGCCGCCGTCGAGGCAGGGCAAGGTCACGATGCCCAACAACGCCATGTGCGGCTTCTGCAACCAGTGGCTCCTGCAGGGCTCGACCGGCATCATGTGCCAGTGCGGCAAGTACTACCACGAGCACTGCGCGAAGATACAGGAGAAGTGCATTGCCTGCGGGACGAAGCTGGCCATATAGCGGGATGCCTCCTATGAAGGAAAGCGCGCTGGCTGCAATGACCGTGCTCGTTCTCCTGGCCGGCGCGGCGCCGACGGCAGGCGCGCAGGAGGGCCCGTACCTGGTCCTGCTGATGGTCGAGGAGCGGGACTACAGCCCGGGCGAGGCCCTGAATTTCACCGTATACACGTTCTCCGGGGGCGAGCCGGCCGTCCTGGCGAGCCCGCCCTTCGTGGCCGTATATTCCGGGTCCGGGTCGGGCCGGGCCATCCCCGTCCTCGCCACGGCCCCCGGCCGCTACAGCGGGAGCTACACCGTGCTGTCGGCCGATTCGGATTTGTACGGGTACATACACCTCTCGACGACCGCGGACTTCGCCGGCCCGGCGGCGGGCGGAACCGGCCAGTTCGCATACGATGACGCCACCGTCCGGCTGGCCGGTTCGGGCTATCAACATCCCGCACCGGGCCTGTCCATCCGGGGATGGGTCCTCGAATGCCCCGACGGCGCGGTGCGGGCCGGGAGCCGCCTGACCGTCGCGGTGTGCGCCACGCGCGAGGGCGCCCCCGTGCCGCCCGGAGAGATCCGCTTCCGCATGGTCAACGCCCCGGCCACCGGCGGCCGCCAGAGCACCGACCTGCAGGCCCAAAGCCCGGCCCCGGGCTACATTCTCCTGCACTGCACCATCCCCGAGCAGGTCTCCAGCGGCACGTTCTACTTCTACGCCGACGGCAACGGGTTCACCGACGATTACATCACCAGCGTGGACCTGGACTTCTTCAATGTAGTCTACCACGAGCTCGCCCGAAGCGGTTCGCGGGTCGACTTCGAGCTCTATGTTTCCGACCGCGCCGGCGCCCCCGTCAACGGCTCAGGCGTGACGCTGCGCCTGAACCCCTGGCAATCGAGGGCCGACGCCATCCCGCTCGACCTGGGCAAGACGGACCATGGCGGCCGGGTGAAGGGCCTGTTCGACCCGGGGCCGGACGTCGGCGAGATGTCCATAGACGGCTGGGCGAACACGAGCCGGCAGTCCCAGAGGTTCTATGGCTCTGTCAAGCTCTCGAACGCAACGGCGCCCCTGAGCTACCAGCCCGGCTCGTTCTACATCGAGCGGCTCGGCTCCGATGGCAGGTTCCTGGCGGGCGGGAGCGCGATCCTTACATACATGGCCTTTTACAACGGCGAGCCGGTGCGGCTCCAGCCGCTGGACTGCTATCTGAGGCTGTACAACGGCGTGCCCGGAAGCAGCGTTCCCGTGGGCGTCCGGGGCCAGCGAGTAGTGACCGATGCCGGGGGCGGCTTTTCCCTGAACCTTACCTTCCCGGCAGGGTACTACAGCTACACCACCATCACGGCGGTCGGACCGGGGAGCCCCTACTCCGACCAATACGAATCGTATACGGACTGGGAACCGGCCCAGACCGGGCCGGCCGTCGCATCATCGCCTTCGGCAAATTGGGCGAACGTGAGCTTCTCGAAGGCCCTGGCGGGCCGATCCTGCAAGATATGCGCCACGTCGCCGTCGGGCGCCCTGGCGGCGGCCCAGGCGGGCTGGGACTTTCGATACGACGACCCGGACGCCCCCCGCGCCTGGGAGGTCTGGCAAACGTTCACCTGGTACCTGCAGGCCCAGAACGCCGGGCCGGGGCCGCTCCGGGGCCAGCTCGTGCTGCCCCGCCACCTGAAGAGCGGCCAGAACCTCACCGTCACGCTGGGCCTCCAGAACGCCTCCGGGCAATACACCGACGCCGCCTTCCCGCTCCGGGTCAGGCCCGCCCCCGCGGAAGAGCCGCCGGCGGACATCTGCTGCCTGACGACGATATTCATGGTCAACGCCCTGCTCATTGCGCTCCTGTTGTTCAATTACATGGCCGGGCGCCGCGGCGCGCGGAAAAAGGACCTCGAGGAGCTGGGGGCGGACGACCAGATAGACGCCGTGCTGCGCACCTCGCACCGCTCGCCGGCCGAACTGTCGCTGCCGATAAAGGTGGAGATGGCCCAGAGCGAGGACTGCACCGCCTGCGGGCGCAAGATCGCGCGGGGTAACATCGCGGTGCGCTGCGTGTGCGGCACCCGCTACCACGAGCACTGCACCGGCGGCGGGACGAAGTGCCCGTCGTGCGGACGGGAGTGGAGAAAGAGTTAGTTTTATATAGAAGCACTTATATACACTGCAATCCCGGGACAACGGGAACGGAGAGATACCGATGATGGGACAAGGCGGACAGATGCCGATTCTGGTGCTTAAGGAAGGAACGATGAGGGAGAAGGGCAAGGGCGCCCAGAGCAACAACATCGCCGCGGCTCGCGCGATAGCCGACGCGGTGAAGAGCACCCTCGGGCCGAGGGGAATGGACAAGATGCTGGTCGACTCCATGGGCGACGTCGTGATAACCAACGACGGCGTGACCATACTCAAGGAGATCGACGTCGAGCACCCGGCCGCCAAGATGCTGGTCGAGGTCGCCAAGACCCAGGACCAGGAGTGCGGCGACGGGACCACCAGCGCCGTGGTCATCACCGGGGAGCTGCTCAAGCGCTCCGAGGACCTGGTGGAGCAGAACGTCCACCCGACGATAATCACCCAGGGCTTCCGGATGGCCTCGGACAAGGCCACCGAGATACTGGAGAAGCTCGCCGAAAAGGTCGACATCGACGACCGCGCCATGCTCCTGAAGATCGCCACCACCTCGATGGCCAGCAAGGGCGCCGCCGCTTACCGTTCGAAGCTCGCCGAGATAGCCGTCAACGCCGTGACGAGCATCGCCGAGCAGCGGGACGGCAAGTGGGTCGTCGATAAGGACAGCCTCCTGGTCGTCAAGAAGCACGGAGGGTCCGTCATGGACACAAACCTCGTGGACGGCATCATACTGGACAAGGAAGTTGTTCATTCCAGCATGCCCAAACAGATCAAGGACGCAAAGATCGCTTTGCTGGACGTCGCGCTGGAGGTCAAGAAGACCGAGGTTGAGGCCAAGATAGAGATAACCTCGCCGGACCAGCTCCAGGCCTTCCTCAACGAGGAGGAGAACATGCTCAAGAAGAAGGTGGACCTGGTAAAGAAGTCCGGGGCCAACGTCGTGGTGTGCCAGAAGGGCATCGACGACCTGGTGCAGTACTATCTCTCAAAGGAAAAGATCCTTGCGGTCAGGCGCGCCAAGGAATCGGACATGAAGAAGCTGGCGAGGGCCACAGGCGGCCGCGTCGTGTCCAACCTCACCGACCTGTCCAAGGAAGACCTGGGCCACGCCGGAATGGTCGAGGAAAAGAAGGTCGGAGAGGACAAGATGACCTTCGTCACCGGGTGCCCGAAAGCGAAGGCCGTGTCCATACTCATCCGGGGCGGAACGGAGCACGTAGTCGACGAGCTCGAGCGGTCGCTCGAGGACGCCACCCGCGTGGTCGGCGTCGCTATAGAGGACGGGAAGATACTGCCCGGCGGCGGCGCCGTGCACATCGAGCTCAGCCTGGGCCTCAAGGACTACGCGGCCAGCGTGGGCGGCCGGGAGCAGCTGGCAATCGACGCCTTCGCCGACGCGCTCGACATCATTCCCCGGACGCTTTCGGAGAACGCCGGGCTGGACCCCATCAACATGCTCATCGACCTGCGCAAGGCCCACAAGAACGGGCAAAAGTCGGCCGGCGTGAACGTGTTCACCGGCAAGGTCGAGGACATGATGAAGCTCGGCGTGGTCGAGCCCCTCCGGGTCGACCGCCAGGCCATCCAGTCCGCCACCGAGGCGGCGACGATGATTTTGCGCATCGACGACGTCATCGCCTCGAAGACCTCCAAGGGCATGCCCGGCGGGATGCCCCCGGGCGGAGGAATGGGCGGCATGGGCGGCATGGGCGGCATGGGCGACATGGACTGAACCCCGCTTTCCCCCTTTCCCTTCCCAATTTTTTCGTTGGGAAGGGAAAGCGGGGCTTTTCCTATTTTTAAGGGAGGGGGCGGGGCGTGGCGGAGCAAAAGCGCGATTATTACGAGGTTTTGGGCGTCCCGAAGGACGCGCCGGCCGACGACGTGAAACGCGCCTACCGCGCCCTTGCAAAGAAATACCACCCGGACCTCAACCGGGAAAATCCGGCCCAGGCCGAGACCAGGTTCAAGGAGGTCTCGGAGGCCTACGAGATACTGGCCGACGAAAAGAAACGAAAGTTATACGACCAGTACGGCCACGAGGCTGCGGACCAGACGTTCGGCCAGCAGGGCTTCACCTGGGACCAGTTCACGCACCAGACCGACCTTCAGGACATCTTCGGCGGGTTCGATTTCTTCGGCGGCGACCCGTTCGGCGTGTTCGGCCGGCGCCGGCGCAACCCCAACGGCCCGGCGCCGGGCGACAACCTCCGCTACGACATGGAAATAACGCTGGAGCAGGCGGCCGAGGGCTTGGAAAAGGAGGTCGACGTGCCCCACAGCGCCACGTGCGGCGAGTGCGGCGGTTCGGGCGCTGAAAAAGGCTCCTCGCCCAGGAAATGCCCGCGCTGCGGCGGGGCCGGCCAGGTCCAGAACGTCCGCTCGCAGGGCTACAGCCAGTTCATAACCATCACGGCCTGCTCGATGTGCGGCGGCCGGGGCACCACCATCGACAAGCCCTGCCGGCAGTGCCGCGGCTCGGGCATCGTCTCGAAGGAGGAGCGGATCCAGATATCGATACCTCCGGGCTCGGACACCGGGCTACGGCTACGGGTAGGCGGCAAGGGCGAGGCCGGAAAGCGCGGCGGTCCGCCCGGGGACCTTTACGTCGTCATCCATGTCCGGCCGCATTCTCAGTTCCAGCGGGACGGGAGCGACCTCTACATCGAATCCGAGATCTCGTTTGCCCAGGCGGCATTGGGCGGCGAGCTGGAAGTGCCCACGATCCTCGAAGGAAAGGCCCGGGTCACGATACCGCCGGGGACCCAGACGCACACGATCTTTCGGCTTCAGGGCAAGGGGATGCCCCGCTTCGGCCGAAGCGGCCGCGGCGACCATTTCGTCCGGGTGCGCGTGGCCACCCCGAAGGCGCTCTCCGAGCGCCAGAGGGAACTTTTGAGAGAGTACGCCCTCGAGAGCGGCGAGCCGGTCGAGGAGAAGCGGGGCTTCTTCCGCAAGCCGGGGCGGAAATAGCTAGGATTATTTGCCTGGACGCCAATCCAAACAAGGTGCCGTCATGGACGAGCAGACGCCCCAAAAGAAAAGCCCCGAGCCCGCATTGGTGCTGCCGCCGGTCGACCGGCCGGCGATGGCGCCGGCCGCCGCCCCGGTTCCGTTGGGCCCCGGGCAACGCCCGGCGATGGGCTCCGGGCCTGCGCCCGTTCCGCTGGGCCCCGGCGACCGTCCGGCAATGGCCTCCGGCCCTGTGGCCGTTCCCCTGGGTCCAGCCGAACGGCAGGCTATCGCACCCGCCTCCACGCCCGCTTCCCTGCCGGCCTCCGGGGCGCCCGCGCTCGCAGCCGGAACCCCGCCCATTGACCCGCTTCGCGAACAGATAGCGGCCATCCTCTCGTCGGCCCGGACCATCGCGGTAGTCGGCGCCTCGGACAAGCCCGGCAAGCCCAGCCACCGCGTATTTTTCTACCTTTTGCACGCCGGATTCGAGATCTATCCGGTCAATCCGACCTTCAAGGAGCTGGGAGGGAGGCCTGCCTTTCCCGACGTTTGCTCCATCCCGGTCAAGCTCGACATAGTCGACATCTTCCGCCGGCCCGAGCAGGTGCTGCCGGTCGTCGAGGAAGCGATAGCCGTCGGCGCGAAGGCCGTGTGGATGCAGGAAGGCATCGTGAACGAGGAGGCGGCCTCGCGCGCCCGCGGGGCAGGCCTGCTGGTCATAATGGACCGGTGCGTGATGAAGGAGCACCGGAAAATGCGAAATCTCCCTGCCGAGGGGCAGGGACGCTAAAAGGCCAGCCTCACTTCTGCGGCCGGGCCTCGCTTATGGTCACCTTGCGGCCCTTGAGATCCTTTCCGTTGAGGCCGGCTATTGCCGCCTTGGCCTCGGCCTCGTTGGGCATCTCGACGAACCCGAATCCCTTGGACCGGCCGCTGTAGCGGTCCATGATTATCCTCGCCGAGGACACGGCTCCGTATGCTTCAAAGGCTTCCTTCAGTTCGACTTCCGTCAACTGGAACGACAGACTTCCCGCGTATATGTTCATTGGTACCAACTTCCCTGGAGCGGTTTGGGGCCCGCGGCCCTTTTCCGCGTTTTTCCTGTTGGGCGCGGCTAGGAATTACTCCTATTTAGCTGTGCCGATGGTCGACAAAGAACGGGAAACGGGGCAATGAATGGCAATACGGGCAATACGGACAATGCGGAACGACGAGGCAATGACGGGCAATAACAGGCAATGTGGCATCGACAACGGACTGCGTCCCCGAATTGCCCGAATTGCCCGTATCACAAATAGCCCAGATTGCCCATATTGCCCGTTTTCCCAGGGCAGCTAGTCCTTCATCTTTTCCAAAAGCTCCCGGTATACCTTCTGCTCCGCGCCAGCGGAGGTCTCGGCCAGCCGGCGCAGTATGAGTTCGGGGGTGCTCCGGGCCAGAAGCCCGCGCCGGGGCGTCCGGTCCACCACCAGGTTGTATTCGGCGTCCAGGCCCCGCGCCTCGATGCCGTCGATGCGCACCTTCGTGAACTTGGATATCTCCCGGGCCATGTGGGTGACGACGATTATGGTCGAATCCGTCTCCTTCACGCGCTCTATCATCGCCGCCACGATGCGCGCGCCTGCTTCCAGTTCCGTCATGGCCTCCAGCTCGTCGGCCAGTATGAGCTTGCGTGCATTTCCCGTTACGGCCGGAACGAGCGTGCGCAGGAAGCTCTCGAACGCCCCGGCGTTGAGGTTCTTCTGCTGGGAGAAGAAATAGAGCTCGTCGGGCAGCTCCAGCTGGGCCGCCCGGGCGCACACCGGCAGGCCGCAGCGGCCCATGATGACGGCCTGGGCCAGGGCCTCCAGGAGGGTCGTCTTCCCGCCGCTGTTGGCGCCCGTCAGGAGCACCGCGTTCTCCCTGCCTCCGAACGAGTAGTCGACCCTCTGGAGGCCCTCGCTCCTGGCCAGTGCCAGGTGGGCCAGCCCCTGGAGCTCGAACGTCTTGCCGAACCGGGGCTCCACCAGCCCGAAGTCCAGGCAGAACGCCCCGATGGCGAACTCGAAATCGAAGTCGAGCGCCTCCCTCAGCTCGTTTTCCACGGCGGGCCTGATATCGCGCAGGCGGCGCGCCGCCTTGACCCGTTCCTCGAAGAGCGACGTCCCCGCCTCGGCCGAGATGCGGCGCCGCGCCTTCTCCAGTTCGGGGTCGTCTATCTCGACCGGGTATCTCATCTCGTACGGCGCGTGGTCGTAGCCGGTGAGGGCCTTGAGCCTGCTTCGCCCGGCAGAAAGCACCTTCGAGTAGATCTCGCGGACCTTTTTCGGCACGCCCTGGCCGAGGACCTCGAGCACCTCGTCCCCCGAGAGGTGGAGCTCCCCGGCGTGCTTTTTGAGCTCGGCGTTCATCTCGTCGCGCACGGCGAGCACGGCCCGCTCGTAGCCTGCCAGGTCCACCCGGCGGGCCCGGAGCCGCTCGAGGACGGGCACGGCCTCGGCGCAGGCGCTTTTTTGGCCCAGAAGGCCGCGCAGTTTCGCGACCGTGGAGAGAAGCTCTCGGTTGGCCGTATAGAAATCCAGCACTGTCCCCGGGGCCATCTCGTAATCCCGCGACCCCGAGGGCACCGTCACGACATTGTCCAGCCGCGTGAGGTCCAGCCTTCCCTGGCTGCAGACATAGACGATGACGGAGGCATCCTCCAGCCCGGCCGGGTCCGAGGCCGGGAGCACGCGGCACATCCTCGAAATCTCCGAGCGCGAAAGCGTCTCGTACTCCTCCTCGCCCTCCACGAGCAGCACCGTGTCCCCGTCGAAGACGGGCGCCGGCAGCTTCGGCCGGGAAAGGCCGCCGAGCAGCTTCTCGACCTCGGGGCGCGGCAGCCCGGCCGCGCGGTCGCGGGCGGCCAGGCAAAGCTCCAGCCGCGAGCTTATGTCCTTCATTTCCGAAAGGGGCCGAAGCAGCCTCAGGCGGTTGCGCGCCGAGGCGGTGTGGGCGTATCCCTGCAGGAGCTCTATCAGCGCCTCGTGGACCGCGCCTGCCTTTTCGTTGGCCAGGAAGCCGGTGCAGAACGAGCCCAGGACCTGCGCGATGCATTCCACGGCCTTGCGCTCCCCGCCCCCGCAGGCCAGGCGGAACGCCTCGATGTCGTAGTCCCGGGCGGCTGCCTCCAGCGCCTCCTCGGTCTTGAAATGCTGGAGCAGCTTGCCCTTCTGCTTCTCGTTGAGGGCCATGCCGCGGTCCGCATCGTGGTGGGCGTTTATTTAACTTGCCGGGTATCTACCAGTTCTTTCGTCCGATTCGATTCTCTCGGGCTCCGGTTCTGGGACGCGCCTGCGCCTGAGCCGCCCGTACAAGGCCATCAGGCGCGCCGTCCAGGGCGCCGTGTAGCCCCGGTCGTGGAGGAACCGCAGAAGCGCTATGGAGCCCAGGACGACCAGGGCGGCGGCCGCCTGGCCGTAGGCGCTCCCCAGCTCGACCGAAGCGGCGACGGCCCCGAGGCCCAGCGCGCCCACCACCTGGCGCAGGTTCAGTATGAGAACCGTGAGGACCACCGAGGCGGTCATGAAGATGGCCAAATTCCGGAAATAGTGATCAACGAAGCCGGCCAGGTGCTCCTCGGAGAGCTTCCTCTCCTCCAGGAACCCCCAGCAGCGGATGGAGGTCTCGGCCGTTTCCAGGAAGAGCATGAAGAAAAGCCCGAAGAGGATGAGGTAGGGCAATTCGCCCTCGGGGTTGCGGACCCCGCCGGCTATGAAGAACGAGAACATCGCCGAGATGACCAGGTGCACCGGGCGGTGGTAGATGACCCCGAACAGGCCGAACAGCAGGGGTGCCGAGAAGAAGACCAAAACGAAGGTCTGGACCAGCACGTTGACGAAGACCCGGAGGTCCCAGGTTATGACCGCCAGGAGGATGAGCACCCCGGCCGCGGTCAGCACCGTGTGCCAGGCGGTGAACTCGAACGGGAAGAGCTTCCGGGCCTGTGGAAGTATGACCACGACGGCGGCCACGGCCAGGGCTATGAGCGAGGCCTCCACCGTGCCCAGCCCGCTGAGCACCTCGGAGCGGTCCATCACCTCGAACGAGCCGTGGTCGATCTCCCAGTTTAACGCAAATGAAAGGAACAGGAACGCCCCGGCCAGGATCATCAAAAGCAGCACGCGGTCCCGGGCCACCGACACCCTTTCCGAAGGCTCCGTGGAGCCGAAGCGGTCCGGCGGCGCCGGTCGCTCCTTCCCCGCGGGACCGTACCAGCGGTCGTCCAGGTCCCGTTCCCCGTAACCGCTGGCATCCGCGTACTGCCCGTCGACGTCCGCGCCCGGCGTCCCGTCCGCGTCGTCCCCGTCCGCGTCGTCGCCCGCCCCCCCGCCGCCGTACCGCCTCTCCCCGCTCATCCCGCCAGCCCTCCCTTGTCCAGCACGCGGTAGAGCGGCTGGCGGCAGTCCCAGTCCATGACCACGGCGCCACGGGCCCTAAGCTCGGAGATGAGGTTGTCGCGCTCCTGGTGGATGAGCTCGGCGCGGATGCTGATATGCCCCTCGGACATGTCCCGCTCTATGTCCAGAAGCGACGGGCTGAGGAACACCACCTCGTAGTTGCGGTCGCGCATGAGCTGGACCGCCTTCACCAGGGTGTCGTCGCCGTCGAGGCTGGAGATGACGAAGACGGTGCAGCGCGGGTGGAGGTGCGGCAGGGCCAGCTCCACCGCCGTCATGAGCGGCACGTCCCCGCGCGCGTAGGTCCCGACGAGCGCGCTGGTCATTATCTGTATCTGGCGCTCGCCTATCGAGGGGAATATCGCCTTGACCTCGTCGTTGTAGGTGACCAGCCCCACCTCGTTGCGGCACTTGAGAAGGTGCGTCGTGACGGACACAGCAGCCTTGACCGAGTATTCCAGCGGGTTTCGCAGGGGCGAGCCGAAGCCGGTGACGGCGCGGGCGTCGACGAAGACCATGACGTCGCAGAGGTTCTCCTTCTCGTACTCGTTGACGAGCCACTTCTGGTGCCTGACCGACGCCTTCCAGTTTATCCGCTTGAAGGCGTCGCCCATCACATAGTCCCGGATGTAGTAGAACTCGGAGCCCAGCCCCGCCTGGCGGCAGCCTATGGTGCCGAAGTAGGGTATCATGTAGCGCGACCGGATGGGCAGCGTGTGCACCTCCTCCAGCCTCGGATACACCGAGAGGTAGCCGCGCTCGACCAGGCTCTCCTCGTCGAAGAACAGGAACGAGTAGTCCCTCCGGCGGACCATGACCGGCCCGAAGACGTAGTGGCCCCGAAGCGGCGTCTCGACCGTGTACGCCATTGCCTCCTCCTCGCCCGGCGACAGGTGCGCCAGGACCGAGTTCTCGCCGGCGGCTATCCTCATCTGGGTGGGCACGGAGTCGTAGACCTCGACCAGCGCCGAGCGGCCGCCAACGTTGCGGACGTAGGCGTAGAGGTCGACCAGGTCTCCCTCGAAGACCTTGTAGTACGGGATGGGGCGATCCACGGTTATCTGCGGCCGGAAGAGCCGGTTGAGGGCCAGAAACGAGATGAACATGATGCCCAGCACTATCAGCTGATAATCGCGAAGCAGGAACCCCGCCGCGCCGGACAGGATGCCGGCGGAGGCGAGCGTGGCCGCCTTCATGGTCCACATGCCGCCATCACCTCCGGCCCCAGTGACGAACGATGGCGGTCAGTTCCTCGAGCTCCTCCAGCCTCACACGTTTGGGCTCCTCCACCAGCATGAAGAGCCGCTCGTCCCAGAGGACATTTCGCAGCTCGTCAGGCCCCAGTCTTTCGAACTCGTCCGGGTAGAGGCTCAGCGATATGCGCGCCTTTTCGAGCAGTGCGGTGCGGAGGCGCTCCCGGTCCTCCGGCCGGTAAAGCGCCTGGGCCAGGTGGTGGAAGCTTATCTCGCCCAGCGTATCCTCGTGGCGCCACTCCGCCGGCGGCCTCACCGCCATGATGCCGATGCCCACCGCAAGCAGGGACAGTATTCCCAGCACCACCTTGCCGTATATGTTGTTCAGGGCGAGCACGCCCAGAAAGAGCCCGGTCCTCCAGGCCCCTTCGCGCACGGTCTCGGGCTTGTGGCGCGATTCGTCGAAGATCATCTCGCGGGCGCCGGGAAAGTGGAGCCGCAGGAGCGCTTTGACGAAAATGGCGTTGTCGGCCCGGCCCCACATGTCGTTTATGAAGAGCCCCGGGTCCGAGAAAACCAAAACGGCGCCCTCCCCGTAGGAGACCAGGGCCACCACCGGCTGGGGCGACGATTCCTCGTCGATGTCCCGCTCCCCGTTGCCGTTCTCGTCCAACCAGGTGTCCGCCGAGGTGTATGCCCTCACCTGATTGGGCGCCACCCGCTCGAGGGCGGTCGGCCTGTCGAGCAGGACCTCGTAACCGACGTTGTCGACCGTGGCATTGACGCGTACGAATGCCGGGTTCCTGTCGAAAGAGGAGCTGTAGAGCCGATGGCCATAAAACGACAGGCCGAGCTGGCTGGCCAGGCCGTTGCCGTAGCCGAAGTCGTCGGCCAAAAGCAGGAAACCGCCGCGGTTTACGAAGTCCACGATGGTGTCCACCTCCTGCACCAGGTAGGGCCTCTCGACGCCTATTACGGCCAGCACCTTCTCGTAGGGATAGAATCCCTCGGAGTAGTTGAGCAGGAGCGGCGTCGAGATGACCGACAAGGTATTGTAGCCCGCCTCGTCCATTGACAGCCTGAAGTCGGAAATGTCGTTCCAGTCACGGTCGTAGGCCGAAAGCTGGTGCACGCCGGTGAGGAAATCGGCCAGCCCGAGCGCGACGATGACGCCGACGATGATGATGACGGAGGTGCGGAGCTTTCTTTCCCGCATTTTTTTCAGAATGGCCGGAAGCATCCTTCCCAAGAGTATAGAGGATTGTCTAGTTATTAACCTATGCTATACGTTAACAACCTTCATATAGAAACGTATATAAATGGATTTCAAAGCGAACCAATCTCGGAATATATGCTCCGCGGTATATTGTAATATCATGCAGACTGAAGTGGCATCCCCGGGCCAGGAACTTACGGCGACCCATTTCATAGACCGCGACCAGGCCCGGAGCCAGATAGAGAAATGCGAATCCCAGCTGAACGGGGGCGGCGACCAGGCGGACCTGGCCGAGGCCCAGCGCTACCTGAAGATCGCCCGCTCCTTCTTCCGCCTCGGGTCGTTCACGAAAGCGTTCCTTTTCGCCGTGAGGGCCCGGCGGATAGCCCGGGAGAGGGCCGTTGAGGAGAGCTGACCCATACCCGCCCGCATCTTATATTAGGCATCACGCTCATTGAGAACGGGGCGACCGACATGCGGCCAACGGGATGGGCGGCACTGCTTTTACTTGTGGCCATCTCCCTGCCGCTGATCCCGGCCGCAGCCCAGGACGGGCCGACCTGGCCGATGTACCGCTCCGACCCCCAGCACACCGGCGCCTGCGGAAGCGGCGTTCCGGCCTCGCTTGATTCCACGCTGGCGGTCTCGCTCGGCACGGCCGCGCTGACCTCGCCGGTGGCGGCCGGCGGACGGATCTTCGTCTGCTCCCCCGACGGGACGCTCTTTGCGGTCTGGGCCGACACGGGCGGCGTGGCCTGGCAGCGCTCCCTGGGCGGGAACTCGACGGCCGAACCGGCCGTCGACGGCGGCACGGTGTACGCCCTCACAGAGGGCGGAAGGCTCCTTGCATACGATACCGGGCGGGGCGCCCTGCTCTGGAGCGCCCCTCTCCCGGAGGGGCTGGGCTACATGCTCCCGCTCACATTCTCCAACGGGAGCATCCTGGTCTCCACGACCTCGGGCAATGTCCTGCGCGTCTCGGCCCGGGATCCCGGCAGGGTCCTTTGGCAATCGCCCGCCGGCGCCCGCATGAAGGGCCCGGTTACGGTCGGGGACGGCCTGGTCTACTGCATCATCGACGGCGGGAGGGCCGTGGCGCTGGACCTCGAAAGCGGGAACCAGACCTGGTCGTCGAGCCCCGGCACGGGCTCGGGCAACGACCTCACCTCCGCCTACATCCAGGGCCGCCTCTACATCGGGACACGCGGCCGCGACGTCTTCTGCCTGGACACCTCCAACGGGAGCGTTGTCTGGACCGAGTCATTGAAATCGACCATCTCCGGCTCCCCGGCCCTGGGCGGCGGCCTGATATTCCTGGGCACCCAGAACGGCCTGGTCTACGCGCTCGACCTCGCCGATGGAAAGAGCGCCTGGCCGAAGCCCTACGATATCGGCGCCAACGTGACGATGTCGCCGGCGCTGGCGGGCGGGATGGTCATCCTGGGCAACGACAAGGGCAATGTCTACGTCCTGTCCGCGGCCACCGGGCAGCAGAAGGCCGGGCTTTCCCTGGGCAGGGCACGGCTCTCGCCCCCCGTCGTGTCGGAGGGGCGCATCCTCCTCACCTCCATGGACGGCGCGCTGTTCATCGTCGGCCCGGTCCTCCGGGCGCCCGTGGCCGTCCTCGACATCACCCCAAAGCGCGTTTCCGCGGGCGATGAGGTTGTTTTCTCCGCTCGCAACTCCACCGCGGCGGACGGGCTTTCCGTCGCCTCCTGCTTCCTCGACTTCGGCGACGGCAAAAACAGCGGATGGTCGATCGGCCCGGCATTTGGCCACGCCTACCCGCAGAAGGGCCGCTACACCGTTTCCCTGAAGGTGCGGGACGCCAATGGCACGGAGAGCCACGAGGTCTGGGCAGAGGTCGAGGTCTTCAACGACCGCCCCTCGGTCAGCCTTGAGCTCCCCGGCAACGCGACGGCCAACTCCCCGGCCATCCTGGGCGCCTCCGCCTCCGACCCGGACGGCCAAATAGTCCTGTACGAGTGGGACTTCGACGGCGACGGCTCGTTCGACTGGAACGGCAGCGCGCTATTGCCGGGGTTCAACCACACCTATTTGGTGAACGGCACCTACCACCCGGCCGTGCGCGTCCAGGACGACAACGGCACCTACGGGACCGCCTCGGGCACGCTCGTGGTGCTCCCGGGGCAGGTGGTCCCGCCGGTGGTCCGACCGGCCCCTGATGCGGCGCCCCTGTCCCTCCCGGTGGCGGTCGCCTCCGTATCGCTTGTCTCGCTGGCCGCCATCGGAGCGGGCCTTTCGCTCACCGACTTCGGAAAGTACCGCTTCTTCACCCTGTTCATCGTCCCGCTGTACGTCCGGCTGAAGCACGACGAGGTCCTCGACAACTACACCCGCGGCAAGATCCACGGCTACATAATCGCCAACCCCGGGGACAACTACAACTCGATACGCGACGCGCTGGAGCTCTCCAACGGCATCGTGGCCCACCATCTGCACACCCTCGAGAGGGAGGGCCTCATCCAGAGCATGCGCGACGGGATGTACCGGCGCTTCTTCCCCGCCAACGCCAAACTGCCGCCCGAGGACGAGGGCCATTTCAACATCCAAAAGCGGATAGTCGCGATAATACGCGACAGCCCGGGCATCTCGCAGAAGGAGATAGCCCAGAAGGCCGGGGTGAGCAGCCCGACGGTGAACTACCACGTGAGCGTCCTCTCAACGGCGCGCATGATACGCGTGGAGAGGTTCGGCCGCCGGACCCGCTGCTTCGTGGTCGAGGACCAGCCGCATAATTGATGGCCGTGTTACTTGCTGTCAGTTGACTATGCGCCCACCGTTAACGGAGCGGCCGGCCGCCATCAATGTTTCCGACAATCCTTAAGCCTTGAAGCTCGATACGTGGGACGCTTGCCTTTGGCAGCAGAGGCGGCAGAGGGGGGACATCGATGGACAAGGGAACGACCGCTGACAAGCCCGAATCTCCGAAACTTTCTGTCGAGGAACTGAAAAAGAAGGCGGAAAAGCCGTCGAAGGACGCCATGATAATGCACCCGTTCTACAAGGGCAAGATACAGGTCGCCCTTAAAGCGCCCGTGCGGACCTTTGACGATTTCGCCATCTGGTACACGCCCGGCGTCGCCGCCGCATGCAGGGACATCCAGGCTCACAAGGAGAGGTCCTGGGAGCACACCAACCGCGCCAACACGATAGCGGTCGTCTCCGACTGCACGAGGGTGCTGGGCCTGGGCGACATCGGGCCGGAGGCGGGCATGCCCGTCATGGAGGGCAAGGCGATGCTCTTCAAGTACCTCGGAGGGGTGGACTGCTTCCCGCTCTGCATCGACACCAAGGACCCGGAAAAGATCATCGAGTTCGTCAAGATGATACAGCCGTCGGTGGGCGGCATCAACCTCGAGGACATCTCGCAGCCGAAGTGCTTCACCGTGCTGGACCGCCTGCGCAAGGAGTGCACCATCCCGGTGTGGCACGACGACCAGCAGGGCACCGCCACGATAACGCTCGCGGCGCTCATGAACGCCGTCAAGGTCGTCGGCAAGAAGCTTTCGGACATCCAGGTGACGATGGTCGGCGCCGGCGCCGCCAACATCTGCATAGGGCGGCTCTTCATGGCCGCCGGCGTCAAGCCGGGCAACATGTACTACGTCGACTCCAAGGGCATACTCAACAAGGACCGCGTCGACGTCAAGGACGAGTACAAGGAGAAATGGGACATGTGCCAGAGGACCAACCAGGAAGGCCGCAAGGGCGATGTGAAGGAGGCCTTCCGCGGCGTGGACGTCATCTGTGCCGCCTCCAAGCCCGGCCCCAACACCCTCGACGCGAAGTGGATAAAGACAATGGCCAAGGACCCCATCCTGTTCTGCTGCGCCAACCCCATACCGGAGATGTGGCCCTGGGACGCCATGGAGAACGGCGCAAAGGTGTTTGCGACCGGCCGCTCGGACTTCCCCAACCAGGTCAACAACTCGCTGGGCTTCCCGGGCATCTTCCGGGGCACGCTGGACGTCATGGCCACCACCATCACCGACGAGATGTGCATCGCCGCGGCCGACGAGCTGGCAAAGCTGGCCTCGGAGAAGGGCCTCCGGGCCGACTACATCGTCCCGACCATGGACGACTGGGAGGTCTTCCCGCGCGAGGCTGCGGCGGTCGGCGTCAAGGCCATCGAGCAGGGCATCGCCCGGCGCAACCTCACGAGGAAGCAGATATACGACGAGGCGATGGAGAAGATCAAGGCAGCCCGGGACCACACGAAGCTGATGATGGAGAAAGGTGTTATACCCAAGGCACCTATCTAGGGCCCCGCAGGTGCAGAAGATGGCGGCAAGGGTGGCGGTCGTCTATCATCCGGACCTGCTCTCCCTCGATTTCGGGGAGGGGCACCCGCTGAGAAGCGACCGCTACTCCAACTTTCTTTCGCTCTTTTCCCGGCTGGGGCTGGACGCCGACCCGCGCTTCGGGAAGGCGGGCTGCGAGCCGGCCACGCGCGACGACCTTCTCCTGGCCCATTCCCCCGATTACCTTGCCGAGGTCGACCGGCTGGCACAACTGCGCGGCCACCTGACCATGGACACGCCTCTCAGCCCCGACATCGTTCGTGGCTCCATGCTGGCGGTGGGCGGCGCCCTGGAGGCCGGCCGGCGGGTGGCCGGCGCAACCGACAGGCACGTGGTCTGCTTCGGCGGTTTCCACCACGCCGGCCATGATTACGGCGGCGGTTTCTGCGTCTACAACGACGTCGCCATACTGGCGCGCTCGCTGGTCCGCCGGCACGGGAAGAAGCGGGTGATGGTCATCGACACGGACGCCCACGCCGGCGACGGCACCGAGGACATCCTCGCCTCCGACCCGTCGGTGCTGGTGGTGTCGATCCACCAGGACCCCACCACGATATTCCCCGGCAAGGGGTTCCCGCACGAGATAGGCTCGGGCGAGGGCCGGGGCTTTACCGTGAACATACCGCTCCCGCTGATGGCCGAGCTCGACGAGTACCAGCGCTGCTTCCAGGAGGTAGTCCTGCCCCTGGCCCGCGAGTTTAGGCCCGAGGTGGTCATTCGAAACGGCGGATCGGACTCGCACTACGCCGACGAGCTGACCCAGCTGGGCCTGTCCGTGGCGGATTTCAAGTGGCTCGGCATGATGGTGCACGAGGCCGCCCAGGGCGCGCCCGTCGTGGACATGTACGGCAGCGGCTACAACCCAAGGGTGCTCCCTTCGTGCTGGATGGCCCTGCTCTCGGGCACCTCGGGAATTAACATCCAGGTCCCCAGGATAGACGAGGGCCGCCGGCCCGAGATAGCCATCACGCCCGGCCTGGCGACCCAGAAGGACATGGAGCTTTTGGGAACGATCGCCGAGGTGAAGAAGAACCTGAGGCCGTACTGGAAATGCTTTCAGTGAACCATAGGTTCCCGATTGCCGATCATTTGAGGCAGGACACAAACCTTTGAAAATGTTGGTCGGTGCGCAGTAGGAGGGGGATGTCGATTTTCGACGAATATGATGGCAAGTCCTTATGATGATACGGGGATTTGGCGGACCCCTTCTTGCGGGAGAGCATGCTCAGGCATTCCGAGGGCTTGGTTCCATGAAAATCCAATTTCAGGGATTTACATACCCATTCCTCTATCTCGAATTCGAAAACGATGATTTCGACCGTTGCCTTTTTCACGGCCGGGACATGACTGTCCAAGTTCTTGCGTACTTTTAATGAATCTCCGTCCCCGTCTGCAATGATGATGATCTTATCGGACGAGGTATCCGCTTTCAATACCCTGTCTAGTTTATGATTGCATATCGGCGGCACACGCCCATTGTTAACATGGAGCTGTCTGCTTGCATTGTTTGAAGCTTTCAACCGACCGATGAGTGAGGAAAAGAAATCATAGCCATAGTAATCTTCGCATATGAGTTTGACAATCATTATAAATCCCCGTGAAGCCACCCCTCGCTGAAAGTCAGACCTAATCTCTTCAAATTGCTTTTGGCCTCTTCGGGGTTCTTAATTCTACGGAAAATAGTCCTGCCGCCCGTCATTTCAGAGATAAGCAGGTCCTCCAACGGGGTCATGTCCACGACCGAGGGGGAGTGCGTTGTTATAAGAGATAACATGTCTTGCTCCAGCTCAAACTCGTCCAGAATGTAATTCATCGTTTCGGGATGGATTGAATTTTCCAATTCATCTATAACGAGCAGGGGAGGTTTCAGCTCCAACGCAGTTAATATGGCAATGACCTTATAAAGGCCATCGGGCAAAGAGGGTGCCACCAAGTTTGAACCATTTTGCATGGCTTTGATATGAATCCTGTGGTCCGAGGTTAGCTGTAGCCTCACATCCAGAGTTGGGAACACATGTGAAAGAACATTTTTAATACTCTTCGGCAGCTGGCCGTTTTCAAGGAAGAATGCGTGGAGGATGGGTGAGGTATTGCTACCGTCTATGTACAAGGTTCGAGCATTATCAATCTGCTGGGGTTCCTTCATCCGGAAGGTGTTGATCTTTAAAACGATGCCTCCGCCCAACAGGCGGCGCAGATAATCAATCGCGAACTGCGGGACGCTCTTACCATCGATATGGGGAGCTATTCCTCCGGCTATCCTGCCGGAACGCAAATCCCTGAATGACAGATCGTCGAAAGAGTTCGCGAGTTCCTCAGAAAACATCTTGGCAAAAAAATCAAGAGGTAAGAAGGCATACTTGACGTCAAGCAAGGTCCCCTCCTCGATATTGAAGATTCGCCTTGCGGACCGGTTATTCGTTTCCTGCTTTTCCGCCCTGCCATCTTCAAAAAAAATGGACACGAAGTCCATCAATTCATCCAATTGTCCCTGCACCTTCTTCTTTTTGAGTTTTTTCTCGATACGCGTGGTCCATTTCCCTGCCCTTTTTTCAAATTCTTCTCGAACGGAATCGTCTTCCCTCACCCGGAGCCTGTTCCCCGACCGCTTGATGACCATGACCTTTTCGATATCCAAGACCTCTTCCAGGAAGACGAACTCTCCTCCTGTCCCCGAAAACTCGGTCCGGAAGCTCGCCGGGAACTCCTTGTTTCCGGCGGTTATTTTGAAATCGACCTCCATGGATACCGAATCGTCCTCACGGTTCCCAAATACTACGTTCGGGTAACCCCACCAGTATGAAAAGGGGTTCTTCTCGTGGTCGCCGTATATCCTTTTAAGGAGGAGGAAGGCATCCACCAGGTTAGTCTTGCCGGAACCGTTCGGTCCAACCAGTACATTGACATTATTGAGCTTTATCTTAGCATCCTTGATGCTCTTGAAGTTCTTTATCCGGATGCCTTCGAGCACTGCACGCATGCTTATATTACCGGTCTATCGTTTATTAAACATTTCGCCTTTGTAATGAGGCGAAAAACCTACCGTTTTCATCTATCCCTTCGGCCAAGGTATGGTCACATTCTCGAAACGGTTCGCCCGCAAAAGGTCGTTGTACTGCACGATCGCGGCGTAGATCTCGCTGTCCGGGACCGTTTCGGAGCCCTCGCGGGTGTCGCACCAGACCGCCGCCACGGTCTCGTTGTTGGCCACGATGGTCGTGTAGTCCCCGATGAAGTCGTTTGTGCCGGCGCGGGACCAGTCGCCGTTGAACGAGGCGTTCGACATCGGGATGTTTATCGGGAAGGTCTGCCCTCCGTCGAACGAGATGGCCCACCAGTACTCGAGCATCGTGTTGTTCGGGTCCGCTCTCCGGTCGTAGAAGCCCACGTGGACCCAGCCTTCCGCGGATACGGCCACGGTCGGGTAGAACTGGTCGGCCCCGTTGCCCGGCGGGTCGTTGTTGACGCGCACCGGCCCGTCCCAGCTTGCGCCGCCATCGCGGCTGGTCGACAGCAGAACGTCGGCGTCGCCCTCGGAATAGTCCGCCCAGGTGACGTAGAGGAAGCCGCTGGTATTGGTCCCGCCCAGGTCCACCGCGAGAGCCGTCATGTCCGGCGTCCTGTAGTTGCAGTTGGGAAGGGGCGACGGTATCGGCGCCATGGGCGCCACGTCGATGGGCGTTGTGAAGCTCTGGCCCTGGTCCGTGGAGCGGGCGTACCGCACCGTGTTGGTCCCGTAGCCCATCCAGGTCACGTGGACGACGCTCTCGTTGTCGACCACAATGGCGGCGCCTTGTATATTGAACTCGGCGGCCGATGTCTCCGTTATCGTCAGGGGCCGCGACCAGCTCTGCCCGCCGTCGGTGCTGCGGCTGAACATTAGCCTGGCCGTGGACATCAGCGTGAAGATGGCCCACACCATGTAGACGTTGCCGTTGTTTTGGTCCACCCCTATCCATTCCTTGTCGTTGAAGCGCACCAATGACTCAAGCGCCGCCCAGACCATGACCACCTGGTCGAACGTCTCCCCGTTGTTGGAGGACTTGGCGACGAACACGCAGTTGGCGATGCCGGCGGTGATGCCGAAACCGATGGGGTTGAAAGGGTTCACGGCGCGCTTGAAGGCGATGCCGGCGTAGTAGAAGTTGCCGCCCGAATCGCACACGATGACCGGGTCCCCGGCGCCCCGGAACCCGGTGAGCGGGTTCACCGGCCCGGTAGGGTAGCCGCCGATGAGCTTTTCGGTCCAGGTCCTGCCCCGGTCGTGGGTGGTGTAGAAGCCGCACCAGGCGTCGCCGTTGGGCGTGTTGTAATCGTTGGAGCCGCCGACCAGCGTGTCGTGGTCCACGGTGCTTATGCAGACGGTCGGTTCGTTGTTGCCGGCGGGCAATGTCGTGAGGGCGACGTTGTTCGGGGGGATTTTGAATTTCTGCTCCCGGGGTTTCTCCACGGGAATGATGGGCCCGCCGGGCCGGAAAAGGGCGAAGAGCCCCACGGAGACGATGATGGCCGCGGCCGCCAGCGCGAAGAGCTTCTTCCGCTTCGTGTCCGGGAACGTCGGTGCCATCGGGTCCCAATATATGACTATCTAATATTTCGGGTTTCTGGTAATACGAATGCATCGGCGAGCCCGGGCGTGTGCCTATTGATAGCTCGTGGCAAACCCGGAGCCGGCGTCGCATCCCGGGAATCAATATGTTTATCTACGCGCGTGGGATTTCGAAACCGTCGGGGTAAAGCGGTCGGAGAGGGTGCGAAGATGGAAAGCTCGCTTGAGAAAATCGTGTCACCGTACAGGGGAAAGAAGGGCGCGGTCGTACCGGTCCTCCAGGAGATACAGGCCCAGGAGGGCTACATCTCGCCCGAGGCGGTCGAGGTCATGGCCCGAAAGCTGGGCATCTCCGCAAACGAGATATACGGCGTGGCGACCTTCTACGCGCAGTTCCGGTTCGAAAAGCCAGGCAAGCACACCCTGAAGCTCTGCCTCGGCACCGCCTGCCATGTCCGCGGGTCGATAAGCGTGCTGGAAGAGATGGAGCGGTCGCTGGGCGTCAAGTCCGGAGGGACCACCAGGGACGGCCTGTTCACTCTCGAAACCGTCATGTGCCTGGGCTGCTGCGCCCAGGGCCCGATGCTGGTCGTCGGCGAGGAGTATTTCGGCAACATGCAGCCCTCGAAGGTCAAGGGCCTGCTGGACGCCGTCAGCAAGAAGGAGGCGCCGAAATGAAGGCCCGGACCGTTAGGGAGCTCGGGGAGCACCGCAGATCGGTGATGGCGGGCACCGACCCGAAGAAGAAGTGGGTCTCGCTTTGCGTGGGCACCGGCTGCATCGCCACCGGCGCCGACAAGGTCGCCGCCGCTTTCAGGGAGCAGGCGAAGAACGGCCGTCTGGGGCACGTCGAGGTCAAGGAGACCGGCTGCCCCGGCTTCTGCGAGCGCGGGCCCTTGCTGACCATACATCCCGAGGGCATCTTCTACCAGAACGTCAAGCCCGAGCACGTGCCCGACATCGTCGAAAAGACCATTCTGCGCGGAGAGATAATCAAGGAGCTCCTGTACACCGACCCGATCTCGGGCAAGCAGTTCGAGCACGAAAAGGACGTCCCGTTCTACGCCAAGCAGCACCGGCTCATCCTCGGGATGAACCCGATGGTCGACGCCACGCGGATGGACGACTACATCGCCAACGGGGGCTACGGCGCGCTGGAAAAGGTCCTGGGGACCATGACGCCGGAGCAGGTCATCGACGAGGTGAAGAAGGCGGGCCTGCGCGGCCGCGGCGGCGCCGGCTTCCCCGCCGGGCTCAAGTGGGAGACCACCCGCAAGGCCTCCTCCCCCGACGGCACCAAGTACGTGGTGTGCAACGCCGACGAGGGCGACCCGGGCGCGTTCATGAACCGCTCCGTGCTCGAGGGCAACCCGCACTGCGTGCTGGAGGGCCTGATGATAGGCGCGTTCGCAATAGGCGCCACCGAGGGATACGCCTACATCCGCGCCGAGTACCCGCTCGCGGTGAAGAACGTGGCCATCGCGGTGCAGCAGGCCCGCGAGCTGGGGCTTTTAGGCAAAAACATCCTCGGCACCAGCTTTTGCTTCGACATGCACATAGTGCAGGGCGCCGGCGCGTTCGTATGCGGCGAGGAGACCGCGCTCATAGCCTCCATCGAGGGCAGGCGCGGGATGCCCCGCCCGAGGCCGCCGTTCCCGTCCGTGTCGGGCATATGGGGCAAGCCCACCAACATAAACAACGTCGAGACCTGGGCCAACGTTCCCCTCATCATCAACCGGGGCGCCGACTGGTTCCAGACCATCGGCTCGAAGACCTCCAAGGGCACCAAGATCTTCGCCCTGGTGGGCAAGATAAAGAACACCGGGTTGGTGGAGGTGGCCCTCGGCACGACCCTGCGCGAGATAGTGTACGGCATCGGCGGCGGCATCCCCGACGGCAAGAAGCTGAAGGCAGTGCAGTGCGGCGGACCCTCGGGCGGCTGCATCTCCGAGCTAAACATAGACGTCCCCGTCGATTACGAGGGGCTCAAGCAGTACGGCGCGATGATGGGCTCCGGCGGGATGGTCGTGATGGACGAGGACACCTGCATGGTGGACGTCGCGCACTACTTCCTGGGATTCACGACGTTCGAGTCATGCGGCAAGTGCCCGCCCTGCCGGATAGGCACCCGGAAGATGAGGGGCATGCTCGCAAAGATAATCGAGGGCAAGGGCGAGGAGGGCGACATCGAGAAGCTCGAAAAGCTCGCCATCACCATCCAGAAGGGCTCGCTGTGCGGCCTGGGCCAGACCGTTCCCAACCCCGTCCTCACGACGCTGCGCTACTTCCGGGACGAGTATTCGGCCCACGTCCGGGACAAGCGCTGCCCCGCCCGCGTGTGCAAGCCGCTCATATGGTACGAGATCGACGAAAAGACCTGCATCGGGTGCCAGCTGTGCGCCAAGAAATGCCCCGCCAAGGCCATAACGGGCGAAAAGAAGAAATTGCATCTCATCGACAGGGAAAAGTGCATCCGGTGCGGCGTGTGCGCCCAGGTGTGCCCCAAGGATTCCGTGGACCGCAGGACGAAAAGCGCCCCGGGGGGTGCCTGAGATGGTCAACCTCACAATCGACGGAAGGGCGCTCCAGGCGAAGGACGGCCAGACGATACTGGACGTCGCATCAGCCGCCAACATCTACATACCGACCCTGTGCAACCACCCGAAGCTCGCCCCGTTCGGCGGGTGCCGCATGTGCCTCGTGAAGGTCGAGGGGATGCGCTCAGTGGTCCCCGCCTGCACCACGCCGGTGGCCGAGGGAATGAAGGTGACCTCGAGCGACGGCGAGCTGGTCGACCTGCGCCAGAGCATCCTCGAGCTCATACTGTCCGAGCACCCGAGCGCGTGCATAGTCTGCGAGGACCGGGAGCTCTGCTTCAAGTACCACCGCGAGCCCCAGAAGGCCGGCTCCTGCACGGGCTGCAAGACCTGCCCCAATCTGGAGGGCTGCGAGCTCTACAAGGTCGCCGAGAACCTCGGCATAAGGGACATCGGCGTCAAGATAGAGTACAAGGACATCCCCGCAAGGCGCGGCGACCCGTTCCTGGACCGCGACTACAACATCTGCATCATGTGCGGCCGGTGCGTGCGCGTCTGCGACGAACTGCGCGGCGAGAGCGCCATCGCATTCACCCAGCGGAGCGGCAAGGCGACCATCGGCACGGCCTTCGACAAGCCCCTGACCGAGAGCGGCTGCGTGTTCTGCGGCGCCTGCGTCGACACCTGCCCCACCGGGGCGCTCTCGGAGAAGCGGACCAAATGGGGCGGCAAGGCGGACCAGATATTGCCCACCACCTGCACCCTGTGCCCCGCCGGCTGCGCCCTCTTCGTCGAAATAAAGTTCGGGCGGGTGCTCAACTCCCGGCCGACCAACGGCGGGCCCAGCGACGGCCAGCTGTGCTCGCTGGGGCGGTTCTGCCTGCCGCCTCTGGTCAACTACAACAAGCGGCTCGAGTACCCGATGGTCCGCAAGGGCAAGGGCCTCCAGCCCGTCGACTGGGACGCCGCATTCGCCCGGGCCGCCGAGAGGCTCAAGGCCTACAAACCGGAAGAGATAGGCATCGTCGTTTCGCCTAATCTGACCAACGAGGCAGGCTATCTCCTCAAGAGGTTCGCAAAAGAGGTCCTCGGCACGGACAATCTCATTCTGGCCTCCCGGATGGCCAATCCCGTCGCAGACGGCCTCAAGGCCGCGATGGGCCGCGCCGGCCCCGTCGGCACGATGGCCGACCTTGCAGCAGCCCAGAGCATCCTCGTCGTCGGTTCGGACCTCGAGCTTGACGCGCCGGTGCTGCTCCCGCCGATATACCAGGCGAAGAAGCACGGCGCGGCCGTCCTGTTCGCCGGCAGGGTCTCCAGGCTCCCGCGCTATACCGACCTTCACGCCTCGCCCTCCGACCTTTGTTCGTTCGTCGCCGAGATAGTCCGCCACGCCCTCCCGGCGCAGGCCGGCCCGATGGGCCTTCCGCCGTCGCACCTTCCGGCCGAGGAGGCCAATGTGGCCCGCGAAATGGCCAAAAAGCTCGCCGGCACAAGGCTCGCCATAGTTTTCGGCGAGCAGATAGCCGGGCCGGACGGGGCGCGCATTGCGGCCCTTCTGGCGGCGCTGGCGGCCCATGCAAAGGGCGCGCTGCTCCCGGTGTGGGACGGCGGCAATGTCCAGGGCATGCTCGACCTGGGCATCCAGGGCAAGGCCCCGGGCAATCTCAAGGCGCTCTACCTGACCCAGCAGATCGAGAAGATACCCGAGGGGGTCGAGCTCGTGATACTGCAGGACATCTACAAATCGGAGCTGATGGGGAAGGCGGAGGTCGTGTTCCCGGCATCGGCGTTCACCGAGACCGGAGGCACGGCCACCTCGCTCGAGGGCCGGCTCCAGCGCGTCGCGGCCTGCTCCAGCCTGCCCAAGATGGCCAACGAGGACTGGGCCATAATAACGAAGCTGGCCGCGGCGACGGGCGGCCAGGGTTTCGGGTTCACCTCGGTGAAGGACATCACCGACGAGATGTTCAAGGCCTTCCCGGCCATGAAGGTCGGGTCGATGGCCGGCCAGCCGTCAATGAAAGCGGTCAACCTGGGCAGCCTCCCGGCGAGCGCGCCCGGGACGCTGGTGCCCCGGCGCGGGATATGCCACCGGGGCGCGCCCGTCCGGGAGATGGTCGACGATTATGACCGGGTCCTTACCAGATGGGGGGTGCCAAAGTGACGAAGATTCTTTCGATTCGGGAAATAGTCCGCAACATCCACGAGCTGGTCCTGGAGGCGCCCGAGGTCGCCTCGTCGGCCAAGCCCGGGCAGTTCGGCGTGGTCATCCCCGACTCGAAAGGGGAGCGCATCCCGATAAGCCTCGCCGACTGGGACGCCGCGAAAGGGACGGTCACGCTCTTCTTCCTCGAAGTGGGCGTGTCGTCCATGAAGCTTGCGGCCAAGAAGGCGGGCGACACGGTGGATTTCATGGCCCCGCTGGGAAGGCCGGCGACTGTCCGGAAGTTCGGGACCGTTTTCATCGGCGGCGGGTGCTACGGCACCGGCGGGATATTCCCCATCGTGAAGGCGCTCAAGGAGGCCGGCAACACGGTCGTCACGGCTATCGAGGGGCGGAACGAGACCCTCCTTTACAACCAGCAGAACCTCAAGGGCTTCTCGGACGAGCTGTACATGGCGACCTCCGACGGGAGCCTGGGCACGAAGGGAAAGGCAAAGACCGTGTTCAAGAACCTGATTGCCAAGGGCAATAAATTCGACGCGGCCTACTTCATGGGCTGCACCTTCATGATGATGCTGTCGGCGCAGGAGGCAAAGGCCGCAGGCGTGAAGAGCTTCGTGTACCTCAACCCGCTCATGGTCGACGCCACCGGGATGTGCGGCGTCTGCCGCGTGAAGGTCGGAGGGAAGATGCTCTTCGGTTGCGTCGACGGGCCTGAATTTCCCGGCGAGGACGTGGACTGGGAGGAGCTCTTCAGCCGGAACAGCCAGTACGTCCCCCAGCAGGTGCTCGCCTACCACAGGTGCAAGTCGGGGATACATGCCGGGGGTGAGTGAAGATGGAGCCCTACAAGTTCCAGGGGACCAGGCTGCCAGTCGAGGAGAAGAAAGCACGGATGAAAACGCAGCGCAACCACATACCCGAGCAGGACCCGAAGGTCAGGTCGCGCAACTTCGAGGAGGTCAATCTGGGCTACGACGAGGAGATGGCCATACGCGAGGCGAAAAGGTGCCTGCTGTGCCCGGCCCCGCCGTGCGTCAAGGGCTGCCCGGTCAACATCAAGATACCCGAGTTCATCGAGAAGGTGGCCGAGGGCAAGTTCATCGAAGCCCTGGAATCCATCAAGCGGGACAACGCCCTCCCGGCGGTAACGGGCCGGGTGTGCCCGCAGGAGGTCCAGTGCGAAGGGATATGCACCCAGTGCAAGGCCAGCGGCTCCCCGGTGGGCATCGGGTACCTCGAGCGGTTCGTCGCCGACTACGAGCGCCGCTCGGCGCAGAAATGCCAGATCACCAGGGCGCAGCCCACCGGGAAGAAGATAGCGGTGGTGGGCTCCGGGCCGGGCGGGCTGACCGTGGCCGCCGATTTGGGCCGCCAGGGCAACGAGGTCCACCTGTTCGACGCGCTCCAGAAGGGCGGCGGCGTGCTCGTGTACGGCATCCCCGAGTTCCGCCTTCCCAAGGAGATAGTCGACTACGAGATAGAGCAGATGGACTGCATCGGGGTCAAGTTCAGGCCCAACTCCGTCATTGGCAGGATATACTCCATCGACGACCTCCTGGGCAAGCAGGGCTTCGACGCCGTGTACCTCGGGCTGGGCGCGGGATTGCCCAACTTCATGAACATACCCGGAGAGAGCCTCAACGGGGTGCTCAGCGCCAACGAGTACCTCACGCGCAACAACCTGATGAAGGGCTACCTGTTCCCCGAGTACGACACGCCCGTCATCCGGGGCCGGAACGTCGCGGTCATCGGCGGCGGCAACGTCGCCATGGACTGCGTGCGCTCGGCGCTCCGTCTGGGCGCCGAGAACGCTTACCTGGTGTACCGGCGCTCCCGGGAGGAGATGCCCGCCCGCAAAGAGGAGGTCAGGCACGCCGAGGAGGAGGGCGTCAAGTTCCTCTTCCTGCACAACCCCCTGAAGTACATCGGCGACGAACGCGGCTGGGTCAAGCAGATGGAGTGCCAGCAGATGCAGCTGGGAGAGCCTGATGCGTCCGGCCGTCGCAGGCCAGTTCCGATGAAGGGCTCTGAATTCCTCGTCGATGTCGACCTGGCCGTCATAGCGGTCGGCACGAGCGCCAACCCGCTTCTGACCAAGAACACGCCCGGCCTGGAGCTCAACAAGTGGGGCTACATCCTGGCCGACGAGAAGCTGCGCACCACGAAGAAGGGCGTCTTCGCCGGCGGCGACATCGTCCGGGGCGCGGCCACGGTCATACTTGCGATGGGCGACGGGCGCACGGCCTCCCAGTCGATATCGGAGTACCTCAGGACGGGCGAGTGGCCGGAAAAGATAGCCCCCGCGACATTCGAATGAGGGGCCAACACGACGGGCCCGCAGTAAGGGCCCGGCCCTATTTCTTTCCCAGCACCTTCTGGACGCCCTTGGCTATCTCGGACCCCGCCGAAACGATGGTGGTTTCGTTCTCTATAGTGTCCGCCGACAGAATGTAGTCCACCGTGGTCCGGAGCTTGGGCAGCGCGCCCGAGGTGAACAGGCCGTGGGTGCAGGCGGCGATGACCTTCTTGGCCCCCTGCGTCTTGAGCTGCTTGGTGGCCATAAGGATCGTCCCGCCTGTCGCGATGATGTCGTCCACGATGGCTATCTCGCGGTCTCGGGCGCCGACGTGCTTGGGCGTTATCTCCACGGTGTTGCCGTCGATGCGCTTCTTCTCCAGCCAGGACCAGTCGCAGCCTATGACGCCGGCCACGGTCTTTGCATGCTCCATCGCGCCGTCGTCGGGCGAGACAACGAGGTCCACCTTGGCGCTCTTGACCAGATACTCGCCTATCTGGGGCATTGCGGAGACGTTCACCGTCGGGACCGAGAAATACTCCGTGATCTTCTCGTCGTGGACGTCGACCAGCACGACGCCGTCGGTCCTCTGCGAGATGACCTTGGCCATGGCCCGGGCCGAGATGGGCTCGCCCTCGTTGAACTTCTTGTCCTGCCGGGCGTAGGCCATGTACGGGACGACCGTGATGAGCTTTTTTATCTTGAAGTCGTGGATGGCGTCCTGCAAAAGAAGCGCCTCGACCAGGTTCCGGTCGGGGTAGGTGGTCTGGACCAAAACGACGTCGCTGCCGTCGAGGTTGTCCATTATCCGGACATAGCATTCGTCGTCCGGGAACCGCTTGGCCTGCACCTCGACGAGCTGGGCGCCCAGAGAACCGGCCAGGTACCGGGCCACGTGCTTCGATGCCGAGCCTGCGACTATCTTCATCCCGTTCCCCCGGCCCTGAAATGTGTTCGTGGGATTTAGGTTTTTGTCATGAGACCATCCAATGTTCGTAAAAGGGCAATGACGGGCAATCGGGCAATCGGGGCCATTGTTGAGACGGGCAATTCGGGACGGACGGGCAACCGGGCAATCGGGGCCATTGTTGAGACGGGCAATTCGGGACGGACGGGCAATCGGGCAATCGGGGCCATTGTTGAGACGGGCAATTCGGGACGGACGGGCAACCGGGCAATCGGAGCAATCTGTGATACTGGCAATGCGGGAAACGAGGAGACGGCATTCGTCGTCCCCGTATTGCCCATTATCGCCCGAATTGCCCCGTCGTCCCATATTGCCCGCCATTGCCCGTCATTGCCCGTATTGCCCCGTACTCCCTGGCATCTAGCTTAAATGTGGCGGGGGCAATGCACCGTTCGTGCCCAACGAGCTCATTCCCGGCATCAACGCGGTCGAGGAGGCGATGCACGCCGACCGGCGCCTGCTCAACATAATCGTGGCCCGCGACAGCGACGTTGCGCGCTCCCCGCTGATAAAGGAGGCGCGCCGGCGCCACATACAGGTCCGGTTCGCCGACCGCGGCGCCCTCGACAGCCTGGTCGGAAAGGGCCGGCACCAGGGAATCGTCGCCATCGCCGAGGCGCGCCCGCCGGCCATCTTCGACGAGATATTCGAGGAGGCGCGCAAGCGCAAGGAACCTCCGTTCATAGCCATCCTCGACGGCGTCGAGGACCCGCAGAACCTGGGCGCGGTGATACGCTCGGCAGAATCGGCCGGCGTCCACGGCATCATACTTCCCGAGAGGCGGGCGGCGAACATATCGCCGGCGGTCCACAAGGCCTCGGCCGGTGCCGTCGAGTACATGAAGGTGGTCCGGGTCCCGAATCTCCCGCACGCGCTGGCGCTCTGCCGCGACCGCGGCGTGTGGCTCATCGGGGCCGAATCGCACGCCGACCGCAGCCTCTTCGACGAGGACCTGCGGGGCCCCGTGGCATTTGTGATAGGCGGCGAGGATACAGGCCTGAGCAAGCCGGTGACCGACCGGTGCGACCGGATCGTCAAGATACCGATGAAGGGCCACATCCGGAGCCTGAACCTCTCGGCCACCGCTGCAATACTGTTTTTCGAAAAGCGAAGGCAGGAGCTGGCTGGCGTAAAGCCGCCGTCTTCCTGATCGCGGCAGCCGTTCCTCCCCGGCTAGGTCCTGGTGACCACGAGCTCCCCGTGCTTGACGCCTTTGAGCGCCTTTATGTTGTCGGCCAGGGTGCGGACGGCCCGGGACCTTCCCCGCACTATGAGCACCTCCAGGCAGGAGCTCTCGTCGACGTGGATGTGCATGGTGGTCATGATGTCGTCGTGGTGATGGTGCTGAAGGTGCAAGAGCCGGTCGGTGACGCCGGGGGCGTCGTGGTCGTAGATTATCGTCAGGGTGCCGATGACGCTGGCGTTGTCGTCTCGGATGGCCGACTCTATTATGGAGCGGCGCGCCAGGTCCCTCAGGGCCTCGGAGCGGCTGGCATAGCCCTTGTCCCGGATGAGCGAATCGAAGTCGCGGAGCAGTTCGGGCTCGAACGCCACGCCTACCCTTTCGATTGACATGGTAGCACTATCGTGATGGTATGGTGCTACGAATAAAAGAATGTTGCTACCAAAGGTTTATTAATGGTATACCCACTGGTGGTAATACGCAATAAGAAATCGTGCTACTGCAGGTGATAGCCCACGCACATACCCGACGGATTGATGGACCCGCTGGTGGCGGCGGCAGGTTGGCTTATAGCTATCACTGCTCTGGTCGTTACGACACGTTTCATCAACCGGAACGTTGACGACAGGCAGATTCCCCTCATGGCGGTCCTGGCCGCCGGCATATTCGTCGCCCAGATGCTCAACTTCCCCATCGGAGCCGGCACGACGGGCCACCTGGTCGGGGCGGCCCTGGCGGCCATCCTGCTGGGGCCGTATGCCGGGATGGCCGTCATGATGGTCATTTTGGTCATCCAGTGCCTGCTCTTCGGCGACGGCGGCATCACCGCTTTGGGCCTCAACTTCGTCAACATGGGGATCATCGGGTGCCTCGCCGGCCACTACGTCTTCCGGGCCTTCCCCGCCAGATACAGGACGGCCGGCATTTTCGCCGCCGCGTGGCTCGCCGTTTTCCTCGGCGCGCTGGCCTGCGCCGCCGAGCTTTCCATCAGCAATCTCCTGAGCGGAGGGAGCTTCGGCGTCGCGCCGGTCATCGCCTTCCCGCTCATGTCCGCCTACCAAGCCGTCATCGGCGTCGGCGAGGCGGTCATCACAGCCGGAATACTGGCCTACCTTGCGCAGGTGGCGCCGGACATGCTCCGAAATTCGGGTGACGGGCAGGACAATAAGGCCCCTGAACGGGAGGCTCCCTCCGATGGTTGAGCGCAGGTACCTGAATGCAGCCGGGATCATCCTGGTCGCATTCTCGGTCGGGCTCGTCTTCTTCTTCATCTTTTCCGAGCCCTACGGCGACGGACTGGAGAGCACCATGGAGCACGGAGGCGTCTCCGAACCGGAACCGGTGTACCACGCGCCCTTCGACTACGGCGGGAACTACCCGGCGGCGCTCTCCATGGGGGCGCTCGGATTCGTCATCGTCCTGGCCGGCGCGTATATTCTGGGAAGGCTCCTGGGGAAGAGGTCAAAATGAACCTCGGCAACGTGGACGGTCACGCCGGCGCTTCCAGCCTCCGCCACCTGGACGCCAGGGCCAAGATAATAGCGGTGCTCACGTTCGTGGTCATCGTGGCCCTCCTGCGGGACCTGCGCATCCTGGCCTTCGCCCTCGTCTATGTCCTGGCCCTGCTGGCTGTGGCGGGCGTCCCAGCCAGGCACCTCGCCGGCAAGTATGTCCTGGCCCTCCCGTTCGCCCTGCTTGGCGCGTTCAGCGTCTTTTTTTCCTCGGGGTTGCTCCCTGCGGCCGCCATGTTCCTGCGAATCTCCGCCTGCGTGCTCTCGCTGGTCCTGCTTTCGAGCGCCACGCCTTTCTTCGACCTGCTCCAGGGGCTCCAGAAGCTGCGCGTGCCCCGCATCTTCGTGAACCTGCTCCTGTTCACATTCAGGTACCTGTTCGTCATCGCAGACGAGATGGGACGGATGTCCATAGCGCGCAAGGCGCGGGGCGCCCGCAGTGGGCGCCACCTCCTTGACCGCCTGGGTATGAGGACGATATCCTTCACCGCAGGGATGGTGCTGGTACGGGCCTACGAGCGCGGCCGGCGCATGCACGACGCCCTCCGCAGCCGGGGCTTCGACGGCCAGATAAGGACGCTCACCCGCTTCAGGATGGGAGTGGCCGAATGGCTGTTCATCGCGCCGGTGCTGGCCTTTTCCACCCTTTTGCTGTCAGCCGAATGGGGGCTGCTTGCGTGGGCGTGATGGACGCGCAGGGATTGTCGTACGCCTACGACGACGGGACGGTCGCCTTGCGGGACATCTCCATTTCCATCGGAAAGGGCGAGCGTGTCGCGATAGTGGGGCCCAACGGCGCCGGCAAGTCCACCCTTTTGCACATGCTGGCGGGCCTCAAATCATCGAGCTCGGGCACGTTGAACCTGTTCGGGGAGCCGTTCTCCCGAAAGAACGAGCGGGCGCTCAGATCCCGGATGGGCCTGCTCTTCCAGGACCCCGACGACCAGATATTCATGCCAAGGGTGTGGGACGACGTCGCCTTCGGCCCGATAAATCGGGGGCTGGATGAAAAGGCGGTGAAAAAGCGCGTGCGGCGGGCGCTGGATGCGGCCGGCCTTTCCGGATACGACGACCGCGTCCCGCACCACCTGAGCTACGGCGAGAAAAAGCGCGTTGCATTTGCGGGCGTCCTGGCGATGGAACCCGAACTACTGCTTCTCGACGAGCCCACGGCCAACCTGGACCCGCGCAACCGCCGGGACCTGCTCTCGATGGTGAACCGGCTCAACCGGCGCGGCACGACCGTGGTCTCGGCCACCCACGACATGGAGGCCGTGACGGAGCTTTCCGACCGGGTCTACGTGCTGAACCGTACGATCGTCCGGGAGGGCGATGTCCGCGAGGTTTTCCTGGACCCTCGTTTGCTGGAATCGAACAACCTCGACATCCCCGAGATAACGAAGCTGTTCCGCCTTTTGAAAAGCTTCGGCTACGACCCCGGAAAACTGCCTCTATCGGTGGACCAGGCCATCGCCGAGCTCACCCGGACCATGGACGAAAGCGGAGGGCACGTCCACCTGCACCTGCACCGGCATGCCCACGGCCAGACGGCAGTGCCGGTCGACAAAGCGTCGCTTGGGAAGGATCACGGGCACGAGCACAGAATCTAATCATAGAGCTTGACCGTCCGCATTTTTGACTTTCTCATGCTTTTCATTTCGCGTTCGATCGCGTCCGCCAGCTCCGGCTGCGGCCCGAGACTCCTGAGGACCTCGGCAAGATGGCGTTTCTTTTTTTCTTTCATCCGCCCTCAACGATAGGAAAAGCGGGGGCCTTCAGGCCCCCGTCGGCTGCCCGCACTTGGGGCAGAACTTGGCGCCCGCTTCGAGGTTCGCGCCGCACTTGGCGCACGCCCCGCCGCCCATGCGCTGGCCGCACTTGGGGCAGAACATGGCGTCCGCCGCGACGGTCGCACCGCACTTGGGGCATGCTTTCCCCGGCGCCTGCTGGGGCTTTCCGCACTTGGGGCAGAAACCGGCGTCCGAGGGTATCTGCGCGCCGCAGGAGACGCAGGCCTTCATGGCCATGCCGGCGCCCCCGGCCATGCCGGCCGGCTGGGCCACCGGGGCCATTCCTCCCGGCTGCTGGCGCATCGCGTCCACCATCATGTAGCCCATCCCGACGCCGGCTCCCAATCCGACGCCCGCCCCGGCGACTCCACCCGCACCTCCGCCGGGCTGGTTGGCGGCCTCGCGCATCGCCTGACCGGCCTGGTACTGCATGTAGTTGGTCCCCAGAATCGTCATGGACGACTTGGCGTCCACCGCCTTCTGCACTTCCTCGGGCATGTTGATGTACAGCCCCGAGAGCTTCTCGACCGAGATGCCGTACAGCTCGAAGTGGTCCTTGCAGCGCTCCAAAACGACCTGTTCCATCGTGGTGAGGTTGGCGGCCAGGTCGGCCACGCCCATGCCCTTCTCCTTCATCTTGCCCAAAGAATCGTAGACGACGATGACGACCTGCTCCTTGGTCCTCTCCTCGATGTCCGCGGCGGTCTGGGCGTTCAGCGTCCCGACGAACTGCGTTATGAAATTGGCCGGGTCCTTGACCTTGTACCGGAACTCGCCGAAGACGCGCAGATTGACCATGCCGAAGTCCTTGTCCCGGAACTGGTAGGGCTGCTTGGAGCCGAACTTGGCGTCGAAGGCCCGCTTTTGAAGGTAGAACACCTCGGCCTGCTGCTGGACGCCCGTGAGCGCCTTTATCAGCCCGCCGATTATGGGGGCGTTCTGCGACGTGAGCGCATAACGGTCCGGCCGGTCGAAGTAGGCCAGCGCCTTCCCGTCACGGTAGAACACCGCTATCTCGTCCTCGCGCACCACGATGTTGTCGTTGAGCTTGATGTTGCGCGGCAGCTTCCACATGACGTTGCTCCGCTTGAAAGCGTCCTCCCAGATGAACGTGTCAGCTCCTATAAGGGACATCTCACATCACCTCCGTGCCTGTTATCCGTTTTATCCGCGCCTTCCAGGTGGTCTCGAAGTCCTCAAGGCGCGTCCTGAGGTTGGCTATCTCCGTCTTTATCGCGGCCCCGTTCTCGGCGTCCACCGCGCCGCGCAATGGCAGTATGCCCTGCTCGATGTTGAGCAGGTAGTTTATCATGCTGTAGTCGAACTCGTAGAGCTGGTCAAGTTCGGCTTCCTCGATCCTTATCTGGGCCGAAAAGCCGGTGTAGCCGCCCTCGGCGTGCCGGACGGCGCCCTCGACGGTCTTGAACTTGTTGATGAGCTGGCCCAAACGGTCGAGTTGGTCGGTGAGCATCGCGTCCACGAGCGCCTTGCGGCATTTCTCGACCTCGCCCCGGGCGCGCCCCATCCTCTCTGAGAGCTGGATGCGCAAAAGGTCGTCCGCGGCGCGGATGTCCTCGCGGCGCCTGTATCCCGCGTAACCCGGGATGACCGACTGTATCTTCTTGATTATCCCCTTGTCCTCTTCCACCCTCTGTCTAAGGTCGGGCATGCCTTTTCACCGTCGCTTGTCATGCAGATGTCAATATTTAAGAGTTGTCCGGCACCCTGTGACACGCGTTCTCGGGAAAAGGAAAAGAACATTTAAATATACAGCTAGTGCATTATTTACGTAGATGGGAAAGACACTTGTTCTCTGCGTCGACCGGGACAACGACTTCGGCACCAAGGCCGGGGTCGCCAGCCCGCTCATCGGCCGGAGGCAGAACCTGCGGGCGGCGGTCAAGCTCATGCTGGCCGACCCCGAGGAATCGGACGCCAACTCCCTTTTTGCGGCGATAAAGATCCACGACGAGATCCGGGAGAAGGGCGAGCCCGTCGACGTGGCGCTGGTGTGCGGGGACCCCAATGTCGGCGACGTCTCCGACCACATAATCTCCTACCAGCTGGGCGAGATAATCAGCAAGGTCCAGCCGGAGAGCGCCATTGTCGTTTCGGACGGGCCGGAGGACGAGTTCGTGATGCCTATCCTGAAATCCAAGCTCGACGTCCGGGACGTCCGGCGGGTGGTGGTGCGCCAGGCCGAGCGCATCGAGGACACCTTCTACATCATACGCAAGGGGCTGGCCAAGGAGCAGATAAGGCAGGGCATCATCGTCCCGATATCGTTCGTGCTCATAATATGGGGCATCTTCGCCATCAGCGGCATCTACACCCCGCAGAACCTCGGGTTCGGCATCCCCGCGTTCGCCGTCGGACTGCTCTTCCTGCTCCAGGCGCTCCAGGTCCGGGAACGGGCCGAGGACCTGTTCCGGGAGCTGCGCGCCGGGATGCTCGCGGCCCGGCTTTCCATATTCACCTCGCTGATAGCGTTTTTGTTCATCGTGATAGGCGCCGCCTACACCTACCAGACCACGCTCAACTCGGGGTTCCCCACCTGGCAAGAGGCCTCGCTGTTCTTCTTCTACGGTTTCATCTGGTGGATAATCCCGGCCATCGTCATGCGCTTCGGCGGCTTCTTTCTGGACTTCCAGCTGCGCCACAAGCGGCGGGTCTGGGCCTATATCTACCTCATGATGTCGTGGGTGGCGATGATATTCCCGCTGGCCGCGGCGCTGGAGCTCATCCGCTACTTCCTCGGGTTCCTGCACGGCGTCGGCGCCGACCGGATGCTCCAGGAGGTGCTGATATACATCGGCTTCACCATCGGCATCGCCGCCGGAGCGGCCGCCCTGTACCGCTACGCCCGCGAGAAGCCGGCGCCGGAGACCTCCGGAATACCGGCGGACGGGCGGCAGGGCTAGGACGGGCAATCGGGCAATAACGGGCAATGCGGGCAATACGGGGACGACGGACGCGCCCGTCCCCGAATTGCCCATATTGCCCGTATTGCCCTTATTGCCCGTTTCCCCCGGTCTCACCGAAATGTTTTATAATGCCGGAAGGATACTTCACCCCGATGCTTCCGCAGAAGGCGCTCGGATTGGGGCCCACCACGTTCTTCGCGAGCCGCGAGAGGTGCCGGCTGCCCGAATCGCTGCTCCTGGTCGATGCGATGCGCCGGCTCCGGGGCATGCCATGCTCCGTGAGCCTCCGGGCCGGAGGGCGGTTCATCCTCTCCTCGGCGACTTCGGCGGCCGGGAACCTGACCGAGGAAGAGGTGGTCGAGATAGCCGACTACGACCCGGTGCGCCACTCGGTGCTGGCCATCGGTTTGAAGGAGCCCAGCCCCGACGTCGCGATACACTGGCTGGCCTACCGGACGGACCCAACCGTTGCGGCCGTCGCCTTCGTCTGGGTCTTCGAGCGGATAAAGGGCGTCGAGTACGTAGCCGGCAGGCACCCCTGGGGCAGCTTCCCGGAGGCGATGGCCCTGCTCACCCTCGCCAAGAGCTCCAAAGGCCCTGCGGGCATAGAGGGCCGCGGCTACCTCGTGCGCGGCAGGACCGTCGAGGAGCTGGTCGACGCCGTGGCGAAGATACTCAAGCTCAACGAGAAGAAGGCGCAGAGAGCAAAGGGCAAAAAGGAATCCGCGCAGGGGAAAGGGCAAAGCGCACGTGGCAAAGCTCAGGGTTCCGGTAGGCCCCGCCGCTCTTCACTGTCGAAGCGTGAAGAGGGCGGGCGCAGAGAATCTCAGGGAGGCAACTAGTTGAAGGTCCGTATCGGAAAAAGGACCCGGGACATCCCGGCGCTCTGGTACGGAGACCGCAAGGTCGTGTTCATCGACCAAAGACTCCTCCCGGGACGATTCAAGCTCTACGAGGCCAAAAGCCTCCGCCAGGTCGCTTTCGCCATCAAGGATATGGTGGTCCGCGGGGCGCCTGCCATCGGGGCCGCCGCCGCCTACGGGATGGCGCTGGCGCAGGATCTCGGGCAGGACCTGGAAAAGGCCGCAGAGCTCATCCGCGGCACGCGCTCGACGGCCCACGACCTTTTCTACGGGGTGGAGCGCATGCTGAAGGCCGCCTCGGAGGGAAAGGGCCTGAAGGAGGCCTCCTTGGCCTACGCCGAGAACATCGTCGAGCAGTGCCACCGCATCGGGGTACACGGCGCCCGCCTCATCCAGACCGGCAACGGGGTGCTGACCCACTGCAACGCCGGGGCGCTCGCCACCATCGACTGGGGCACGGCCCTGGCGCCCATGCGGGTCGCCCACAACGCCGGCAAGAAGCTCTTCGTGTTCGTAGACGAGACCCGGCCGCGCCTTCAGGGCGCCCGGCTCACCGCCTGGGAGCTCATGAACGAGGGCATTCCCTTCGCGGTCATCCCCGACAACGCCGCCGGCCACTTCATGGCAAAGCGGGAGGTCGACCTGTGCATCGTCGGCGCCGACCGCATAACATTGTCGGGCGATTTTGCCAACAAGATAGGCACCTACGAAAAGGCGGTGCTCGCCAAGGAGAACGGCATCCCGTTCTACGTCGCCGCCCCCGAGAGCACGTTCGACCGCCGGATGCGCGACGGCCGCGGCATACCCATCGAGGAGCGCTCCGAGGACGAGGTGCATCTGGTCGGGCGCACGCGGATAACCCCGAAGGGCGCGATGGCCCGGAACCCGGCCTTCGACGTCACCCCGGCCAGGTACGTCACCGCCTTCATAACGGAGAAGGGCCTCGTGGCGCCCGCCCGCATCCGGGACGACCTATGACCGATTTCGAATCGAAATTTTCGGCCGTCATCTTCGACCTTCCCGGCACGGTGCTCCGGACGGAGGACAACGGCGAGGCCCACCTGAGGCTCATGGAGTCCCTGGTGGACAAGTACCGGCTCGGCGACGAGCCCGCGTTCCTTCTGGAGAAGTTCAACGCCCGCATCTCCGAGCCCTACGAGCGGCTCGACCGGGGCTGGGTCTCCCACAGCGAGACCGTGACGGCCGTCCTGGGCGGCTTCCTCGGGTCCCGCGGGCTTCAGGTCTCCGCGGCCGACGAGGAATGGTTCTACCAGGAGTACCTCAACAAGCACCAGAGCTTCGTGCGGCTGGTGCCGGGCTCCGCCGAGATGCTGGCCAGGTGCTCCGGGATGAAGCTGCACGTCGCGGCCGTCGGCAACATGGACCGGGACTACATCGAGCAGCAGCTCAGGTGGCTCTCCGTTTTCGAAAGGTTCGATTCCCTGACGACCCCGGAGGAGGCGGGCGCGCCGCTGCCGGACGCGCGCATGCTCCGGTGGGCCCTGCAGCGCGCCCGGGCCGAGCCGGCGCAGGCTGTATTCGTTGGCGCCTCGGTCCGGCGCGGCATCCGGGCCGCAAAGGAGCTGGGCCTTTCGACGGTACTGCTGGACACGGCCATGAACCAGGCCGAGCTCTCGGATGCGGACTTCGTTGCATCCTCGGTGGGGCGCGTCCAGAACATCCTGATAGAGCTAGTTTACCGGCCCTGACGACGCTCTGCGCGATTGGTTAAGGGGACGTAAGGGACGTTTATTGCGATTTGTGCGAAGGGACGTAAGGGACGTAAGGGGTGGGAAAGTCCCGATCCCAGAACCCATACGTCCCTTTCACCGATATCACAGAACGTCCCTTTGCAACAATAGCATCGGACGTCCCTTACGTCCCTCTGGCCAACAGGACAGCGTTCACTCGCCCGTCTTCCTCGGCCGCAGCCTGCCCATCAGGCCCGTGAGGGTGATTCCCTTCTTCCAGGCCCAGGCGCCGGCCGCGGCGACGAGCGCCACGGCCAGGATGATGGCGGCGCCCGCCCAGACGTAGCTCTGGCGGGTCGCCTCGGCCCTGGAGGGCGTTATCTCGAAGGTCCGGCTGGCCGCCGGCGAGAACGACGTCCCGTCGGAGGCGCGGGCCCATATGGTGTGAGACCCCCCAAGCTCCCCGACATTCCACTTGGTCTGCCAGTTCACGGTCCCCTCGGCCTTGCGCCAGCTCCCGTTGTCCATCCGGACCTCGACCTTCATCACGGAGGCGGTGTCGAAAGCGGTCCCAGTGACCAGCACGGTGCCGGAATCGGCATCGATCGCCTTCTCCGTCGATGGGCCGGCGATGGTCGCATAAGGCGGGGTGTTGGCCACGTTCTCCAGGGCGTAGTACGCCCTGAGGAAATCGTCCCAGTAGGTGTCGCGGGAGAAGTCTATGTTGTCGTAGCGGGCGTCGTACTGCGTCTTGGGCGTCCCGGCGGCGACGCTGTTGTTCCCGCTGGGGAAGTAGGCAGTGAGACCGTAACCGTCCGGGTAGCGGGGCCCGTGGCGCTCGGCGATGCGCGCTGCCATGAATATGAGCTGGAGGTCCTTGAGGTTCTGGGTGACGCCCGGGTCGAGCACGTAGCCGAAGAACGGCCCTCCCAATGGCTTGAGGAAGTGGTCGCAGAAGTCGTAGACGTCGTAGAGCGGGTAGTTGGTGACGTCGAGGAAGACCACGTGCGCCGGGTCGTAGCCCTCGGTCAGCGACCTCACCTCGCGTATGTAGGCGTTGTAGGTCAGGGCCTTCATCGCCAGCCTCATGGAAAGCTGGTTCCAGAGCTCGAAGAGCCTCGGGACCCTCGACATGTCCCAGGCCGACATGGTGGCCAGCACGGTATCCGCCGGGTCGGGCTTCCCGTCGGTGTACGAGTTGACATAGTCGTTGGTTATCTCTACGGCGAACTCCCGGGGCGTCATCGACGGCTTCATCGCCAGCGCCGGCAGTATCCAGTCGTAGGGCCAGCCCTCGTTCGGCTCCGTCGTTCCGGAGGTGCAGGCGACGTCGCAAAGGCCCCGTATCTGGTAGAGTATCTCGATGCCGGCCATGAGGCAGGCGTCGAAGCCGACGACATCGACGGGCCTTCCCAGATGGTCGGAAAGCCCCCTGAGACCGTCCGAGACGTTGTCCAGGTTGAGATAGTCCTGGTCGGTGTCGTCCCAGCACACGCCGTACCAGCCGCCGCCGTGGTCCCAGAACACCACCAGGTAATGCTGCGCCGGGTAGTGGTCGACCGTCCAGGTGGTGTAGTTGATGAAGGTCTGCGGGTCGCCCATATTCTGCTCGCCCAGGTCGGAAAGCTCCCGGGAGGCGATGGTGGACATGTCGTTGTCCTTCGTTATGTAGAAGCGCTTGGTGCCGGTCCAGTTCCCGTTGGAGCCGTCATACCCCGGATTGCGGTCGAACTGGACGACGATGTTCACTTCGTCCGTGGAGCCGACAGATTCCATCTCGTTGAGGTCGTGGATGCCGTCCGGCTCGAGGTTGTTGTCGGCGCTCATGTAGACCATGACGGTCCACAGCTTGACCGACGGGTCGGCTCCGGGATCGGCCGCCGGCAGAACGGACGGGAGCAGCAACGCCGCTAGGAGCATTACGGCCAGCGCGGGGCGGTTCCTCATCGGCATCATCCTGTATTATCAGAGCCCTTGGGAGTAGATATTGTTTTTGGTTGGGGAAAATGCAACCATTAATAGGCGGAAAGGCGTTCTTATCCCGGGGTAGCTTTGGCCGCCAGCCGAGACGCCGACGAGGCCTTCCGCACCGGCAATTACGACAAGGCCATAGCCCTCTATTTCGACTTTTTGGGCCAGTTCCCCGACGATTTCCGGGCCTGGCTCAACCTCGGCATAGCATTGGGCCGGATAGGCAAGAGCGCCGACTCTATCAAATGCTTCGACCGGGCCATAGAGTTGGACCCGCGGAGCGTGGAGGCCTGGTACAATCTCGGGCTGGCCTTGCACGCGCTGGGCCGAAGCAGCGACGAGGTGCGCTGCTACGACAAGGCGCTGGCGCTGAAGCCCTGGTACCAGCTTGCCGTTCTGCGGAAGGTCGAGGCGCTGCGCCTCCTGGGCCGGGAGGACGAGGCCAGCGCCCTGTTCCGCGAGTTCATGGCCCGGCGGCGGAACGGACTGGCGGACGCGGCCAGGTGATGCCCGATGGCCGGACGCGTAGCCTCGCTGGACGCCCTGCGCGGGCTGGCGGTCCTTTTCATGCTGGAGGTCCACCTCGGATTCTGGTGGGCCAAAAGCCTCCCTCAGGACAACGCGCTGGTCGCCGCCGGCACGATGCTGGGCGGGATGGCCGCGCCGCTGTTTTTCGTCCTGGCAGGCGCCGGGCTGTCCCTTTCCCGGGAACGGGAGCCAGGGCATTTCGTCCGCAGGTCCGTTCTCCGCGGTGCGGCCCTTTTACTGGTCGGCATCCTCTTCACGTTCATCGAGCAGGCGGTGTACGGCCCGTTCGGATGGGGCGTGCTCCAGTGCATCGGCCTCTCGGTCATCATATGCGCCCCGTTGTTAATGGTCCCGAAGCATGGCCGCGTCGTTCTGGGCATCGGCCTCATCGGCGCCGCGGCATTGCTCCGGCCGCTGCTGGGCGTTCCCGACCTGCTCTACTCGGACCAGATGATGGCCGTCGGCTCCGTTGCCGATTACCTGCGGAACATGCTGGTCTCGGGGTTCTTCCCCGTCCTGCCGTGGCTCGGGTTCATGGTGATGGGCACCACGATCGGCGAGAGCGTGGCCGCCTCCGAGGGCAGGGCCGGCCCGCGTGTCGATTCAGGACTGCTGACGGCCCTGATGATGCTTCTGGCGGGGGTATTGCTCACCGTCTACGGCATCCGGCCGGAGTTCTTCCCGGCGTCGCTTTCGTTCTCCCTCCTGGCCTGCGGCATCGTCCTGCTGGCCATCCCGCTTTTTCTTTCGGCGGATATCGGCAAGCCCGGGCCGCTTGCGGACCTGGGTCGCGTCTCGCTCACCATCTTCATCGTCCACCATCTCGTCGGCCACGAGGCCTTCCGCGCCCTGGGCCTTCTGCACTCGTTCGACCTTCCGACGACGCTTTCGCTCGTTCTGGCCGCCTGGGCTCTGGCGCTCGCGGCGGGTTGGGCCTGGGCCAGGGTGGATTTCCGCGGGAGCCTCGAACGGGCCCTCTCTCGCCTGGGCCGGCCTCCAAATAAGATAAATACTCCGCCAAACGATTGAGGTCCAGCGGGGCCGTCCAGCCCCGGCGGTCGTGCCATGTCCACCAGGGAAGAGCTCCTCGAGAAGCTGGTCGCAGGGACCCTCAGCCAGGCCGAGGCCCTGGAGCTTCGGGACCTTTTGCAGAAGGAGGACCGGGAGTCCAAGCTCAGGCTCATCGCGGCAATGGGACTCGGGGCCACGGCCGCCCTCACGCTCCCGTCGCTTCTGGAGATAGAATTGGGACAATTGCTGGACCTGCGCATGGAGCCGCAGGTGCTGGAGGTCGAGCCTCAACAGCAGGCAGCGGCGGCGCCGAGGACCGGCCTGCGGCAGCACCCGCCCGAATACCCTCCGCCGGAGAGCCCCGAGGAAGAGGCGCTCGAGGTGGCCCGCGAGGCCCAAACGCCCGGGCAGGTCGGGGCGCAGCAGATGGGGGAGCCCCGGGAGATGGGCGCCCCGGTGCGCAAGGTCCGGGGCCAGAGACGCTAGGCATGCTTTTCGGGTCGAGCCGATGACCGATTATTACGAGACACTGGGCGTGGCGCGCAACGCCACCCAAAACGAGATAAAGGGCGCCTTCCGGAAGCTGGCGCAGCAGTACCACCCCGACGTGAGCGACGACCCCGGGGGCTCGGAGGAGCGCTTCGTTCGCATCCTCGAATCCTACGAGGTGCTCGGCGACCCGGAGAAGCGCCGGGCCTACGACCTCTCGCTGGCCGCGGGGACCGTGGCCGGCCTGCAGCATTTCGACATCGACGATTTCTCCCGGGTGGACGAGCTGGAGGACCTGCTGGCCGGGGAGCTCCTGGAGACGCTCTTCGGCCGCCGCGGCGGCCGCACGCCGCGGAAGGGCAAGGACCTCCGGTTCGATATCGAGCTTGAGCTGGAGGAGGCCCTCCGGGGAGCGTCGCGGGAGGTGCTGGCGCCGCGCACGGCCAGATGCGACGACTGCGGCGGAACGGGCACGGCAAAGGGCGGGGCGGCCCGGCCCTGCCCGGTGTGCAGCGGGCTGGGCCAGGTCAAGGCCCTCCGGGCCCGCGGGAACTCCAAATTCGTGATGATAGAGCCCTGCCAGAGGTGCGGCGGCAACGGCAAGGTGATAGAGGGCGAGTGCAAACCCTGCGCCGGGAAGGGCAAAACGACGAAACAGAGGCCGGTCACAGTGCACCTCCCTGCCGGCGTGGAGGACGGCGCGGAGCTCCGCCTGCCCGACGAGGGCGCCGAGGGCCTTCGCGGCGGCCCGAGGGGCGACCTGTACCTGGTCGTCCGGGTCAGGCCCCATCCCCGGTTCGCCCGCGACGGCCCGGACCTTTCCTGCACGCAGGAGATTTCGTTCCCGCTGGCCGCGCTCGGCGGCCGGGCGCGCCTGGAGACGCTGGACGGGACGGCCGAGTTGGAGATACCCGCCGGCACGCAGGGCTCGACCGTGCTCCGCCTCCCAGGGCTGGGCATGCCCCGAAACGACGGGCCGGGCCGGGGCGACCTGCTCGTGACCGTGGTGGTGAAGGTGCCCAGCCGTCCGACCGAGAGGATGAAGGCCCTCCTTGCGGAGATGGAGCGCCCCGAGCAGCCCCGGAAGAGGGGCCGCCGGTGGAGGCCCTAGATGGACGAGCTCGAAAGGCAGCTGCGGGCCCTCACGCGCCACCTCGACGCAAGCGAGCTGTTCTACGTCTTCACCGGGGAGCTGGCGCTGCGGATGCTGGGCTGTGCCGAGAGGGTCGCCACCATCGATCTTCTGGTCAACCTGACCCCAAACGAGCGGGCAAAGTTCCTCAACTTCCTCGGGCAGGAGGGCTACGAGGCCGGTTCCCGATGGCGCGATCCGGTGAGCTTCTCACGGAAGGCGGGCGGCGCCTGCCTCCGTTTGCGTTCGGCGGGCTCCGCCGGCGACATGGCGACCATCGGCCGGCGCGTTTTGGTCACGCTGGGCTACGTGAGCTTCTTCATCCCGTCCTACGAGGACCTGGTGCTCAATTTCTTCTCCGACGGTGAGGCGGACGAGGACCTGGTGGCGAGGATATACAAGCGGTTCCAAAACTACCTGGACATGGAGTACCTTGTCACGTGCGCCAAAGAGCGCGGCATCTACGCCCGTTTCGTACGGATGAAGATTCGGGCCGAAAAATAAATCCTCCATATATTCGAAAGCTATTTATTAACAGATGCGTTATTACTGCCGAAGGGGAAACTGGGATGTCATATTCCGAATATCCGCCTGGCGGGGCCGGTGCTTCCGGTGGTTACGAAGGTGGATACGGCGAAACCAATTACGATGCCGGGGGCGGCGGCGGGGCGCCTGAGGAACAGCCCGACGACGTCATGGGCTACCTGAGCCCCAAGGTCCAGATGCTCCGCCGGATACGGGGCGTGGTCCTGGTCGTGGAGCTTCTGGTCATGTTCGTGTTCATCTGGCTGGGCTACACCTGGCGGATGGCCGAGTTCGAGGGCCTTGCGACGAAGCCCTGGTGGCCCATCCAGCCCACGCTGTTCTACGGGCTGCTGTTCGGCGTCGTGATGTCCGTCTCGGGCATCATATTCCGGGTGCTGGAGATACAGACGACCGAGAGCGGAAGCCAGAAGGTGCTTCTGGCCAACAGCGCCTTCCGGGGAGCGCTCACATCGATGGTGGTGGCAATCGTCTTCCTGGTCGTGATATGGTATCTGCCCCAATCCGACTTCCTCAAGAGCGCCCTTACCTCGCAGGAGGACAGCACCAAGGACTACGGCGAGGAGAGCTACCGCTTCAAGGTCCAAGACGAGTTCCAGATGACCCGGGTGACGAGGATAACGGTCACGACGGACCAGCCGGAGACGCTGGGGCTCATGAAGAAAGAGGTGGCCGACAATTTCACCCACGAGTACGAGCAGTACATCGACGGCAACCGGTCCTACTCGGTCCTGATGGACTATGCCAATTCCACGGGCATAACGCTGCAGTTCAATGCCACCCGGCTGACCAAGGACACCACGAAGCTCTCGTACGGCGAGTGGCGCATCTACGTGAACGTCGGGTCGGAAAGCAGCGCCAAGATACACTACAAGATCGAGCGCGAGATACAGCCCGACCTGCTGAGCACGCTCCTCCTCTTCCTGCTCATTTTGGCGATAATGGACGGAGTATGGATGGGGGTCTCGCTCGGCATCAAGCAGAAGTACAAGGGCTACTCCATCTACACCTGAAGGTGGTTGCAATGCTCGGGCAAAAGGAGATTTCTGATATTGTAGAGGCCTACGATTCCCGTAAGGTCCGGATAGGGACGATAGCGTCGCACTCGGCGCTGGACGTCTTCGACGGGGCGGTGGAGGAGGGCTTCCGGACCCTGGCGGTGTGCCAGAAGGGCCGCGAGGCCACCTACGCCCGCTTCTTCCGGTGCCAGCGCGATAAAAAGGGAAAGGCCCTGCGCGGTTCCGTCGACGAGATAATGCTCCTGGACAAGTTCGCCCAGATACTCGACGAGAAGAACCAGCAGGCGCTCCGGAAGACGAGCACGCTCTTCGTGCCCAACCGGGCGCTCACATCGTATCTTCCGGTCCAGGAGGTCGAAGACAGGCTCCGCCTGCCGCTTCTGGGCAGCCGGAACCTGCTTGCCAGCGAGGAGCGCGGCGAGGGCCGCGACTACTACTGGATACTGAAGAAGGCCGGCCTCCCGTTCCCGGAGAAGGTCGAGGACCCCAGGGACATCGACAGGCTGGTCATCGTCAAGCTGCACCATGCGCAGAAGAAGCTCGAGCGCGGATTTTTCACCGCCGCTTCCTACGACGAATACAAGAGGAAATCGGACCTGCTCATATCGCAAAACGTCATTACGCCAGAGGACCTTCCCAACGCGCGCATAGAGAGGTACATCATCGGGCCCGTGTTCAACCTCGATTTCTTCTACTCGCCCATAGAAGAGAAGATGGAGCGCATCGAGCTTCTGGGCATAGACTGGCGCTTCGAGAGCTCCCTCGACGGCCACGTGCGCCTGCCGGCGGCCCAGCAGCTCTCGCTTCAGCCAAACCAGTTCTGGCCCGAGTACACCGTCTGCGGCCACAACTCCGCCACGCTTCGTGAATCATTGTTGGAAAAGGCATTCGTCCTGGCCGAGAAGTTCGTCAAGGCGACTCAGGAGCACTACGCCCCCGGGATAATCGGGCCTTTCTGCTTGCAGACCTGCGTGGACAAGGACCTGAACTTCTGGATATACGACGTGGCCCCGCGCACCGGCGGCGGCACGAACATCCATATGTGGGTGGGCCATCCGTACGGGAATGCCCTCTGGCGCGAGCCTATGAGCACTGGAAGGCGGTGGGCGCTGGAAGTCAAGCGGGCGATAAAGGCCGATAAACTGGACAAGATCGTAACGTAAGCTCAGGGTGCCGGGTGCAGGGCGCAGAGTTGCAAGCTAGATACCTCGGACTTCAGTCCGAGGTCGTTTCACCATAGGACAGCGTCCAATCCCCGGACTTTAGTCCGGGGTGCCAGGCTCACGGGAACGCCAAACAGTCCACGAACAGTTCCCTGAACCGGTCGTTCCCGGCCAGCTCGATGTATTCGATTCTTTTGCCCAGCTCCAGCGCCCTTTTGCGCTCGTCGGTCGAGACGAGCATCATGCCCGCGCCCGTCGAGGCCGCGTTCCCGAGCCCGAGGACCTTGCCCAGCTCCACCGGCGGCAGCAGCCCGATTCGCATGGCGCTTCTCCGGTCCAGATAATTGCCGAAGGCCCCGGCCAGCAGGACGCGCTCGACCTCCTCGCCGGTGATGCCGGCATTGTCCAGTAGCACATCGGTCCCGGCGGCCACCGCCGCCTTCGCCAGTTGGAGGCTGCGTATGTCGTGCTGCGAGAGGTGGATGCGCCGCGGCCGCTTGCAGAGAACGACCAGCTTTCCGCCCGGGTCCCGCTCGACGAGCGGGTGACCCTCGACCATGTTGCCCCGGCGGTCGACTGCGCCGGAATCGAGAAGCGCCGCGACGGCGTCGACCAATCCGGAGCCGGCGATCCCTTTTGCTGGCTTTCCCCCAATTGTCTCGATTTGCAGTTTGAAGCGCTTTGACGACGCCTTGCTATCGCTGCGTGAAGAGGGGCGGGCCTTGACGGCGAGGCCCCCCGCCTCTTCACTCGCCAAATGGACTGCCGAGATTGCACCGACGGCAGCCCGCATCCCGCACTCTATCTGCGCCCCCTCGAACGCCGGCCCTGCGGCGGTGGTCGAGCCGAGGATGCGCCCGTCGAACGCCAGCAGCAGCTCGCCGTTGGTCCCCAGGTCGATGTAGAGCGTCGGCTGCTTGACCCGGTCCAGCCCCGCCGCCAGCGCGCCGGCCACAGCGTCCGAGCCGAGGAATCCGGCAACCGGAGGCGGGACATAGGCCCGTCCCAGACGATGGGTGCGCAGGCCCAGTTCGGAGGCGGCCAGCTCCCGTTCCCTGGTCGTCGCCGGAGAATACGGGGACTCGGCCAGCGTTCTTACAGGCAGGCCGAGGAAGCTATGGTGCATGAAGGTGTTCCCGACGGCCACAATGTCGCAGACCGCCCCAACGGGGACGCGGGCCGAATCGCAGGCCTGCCTTATCAGCCGGTTCGCCTCCTGTACGAGCAGGGCGCGCAGCCTTGCCGGCGCCTCCTTGTCCGTGATGGAGAGGTTTATCCGGCTCACGACATCCTCGCCCAGAGACACCTGCGGGTCCAGCGAGGAGGCGACGGCGATCCTCTGGCCCGAGGAAAGGTCGAAAAGGGACGCCACCAGCGTGGTCGTCCCGAGGTCGAAGGCCGCTCCGAGGCATCTGGGCAATTGCGTCCGCATGGGCAGGCGCGAACCGCCGACCTCCAGGAACGAACGACCATCCTCCACGACGGAACGGACATTCGGGCGAGGCTCGACCTGAACGTAAATGCCGTCGGCCAGGATCTGCGCCGCGCCGCTTGCGGTGTCGGCAGGGACCTCGATGGTCACCGGGCCGTCCGGCCGGAGGGCACAGGCGAGGGCCTCGCGCCGGGCGCGCCCCTTGACGACAAGAACGCGGCATTTGCCGCAGGTGCCGGCCCCGCCGCAGACGCCGCCCACGAATATCCCCGCCTGGCGGGCCGCCCGGGAAACGTCGGTCCCGGCGGGGACGCTCACGCGCAGGCCCGAGGGCTGGAAAAGGATGCGGACCTTCGGGGCGGGCCTATCCGTTGCGCCCTTCCTCTTCGAGCCCCCCGGCATGCAAGACCTCCACGACCGTGACATCTTCCCCGTTGGGAGAGAGGATCACGAAGAAAAGGCTCAGCACCACTACCAGGGAGACCTGGATGATGACATGGATCATCTCCCACTTGTAAAGGCCCAGCCCGAAGGTGATGCCCAGCCCGGCCTTGGCGCTGATGGCCCACAGGACATCACCGATGGAGATGACGGGCACGAGCCAAAGCAGCCCGTTCCAGCCCCGGCCAATTTCAGGCTTGATGAGCAACAACTCCGCCCGTGACATTTTTTCCGCGCATTATAATGGTTTTGGTGCGCAAAAACTAACATTACCAATAACTATATCCACCTGCCCGGATACGAGTAGAAAAAGGCGATTTCAAAATGGCCCTCAAGGATTCCATCTCCAAGCTCGACAAGGCGCTGGACCGGCGGCTGGAGAGCCTGCCGGACGTCTCGTCGAGGGCCGACCGGGAGAAGTACCGGGGCGCCGTGAAGACCGGCGTCATGTCGGCCGGACGGCGCGCCTCCGTCACGCTCAAGAACCTCGACGACATGGGCGACCGGGCCGCCGGCAAGCTGCGGCCCAGGAAGGGCGGCTGGGACCGGCTGATAGACTATTCGACGGCCAACCCGTTCCTCACGGTACTTATAATCTTCATTCTGGCCGGGGCCATAGGCAGCCAGGCCGTCAACATTCCCAAGTACATGCGCGGCGACATGGAGATCTACCTGCCGCCGGACCACGAGGCCACGAGGATACTGCAGGAGGTCCGGGCGGACTGGTCCACCGATGTAATAGTCATCTACGTCAAGGCGATCGACTTCGACGGCGACGGGACCCCCAACAACCTCACCGACTACCGCGTGCTCACGGAGCTGAGCCGGTTCGAGGGCGACGACACCAACCGGGAGGCGGCCGACCCCCAGGACCGTGGCATCGACCCGGACAAGGGCGACCGCGGGCGGGAAGACACCATCGTCTACTGCCTGAGCATCTCGACCCTCATAAAGGAGGTAAACAGCACCCCGGCCCGGCTAGCCGCGATGGCATCCGGGGGGGACACGCCCGTCGGGCCCTACGCCATCCCGCAGGAGCAGGGCACCATCGACACCCTTGTGAACAGCATTCCGGCGGACACCCTATCAAGCATGCTGAAGGACACGGACGGGGACGGCATCTACGACCGCGGAGCCATCATAATCGGCGTCAAGGCCGGGACCCCTCCGGCGCAGATAGTCGGCAAGGTGGACAAGCTGCTCAAGCGCTACCACCCGACGCTGTGCCAGATGATCAACACCGGCCCCATGACCGTCATCGAGAAGATACAGGGCCGCACCATCATGGAGTTCATCAAGATAATGCCCTTCTTGGTCCTCTACCTTTTCATAGCGATGTACTTCTTCCACCGCACCATCAAGGCGCCGCTCATAGGCCTCATACCCTGCACGCTGGCCCTGCTCATGACCTACGGCATCGTGGGATTCTTCCACAATTATCTCATAATAAGCCCGCAGGTGGCGCTGGTCGCCCCGTGCCTCATCGCGCTGGGCATCTCGTACGGCATCTACATCACCAACCGGTTCACCGAGGAGAAGAAGGGAACGCCCATCGAGAAGGCCAGGGTGGCCGCAAAGGCGATGCACCCGGCCATACTGCTGTCAGCGGCGACCACGGCCATAGGCTTCGGCTCCCTCATGGTCGGCACCCTGCCGCCGATAGCGGTGATGGGGCTGGCGCTGTCGATGGGCATCGTCTTCACCTACGTGCTGACGATGATACTCACGCCGGCGCTGACCGTGCTTCTCAAGTACAAGAAGCGCATCGAGTGGGGCGGCTGGAGGCGGTTCGGGTCCGTCCCGTCGGACAACCGCAAGAAGACGCTGGCTTTCTTCATAGCCGTCCTCATGATCTCCGGCATCAGCATAATGTACGTCAAGTTCAACGCCGACTACCTGGCGATGGCGCCGACCGACGATCCGTCGTTCACCAACATGAACGAGTATTCCCGCACGATGGGCGGCGGCCAGATGGGCATGGTGATAGTCCGGGGCGCGCCGGACACGCCGGACAACGTGGGCCACGCCAAGAGGGTGGACGTCCTCATAAACATGAACTCTATGGAAGCCGCGATGAACAAGGCGCCCTACACCAAGTGCATGAGCGTCGTGGACATCATGAAGCTCGTGAAGGCCCCCGAGAACGTCACCATCGCCGGCATCACATTCCCGGTGCCGGTGAACGTCAGCTTCTGGGACGCCATCAATACGTTCAGCAACAAGGCCGTCCAGAATTACCTCGTCAGCATGTTCTACGGCGCCCTCAGCCCGGAATTGAGAAGTTTCCTCGTCACGGACGACTACTCCAAGACGCTCATCTACGTGTTCCAGCCGATGATGGACGTGGAGCTCACCCGCCAGGCGGTCGACGGCGTCAACAATGCCATAGACCAGGCGGGGATGTCCCCGGGGACGGTCTCCCACCTCACCGGCGTGGCGGCCATAACGCTTGCGGTCAACGACCTGCTCATCGGCGGGACGCTCACCTCCACGGGGATTTGCATACTGCTTTCATTCTTCGTGCTCCTGCCGATCTTCCGCTCCTGGAGGCTGGCGCTCTTCACCATCGTCCCCTGCTGCATCGTCGTCGGGATGGAGCCGCTGGTGCTCGTGGGCCTTAACATCCCTCTGTCCATCGTCACCGTGATGATAGGCTCCATAGCCATCGGGACCGGCGTGGACTTCAGCATCCAGATTACCCAGCGCGTGCGCTTCGGAGGGATAAGCCTCGAATCCGTGAAGGACGCGGTCGAGAACTCCGGCATTTCATTCGTGGAGGCCACGAGCACGATGGTCCTGGGCTTCATGGCCGTGCTCGTCTCGCCCAGCGCCCTCGTGGACTGGGCCCTGGGCGGAACGCCGAACAACTGGTTCACAATGGGCGTGCCCATAGAGTCCGTGCGCCAGTTCGTCATCATGATACAGGTCCTGCTCATCCTCAACGCTCTTGCGGCCATGTTCATCCTGCCAGCGATCTACTCGGTCTGGCTCCGCTGGCGCGCGAGCGAAAAGCTCAGGCGCGAGAAGGAAGGGTGGTAAGCGAAGGGGCAAGGGGCAAGGGGGCGAGGGGAGCCGGCTAGCCGGTAAACCGGTAAGCCGGGGCGGTAAGCCGGTAAGCCGGGGAGCCGGTAAACCGGAAACGATTTTGCGGGACACGGGACACCGTTCGGAGGCGTTCCCGGCTTGCCGGCTCGCCGGCTCGCCAGCTCACCCACCGGCTTTCCGGCTGACCGGTTTGCCGGTTCTCCCGTTGCATTCACCTTTGCCCCCGTGCCATACAAAACCTTATATCGATAGATTCCGATAAGCGATGATGTGCGCCGGGCGCAGGCCCGTGGCATCTGTTTGGGGGAAAGGGCGAGAGAGAATAGGAGTCGTGACAAGATGAAACGCATGTGGGCCGCTATTGCGGTATTGATTGCAGCAGGTATGCTGATTGCAGGGTGCCCGAGTACTCCAGCGAACAAGAACCCGACCGCCGGGATAACCGTCGACAAGTACATTCTCTTTGTCGGCGGGGCCGTGAACTTCAACGGCTCCACCTCGAAGGATTCGGACGGCAAGGTCAAGGATTACACCTGGAACTTCGGCGACGGCACCCCGGCGCAGACCACCAAGGACAAGGGGGTCCTGCACACGTTCTCGGCCGCGGGCGCGTTCAACGTCAGCCTGCAGGTCAAGGACGACAAGGGCGGCAAGTCCAAGACGGTCAACGACCTGGTGGTCGTGGCCCCGCTCCCGACGGCCTCCACCGGAATCACCGACACCGGGGCCAACGTGAGCTTCTCGGTGGACACCGCCAGCCTCGGCGGCCAGATAACGGACTACTCCTGGAGCTTCGGCGACGGGACCCCGGTCGTCAAGGGCGCCGCCGTGGGGCACGCCTACGCCGACAACGGGACGTTCAACGCCACGCTGACCCTGACCTACAAGGGCCAGATGGCGTCCTCCAAGCTGGAGATAAAGGTCCAGAACCGGGCCCCGAAGGCCAACATAACGATCGGTTCGGTCGCGCCTTACTACAGCAACAAGCCGATAACCTTGAGCGCCGCCTCCTCCGGCGACGATGACGGCACCGTCACGAAGTGGGCCTGGGAGTTCGGGGACAACACCACGGACAACACGAGCACCGTGATCCATTCCTACGTCAAGCCCGGGACCTTCCCGGTCAAGCTGACCGTCACGGACAACGACGGCGCCACCGGCACCACCACCATCAATATCGAGGTGGTAAAGGACCTGGTCATAACCAACGTCAGCATCGAGACCTACAAGGACGACAACTCCATCGACCGGGCCAACGTGACCGCCAAGTTCGACAACAAGGGCGACGCCAAGACCGCCGGGAACGTGACCGTGACGGTCACTGCCTTCAAGGCGGACAAGAGCGCCATAACCACCGGCGACTTCAAGCTGTCGAAGACCAACGGCGGCCTGGTCGACAGCGCCTCGATAGGCAACACGATGACCGTGCCGGCGCTGCTGATAGACAACGCCAGCCCGGCCAGCACCTGGTACTGGGTCGAGCTCGCCTACATGGGCAACGTCATCGACAGCGGCTGGTACCAGAAGTAGCGCAACACGGGTGAGCCGGAAAGCCGGTGAGCCGGTAAGCCGGAGGGAAAAACCGGGGAGCCGGTAAACCGGCGATATTACCGGCTGACCGGTCTCCCGGCTTGCCGGCTCACCCCCCGGCTCCCCGGCTCCCCGGCTCGCCGGTCTTTTCTTTTATATCCCTTTTCGAAACGGATATATCCGGACATTCGCATTGTCATGGCCATCCAGCCGGCGGAGGCTCGATGGTCAAGGAGATTATCCCCGAGTACCGCAACCAGCCCGGCCCCGCGCCACCGGGGCCCCGGCCGAAGGCCCCGGCCAGAAGGCCGGCCCTTCCCAGGATACCCCTGAGCCGCAACCTGGCCCTGGTATTGGCCGTGGTGGCAATCCTCGGATCGGTTGCCGTCAGTTCGTGGACGGCGGGACTTTTCGACCAGAGGCCGGTGGCGAAGCTCTCCGCCGACCGGTGCGTGCTCTTCTGCGGCGGCAATATCGCATTCGACGCCTCCCGGTCCCGGGACCCGGAGGGCAGGCTCGCCCACTTCCACTGGAACTTCGGCGATGATTTCAACCTCATCGAATCCAGGGAGAAAACGATGGTGCACACGTACTCTCGCCCCGGCCAGTTCCGCGCCACTGTGTCCGTCGAGGATGCGCGTGGCGCCATCTCGGAGCCGGCCTTCACGACGGTGGTGGTCGTTCCCCGGCCTGCCTCCGATGTGCCCACGGCCTGGACCTTTTCGGACATCAACTTCTCGATAGACGCCACAGCCCTGGAGGGCGTGCCGGTCAACCTCAGCTGGGCCTTCTCGGACGGCTCGCCGCCGGCCGCCGGGCCCGCGGTCAGCCGCCAGTTCCTCGACAACGGCACCGTGGAGGTGACCGCGACCGCGGCATACAACGGACGGGAGGTCCGATCGTCGCTTGTGGTCCACATCCTCAACCGCGCCCCGTCGGCGTCGGTGAACATCACGCCCGGCGGGCAGTGCTACGCCAACCAGGAGCTCCGCTTCGACGGCTCCGCATCCTCCGACATGGACGGTACGGTGTCCCGCTGGTGGTGGGACCCGGGCGACGGCTCCCCCGGCGGGACGGGCGAGAGCGTGATCTCGCACAGGTACTCCGGTTTCGGCCTCTACACGGTCGAGCTGGAGGTCACCGACAACGACGGCGCGACCGCCAATACGACCGTGGATGTCTACGTCCTGAGGGACCTCCTCATAACCGGCTTCAACGCCACCGTCTACCGGGACCCAAACGGTGCCGCCCGGGCCAACGTGACGGTCCGCTTCTCCAATGACGGCGACGCCAAGGCCGCCGGAACGGTCAAACTGACGGTGACAGCCTGCGCGCCGGACCGGACCGGGATATGGCCCGCCGGGGAGAGCAGCCGGACGGAACCTTTCCCGGACCCGGTCTACCCCGGGACCGGGGGCCTGCCCATAACGGTCTCCGATCTCCTGGTCTACAACGATTCGCCGGAGAGGACCGCCTATTACGTGGAGCTGAGTTACCAGAGCATCATAGCCGACAAGGGGTGGTACCAGGCCTGAGGCGCGGCCCAAGCGGGGAAGCTGCCGCTCCTGTTGCAGTGAAAGGGGTCGTTCTCAAAGTCTATATATCCATCCTAATAAGTAGGAAGGAACATGCGCGCCGCCCCGATCGTCGCCCTGGCCCTGCTGCTTTCGGCCATTCCGCTCGCCCTCCCGGCGCCGGCCTCGGCCGCCCCGGCCATCACCTGGCACGATTTCGAGGAAGGCATGAACCTCTCGCTGAACCAGCGGATGCCGACGATGGTCGACTTCTCCACCAGCTGGTGCACCTGGTGCAAGAAGATGGACGCCGAGACATTCTCGGACGCCCGGGTCATCGACCGCTCCGGGAGCCTCGTCTGCATCCGGGTAGACGGGGACAACCGGACCGACCTCACGGCAAAGTACAAGGTGGACGGCTACCCGACCACCCTCTTCTTCAACCCGGACGGCTCCGAAAAGCACCGGGTGGTCGGCTACAAGGGCCCGGACGACTTCCTCAAGGACATCGACTTTGTCCTGGGGCAGGGCCCCAAGCCGGCCGAGAGCAAGGGCGCCTGCACTTTTGCCCTGCTGCCCCTGCTTCTGCTGCCGGCGGTCGTGCTGCTCCGCCGCAAGAGAGAAGGCATCGCCCGAATCGATGGACTGGGGCGTTGGAAAGATAAAAGGAATAAAAAAAAAGAAAGGTCCTGGCGGGGACTACTTCCGTTTTCTCCCCGCCAGTATAACGACGAAACCGACCACGGCCGCCACCACGAGGATTTCGAACCCGGGCTCGTACCACAGCCGCTCCTCCGCCAGATCGACCGAGGTTATCTGCGAGGTTATGAGCCCGGCGTCGGAGCCCTCGATGAGGACCTTGGCGGTATGGGTCCCGGCCGCGGTTATGTTCCACTTGTACTTGTATTCCCGGGTGGTGTTGGCCGGCACAGTCACGTTCTCCGAAAGGACCACGACCAGGCCCTCCTTCAGGGTCAGAAGGACCATGCCGTCCTTCTCGCCGCTGTTCCTGAGGGTCACGGTCAGCGACACGCCGGCCTTGTCGCCGACATGGACCTTGAAGCTCTTGCGGCTGGGCTCGGCCCTCTGGAGCTCGATGTTGGCCTTGGGCTGGGCCTTCACCGCGATGTCGCGTATCGATTCGAAGACGTTGTTGAACTCGTCGGATTCCACGGCGGTCGGCGAGTGCTCGGCGTTGACCTCGACCTTGAGCCGGAGGTCCTGGCCGGTCAGGGTCGGCCTGACGGTCCAGTTGACGCTCATGCTCTGGCCGTTGGCCAGGTCGAGGCCCCGCACCAGGAAGGGCAGCTCGGTGCCCAGGTTGAACTTCACGGTGAAGTTCAGGGCCGGTGCCTTCCCGTTGTTGGATATCACCGCGATCACCGTATACTCGTTGTTGACCACCATGCTCCGCGTCACATCGACGCTGGTGACCACCAGGTCGGGGCGCTGGGGCACTGTGCTGATGACCTTGACCGAGCCGGTCAGATTCTCGTCCTTCCACATCGGGTTTATGAACACCGCGAAGAAGTTCATTATGGTGTCGTTCTCGCCTATCTCGGGGATGAAGGTGGCGTTGGCCCACGAGGGGGTGCCGATCCGGATGTTGACCTTCTTGATGGCCAGCGGATAGGTGTCGACCGAGCCCAGGTAGAACCGCACCTCCTGGTTGTAGGCGTCGGCGCTGCCGGTGTTCTCGAGCTTGGCCGAAAGCGTGATGGTCTCACCGCTCTTGACGGTCCCGGGCTTGGCCGAAAACTCCGTCATGTTGACGATGGGGGTCTTGGGTATGACCTCGACGTTGGGCGTGGTGGCCTGGGCCTTCGGGTCGGACGAGCCGGGGACCCTCACGGTGAAGTTGTGCATCCCGGCCGAGGCCTCGGAGGAGTTCCAGATGAACTGGAAGGGAACGTCCTGGTCGCCCATCTGGATCTTCTTGTTCTGGGTGTAGTTGGATATGGTGGGGCTGGTCGCCTTGTCCACCAGGAACCAGACCTCCTCGTCCTCGGCGACCAATGTCCCGTTGTTTCGCAGCTTGCCGGAGACCGTGACGGTCTCGCCCTGGAGGATGCGGTTCTTGTCCATGTCGAGCTTGGAGATGTAGACATTGGGCGTCGGGAAGGACAGGATTATGGGGTGGGATTCGGCCTTGAAGCCGCTGCTTGTCACCTCGACCTTGATTATGAACTGTCCCGCCTGCATGTTGCTGGTGTCCCAATTGTAGTCGACGGGGGCGATGGTCGTGTTATCTGACGCCAGGGGCCCCGGGTAGGCTATCGTGCCGCCGGGCAGGATCTGGGTCCCGACCATGAACTTCACCGTGTCGCCGAGATCGCTCTCCTTGGTGCCGCTGTTCTTGAGCTGGGCGGTTATGGTAACATTCTGGCCCACGAGCGCGCTGTCCTTCAGGAGTATGTTGTCCACGAAGACAACTGGCCTGGGCACCGGTTTGATCGCGATCGGCTTGGTCGCCTTGTTGTTGGTCATGTCGTCGTCGCCGGACACGAGCTCGACCAGCGTGACGTTGATGATGTGGTCTCCCAGCGCCACGTTCGTCGTATCCCAGCTGGTCTCGTAATAAACGAGGCCGCCGGCCGGGACCGGGACGGCGAGGTTGGCGGTGTTGATGAACGTGTTGCTTTCGTCATATAGTATGGTCACGTTCACCTGCATGGAATCCTTGTCCCCGTCGTTGCGTATGGTCAGGTTGATCTTCACCGTATCCCCGACAATGGCCTCGGAAACCTCGTTGCCGCTCACCCGCAGCTTGATGTCGTCCGGGATCAGACTAACATCGGCACCCGGGTTCCTCGGGCCGGTGGAAAATCCCATCGCGGCGGAACCGGCCGCACCGAATAAGAAGGCAGCCACGCAGACGCAAGCTCCAAGTCTTTTCAATGTAGACATCATTGTATCACCTGTGTTTGGAATGGAGGCTTTAATGGTTTTAACCTATAAAATACTTCTCATCGACCCGGAAAAAAGCATAAGCTTTAAAGTCCCCTGTCGGCCGGTGCGCGGGGAAATGTCCGTTTATTGGTATGTATAAAGCGTGCGCGCGTTCAGCGGAGGGGCTGGCCGCACTTGGGGCAGAGGAGCCACCTGGGCTTGGTCTCGGCATGGCACTTCGGGCACCGGTCCCGGTCGGCCTCGAGGTCCTCGGCCAGGTCCATCGCCTTGCTGGCGTAATTTACCGCCTCGGGGAAATGGCCCTGCTGGAACATGCTCTCCGCCATCGCCAGCTGGCGCTCCGCCACTGCGACGTTCATGCCTCCCTCGGCCAGCGAACCGAGCATGAGCCGGCAGGATTCTATGGCCTCCCGCGCCATGTCCTCCACCTCGCCTTCCTCCTCCTCCTCTTCGCTGGCGACCTTTGCCACGCGCGGCTGGGCCCCGGGGAGCTCCTCTCTGCTTTCGGGCTCCAGGGGCCGGACCGCGGGCGGCGGCGGCCCGAAGGACGCCACTATCCTGGGCGCGGCATGCTCCCTTTTTTTTGGCCCGGCGGCACCGCCTGCTCCCGGTTCGTCCGCTCCCCGTCCACCCGCGCCCTCCGGGTCCTCACCCTGCTCCATCGGCGGGAACATTGGCGCCGGCTTCCCGTCCGGTACTGGCTCCGGCTGCTTCTTCCTCGACCTGAGGAAATCGAGAAATCCCGAAAGGACGGGCACGGCCATCATCGCCGCCCCCATCCCCTGAAGCAACAGACCGTTCATTGAGTTCCCAGCTATATGAATTCGGTATTCGGTAAGGAAGCGCAGTATAAATAATTTACAACTGGACCGCGCAGCCCGACCGCTCTCCCCGCCGTGATTCGGAGGACCTCCGGCCCGGACGACCTTCGGTCGTCCTCGCCTAAGCGAGCTTCGCTCGCTTGCGGTCCTCCTCTAGCGAATCTCGCCCCTTCCGCCGTTGCGGCGAGATTCGTGAACGGCGGGTCTTCCACGCTTTGCGGCGTGACCAACCCCGAGGACCTGTGCGATATGACCAAGCCCTCCTTGTCTAGCACGACCGCTCCAGCGGTCGTGTACGACCCCGCACTCAAGTGCAGGGCATCCTATCCGCGCTATCACCAATCGGCAACCATTATATCCCTCTTCCCCCATTTTACGCCCAACCGCCATGAAAGAGTATGACCACCAGGCCATCGAGCGCAAGTGGCAGGAGCGCTGGGCAAGGTCCGGCACGTTCGCGGCCCGCCCCGATCCAGGCCGGGAACGGTTCTTTGTTACCGTGGCCTGGCCCTACCCTTCGGGCCCGATGCACGTCGGCCACGGCCGGACCTACACGGTGCCAGACGTCATCACCCGTTACAAGCGCATGAAGGGCTTCAACTGCCTTTTCCCGATGGGCTGGCACCTGACCGGCAGCCCAATAGTGGGCGCCACCCAGCGCATCAAGGACCGCGAGGCCGGATACCTGTCCATCCTGACCGAAAAGTACGGCATCAAGGAGGAGCAGTACTCGCAGCTGACAGAGCCCCTGAAATTTGCCGATTACTGGATAAACCGGAGCCGGATGGGCTACAGGCCCAGCATGAGCGCGCTGGGCTACTCCATCGACTGGGACCGGGAGTGCACCTCGCTGGACCCCCATTTCAGCAAGATGGTGGAATGGCAGTACCGCAAGCTCAGGGAAAAGGGCCTCGTGACCACCGGCTCCCACCCGGTCAAGTTCTGTCCCAGGGACAACCAGGCGGTCACCGACCACGACCTGCTGGAGGGCGAGGGCGTGGGCATCAACGAGTTCACGTTGATAAAATACAGGCTCGATGAGAACGGCCGCGTCCTGATCTTCCCCGCAGCCACGCTGCGCCCCGAGACCATATTCGGCGTCACGAACATCTGGCTCCACCCCGAGGCCTTATACGTTGAAATTGAGGTGGGCGCCGAGCGCTGGGTAGTGTCGAAGGAAGCGGCCTCCAAGCTTGCCCATCAGGGCAAGGAGCCCAGGACCGTCCGCGAGATGACGGGCCGGGAGTTCATCGGGAAGCACGTGAAGGTGCCGCTGACCGACATGCCGGTGCCCGTCCTGCCGGCCACTTTTGTAAAGCCGGACCACACCTCCGGCGTCGTGGGCTCGGTACCGGCGCACGCGCCCTTCGACCTGGTCGCCCTCCGCGACCTCCAGAAGGACGCCGCGGCCATCGCCAGCTTTGCGCTCAACCCGTCGGAGATGGCGGCGCTCGAGCCCATCCAGATGATAGCCGTGGACGGCCACGGCGCCACCGCCGTGGACCTGGTGGACGCGGCAGGCATCGTTTCCCAGTCGGAACAGGAAAAGCTCGACGAGGCCACCAACCAGGCCTACAAGCTGGAGTTCTCCCGGGGCGTCATGGCCCCCAACACCGGCCGGTGGGCCGGGCAGAAGGTCTCGGTCGCAAAGGAGGCGGTGAAGAAGGAGCTGGCCGCGGCCGGGCTGGCCGATATCATGTACGAGTTCTCCGAGACGCCGGTCGTCTGCCGCTGCGGCTCGGGCTGCGTCGTGAAGACGGTCCGCGACCAGTGGTTCATACGCTACTCGGACCCGGAGTGGAAGCGGCAGGTCAAGGAGGCGCTCGACGGGACGGAGCTCATCCCGCCGGAAACGCTGACCTACTACCGCAACGTCGTCGACTGGCTCAACGACTGGCCCTGCACCCGGCGGGTGGGGCTGGGAACGAAGCTTCCCTGGGACGATACCGGCTGGATAATCGAATCACTTTCGGATTCGACCATCTACATGGCCTACTACACGCTGGTCCCTTGGATGAAGAAGATACCTGCCGGGCAGCTCAACGACGCCGTCTTCGACTTCGTGTTCCTCGGACTGGGCGACCCTTCATCGCTTTCGCGCCAGACCGGCATAACGGAGGAGGCACTGAAGGGCCTGCGCGCCGAGTTCATTTACTGGTATCCCCAAAGCTACCGCGTGAGCGCCAACGAGCTGATACCCAACCACCTGACCTTCATGATATTCCACCACCTCGCCGTGTTCCCGGCGTCGCTCTGCCCCGAG
>Ga0315291_10000340_pt1 | contig 60863 bp, 47 predicted proteins | sample YL17G12_20_MG_FD_203070 | JGI IMG/M metagenome (GOLD analysis project Ga0315291, IMG submission 203070) | Sediment microbial communities from Yellowstone Lake, YNP, Wyoming, USA - YL17G12_20 | ecosystem: Environmental > Aquatic > Freshwater > Lake > Sediment | place: USA: Wyoming | collected... | reverse complement strand
CGTCTTGGTCGGCCAGAGACAGAAGCCGTCGCAGTGCTTGGCCGTCAACACCATGTACTTCATGCCGGCCGCCTGCGCCAGGCCGACCCAGCCCTTGGCGTCGAATTTCGTCGGGTTGAACTCCTTGTAGAGATTGTCGTAGACCTCGACGGGAATCGGTCCTCTGTTGGGACACGCGGGATTCGAGTTCGCCCGCGACCAACTGATCTCAGTGCCCTTAAGGCTGACCGGCCCCCAATGAATAAACATCCCGAAGCGGGCGTCGCGCCACCAAGCCACGCGGGCCTCTCGCGCCTGCTGGACTTCCGCCGCATGACCCTCCTTTGCCGGCGGCGATTGGGCCTGGGCCAACGCTGCGGCAACTACGATGAGCGGCGCAAACAGAATGGTCCTTGTTCTCACAAGATTGCTCCTTGGCTTGAATTCGGGAGGAAGGTGTGTGGCGGGACCTGTTCCTCCCCAATATTCCGTCCGCCTTATTCTACAAGCACTTGCGTCTCTTGTCTGCCCCGCTGTGCGCGCACAGGCCAGGAAAGAGATAAAGGCCAAGCGTCGACGCTCTCATCACCTCGCTGCGATTGGCCTTCGCGCCGGAATCCGTCATCGGGTTGTCGCAGATAACACCCGCTGCCGCCCGTCACTCACCCTGCAGACCCCGGATGGAGTTTTCGGGAGCACACCCAGCCGTGAAGCCCTCGTCACGCCGTTACGCCGGGCTTCGCGGGCACTCCCGCCACCCCGTTGTCAAAGATCAATGCCGGCAAAGCCCGCCACCTGCTCCATTTCGACGCGGATGTGATTTTCGGGATGCACAGCAGCAGGCACTGGCCACGCTCCTCCGGCTGCCGGCACGCAAGCGATGCATGGCGCGCCGTGTTCTCGCGTTCCATCGCGGAGGCGCCTCGGAATTCGCTTGACGCGTTGAGAAGGTCGGCCTATAGAGTTTGGGGCGAGAGGCCCTTACCGGAGTTCACCAGGATATAGAGGAGACGGCCATGGCCAAGAAGCGCAAATTTGTTCCCCTCACGAAGGTGCGGATCCAAATCCCCAAGGGCGCCTCTATCAAGGATGTCCTCGGAAAACTCGAGATCACTTTCGAGGAAAAGGCCGCCAGTGACGTCGAAGGGCAGTTCAACGAGAATCACTGCTGCGTCGACGTCGCGGTCGTCAGCCCTGTGTCAACCGTCAGCCGCAAGTAGTCACGAACGAGCGTGGGCTACAGAGACGTCCTTCTGTCCGAGTCGCGCGCCACGGACGGGCCGCGTCCGTTGATTGCCGTCTGCGGCACGCGAGGAGCCTTGTGCGCGGTCGGAACCCGGTGGCCGACACGTTCTTCCCCGAGAAGCCGCTTTCTCAACCGCCAATCCCTATGGCCGGAGAAAGCCATGAAGTGTTCGCGCAGCCGATACACGCTGTGGGCGGCCCGCGGCAGCCGCAACGGTTTGCTTCTGAACACGCTCAGCGGCGCTGTGGACCTCGCTTCGCCCGAACTCGTCAGGCTCGTAAGCCGCCAAGCCGAACTCGAGTTCGATCCTTCCGACGAGAGCCACCAGATGCTCCTGGACCGGGGCTATTATGTCGAATCGCTCCGGGTCGAGAAGGCGGTGGCCCGCCGGCTGACGACCCGGGCCAAAGCAGAGGCTGCCGCTGGCGACCCGCCGAAGTTCATGTTCCTGCCCACCCTCAACTGCAACCTGGCGTGCCCCTACTGCTGGCAGGTCATCGAACAAGGCGGCCGGCGCCGCCAGTCACAACTGATGAAAGACGAAGCGGTCCAGGCCGCCTTCGACTATCTCCAGGCCGACCTCGGCCGTCGCCGCCGAAGTCCGAAGGGCGCGATCGTCTCCCTGTTCGGGGGCGAGCCGCTCATCGACGCCCCCGCGCACCACCGCCTGGTCAGGCTCATCGGCGATCGCTGTATGCAGTTAGGCATGCATCTCCATTTTGCAACCAACGGAAAGGACCTGGCGGCGTTTTCGGGCGAGATCGCCGACTATCGCCCCTCGATCCAGGTCACCGCCGACGGCCTGGAATTCATCGACGGACGGCCATGCCTGCTGCGCGCCGGGCAGCGGCTGGAGAACCTCTACGGCCGCGTGGCCGACCTGGCGGCCGCCGGGACGGCCCAGTTCGTTCTTCGTTTTCTCGTGGCCGAGCACACGACCGGCGTCCTGCGGCGCCTGGCCGACGCCGTCGCCCGGGATTCCCGCCTGGCGAGCCATTTCACCCTGATGGTGGCGCCGATCCAGGACCGGTCTTCCGGGGCCGGCCCGGGCGCCAGCCCCAAGTCGCGCCTCCTGGCGGCCGTGGTTGACCAACTGGACGGCCACCCGTACGCCCCGCAGATCCTGGCGGCCGACTGGCGGAGTCTGGCTTTGCTCAACGGGGTCCGCCGGGCCGACCGCACGCCGCCCTTTCCGGGGTTCTATCACTGCGAGGCGAACGTCGACCTCACGTGTTTCGATTCGGATGGATATCTGTACGCGTGCTACGAAGCCGCGGGCGACCGGGACCTTGCCTTCGGCACGTACTGGCCGCGCGTCAGGATCGATCCGAAGCGGCTGGACCGTTTTCGCCGCCACTCGGCGTGGGCCGTGCACGGATGCGCCAAGTGCGCCCTGGGGCCGATCTGCGGCGGGGGTTGCCGCGTCTATCGCCTCAAGAAGACTCGCCATGACATGAAATCGTACTGCGAGGACCTCCGGCTGGAAGTGGCCGAGGTCCTGAGGAACTGGCGCCAAGTCGTCCGGACGTTCGCGCCGGCCTCGGCGGAGGCGGAAGCGCCCTCCGCCCTTCTGCGGCAAGCCTGAGCATGGCACCCTGGGGCTTGGGGGCGCAAGGATTCCGGCGTGAAACCGTCTCGCGAAGAAGGGCTGAGCGAGTTCCTCGACGGCCGCCTGTCATGGACCGAACTGGCCGATCGCCAGGCGATCAGCGGCATTTCGATTCTCCTGACGTACCAGTGCCCGGCGGCGTGCGATCACTGCGTATTCCGCAGTGCCCCCGGGCGGACCGAGACCGTCGATCTTGAGACCGCGCGGGCGTTTATCGAGGCGGCGTCGCGCCAGCAGCCCCCGCCCTCCGTGGCGTTCTCGGGCGGAGAGCCTTTCCTCAGGCTCGAGATGATGAAGGACCTGGCCGGAGAGGCGCGCCGCCGCGGCATGGCTTGGGAGGTCATCAGCTCCAGCTCCTGGTGCCGGTCGGCGACACAGGCCCGCGAGGGTCTCAGGGACCTGCGGCGGCTCGGCCTGGAGACCTACTGCACGAGCATCGACCGCTTCCACCTGCGGTACGTCCCCTTCCGCCGGATGCGCTTCGCCGTGAGCGCCGCCCTGGAACTGGGGATTCGCGTCGTCATCAACACGATGGCCGATCCGGCCCTGGGCGGCCGCGAGAGGGAGTTCCTGGCCGAGACGCTCGACCTCCCCCTGGAAACCGTGACGGGCCTCCGCGTGAACGTGATGAAGACCGTTCCGGCAGGTCGCGCTGTGGAGCGGGTGAGCGATTACCTTTACCGCGTCAAGGACTTGCGCGAGGGCTGCCCATTCTCGACCGACGTCGTGACCTTGTCGCCCGAGGGGCTGCTGTATCCGTGCTGCGGCATGGTCATCGGCGAGGAACCCCGGGCGGTGGGCCTTTTCGTCCAGGACAATCTCAACGGCAAGAACGCCGATGACGTGGCGGCCGTGCTGAAAGCCCTGAAGAGCGACCTCTTCTTCAAGGTGCTTCAGGTCCTTGGGCCCTACCGAGTGCTTGAGATTCTCAAGGCCCGCCGCCCGGAACTGGTCACGCGAGACCGCTACGTCGGCGGGTGCGACGTGTGCCTGGAGTTCGTACGCAATCCCGGCGTCGTCCGGGCCACCGAAGCGTTTCTGGCGGAAGCGGGCCGGCGCCTGGCCGCGCCGTGACGGTGACGTGCCGGAAAGGCAAGGACCGGCCCGTCAGCGCCCCCGCTTGGCAAACCGTTTGAGGACCGTCTTGATCTCAAAGGGGCGCAGCTCGGGATAAGCGCCCACCAAGAGGGCGCAGAGCCCGGTAACCGTGGGCGTGGCGAAACTCGTGCCCGTCATCTCGGTGTATCCGCCGCCGCAGGCGGTCGTGAGCACGCGATCGCCGTGCGCCGCAAACTCGATCGGCGGAGACTCCAGAAATCTCAGGATGAACGGCGAGGGGAAGTTGGCCCGGTCAACGCTTACGCAGGTCGACAGTTCGGCCGGAAAGCCGTTGTCCTCCAGGGGCATGTTACGCTTGGCGGCAATCACGACCTGGTTCCGCCGATACGCCCGCTCGCACAACTGGTGCAACTCGGCGGCAAACGTGGCCTTGCAGGCCAGGCTGAGGTTGATCAGCCGCGCGCCCCGCGCAACCGCCAGCCGGAACCCCCCCAGCAGCGCCCCGCCGGATCCCGAGCAGTCCTCGCCCAGCACGCGGATGTCCAGGATCCTGGCGTTCGGTGCGAGTGTGGCAATGATCCCGGCCACGCCCGTCCCATGACCGAACGCGTCGTTATTCCGTCCCGGCCGGCACTTGACGGGCTTCTCGCGGCCCCTGTGCGACACGATCTTCCACGCGCCCGCCATGCGATCGCGCAGGTCAGGGTGCGTTGCATCGACGCCGCTATCGACCACGGCCACGGTCACCGGCGCGAGCCGGCGGCTGCGGAGCTTCTCGAAAGGCGTTCTCAGGGCCTCTTCGATCAGGTTCATGGCGGTTACCGATCACACAGGGAGCCGACGGTCTTCAAGAGCAACCGGATATCGGGCAGCCTGTCGGGGCGGCGGCGCGTCAGATCGCCGACGCGGTCCACGATTTCCCTCCTGAGCCGCTCCTCATCGGAGATCGCCTTGAGGCGCGCCCGCCCCCGGCGCAGGCCCTCCACGGCCCGCAGCCGCTGCTGCTGGTCCACCACGACGGCCGCGACCGACGCGATCTTGGCGTAGAGCGACGCCCCGGCGGCGGAAAATCGCTTGTGCGGATCGAAACTCGCCGCGGTAATCACCCCCACCACTTCATCGCGAATCAGCAGGGGCGCCGCCAGGACGGCCGCCGGATGTCCGCCCGGCGCCTTCGCCCGTTGACGTTGCTTGATATCCTTGAAGGTCGGAGCGCCAATCTGGACCTCGCGCGTCGCGGCCGCGAGGCCGGTCAGCCCCGCGCCCAGCGGGACGCCCTGGCCCACGAGCGTGCGCTCCGACGCGGCCGAGCCGACCGTCATCGCAAAGACGAGCTGCTTCTTTTTGCGGTCGAGGACCAGCAGGGATCCTTCGTCGGCGCCCATACACTCCACGCCCAACTCAACGAGGAGCCGCAGGACCGCGGCCTCGGGTGTCCGCGGCACAATCCCCAGGTAGGCCGAAAGAATGCGATCGGTCGATTTCATGGACGGCGAGCCTCCCTTAAGCCTGCGGCCGGCGCGTTCCTTCTATCCACTTCGCCGCTGGACGCAAGCAAAACCTTGCAAGCAGGAACTCCCGGCTGCCAAGCCTTCTGCGCCCCTTAATCCTTTGCGCCATCTTTTGCGCGGCGGGTCTCCAGACCCGCCGCGCAAAGGAGCGATGGAGCACTAATTCTGCTGCGGCGGCGCCTCGTATGCGGCATCGCACGTGCGGGCCAGGTGGCTTGAGACCACCCCCAGCAGTTCAACCGCGATGCCCGGATCAGCCTGGATCAGCCTCTCGAGGTCCTCGCGGCCCAGGCGGCCGAGGGTGGCGTCGGCCCGTGCCCGTGCGCCGACCGTCCGCAGGCCGCTGCCGAACATCGCCAACTCGCCGAAGATGCCGCCCGGGCCGGCGGAATTGACGATACGGGACTCGCTCTTCCCGTCGGTCTTCTGCTCGACAAAGAAATCCACCGTCCCGTCGAGGATAACGTAAAGGTCCTGACCCGGGTCGCCGCGCCGGAACAGCGCCTCGCCCTTCGGGCATTGGACGACCTTCATGGCCGATTCGACGAACGCCAACTGGTCGCTGTGCAGCCGCGAGAAGAGGGTGGTCATGGCGATGCGGCGGCGGAGTTCCTGTCGCTCGGGTGTCGGCGCCACTTCCTCGGCGCCCTCGCCCTTGCGCGGTGCCTGCGACGGCGACGGCTCCACCGGCTCGCCGCGCTCCCGGCGGACGAGGTCGCAGAAGATCCCCGGCTGCGCCTCCAGGTCGTCGTAGGTCCCCTGCTGCACGACGCGCCCGCGGTCAAGCACGACCACCCGGTCAAAGTCTCGCACCGTCGATAGCCGGTGCGAGATGGAGACGACCGTTCGATCGCGGAAATCCTGGCGCACCATGTCAAGGACGCCGGCCTGCGACGCCTCGTCGAGGCTGGCCGTGGCCTCGTCCAGCAGGAGCACGCTCGGGTTCTTCATCACGATGCGGCCGATGACGACCTTCTGGCGCTGCCCGCCCGAAAGCAGCTTCCCGCCTTCGCCCGCGCGGAACTCCAGGCCCAGCAGCAGGGCGTCGTCGGCCAGGCCGCTCGCTTCAAGCGTCTTCTGGATCATCTCATCCACGCGCTCGGCGGCGCCGTGCAGGCGGGTGTTTGTCCGGCCGCAGAGGAGATTCTCGCGCACGCTCAGGCGCTCGATCCACGCCGGAGAGCCGGCCATGTCCCACGGGCCGGCCGCGGGCGCCGCCCGCATGAACCTGGCGCCGCGGGCCTCGATGATCCGCGACTCAAACTCGCCTGAGGCGGCCAGTTCGCGGGCAAGGTCGGCGTCGGTCTCCAGGGCGATCTCGATCAGCGTCTCCTGGTACGACTGCGGAAGGCCTTCCAGGTGCGCCACAGGGCCGCACGACCGCGGGCCCTCGGCCTCCGTCATCCGGCCGCGCTCTTCCAGCAGATCCAGCAGCCCAGGCCGCTGCTGCCCAACACGAACGGCCATCGAGCGCTCCGAGCAGAGCCGCCGGTACCCCAGCCTCAGCAGGTCCTGCCGCAGCGGACACGCCCCCAGGGCCGCCCACACGGCCGTTGCCGCGCCGTTGTCGCAGCCGTACCCGGGCCCCAGGAGGTTATCGCCCACGGTGCCCGGAATGTAGCGGTGGCGGTGGAACGGGATGACCCACGGCCCGCCGGGCGCGCTCAGGGCGTGAGCGACCTGGTCGCGCAAGGCCCCCACGCGGTCCCTGAATCGCGCCGCCGCCGGCACGTCCGGTAGCGGATGGTCAAGGCACTTGAGAATCACGTCGCGCTCCAGGCCCACGCGTCGCACGACCCGTATGAGCACGCGGTCGACCTCGTCGGCCGTGACGGCGGTGCCCAACCGCTCGACATCGAGCGGACCCCGTGCGTCCCGCACCTGGGCCGCCGAGGGTCGCCGCAGACCCAGGAGGAGGTTGTCGCGCAGGGTCATGTTGAACACGAGCGGCACCTGCGACACGAACCCGATTTCGCGGGCCAGCGCCAGCGGATCGTGCTGATCGATCTCGCGGCCGGCCACGACCAGCCGCCCCGAGGAAGGCTCCGTCGCGCGCACCAGCATCTGAAGGAGCGTCGACTTGCCACACCCCGACGGCCCGCACAGCGCCACGTGCTCGCTGGGGCGGACGTCCAAGTCCACGTCCTTGATGAGGCTGGCGCCGGAAGGCACAACAACGCTGACGCGCTGGTAGCCCACGTCGAGGCGCCCGGCCGGCGGCTCCGGCGCGGGATCGGGCCGCTCGAAGACACAAGGGCGCTCCAGGTACTCCTCGACGCGCCGGATGCTCTCTCGCGCCATGCGCCACTGAAGGGCCTGGCTGGCAATCTGGCCCACGGGTTGCTGGAACAGTTGCGCCAGGAGCATGAACTTGATGACCCCGGCCCACGTCATCGTGCCGGCGAAGCCGGAGATCGACGCCGCGCCGATGCACAGTCCCGCCCCCAGCGCAAACAACACGCCTTTCTGAACCGTAACGATGAGCGGGTCGATCATGCCGAAGAGTGCGTTCAGCCGCCCCGCGCGCCTCATGACGCGGTAGAATGCCTCGAACGGCCGCCGCAGGCCGTCCAGGGCGTGGTCAAACGCGAAATGGTTCCGGAACTCCGACACGCCGCCCACGATCTCGTTGGCCGAGACGCGAACACCCTCCCATGAGCCGCGCGCCTCCCGGTTGATCGCCTGAATCTGACGGTCGAAAAGCACGAAGTACCCCGACAGGAGCGACGAGAGGACCATGCAGGTGCCCAGGAGCCAGTTGTCGAAGATCATGATGCCGCCGAACACGGCGATGCTCGCGCAGGCCAGCGGCACTTCGATCAGCGCGCCGATCCGGAACCGGACGGCGCGGTCGCCGTCCTCCAGGGCCCGTGCGTTGATCCGCTCGACTTCCTGGTCGCGGAAGAAGTCGGCCCCGAACCTGAGAATCCGGGCAAAGAGCCCCAGCGCGAGGTGCTGCGTCATCACCTCGTGCAGTGATGCCTCCATACGTGTGCGGAGATAACTGACCACCGACAGGCCGATCTGCGCCAGCACCAGGTAACCTACCGCCACGAGCACCGGCGACCACGTGACCGCCTGCTGGCCGCTGAACCGTTCGGTCAGCGCCCCAACCTGGTCGGGCAGTACCACGGAGAGTCCGACGCCGGCCAGCCCAAGCCCCCACAGGGCCATGACCGTCCCCCGGTTGTCCGAAAGGATGCGCCACACGCCCGACGACGCAGGGGTCTTGCGCTTTGCCGCCGCAGAGGTTTTCGCGTCCATGAGGTCTCCTCACACGATCTGAGCAACCCCCAGGCCCAGGAGGCCCGGCACAGATTGGTTACCGACGTTCAACAACCCAAACGGGTGGCATTATACCATTGCCAAGAGCCTTCCATAGCCCCTTGAGGCCGGCATGTCCGCCGGATGGGCAGGATCGCCCTTTACTTCCTGCGGCCAATCTGTTCAATTACGGGGCGTCAAACGCCCTTTTCGAGGCCTCCGATGGACCCGAGACACGACGGCAATGGGCAGGAGACCACTGCCTTCGGCCACGTGGTTCTGAGCCCCCGATGGCAGGCGCAGATCGAGCAGTTTCGCTCGGCCCACGAAACCAAGGTCCTGACGATCCTCATCAGCGACCTCGAAGGCTCCACGCGCCTCCAGAGCGAACTGGGCAACGTGCGCACGGCCCAACTCGTACAGGCACACCGGACGATCTTTCGCGATGCGCTGCGCGACCTCGATGGCCAGGAGATCGAGACCGCCGGCGATTCCTTCCTCGTGGTTTTCGCGGCGCCCTCCGAAGGCGTGAAGTTCGCCCTGCGCATGATGGCGGCAATGCGTAAGGCCCGCGGGGATCAGCCTCAACTGCCGCTCGTCCGCGTTGGCATCCACCAGGGCCAGATCGTGGTCGAACGCCACGAGGCCGGCCCGAAGCCGATCGAGATCTACGGCCTCCAGGTGTCGACGGCCGCGCGGATCACCGATCTGGCGCGCGGCGGGCAAATCCTGTGTTCGCGGGCCGTCTTCGACGATGCTCGCGCGATCCTCCGGGCCGGCGATCTCGGCGGCCTCGGCCCCATCGCCTGGCAAAACCACGGCCCGTACCGGTTCAAGGGCGTCGCCGATTCGTATGACGTGTGCGAAGTGGGTGAAGAGGGCCTCGCGCCGCTGGCGCCGCCCGCGGCCGGCACCAAGAGTTGGCCGGCCGGCCAGGGCGAAGAAGAACTCGGGTGGCGCCCCGCGGCGGGCGTAACCGTGCCCGGCACCAACTGGGTTCTCCAGGAGCGGCTCGGTAAAGAGGCCGCCGACAAGGGCGGCCGCCAGGCCTACGCCGGGGCGTTCGGCGAGGTCTGGGCAGCGCGGAACTCGAGCGACCGTTCGCGCGAGGTCTTCAAGTTCTGCTTCAAGCGCGACCGCGTGCCCGCGCTCAAGCGCGAGGCGCGGCTGCTGAAACAGTTGCGAAAATACCGGCACCCCAACCTCGTCGAGGTGTACGACGTGACCGAGGGCGACCGCCCGCCGTATTACCTGGAAATGGAGTACGTGGAAGGGCCCTCGCTCGAGGCGTGGCTGGCCACCCCCCCGCCGCTGAATGAGCGGCTCGAGGTCATCGCCCAGATCGCCGACGCCCTTGACACGGTCCACGCGGCTGGAATATATCATCGAGATATTAAACCTTCCAATATCCTCCTGACCTACCGCCAGGACGGCCGCCTCCAGGCGAAACTCGCGGATTTCGGCCTGGGCGCCGCCGAGGACAAGGAACTCCTGCGCAGCCTCTACGCGTCGCGCCCGGAAGGCGTCGCGGGCACCTGGGACTACCTCGCGCCGGAACTCCGCAAGGGCCGGAAGGCCTCGCCGCAGAGCGATCTTTACAGCCTGGGTGTCACCCTGTTGCAGATCGCCACGGGCAACCTCCAACAAACGCTCGGCGATTGGGAAGATCACGTCGAGAGCGAGGTCCTCCGCGAGGACATCCGCGGGTGCGTCGCCACCGACCCGGCCTTGCGATGGCCGAATGCCGGCGACCTGGCCCGCGCGCTGCGGAGCCATGAGGACCGCCGGGAGCGCCTGCGCCTGGAGCGCGAGCGCGAGGAGCGCCGTTGCCGCGCCCGGCGCCGCTGGAAGATCGCCGCGGTGGCCGCAGTGCTGGCGGCCGCCGCAGCAGCCTCCGTCTACTGGTGGCAGATGCCGGGCACGCTGGACCTGAGTATCCAGCCCCCGGGCGCCACGCTCGAAGTCGCCGGTCGCACCCTGAAGAGCGACGGCTGGCCCATCCGGCTCGGCCTGCATGCCGGAGCCTACGAGGCCACCGTATCAGCCGAGGAATACTTCCCCGAAACGCATCGCGTGGACGTCGAACGGGGGCGCACGCAGCAACTCAAGATCGCGCTCAAGCACTTCCAGGGCGTGCTCGATGCCGCGTGCGAGCCCGACGGCGCGCAGATCGTCGTGAACGGCGTCCCCTACGGCTCGACCATCAGCAATCTGGCGCTCGACACCGGCCTCTATCGCCTGCTGACGTGGAAGGTCGAGCACTTCGAGGATCAGCGCACGGTCCGGATCCGCAAAGACCAGCACACGAAGGAGCGGATCTGGCTCGACCGCGGCATGATGTGGCTCTACCCGTCGCCGGCCATCCAGTCGGGCATGGCGCTGGTGGCCGATGTCGACGGCGACGGCATGCCTGACGTCGCGCAAAACGAACTCGATGCCATCACCATTCTCTCGAGCGGCACCGGCGAGGTCCTCGCGCGCCTGCCGGCCCCGGCCAGCGGCTCGCGGTCGTTCCAGGAGATCGACCTTGGCGGCGACGTCGGCCGCGTCATCGCCTGCGGCAAGGAGGTGCCCGGTTTCGGCAACCCGACCGGTGGCCTGGAGGTCCTCGTGATCCGGTGCGCGGCGCCGACCAAGCTCTTGTGGCAATGGCGGGGTCCGAAGGCCGACTGGCGGACTCCCGATGGGTCAGGCCTGTGCGCCGTGGGCGATCTCGACGGAGACGGCGTCGCCGACCTGGCGGTTCCCTGCCGCGACGGCAACGTGTACCTCCTCAGCGGCAAGACGGGCGAGAAACTCAAGGAACTCCGTTTCTTCGATCATCCGATGGAGTTCCCCCCCAGCCTGTACCTCCTCGGCGGCAAGGGGTCGCCGTCGCTCCTCTTCATGGCGCGTAAACCGATCGCCTCCGACGCGCCGGGCGAGAGCGCCTGGGCCCACATCGTCGGCTGCGTGCGCCTCTCAGACGGCGCCAGCCTCTGGCAAAAGGATTTCGGCCAGGTCAAAGGCGCCTTCGTCCAGGACCTCGACGGCGACGGCGTCCGCGAAGGGCTCGTGTGGAAGGACTCCACCTGGCAGGTGATTGACGGCCTTACGGGCGAGCCGCGCTGGCATGGCGCGCTGCCCCAGGGCCGGCACTTCGAGCCCGGTCCGCTGTTGGCCGACGTGGCCGGCACCGGCGCCCTGGCCCTGCTGCACATCCCCGCGAATCCCGCGGACCCGATGCTCGCCCTGCGACTGAGCGACGCCGGCGTCCTGTGGCAAGGGCCGTCGCAGGTCCGTCCGCAGCAACCGCAGGGCCGCGATGGCCTGGCCTTCCGCGCCCCGCGCGGCGAGTTGCTTGTGACGACGTCCCGCGAACTCCTGGCGCTCGATCCCCCAACCGGCCGCACCGTCTGGCAGACCGATGGCGCGCCCGAAGGCCTCCTGCGCGGCGATTGGGACGGCGACGGTCAGGACGAAATCTTCGCGACGATCCCGGGCCGCGGCCTCGTGTGCCTTGATGCCGCCGGCCAGACGCGGTGGGCCCTGCGGCTGAACATCCAGGTCCGACCCGACCTGCTCGTGCCTGACCCCGAAGGCGACGGGCTCCCCAAGATCCTGATCCACCGCCACGCGGGCCTCTACGCCATGGTGCGCGGGCCAAGGGCGCGCTGGGCCCAGGATGCCACGGGGCCGCTCCAGGCCACGCCGCTGGTGGTGTATGGCGAGGGCGGTTGCACGCCGGTTATCGTGCAACTGGGTCCCTGGTCCAACGAAGAGTCGCTCCGGGGCTTCGACGCAGCCACAGGCGCCGTCTGCTGGAGTGCCCGTTACTGGCTCCCGCCCAATCGCGCGCCCGCCCTGGCCGATTGGGACGGCGACGGCCGCTGCGAAATCGTCGCCATCGGGCGAACCCTCGATACGAACCAATACAAACTGCTCGTGCTCCGTGCCGCCGACGGAACGGTCGTGCACAGCGCGCCGCTGGAAGACATGGGCGCGACTTACTCGACCCCGGCGGTGGCCGACTTCGACGGCGACGGCACCTTCGACGTCGCCCTCCACCGCTGGGACAAGCGCGATATCGTGGCCTTCAACGGGAAGACCGGCGCCCTGCTCTGGCGCTGTCCGACCCAACTGCCGAACATGGGCGGCGTGGCCGCAGCCGACCTCGATGGCGACGGACATCCCGACGTCGTGGCCCCATCTATGGATGGGCACGTTTACGCCCTGCGCGGCAAGGACGGCCAGCCCCTGTGGCCGCCCGTATCCATTGGCCGGGGCGGCAGCCGCGCGCTGCCGCTCTTGGCCGATGTCAACGGCGACGGCATCCCCGAGATCCTCGTCGTGGGGCGCGACGGCGTCCTGAACATCATCAACGGCCGCACCGGAGAGATGATCTGGACGGCTACGTGCAACTTCGCCGGCGAAGGCCTGGGCCGGCCGGCCGTGGGCAAGGTCGGCGACTCAACCCTCATCGTGGCACCGCTCGGCACCGCCGGCGCCGTCGCCTTTGATTTCGGCACTCGCAAGAAGGTGTGGCAGTCGCCGCCGGGACATCCGGTGATCGCCGGCCCGGTGATTGCCGACATCGACCACGATGGCGCGGCGGAAGTCATCGTCGCCACGGCCGACGGGCACGTCTACGTGCTCGACCTGGCCACGGGAGAGCCGTTATGGCATGTCCAGGTTGGATCGGAACCCATCGAGGCCGATCCCGCCTTGGTTTCTTGTCGCGGCGACGGCCTTCCGGACATCCTCATCGCCGACCATGCGTTCCGGCTCACGGCGTTCAGCAGCAGTGGCCTCCTCCGCAACAAGCACGTACAGGCCCGGGCCGGCCGGCCGTAGCACGCCCTGGGGCTGAATAGCCACTTTGCGCACGCGCGGCCGTGGTTTTTTCTGGAAGCGGGATCGGGACGTAGAAGAGAGGCTCGAATCGGAAACGCCGCAAGAGATGGGGTGAAACACACCTGCCGGCAAGGCGCCTGGTCCCGAGGCTGTGGATCTCGGGTCCGCCGGACCACACAATTGTTGCCCGAAAGACCGGTTGTCGCGACAACCGGATTAGGCATGCTATCGCGAAACTTAATAGACAATTCACAATTAAATTACATATAACAGATGCGAGCCATTGCGTCAAGCCCCCCTCCTCCCCCCCCGCTTAACCCCCATTATGACGAATGGCACCAGGAAGCCTGCCGCACAATCCTGTTGTAAGCACCCCAAAAGCACCCGCAGGAATCTCCTTTGAAATCAATTCGCTCGCCGTCCGCAGTCTTCACGTATGCGGTAGTGCCATCATAGTCAAATTGCACCGCCCGTGAATACTATAAACCCGCCGAACACGGTCGTCAATCTGAAACCGTATTTCCTATCTCTTGTGCCCACTGGGAGCACCGTCCGCCTTGAATGTACCCGGCCATCGCGCCACCAGACTGTCCTCGTGCTCCTCCGGGGACCTCCCCCGGAGGGCGCAATTACAGCAATAACAAAGACTTGCCCATCAACAGCGAGAAGAATTTCGAATATGTCGGGTGATAAGGAATGACATGGGATGATCGTGAGTGATGACCTAACTTCTTGACGATCAAAGACTTGCGACGTAAGCATCCGTAGTGGCGCGGGTTATGGAAATTGAGAGTCCGTATCCCGGCCTCTCCGCCAGATTGTTGAGGCATTCCACAAGTTCTTGTATTTCCGGCACTTGCGAGCCTTTCTCGATTGTTGACTGCTCCCGTGCCCTCAAACGGAGAGTCTGGCTGTTGACCATCCTCCGTGCAAAAGGCAGAGCGAATTCGCGGCGGCCAGCGGAAAGAATTGGCGGGATCGCTTCAGGCCCGGGCCGACTGGACGCGCTCTAGCAGCGCCTTGAGGTCTTCCACCCTGTCCTTGTGGCAGACCAGCGTTCCTGACGGGCCCAGGACGACCACACAGTTACGGACGCCCGCGACGACCACGGGCCGCCCGGCGTCAGCAATCACCAGGTTGCCCCGGGCCCAGCCGAGGGTGACGTTGCCGCGGACATGGTTTCCGGCGGCATCCGCGGGGAGAATCTCCGGGGCGGCCGCCCAAGACCCCACATCGTTCCAGGAAAACGCCGCCGGGATGGCCCAGACGTCTTCAGCCTTCTCCATGATTCCATAATCGACCGATACGGACTCGATGTCCCGAAAGACCTTCCGGGCGCGAGCCGCAAAAGCGGGCCTGCCCAGCGCGGGCCGCAAGGACGCGAGGCACTGGTAGACCTGCGGCAGGTGCCGGGCGGCGGCCTGGAGGAGCACATCGGCCTTCCACACAAAGATGCCGCTGTTCCAGAGGAACTCTCCCGAGGCCACATACCGCCGGGCTCGCGCGCGATCGGGCTTCTCCACAAACTGCTCACGACCCGCACCGCCTGCAACGGGCGGGGGCGCCGGTCGAGACGCAGGTAGCCGAAGCCGGTGGCGGGAAACGTCGGCGGGACGCCGATGGCGCCGAGTCCCCCCTGCCGGGCCCGCGCCGCGGCGCGATGGAGGGTCCGGCGGAACCCTTCCGTGTTCGTGATCAGGTGATCGGACGGCATGACGACCATGGTGGCGCCGGGCCACCGATGGTCGACGATGAGGGCGGCCAAGATGACGGCGGCCGCGGTATTGCGCCGGACCGGCTCGAGAATCACGTTCGTTGAAGGGATTCTCGGCGTCTGCCGGCGGGCCCGCTCGGCCGCCTGCACATAGAGAGGCCTGTCGGTCAGCACCGTCAGGAATTGCTTCGGCAGGTCCGGGGTGCTCAGGGGCCAGAACCGGTTCCCCGCACCGCCCGCCATGAGGACGGCGACGGTATCTCCCAAAGGCTCCCTCTTGGCCGTACGCCGCGAGTCGCTAGCCGCGTGATGAGCCATGGTCAGCCCCCAAAGCGGTTTACAGGCGGAAGGCCCAGGTCCTCCGGGTCCCTTCGACAAGACCGACAAGGACGCGGGCTGGTGCAGTCTAGCCATTCGGGCAGGTCTAGACAATCATAAACAGCCGCCTGTGCAGCCTTGAAACAGGGCCCACTCAATGATACCATCAGGCCACTTCAGACTTCGCGGCCACGATACGGCAGCGGCGCCAATCCTATTCTCTTCCAGGGGAAAACGGACCTGTGATGACCCTCGAGCCGACGACCACTTCGGATCGCGCCCGGCGCGGCCCCGCCTTGCTTGTGATGGGCGCCGGGGTGGCGGCGTTGGCGGCGGGGATGGCCCTGCTCCCCGGCGGTCTGCCCGGCTCGACGGCCACGGGCTCCCAGGCCCCTGACGTCGGGTCCCGGTTCCTTTCGGTGATCGCCCTGTGCCTCGTGCTGCTGCTGTGGGGGGCCGCGCCGGCGTGGGCATCCGGTCAACTGCTAAAGCGACCGTGGCTGGCGCTGGGGTTGCCCGTCTGGTTGGTGGTCTTGGGATTGGCCTCTTGGTGGCTCTTGCAGGTCGTCGTGTCGTTTTTGGCGGGCCCCGAAGCGGTTCTCGAACAGGCGGACGCGGCATGGAACATTGTGATCTGCTGTGTTCTCGTCCTCGTCCTGACGCTGGGCAGTGCCCTGGTGGCTTCCGCCTACACGATGCCGTGGCGCACAGCCGTCCGGTGCGCGTTTCCGCTGGTCCTCGTCAACGCTCCGTGGATTGCCCTGGGCTCGATAGCGTTCCTCCACTCGCCCGAGGCGGGGGCCGGCAGGCTGGGCCGGCCGGAGCCTTGGGTCGACAGGGTCGTCCTGCTGCTGACGGTGCTTGCCATCGGGGTCAGCGGCGCGGCAGCAGGCCACTTTCTAAGGAGACCTACAGTCCGCAGAGGGCTCTCCGCGGTTCTGACAACCGGCGTCTGTGCAGTAGCGGGATTTTTCTTCCTCAACCTGATGCCCTCGCCGGATGCCGGCGATCAGGGGCAGCCGTTATCGGTGGCCCTGGTCTTCCTGGGTCTGGATGCCGGCCCCCCGTCCGCGCCGTCGGAGCATTCGGTCTCGTGGTGCCTGGCCTATCTGGCGGCGACCCTGGTCCTGGGCTGGGCCCAGTGGAGCGGCCTGCTGCTGTCCAGGTATGAGATAGCGACGTCCGGCGACCGGGACCTCGCCGCCGAGGGGAGGCCAGCGGCGCTGCGCCCTCGAAAGTGGATCGCTCGACCGGGCCGTGTCTATTCTCTTCTGGCGCTCGCCTACGTGGTATTCGTCGTCTATGGCAGCCTCGTCCCTCTGGATTGGCACGGCCAGCCGCTAGACAAGGCTCTTGAGCACTTCCTCCAGACGCCGTACCTGCAGATCAACATTCAGCGTCGGGCCGACCTGGTCGTGAACCTGCTGCTGTTCATCCCGCTGATGTTCTTCGCGATGGGCGCCTGGACCCGCGAGAACTCGCGACCGGGCCGGGGCCTGAAGGCGCTGTGTCTGGTTGTGCTGGCCTGTCTTCTGGCAGTGGCCATCGAGTTCACACAGATCTTTTTCCCGCCGCGGACGATGTCGCTCAACGATATCCAGAACGAGTGCATCAGCGGCGCGGCGGGCGTGGGGCTTTGGTTGCTGTTCGGCGACCCGATCACGCGCTGGGTCCGCGACCTGTGGCGCAAGCGCGATCCGCGCCACCTGGCTATCCACATCTGCGCAGGCTACGTTGTGGTCCTGGCGCTGTACGGCTTGTACCCGTTCGACTTCGTCATCAGCAAAGACGAACTGGCCGATCACCTTCAGTCCGGGCATCTTAACCTCGTGCCGCTGGCCGATCTGGGGCGGATCTCGCTGCCGGTGGTGGCCGCGAGGGTTGCGATGCTGGTTCCGGTCGGCTACCTCGTCGCCATGCTGAGGGTGGGGCGCCGGCGGCCGGTCCGTGCGGCGCTGCTGTTGGGCGGGGCCTACGCGCTGGTAACAGAGGTGCTGCGGATCTTCGTGTATTCCCTCGGCTCAAGCGTAACCGACATGCTACTGGGGACCGCCGGTGCGGCTCTCGGGGGGTGGCTGGCGGTGCGGTTCGGCCCGGTGGCCACGCGTCCGCTGCCGCAGGGCGCGGCCTGGCGGCTGCTGAGTTTCATCGGTCGTCTGGCGGCCGGCCTCGGTGTGGCCGCGGCGATCTTCTGGTACAGGTGGCAGCCGCGGGACTTCCACTGGCCGCGCGAGGGCGTCTGGGCGTGCGCCCTAGGTTGGATCCGCGTCCCGTTCTACTACCAGTACTACAACACGGAGTTTCAGGCGACGATCCAGATGGGCCGGGATACCGCGGCGCCGCTTGTGCTGGCGCTCGTGTTCACGAGCCTCCTGGGGCCTCTGGGCCGGGCGGGGCGGTGGATGGCCGGGGCGATGGCGGCGGGCGTCGGCGTGGCGGCGGAGGTGGGGCGGATATTCTTTCCTCCCCGCGTTCCGGACCTGACGACGACACTCTTCTTCGCGGTTCTCGGCGCGGCCCTGGGCGTCTTACTGCATGACCCGCTGGTGCGGATCTTCGTCCGGCCGCCGGCGGCGGAGGGTGGGCGGGATGGCGATTGGTCATCGACATAGGACGCCCCCTTGACGAAACCGCAACGACATGGCCGGGCGCCTGACCGAAGTGGAATCCAATCGGAGAAACCCACGTCGACGTTAGGCGGTTGGTCCGCTCCACCACCCAACGGCGGGACCGGCCGCCGGGGTGTTGGCGCCGGGCCGGTTGAACGCCCCGTCGGGGGATATGCGGGAATAGCCACATCGGTCGACCAAGCGGCGGATGTCGGGGTAATCCTATCGACCTTCGTCGCCCCCGTTCTCTCACAGGCGCTCCGCCAGGATCTTGGCGATGCGTTCGGCGGCGTGGCCGTCCCACAGCGGAGGGATCCCCGCCTGCCGCCCATCGCCTTTCATGATCGCACGATAGCCTGACAGGATCCTTTCGGGCTCCGTCCCGACAACGGAGTTGCTTCCCACTTCGGCGGTAATGGGACGCTCGGTCGTTTCGCGCAGGGTCAGGCAGGGGACCTTCAGAATGGTCGTTTCTTCCTGGATGCCGCCCGAATCCGTGAGAACCAGCCGGGCGCAGGCGATCAGTTTCAGGAACTCAAGATACCCGGCGGGGTCGATCAACCGCAAGTTCGGCATGCTCGCGGCGCGCCGGGCCAGCAGGGAACCTTCCAGGTTCTTCCGCGTTCGGGGATGAATCGGGAAGATGACCGGCATGTCGCGCTGGACGACTTCGAGCGTTTCCAGGAGGCGGCCGAGAACGGCGGGATTGTCCACGTTGACGGGCCGGTGCAACGTGAGCACGGCATAACGGCCGGGAGCGAGGCCGAGTTCGTCGAGAATCCGGCACGCATCGGCCTTGGCCCGGTTCTTGAGCAACGTATCGATCATGACGTTGCCCACCAGGAAGATCTTGTCCTGGGAAACCCCTTCGCGGCAGAGGTTCTCCACGCCGCTTCGCTCGGTGCAGAAGAGAAAGTCGCTGATGGCATCGGTCAGCAGACGGTTGATCTCCTCGGGCATCGTGCGGTCGAAACTCCGCAGGCCGGCCTCGACGTGCACCAATTTCACGCCCAGTTTCACCGCCACCAGGCCGCAAGCAATCGTGCTGTTGACGTCCCCGACAACCACGACGGCGTCCGGTTTGTGCTCCCGAACCACCGGCTCGAAGGCGGTCATGATGGCGGCCGTCTGGAAAGCGTGAGACCCCGATCCCACGCCCAGGTTGATATCCGGTTCGGGGATCTCCAGTTGCCGGAAGAAGAGGTCGCTCATCCGCGCGTCGTAATGCTGCCCGGTGTGAACCAGCACGGGCGACAGGGCGGGGTATTGCCTGTACGCCGCCATCAGCGGGGCGATCTTCATGAAGTTCGGCCTGGCGCCGACAATGTTGACGATTCGCATGCCTGTTCACCTGGTGGACGGCGCCGTCTTAATGCCTTGGCCGGTGTGTCCGACTCCGAGTCCGCATCCGCCTCACGACAACTTGCCGATGATGCACGGCCCGACAAGCCGGGCCACTCCCACCGGAAGCCGCCGCCAAACCGCCGTGGCCAGCCGGTACTTGGGGCTGTCCGGACGCAGGTCAGGCACTTCGCCTCCCGGGGGAAGCAGGTAGTGCCAGTGCAGCGGCACTTCGCGGGCCCCCCACTGGGCCTTGAATCGGTACGTTCCCGAGTCGCGCGTGCTGCGGCCAAAATCGAAACAGGGCACGCCCTGCTTGCACGAGTCTTCCAGCATGGTCCAGTAAAGCAACATGTTGGCGCATAAAAAGCGGACCCGCCAATCACTGCCTGCCCAGGGGACAATGACCTTCCGGCGGTCCCGCAGGACCAACGAGGCGGCCACCGGTCGGTCGCCGGAACTGACGACGAAAAGCCGCACCTCTTGGGCGAAATGCCCCAGGATAAGCCGGAAAAAGCGCCGGCTGTGCAGCGGGCTGCCCAAGTCGCGCATCGTGCGCACGTAGATAGCATAGAACCGGTCCAGCATCTCCGTCCCGCCGCTGCGCACCGTCAGTCCTTCCCGCTGGGCCTTGCGGACCTGGTTGCGAACCTTGGCATCCAGGTCGCCCCACAATTGGGCCGGGTCCGCCGGAAGCGCCACATGCAGGGTGACCTTGTCGGTGCGAGAAGGAAGCGATTCGCCCAGGGGCGCCGACTCACGCAGTTCGACCCATGCCGCGCCTAGTTCCTGCATCAGCCGCCGCGCTTCGGCCACCAGCGCCCCTTGAGCCTGGGCGTCATCGGCCAGGATGCCGGATGCATCGAAATACGGAAGGCTGCACAGATGGGCCCCGAACAGGAGGCTCTTCTGCCGGATCAGGAGAAGAATGCCGACGGTGCTGTCCGCCCGGCGGGCCGTGACGTAGTACGCCCGGTTGCCGTAGGCCGAATCCATCACGCTTCCCCACCGCGCATCGTGAAACAACGTGGCGCCCGGGTGGCGGGACAGGTAGTCCGACCACGCCGGAAGCGGCGGCGCCGTCGTCACGGAGCACGGGGGCGCCTGGACAAGCCCATCCGGGGCGGCCCGATCGTTCGCTGTCACGGGGCAGACTCCCTCCAGGGGATTGCGGCGACGACACTCTATCTCTTTATCGCCTCTGCCACCACCAGAATGAAGCGAAAACGGCCACTCCAGGGGCCGGGGCGGCCCACGTCGGCGCGATAACACTTGCCCGCCGCGGTCTTTTTCGTAGACTCTCGCACGATGACCCCCTCGCACGAACGGCCGGCGGTCCGTTTGGCGGCGGTCGGCGACCTGCTGCTGGCGACCGACCCCGGAAGGCCTGCCGCCCGCGATCCTCACACGATCTTCGATTGTCTCCGGCCCGTCCTCGGCAAGGCCGACGTGGCCTTCGCGAACCTCGAGTGCGCCCTTCCCGGCGACGGCGGAACGGTCCTGACCGAGCCGCGGGTGGTCGCCACACCGGACCTGATCCGCATGGTTGGGGCGGCGGGCTTCAACGTCGTCTCGCTCGCCAACAATCACATGTTCGACTGCCTGGCCGAAGGATTCTACAACCTCCGCCGGTTGCTCGATGGCCTGGGCATCACCCACGTCGGCGCCGGCGACAACCTGGCCGAGGCCAGCGCGCCGGCCATTCTGGAGGTGCGCGGCGTGCGCCTGGCGTTCCTGGGCGCCGCCGACGAGCGCAGCGGCGTGTCGCGCTTCGCCGGACCGCAAGAAGGCGGCGTCGCCCGTCTGGATGTCGCGGCCATGGCCGACCAGATTCGTCGCCTCCGCCGCGAAGTAGACCACGTTATTCTCTCGCTGCACTGGGGCGAGGAGCGACTGCTCATCCCCTCCCCCGCGCAGGTCGAGCAGGCCCATGCCCTGGCCGAGGCCGGGGCGTCGCTCGTCCTGGGCCACCATCCGCATGTCATCCAGGGCCTCGAAAACCACGGCGGTTCGCCCATCATCTACTCGCTCGGCAACTGCGTTGCCTGCGATGTGCCCTATGCGGACGGCGACCGGATCGCGTGGAACCGGACCGAGCGCACCGGGTGCCTCCTGGAGGCGCAGGTCGGGAAGGCCGAAGTGCTGGACATCCGCCAGGTCGCCACCTATGACGACGGCCGCCGCGTGAAGGTCGACGGCAGCGGTTTCGGCCAGCGCCGCATCGCCAAGGCCAATCGGGCGCTGGCCCGCGGCGTGACGCTCGCCCGCTACCGCCGCGAGTATTTCTGGGTCAAGACAGGCTGGCCTGTGCTCAAGCACCTCCGGTGGTCCTCGCTGAAGCGCCTGCGCCCGGGCCAGTTGATCCACTTCCTAAGGAACGCCGCGCGCGCCTGGCGGGCCAGATGAGCGGGCAGCAGGTCAGTGGCGTGTGGTGAAGCGGCCGCTCTGCTGCATCTCCTCCGCCACCTTGCCGATAACGGGCCGATACTTGCCCGAGGGGGCCGGGCGGATATCATCCACGCGTTCGATGATGATCCGCTCGTCGCTGGCCAGCCGAGCCAGGACCGCCTGCCTGACACGCTCGGCGCCGTCTGCCGGGAACTGCTCGTCGGTCACCAGGGAAACGCGGAGTTCGCCCAGGCGCTCCTGCACGGCCTGGAACTTCACGATGCCCGGAACCGAGCGGCAAATATAGATCAGGAAATACCCGGCGACCCATTTCCCGTCGCGGGTGACCACGAAATCAGCAATGCGGCCGCCGCTGATCACCATACTTCTCAGCGACCGTCCGCACGGGCACGGCTTCTCGGAAAGGGTCACGACATCGCCCGTGCGGTACCGGATGATGGGCATCACGCGGCTGATGAGGCTCGTGATGATGAGCTCGCCTTCGCCGTCAGTCAGCTCAAGGGTCTCCGGATTGATGGTTTCGAGGATGACCTGCTCGTCGTTAGAGTGCAGGGTGAAGTGGGTGCACTCGTGCCCGACGAGGGCCGCTTCACGCAGGCCGAAGGAATCGTAGACGGGCAGGCCGAAAGCCTCGCTGATGATCCGCCGGTTGGTTTCGCCCAGCATTTCCGACGTGGTGCAAAGCACCTTGACCCCCCGGACCGCCAGTTCCCTCAGGTCAATTCCCGCCTTCTCGGCCAGGTGGACGGTCAGCAGGAAACTGTTCGGGTAGCCGAAGATGCACTTCGGCCGCCACCGCTTCCAGTCCTCGATGTACGCGGCCATGCGCTCCGGGGTGATCTCGAAGCCGTTGGTCAGGGGTTCGTTGACGAGACAGTCGCGGACCTTCTTGATGCGGTCCTGAGCATGGAGCTCGACGGGCGATCCCCAGAAGTAGACTTCCTTGTCGCCCTTGTTGACGCCGATCCAGCGGTGGCCGCGGATGCGGGCGGCGTTGATCGCGGCCTCTCGGCTCGAACTCGTGTAGAACTGGAGCGCCTCGTTCGTCGAGCCACTGGTCCGTACGAGTTTGACTCGCGGCCCCTCCTGGCGCCAGACCATGTCCTCGCGGCGGGCGCGAACCGTCGCCTTCTCCAGGAGCGGAAACCGCCGCAGGTCTTCCAGCAACCGGATGTCAGTCGGTTTCATGCCGCGCTCGTCCATCACGGATCGCCAGTACGGCGAATGCTCGAAGGCGGAGGCCGCGAGGTCCTGGAGCCGCTTCAGTTGCAGTGCCTGGATCCGCACGCGCGGCCACCGCTGGGTCTGTTCGAGTTGCCGGAGAATCGCGAAGGTCCGGCGACCGAGCAGCCGCTCCTGGATCCGGAAAAAGGTTCTGGCGAGAATGGGCACCATCCGCTGGCTTCCCTCAGTCGTGCTACGCCCTCAGGTCCAGTAGAAGCCGTTGTACACCTGGACCCCTTTTCGAAGCATAGCCCTCGCCCGCGAAAGGCGCGGCGGCGGAACGGCCCGGGGCTGGTAAGTGTTATCGGCAATCGCCTGGGCCAATTGTGAGAAAGTGCGGGCGGGGAACTCCTCCGAGTGTCCCGCCAGCCATCCGCAGAGATTGCTGAACCTTCGGGCAACGATCCGGTTCAGCCGTCCCCCGTCGTACTGCAGGTTGCGGACCTTCAGCAGGCTGAAACTGTGAAGGATCAGGACGGCATCGGCGCCCGCGCCGCAGATGAGGCGGATCGCCTCGCGGCACTCTTCAAACGAAACCCCCATCAGGTCCAGCGGCTTGGCGCGGTGCTCGCCGAGGATCCAGGGCAGGACGAACCCCGACAGAGCCAGTTCCAACATCCCCCCATATCGGCGGGAGCCGTTGTACGGGTCCTCCGGACTGAACCGACACGGCCCGCCCGCGTACGGGAACGTGTAACTGGAGTCGATCCCGATGCCGACCGCCGGCAGCAGTCCCAGGGTTTCCACCGAGGCTGCCATGTTGCCGGCCCGGAAAGCCACCGGCGTCTTGCCGGTCCATCGCCGGATCCGCTCCGCTCCCTCCCGCAGAAGATCCAACTGCCGCTCGCGTGGCAAGTCGGCCAGAGAGTCTTGAGGGTCGCGGAGGAGCCCCCGCCGGAACGCGTCGTACTGCTGGTACGCCGGGTGGATGTGCAACTGGACGTCCTGCCCCCGGTCCAGAAGATGCTCGCAGACAGGTTGGGTCTGGCCGGGATAGCCTTGTTCTTCGGCGAAGGTCTCAACGAAGAAAGTCCCCTTCAGGCCGCTGCCACCCAGGATCTCGGTGATGAGGGGCACGCCCAGCCGACGGTTGCCGTACTCGCCCATCATGCCGCGCGACGGCGGGACAGGCCTGAGCGCCGCGTTGCCGAACGCGCCGCCCATGCTGCACTCGACGTCGACCGTGATGAACACGCCGGGTTTCATGCCCTGTAGCCCTGCTTTTCGGGTTTGCCGATCAGATCGACGGACCGCGCGCGAATCTTCCGGGCCATCAGGGCCAGGTCGACCCAGAACGGCTTCGGATCACGCCACCAGAAGGTATCATCGTGGGTCCATGAACCGCAGTTCCAAAGGAACCGAGCGATGGTTGACAGCCTGCCGATGCGCTTCTGACCGGGCGAAAGAGGGTCGCCCCGAATCATCGCGAGCATCCAGTTGACGTCCCCGCCAAGGATCCGCGACCTGACCCCCAGCCGGTACTGCGTTTTGACCATCCGGTCCGGTTCGAAGTGGCTCTGCCACTGGAGGAACGGCGCGTCGAAGCCGGCCATGATGACCGTCGGCAGCCCTCCGATAAACCGCGGGTTGACCTCCAAGAAGATGTACTTGCCCGTCTGGGTGTCGTAGTGGAACTGGCACCCTGCGATTCCCTCCCACCCGATGGCCTGGAGCAGCCGCACCGCATCCCGTATCACATCTTCATGGCGACATGTTACTCGCTGCACGGTGACGCCCCCGGCCAGCGGCATGTGGTGCTCGCCGATGTACTCTCCGACCATGAAGGCCTCACCCTGATGCATAAGAACCTGGACATGGTCCTCCGCCCCCGGGTGGTATTCCTGAACGACGATGTTGGGTGCGCGGTCCTGCAACTGTTTGTACAGATCGGCGAGTTGGCCGGCGTCCTCTGCATATGCCGCCTTCCATGGGGCTTCCGCTCCGCCGCCAAGGCCCTCCAGTTTTCTTGTGCGCAGAACCAGCGGGAAATTGAGACCCAGGCGGCCCGAATCTGCCATCAGCAAGTCGAGCGTGGTGCCCCGGGCCACGGGCACGCCCAGGCGCAAGCACAAGGAATTCATGTAGTCCTTGTCAACGGCCTTGGCAAAGCAGTCCGCCGAGGGCGAGAAGAGGTGGATGTCGGGCTCGAACCGATCGCGGTTCTCTATCAGTGACAAGTGACATTCTTCGTCAATGGTGATGATGGACCCGACGTCCAGCCGCCGAGCCAGTTCCTCAACCTCGCCAACGAACTCGGGCGTCCGGGGACCCGATTCGACGGCCCAGGCGCCGCTGCCGTACCGGCTGTGCGCAGCAAGGCCCCGAGGGCTGATGCACACACTGAAGACCGTCAGCCCCGCGCGACCCAGACTCCGCGTGAGCCACAGCCCCACCTGGTTATCTCCGGTCAGCGCCAGCACCCGGCGCGATCGCGGCGCCTGGTCCAGCGCATGGGCTCGTGGCTCCCCGATGGGTTTCATTGGGTCACCGCCAATCGGCCGGTGTTCTTGACGACCTGGAGGAAGGCGCTCGCGGTAGTACGATCGGCCTCGGGCATGCCCCGGAACCTCTTGGCCAGTCGGCCGTTGAAGGTTTCCGGCGCTCGCGAACTCCTGACCTCGCGCACTAGCGCCAGTCCCGCTTGCCGCAGAACCCGGACGTGAGTCGAATGCGGCTCGCGGTTGATATAGTAAGGTCTCTTGCCGCACATTAGACGCCAGGCCAGATCGGAGTACGCCCAGTGTCCGTCCCATGCCTCGGCGGTGCCGTGGTTCTTGTAGTCAATCACCAAGGAGGCGACCCCGCCAGGCGCCAGCCATTGATAGAACGCCCCATAGGTCTGCGGCAGATTGTCGACGTATTCCAGCACGGCCTGAGAGACGATCATGTCTACCGAGGCAGGCGCCAAGGCGGCCAGGTCGTACCAAGGGGCGAAGTAACGCATCTGGATGGGCCCATCCTTGCCTGTCTCCAACGAGTACAGGGCGTCCCGGATCGCCTTCACGCGATCTTCCGACAGCGCCTCCGCCAGGCGACGCTCGGGCAGAACCTCGTGCGGAAACTCGTATGAGTCGAGCCGCGGCTCGACTTTCGGGTACGTGGCCTCGTCCGGAATTCTCGCCCGGTCCCGGAAGAGCCGGACGAGTTCCTCGAGAACGGCCGCGTTGGTCTGGTTGTGCGCGTAGCGGACAACATCGAGCGCGAAGTACGTGCTGGCCCCCGACAGCAGGGCCGCCAGGCCTACCCCCAGCGAGGACCCAGGCCCCAACTCAGCCACGACCGATGGTTGGACTGAAAGGCCGCTCTGGTGCGCCATGACCAGATGGCGCAACCAGATGGAGTAGCAATACCTGGCCGAGATGGTACCGTGACCGCTCTCCTCCGACATCCGGTAGAGACCCGGCACGTAGGTCGCCATCCCTTTCAGTACTCGCAGCAAACTCATATGCCTTCCTCGACATCATCGACGAGCCCATTCACAGGCGAATCTGGCGGGCTCTCACATTGTTCGTGTACGCGACACCCCTTCGCGTGTTGACCTCGGCCGTCCTGTTCCGCCCGGCACAATGCCCTGCGGCAGGCGGGCCGTCAAGACCCGGTGCCGCCTTTCCCCTCAATCGCTTCCTGGTAGAGACTGAAGATCTGGTCGCTCACGGCCTTCAGGCTGTAGCGCTCCTCGGCCTTCGCCCGCGCCGCCTGTCCCATGAGGCGCCGCAATTCCCTGTCCGCGGCGACCTGCGCCACGCGGTCCTCCAGGGCCTTCACGTCGCCCGGCTCAACCAGGAAGCCTTCCCGCCCCTCGGTTACCGCCTCCGGTATCGCCCCGATCCTCGTGGCAATGACGGGCAAGCCGTAAGCCATCCCCTCGAGAACGGCCATGGGCAGCCCTTCGGCGTAACTGGGCAGCACCAGGCAGTCCGACTGCGCCAGCGCCCGATCCTTCTCGGCACCGGAAACAACTCCCAGCAGGGTTATACGGTCTCTGCAGTCCAGGCTTTCGATATGTCTCCGCAGGTCGTCCCTCTGGCCTGGCAAGACCTCCCCGCCGGCGAGGCGAACCGTGATGTCCAAGCCCTTGCGGAAGACGCCCTCCGCCGCGTCAACCAGATCCCACGCGCCCTTGCGTGTCGTCAGGTTGCCCAGGAACAGGAACCGCACCGCCCCAAGGGGGGACGGGTCCTTCACGGGCGGAATCGCCACACCATTTTGAACGATCGTCCAACGGGCCGCAGGCTCCATCGGCTGCAGCGTGTCACGCGCCCGGCTACTGAGGACAATGATGCGCGATCCCATCCGCAGGGCCCAGCGCAGAATGGCCTTCCGCACCGGCGGCGCGTTTCGCAGAAAGCCCTCGAAACTGCCGTCGTGGATATGCCAGATGACGCGGCAGCCCAGTGCCCGCGCCACGAGCATGTGCGCAATGTCGCGCCAGAACGAAAAGAGGGCACAGGTGTGGATGTGGACGATCTGGGCGCGGATGCGGCGGATGGCCCGGATGACGCAGCCCAGGAAGGCTGCTTGTGTCGCGATGCCCACCAGAAGATGCCGCCCCTCGGGGGTCATCTTCCCGTTGTTGAGCACCGCCAGGCGGCACCGGTCGGCCAGGGGGCCTCGACGCAGGTTGTCGGCGACGGTGGCCATGCCGCCGGTCAGCGGCGGAAGCGGGCCGAGCATCACCACGCGCGGCCGGGCCGCGGGCGCCGCCACCCGCTGATACACATCCAGATAGTGCCTTGCCATGCTTGAAAGGCCGAACTCCGCCTCGGCCGTGCGGCGCGCGGCGTCGCCCAGGGACGCCCGCAGCCGGCCGTCGCCCAGGACCCGCCCCATGGCGTCGGCCAGGCGGTCCGGCGCGGCCGGCTCGACCAGCAGGCCGGAGACGCCGTCGCAAACGACGCCTGGGATGCCGCCGACGGCGGTCGTCACAACGGCCTTGCCCGCGGCCATCGCCTCCAGCAGGACCATCGGCAGGCCCTCTGTCCGGCTGGGCAGCACGAACGCATCCGAGGCCGCGTACAGGGCTGCGGCGTCCGGTCGGTAGCCCAGGAGACGAACCGTCCCCTCCGGACAGCGCTGCCTGAGCAGTTCGTCCAGCCGCGCCGCGTACGCCTCGTCGGATCGGCCACCCGCGATCAACACGGTAAATGGCGGGATGCCGGCCCGGCTGGCGAGGACAGCCGCTGCCTGAATCAGGTCCTCAAAGCCCTTCTCCGGCTTGATGTTGCCGACGGCCAGAAACGCGAAGGCATCGGGGGCCAGGCCCAGCGCCGCCCGTGACTCCTCGCACAGCCCCGCCGCGAAGGCGGCAGCCGGCACGCCGTTCGGCACGACGGTTATCTTCTCCGGCCAGTTCAGCAACCGAGCGTAGACATCGGCCGTCTGCTGAGAGACAGCCGTCAGGGCTTGCACACCTCGTAGAGCCAGACGGTCAACCCACCGCAGGGTCGAGGAGTCAAGCAGCAGACCGTGGCACGAGAGGACAATCGGGCGCCGTCCGGCCAGCCGGTTGGCGAGGTGGACGTACGGCAGGCTGGCGCGGTCGTGGACGTTGATGACATCGGGTGCCAGGTCTCGCAGAAGCCGAGCCAGGTGCAGAATCGCTCGGAAGTCGTAGCCCGTCATGCTTTCGAGGGCCACGACCGGCAGGCCGCGCTTCAGGAGTTCCTCGGCCAGCACCCCCTGCCGCTGGAGGCAGATGACAACGGGTTGGACACCACTGTCGGCCAGCGCCCCCGCCAGGTGGACCACCACCCGTTCGGCGCCGCCGGGACGGAGTTCAGAGATGACGATGGCGACCTTCCGCACCGGCGGCGCCGCCTGGTTCGGCCCGGGCGCAGGCGGGGCAACGGGGTTCGATAACACCGGGTTGTCTACTGCGTTGCCAGGCATGGGGCGCCTTCAGCGTTTGACCGACGGGGGGTTCGGCGCGCGGCCCCTGCGCCTCGAGCGGGCTCGGCCACCGGCCTTGCCGGCCGCGGCCGGAAGTCGCACCGGAATCGCGGTATCGGCCTTGAGGTTGGCCACTGCGCGCTCAAGGCACACGGGCAACACCATCAGCCACCACAAGGCCTCAACGTATACCAGCGTAACCGTCATGGAACAGGCGAGCGCCGTGGCCAGGCTGATCGCGAAGCCATAACTCAGCCACATCACGTGCTTCTGGCTTTCCTCGGGCAGCAAGGCGGCTTCCCTCCAGACACGCCGGAGCACCCATATAGCGTTGCCGATCAGTGCGAGGAATACCAGAAGCCCCTGAACGCCTAGTTCGCTATAACATCGCACGAACGTGTTGTGCGCATCCCTCCCCACGCACCTGTCGTTGTACCGGCCGATCACCTGGAAGAAGTTGCCCGCGCCCACGCCGAAGGGATGGTCCTTCAAGAGCAGCAATGAAGCCTCCCATATCTCGACACGGGCATACGAGGCGGGATCCTGCTCTTCCTCCGAAAGCGAGATGGTGCCCACGCGATGGTAGTATCCCGGGTCCGTCAGGTAGAGGCCGCCGGCGGTGGCCACAACGAGGGCAATAGCAATGGTCATCCGGTGCTTCTTGGGGGCAAGGAGCAGCGCCGTCGCGCATCCGGTGGCGATTCCGACAACGGCCCCGCGGCTGCGCGTGAGGATGATGGCGTTCACCGCAAACACGCCGGTCGCCAGACTCAGAAGTCTTCCAGGCCAGGTGCTGCGCAAGAACTGGATTCCGACGATCGGGAGGATGGCCGCGAGGTACGCCGCCAGGTTATTGGATTCGGCAAAATCGGGCCCCCCGACGGTTTCCAGCCTCCCGCTCCTGAAGTCCGACCGAGGTATCATATAAGCATCGAGACCGAGCGCGAGCGCCCCGCCAACCAGACACCACATCAGGATGTCGAGGGTTTTCGCCCTCGTCACGATATGAGTCAGCATAAGGGCGAAGATGACAATCTTGGTCATCTTCACCAAGGGGTGGTCCACGGTGGTATAGGCCCCCGAGGTTGGCTCTCCGGTAAGCGTCGAGAGCCATACAAGGCCGAGAAAGAGAAGAAGCAGTTTCTCCTGGCTATGAAGGAACGTCTTTCCGTATCGGAGACTCTTCCAATGCAGCGCCATCCCGATTGCCGTGGCGGCCGCCATTGTGAGGGAATATCTAAGCCCTAATATGTTGATAGCGGCTGCCCCCCACCACTGCCGCTCCACGCCGATGCTGTAGAGAAAGATGTACGCCAACACCCCGATGATGGGGATGAAGAGTGCCCCGCCCGCCGCACCCACAAACCCCAGGAGGAAGAGGATGGTCCTCAGAGGCATTCGGCACACATCCTTTCCAGCGCGGCCGCATCCCGCCGGACCGCGGCCACAACGTAGCCCACGAAAAACAGGATAGTCCTAATGCCCATTTGGCACCGTCTCCGTGATACTCGAAGCCATCGACCCCACGATTGCTTCGTAGGTTCGACGCTTTCCCTGTTACGTTGCTGCCTCTTCCCGGCCGACAGCGGAATCTTCGCGGCCCCGCCAGGTGCCCGATCACGACCAGGAAGATGGATACCGCGCGGAGGCCGCGAACGACATCCACGCTGCTAGTCGTGCTCACGCGTCACCGCCTTGAGTAGCCCCCTGACCTTGGGCAGAAGGATTCGCCTCATGGGCAGGCTTGTGGCGATCGCATAGAGCCAGGATTTCACGCTGAACGGCCAGAGTTCCACCGAACGCCAGAAACTCCGGGCCGCCTCGCCGTAGTTACCGCGGATGTAAAGATGCCAGGCGCGATCAAACTCCAGTTGGCCTGGCGCGTGGCGGCAGGCCCACCGCTCGGGCCTTCCAAAAGCGGCCGGATACTCCTGCCTCGTCCTGTTAAGAGCATAGATCACCCCCGTTGCCGTCCGGGCACGGTTCGACGATATGTTGTCGCCATGCCACCTGTACGAGGCGAGAACCTGTTTCAGGAAGCGGAACTTGCAGCCCCGGGCCGCCAGACGAAGCCATAGTTGAAAGTCCTCGGTGCCCAACCGGTTCAAAGAGTCGAAGCCGCCGACGGCCTCCACCACGTCTCTTCGCACCAGGACCGTCACGGCTATGACGGTGTTGGATCCAATGAGATCACGCAGGGTGGGAGAGGGCGGGGCTTTCTCCGGGGCCATCCGGGCCCGCAGAACCGCGCCGGCTCCGTCAATGACGCGAGCGTCCGAGCAGATCAGGGCGTCGGCGTCCTGCGCCATGGACAACTGTGTCTCGATCTTGCAGGGGTCCCACAAATCATCCTGGTCGAGGAAGGCGATCCACTGCCCCGCCGACCGAGAAATACCCAGGTTCCTGGCGGCCGCTTGCCCCGCATTCTCCTGGCGCAACACGCGTATGTTCCGGCCGTACTGCGAGAGGATTTCCGGGGTGCTGTCGGTCGAGCCGTCGTCGATAACAATCACCTCAAAGTTCGGATACGTCTGGGCCAGGGCGCTGTCGATGGCTTGGCGCAGAAAACGTTCCCCATTGTAGGCAGGTATGACGGCACTTACCATTGGGTCAGGCATTGGCACTTCTCCACAATTCCCACGGCGCCGGCCCGGGCGTCGACGGGATTTGCTGCCCAACGTGCTGCGGTGACCTTTAGAACGATTTCGACCGCCGCGACCGCTGTTGTCCATTAAATGTTGCGTCTAACGGTTTCGGAACAAGTGCCCGGGCCTATGCGGTTGGCCATCAACGGGACAGCGCGGCCCGCAGACGCGCCTGCCCAACGCGCGCAAGGCACAGGCCCAACTTCAGCCATGACTTGAGCCGACACGGGTCGTGCCTAACCGAAAGCCACAGGGCTCCGGCCGCTTCGGTCCACTGGTGGTTGTCAATGAGTCTGGAGCCCAAATGATACGCGGTGCCGCTGAAGTAACGCCATGCCAGATGCCGAAGGTCGCAGTTTGCCCACCGGCTTCGATACGTTTTTTGAAGGACATACAGGATGCTTCTGTGATTTTTAACCCAGTTGGCGCTGCTGGTAAATCCGGCATCGTGCTTGCGGTACACCGCCACGCGATCATCGATGTACGCAAATCTGTACCGACTCGCCACGCGCAGCCAGATCTCGTAATCCTCCATCGTGCGGATGGCCTCGTCAAAACAGCCGCAGTGCATGAACACCTCCCGTCGTACGAGTGTGCTACAGACAGGCAGAATGCTCCCCCTGAGAAGGCGGTACACGATACGTTTGTCCAGCAGAGCGAGGCTGGGCGTGAAACGGTGCGAAATATACCGGGCCACGTCATGGGGGTCAGGAACTTCATGCACTTTAAGGCGGTCCGGCGAGTCGACCTCCCAAAGCAACTCTGAGCGGGCGAAGACCGTGCCGACATCCTGTCCGAGATACCGCCATGCAGCCCACAACGTCTCGAGCGCGTGGCACTTCAGCAGGTCATCCGGATCCAGAAACATTACAAAGGGAGCCGTGGTCAACCGGAGGCCCATGTTCCTGGCACTGCAAAGCCCCCCGTTAGGTTTCCAGGCGTAACGCACGCCTGGATAGCGACGGCAGACTTCTCGCGTATCGTCGGTTGAGCCGTCATCCACAACCAAGACCTCGGCCGGGCGCACGGTCTGGGCCAGAATGCTGCCCAGGGCGAAGGGAAGAAAACGGCCATAGTTGTACGCGGGGATAATCACCGCTATCGGGGCTACGCGTTGGCACGACGCCTTGACCTCGGTGCAGCCGCCCGTGGCCGGGACGTGGTCGGTGGCCTTGGCCCGTACCTCTTGGATTGAACCTAAGTGCTTTTCCATCACGTGCTTGCCTCTCGTAGACGTTGTCTGCTGCAGATGTTGTTACGCCGGGCCGGCACTCTCTCGGCGTTGAAACCCCCGGAGCAGGGGCACGAGCCGCGATCGTAGGGGCAGCGACGTCACGGCCGCGTGCGCCCACGCCTGCCAGTCGGTCGGCCGGTGCCGCACGGCCAACCAGAAGTGGCGCCAGGCCTGCCCGTATTCGCCGTGGTCATAGAGGTGCCAGGCCAGGTCGAACTCGATCTGGTTGAACCGCCTGCCATAGGCGCGGCGTTCGGCCGGTCCGAACGCGCCGGGATACTCGCGGCGGGTACTGCGGATGGCGTAGATCTCGCCCAGAGCCAGCCGCCGCCGGTTGCCCGACATGTTGCTTCCGTGAACGCGCCACGATGCCAACACCTCGGCTACGAATCGGAATCTGTATCCCCGGGCTGCCAGCCGCAACCACAACTGGTAGTCCTCTGTGCCAAAACGGTTGGTGGGGTCGAACCCGCCCACCGAGTTGTAAGCGTCCTTGCGGATGACCACTGTTGGGGCCGTGACCCGGTTGCCGACGATGAAATCCAGGAGCGTGGCGCAGGCCTGCATATCGGGTTGGCCCATGGCGGGCCGGACCGTCTGGCCTGAGGCATCGATCTGGCGCGCGCCGGAGTGGACGACGGCGTCTTCGGCGCTGAGCCCGGCCACCTGATGCTCGATCTTCGATGGGTCCCACAAGTCGTCCTGGTCGAGCATGGCCACCCACTCGCCTTGGGCGTGCGAGACGGCCAGGTTGCGGGCAGCAGCCTGCCCTGCGTTCGGCTGCGTGAAGCATCGGATACGGTCACCGTATTCCGCCAGGATTCGGGGCGTGGAGTCGGTGGACCCGTCATTAACGACGACCACCTCCAGGCGCGGATACGTCTGGGCAAGCGCGCTATCGAGGGCCTGGCGAATGTATCGCTCGCCGTTATACGCAGCCATGATTACGGTAACTAGTGGTTGGCTCATGCCCTGAAGGCCTCCTCTGGCGACGGCTGCCCAAGCGTCGGTAACGCTTCCTGGTCGCTGGCCCTGCGGCACACGATCTGTATCTGGTACTGGAGCCACTCGTGCAGCAGGCCCAGCGTCACCAGGTTCAGAAGCCTGAGCCAGCGATTCCGGTTCCAGCCGTACGGTCCCCACGTGTTGGCCCACGCCACGACGCGTAATCCGGCAAACTGGCACCAGCGCGCCAGCCGCCGGCGTGTCATGAACTGGATGTGCGTGGCATCGAAAAGACCGGCCCGTTCCTCGGGCCAGTCACCCCTGATGGTGTATTGCCAGGCCGCAAAGAACGACCGGTGGTTCGGCACGCTGATGACCACCCAGCCGCCGGGACGCACCGCCTGGGCATAGGCGCGAAGGGCATCCCAGGCTTGCGGCACGTGTTCCAGGACATCGGCCAGGATGAGGCCGTCGAGCGATACCGGCGCGAACGGCCGTTGGTCGCCGGGCGCAATAAGGCGGGCCGATGTCAACCTTTCTCGGGCCACCGCGATGGCTTCCGGCGCTATGTCCACGCCATGCACCTCCCGCCCTTGCCCGACCAATACGGCCTCCGTCGCCCCTTTGCCACAGCCGATTGAGCCGATGATATGCCCGTCGGGGGGAACCACGCGGAGAATATCCTCCCGAACTCCGTCTGCATAAACGTAGGCCATACTTGACAGGTCCTGTGTCATTGCGTCAATCATCCTTTGGGGCTTCATCTTCGAAACGCCCGGCCTGCCATTCTGCTGGGAGGCTTCCGCCACCGCCCGTGATCTCGGACATGCCGGTCCTTTTCTAAACCCGAGCCCGTATTACGACCTGGCCCTTCTGACAACGGCCGTGCATCCCTAGCGTATCCGCTTGAGCCAGCCATACTGGTGGAAGGAAAAGAGGTTCCGTTTCCACAGAGCGTCATCGCGAACGAACCGTTCATCCTTCCTGAGAAAATCATCGACAGCCTCGAGCGGTCCACGGCCGAAACGAGGCTCCACGGGATGGCCGTTTACGTTGGTATCTTCAACGACAAGGTACGAGCCGAGGCCGACGAACTCCGGATAGACCTTCAACTCCTCGGTCACGTGCTGGCACGAATGATCCGAGTCCAGACTGACCATCCCTGTCGCCGCAGGTAACAGCGCTCTGACCCGAGCGATGGTCTGGCTGTCCGTCGAACTGCCCTCGATCAGGCGAATCCGCGGGTAGCCTAACGATTTCGTACGCTCCGACAAGGCGATATCAATGCCGATCACAATGTGCGATGGGCTCGCGTTGATCAGGTCCAGCAGGCAGGCAAAGTACAGTATCGACCCCCCTTCAGCCACTCCGGTCTGGATGACGAAAGACGGTCGAAGTTTGAAGATCAGCTCCTGGTAGAGTTGCATGTCTAGGGGGCACTGGCTTATCGGATAACCGAGAAACGTATTGGCCTGCCACGTGGCGCCGCTCGTGTAGAAGTGGCGATGAAACGCATCCACGACGATGGGCCTGACAACCTCCTTCCTGAACCACATGCGAAGCCGCCATAGACCCAGGCCCATTACTTCACCTCCCTTTTGCCAGACTCCCTGGTCGAGACCGGAATGGGGCCTCGAGCCATCTGTGCCATGGGCACATCTTGGATAATCTGCTATTTCCCAGATGACGCTGCCCGGCGCTCGCTCCGCCTTTGCCCTAGCACCGCTCCTTCGCATCCCCCTCACGGTCAGGCCTTGCGCGCGGCCGGAACTCCCAGAAAGCCCCACACGCGCATCCGGTCGCTCCTGGGAACCAGGAGCCACAGGGCCAGCGGCGCGTAGCCAAGCAGGGCCAGGGCCACTTGGGCCGCAAACAGCAGCCACGTGCTGCCCGGAACAACCATTCGCACCAGGATGCACCACCCCGCAAAGGCCGCGCCGCACAACAGGCCCGGCAGGACGGCGCGGATGGCAAACGTCCTGCCCTTCAGACCCATCCGCCGGTGGGCATACCAGGGGAAGAGTACGCCCCTTGTCAGGAGTAGCGCCACCAGGGTTCCTGCGGCTATGCCAGGCATCCCCCAGCCCAGTGCCATGACGAGCACCAGTGCCAAGGCTACTTTTAGAAGAGATTCGACGACAGCGACCAGCGTCGTGAACCAGACATTCCCCATGGCGTAAAGCACCAGTCCGGCTCCTGTCGGCACGAGAAGCGCCAATCTGGAGGCACTCAGGATGATGATGATGATGACGGCCTCAGAGAACTCTTTGCCCATCCAGAGGTCGATGAACGAATCGCCAAAGAACACAAATCCCAGGTACACCGGCAGGCCGAACACGAGGCTGATCGTTATCAGCCGCAGGTACGTCCATCGCACGGCGTCTATGTCATCCTTGGCGAAGTCTCGTTGAATGGTGGGGAAGATGGTGCCGGAGATGTGATCGATGAAAGGTGTGGTATACCACACCAGCATGGCGCCGACAGAATAGACCGCGACGGCCTGCACGCTGAACAGGATTCCGACCAAGACCAAATCCGCCTGGCCAAGAATCCTAATGGCGATATTACCGATGAATGCCGCAATCCCGAATCCGAAGAGTTCCCGCAGCCGCTCGCGCGATATCCTCAGGGGCCAGACCCGCGTTGGCGGGTAGACGCGGCGGGCCAGCCACCAGGTCCCCACGACCGCCAGGACGCCCGCGCCGATCGTCACCAGCGTCATGCCGACGATACCGTGGCCCGCCAGCAGGACCGCCACCGTGGCGCCGGTCCGCAACAGGAGCACGGCTATATCGACCCCGTTGGAAAGGTCGAATCGGTCGTGGGCAGCCAGGATGCTCGCGAACGCCCCCGACACCGCCGAGAGCCAGACATTGAGCGCCAACAGCGGCAGCAGCACTCGGACCATGCTGCAGTACTCCTGCGGCGACGAAGGGAACAGGACCGGAAAGGCCCAGCCCAGCGCGATGGCCACCAGCAGGATCAACACACTGATGAGCGAGAAGAACCCCAGGCCGGTCCGCAGCGTCTCGTCGACGTGCTGGTGATCCCCTCGCCCCAGATAGAGGATGATGTACCGCCCCGTGCTGGCCCGTACGCCCAGGTCGAAGACGCCCAGGTAGCCTGTAAACACGTTCAGCAGGCTCCAGATGCCGTAGTCCGTGTTGCCCAGCGTGTGGACGACGAAAGGCGACAGGAAGAACAAGACGAGCAGGCCGGCGGCCTGGCCAATCCAGTTGGCGGCGAGATTGCGGGCGTAGAGGCGGACCTTGCTCATGCCGGGGCCCCCTCGCTGCGCTTCCGGCCGGTCCCGGCGGGAGAGCCGTTGCGGTTGGCCGGCGGCGCGATTTCGAAATCGCGAAACTCCGCCGGGTTCCCGTCGAGACCCGCCTCGGCTGCCTTGATGATGTTGTACACCTCGCGAGCCGTCACATAGTGCAGCCGACAGCGCGGGCCCTTGAAGCGATTCTCCAGTTCCGCCCACACCCGCTGCATGCGACCGCTGAACACGGCCTCTCGACCCCGCTCAATGGCGCTGTGCGAATGCACGGCAATGAACACCCAGTTGGGACGCCCCCGAACGTGCACGTGCGCCTCCAGCCAGCGCCCGATGCGATTCGGGTGCGGCGGGTAGTTGGGCTCCAACTGGGCGTCGTCGATCATCTTCGGGAAGAGGCCCACACCCATCGGGCCGGGCACCATGAGGAGACCCTCGCGCCGAGTCCCGACGGCGGATTCCTCGCCGCCGTCGTGAGGCTTGGGGTAACCGTTTGTCCGGGCGTAGAAGATAGCGTTCACCAGGCTTGGCTGGCTTGGGGTTTCCATGTCCGGAAACGTAAAGTCAGCATAGCACCCGGTCTCCTGCAGAATGGTCAACTCGCCGGCAACCCTGCAATACACGGGGTCCCCGCCCGCCAGCGCGAACATGCCGTGCACGAAGCCGTATCTGCCCGAAGACACCGCGCCGCACTTCTGCAGTTCCACGATGTCGGCCGTGATGCGCTGGCGGAGCTCATCGTCGGCGATGTCCGGCTTCTCGTCGTGATGCAGGTGGTACTCGATTTCTCCCCAGCCGAGGCCGGGCCACCAGCCCAGGAGCGGCCGCACCTCTTCGGCCGTCTGAAAGATCGGGACGAACCACGTGTGCTGCGGGCACCGGCCGTCGGAATCAACGTGCCCCTCGATGGCCCGGCGGTAGGCCGACTCCCAGGCGCGGACGCGCTCGGCCTGCCGCTCGGGCGGCGCGCGGCCGTGGTCCGGCTCGAAGTGGTCGACGAAAAGGAAGCAGACGTCCAGCGGGCGGTCTGCCTCCAGTCGCGGCCGCCGGCGACAGAGATACGAACCTGCCCACAGCCGCATGTTCCAGCGAAGCGCCTTCCTGACACACCAGGCAGTCGCGCCCGCCAAGGCGACGCTCGCAGCGGCTGCCAGAGCGGCAAGTGCCACACTGTGGAAAACCGCGGCCAGCACCCACAGGCCGGCCACCCCCAGCGCCGCGCCCGCGCACAGGCAAACCAGGCCCACCAGACGCGGGCATTTGTTCCTGGTTGCTATGGGGTTCGCTGCTCTGGCCATGATGGTTTCAAGACCGGCGCGTCTTGCGTCAGGTCCCTCCGCCGACGGACCGCAGGCCTTCCTGGTACCTGGTCTTGAGCTCCGCGTTCGCCCACTGTACCAGAAGGGAGTTCGCCTTGAATTTCATCTTGTGTCGTAACCCGAAGTCCAGATGCACCTTGGCCAGCAGATTTTCCGAGATGAGCAGGTCCAGGTGGGTGGCACGTCGCACGAGCCCTATCATAGCCGCAGGAGGGACATACACGCCGTGCTGGCGCAGATACCTCGCGAAACTCTCTTGTGCGTCGCGGGAATAGGGCCAGAGGAAAGGGGCTTCATGCGAGGTGTTCTTCTTCCTCGCCCCGAATGCCTCTCGATGCACGCCTGCCTCTTCCAGTATGCGTCTGGCGATCGGCTTGTCATAGTCCTTGAACGTCTTCCAAGGGTCCATCTCCTTGGACAGGGTGACGGCCTTCAACTCGCCGGCGCGCCTGAATCCCCAGAACGGCACCGCGCACTGAATGACCCCTCGTATCAGGCGGAATTCACAGAAGCCCAGGGAACCAGTGTCTCGCCTGACGAAGGGATCCGGATGGTCGTGGTCAACCCGGTCCCATACCTTCTCGCCATGCCAGCCCGTGAAGAAGAGGCACACGGGGCCCGGGTACTCGTACTGCGCCCAGTTGAGTATGCCGGGCCGGCTCTCGGCGGCCCAGACGGCGGCCTCGTCCGGGAATGCTTCGGCCGTACGAGGATAACTCTTGCAGCCCATCCGCAGGTGTCTGGCGATCGGTTCGCCTGAATCGGAACCCCGCCAGAGACTCGTGGCCTGGGTGATGGTCACCGTCTGATTGCACCCGGCGAACCTGGCTATAACGGACGATGCAGTTGAATCATAGCCGCTGGAAATGCTGGCCAAGGGGACGACTCCGTGGGCCCTTGCGGGGGAACGGAGGTTCGCGCCCAGGCGCTCCGCCGTGTCGATGAGAAAGTCCCTGTACTGTTCGAACGTCGTGAAATGCGGGGCCACGTCGGCCTTATCCACTTCGTTCAGGCCTTGGCCCGAATACTCCAGGTTGTTGAAGTACAGCACGCTGACATCGGTGGACTGTGTCGGGATCGACCTCGCATAGCCGCCCAGCCCTCGCGTCACCGTTTGAATGTCGGCGGTGTATCCCGGGTAATCGAGTCTCAGGTCCAGGTTGGCGGCTGCCAGCAAAGCCGGTAGGGAATTCGATACATACCAATGGCCGGAATGGCAGCAGTACCACAGGCGGTCAAACAGGGTGCCCGAGGTGACGAAAATGACCCGGTCCCCTCGGCGCCGGATACCCGTACCGAAAACCAGGTCGGTCCGATCAAAGTCCGCGTCGGCGAAGTCCCCCGCCCAGACCGCCTCGACGCACCAGTCCTCCGCCGTCTCCACCATCGGACCGTGAAGCACCTCGATGGCTTCGTCGCCGCTGGTAAACGTGGCAACCCATGCCAACTTGGGCCAGCCGGGCACCAGTCTAGGCGACAGTCTCATACGCGGCTCCCTTCTGGGGAAACCCAACAGACGCACTGAGATGTCGGCAGATCTGGTCCATTTTGCCCAACCACGTTTCCAGGGCCATCGCGGCAGTGCGAAGAGCGCGTGCGTCTGGCCCGGAGGCCAGGGCCGCTTCCACCGCGCGCACAAATCCCTCAGCCGTATCGACTACTTCAATCAGGTGGTTGTACAGTTTCACCTCCGGCATGGGCGTCGAGACCACAGGCAGGCCGGCGGCAAGGTACTCGCGCAGTTTGATCGGGTTGACGGCCTCGGTCAGTCGGTTCACCTTGAACGGGATCAGGCCCACGTCGAACGCCTTGCAGTAGGCCGGAAGTTGCTCGTACGGTCGGCGGCCCAGAAAGTGCATGTTCGCCGCGCCCCAGGTACAGGATGATGTACCGCCCCGTGCTGGCCCGCACGCCCAGGTCAAAGACGCCCAGGTAGCCCGTGAACACGGTCAACAGGCTCCAGATGCCGTATTCAGTCTTGCCCAGAGTGTGGACTACAAAGGGCGACAGGAAGAACAGGACAACCAGCCCGGCCGCCTGGCCGAACCAGTTGGCCGCAAGGTTCCGAGCGTAGATGCGGGCCTTGCTCATGAGACCCCCTGTTGCAGGGTCAGCACCTGCAGGCCTCTCTCGTAAACGGCCCGCACCTCGAAATTGGCCCACTGAAACAGCATCGCCGTCGCCGGCGAGGCCAGCCAGCGGCGCAGGCCCAGGTCCAGGCCCCAGCGACACAGGAGGTTCATGTAGAGCAGTTTGTCCAGCACGGCCGCGCGCCGCGCGAGCGCAATCCACGGCGACGACGGGACGGAGATGTTCCGCGCCTTCAGGTACTCGGCAAAGAGGTCCCGCGCCTCGGCCGAATAAGGCCACAGGAACGGGGCTTCGGTCGAGGTGTTGTTCTTTCGCTGGGCGAACTCGGTCCGGGGGAGGCCCACCTCCTCCAGGAGACGCGTCGGAATGGGCCGGTCGTAGTCCGTGAAGCGGGCCCAAGGCTCCATCGCCTTCGAGAAGGTGATGGCCTGGATTTCCTGGGCGCGGCGGCAGCCCCAGAAGGGCACGGCGCAGTGGAACACGCCCTTAAAAAGGCGGAACTCGCAGATGCCGAAGCCGTCGATCTCGGCCCGCCAGAAGGGGTCCGAGAGATCCAACTGCTTGCGGGACCACATCTCGTCGCCGTGGACGCCGGTGAAGAAGAGGCACAGGGGCTCAGGGAAGTCCAACACGGTCCAGTTGAGTTCGCCGGGCCGGCCGGCGGCCGCCCAGACCTTGACCTCGTGGGTATAGACCGCGGCGGTGCGGGGGTACTCCCGGCAGGCGAGCCCCAGCCGGGCCGCATTCGCCGCTCCCGAGTCCCAGCGGCTGACCAGACTGGTGGCCGTCATGAACGTAACGGTCTGAGTGCAGCCCGCCCGCCGCGCGACCGTCGCCGCGGTGGCCGAGTCGTACCCGCTCGAGATGCTGGCCAGGGGCGTGACCCGGTGGGTCCTGGCAGCATCGCGCAGGTTGGTCCCCAGCCGCGCGGCCGTGTCAAACAGGAACTGCCGGTAGTCCTCGAAGGCGGCAAAGTGAGGGGCCGTGTCGGGCTTCTCGATTTCCGTGATGGTGCGGCCGTCATAGAGCAGGTTGCTGAAAAAGACAACGCTGAGCGGCGTAGACTGAGTGGGCAAGTTCCGCACGTACTTGGTCAGCCCCCGCGCCAAGGTGGCGACGTCCCGGGAGTAGTTGGGATAGTCGTCGCGGAGCGAGAGGCCGGCCGCCGCCAGAATCCCCGGAAGGGTGTTCGAGACGTACCACCAGCCCGCGTGATGGCAATACCAGAGGCGGTCGTCGGTGGTGCCGGAACTGACGAAGACCACCTTGCCTCCGCGGCAGCGGACGCCGGTTCCGAAGACGAGGTCCGTGCGGTCGAAGTCACCGGCGGCAAACTCGCCCGCCCATACCGCCTCGACGCACCAGTCCTGGGCCGTCTCCACCATCGGACCGTGAAGCACCTCGATGGTTTCGCAGCCCTTGGTCAACCTGGCGACCCACGCCAACTTAGGCCAGTCGGGCACCCGTCTAGGCGACAGTCTCATACGCGGCTCCCTTCTGGGGAAACCCAACAGGCGCGCCGAGATGTCGGCAGATCTGGTCCACTTTGCCCGACCACGTTTCCAAGGCCATCGCGGCAGTGCGAAGAGCACGTGCGTCTGGCCCGGAGGCCAGGGCCTCTTCAACTGCGCGCAAAAGTCCCTCAGCCGTATCGGCTACTTCAATCAGATGGCTGTAGAGTTTCACCTCCGGCATGGGCGTCGAGACCACCGGCAGGCCGGCGGCAAGATACTCGCGCAGTTTGATAGGGTTGACGGCCTCGGTCAACTCGTTGACCTTGAACGGGATCAGGCCCACGTCGAAGCACCTGCAGTAGGCTGGCAACTGCTCGTACGGCCGGCGGCCCAGGAAGTGCATGTTCGGGATGCCCCGATACGGTGCCAGGCCGACCGTCGAATCGCCCAGGAGCACGATATGCCAGTCCGGCCGCGCGCGGGCCACCTCGGCCAGAAGGTCCAGGTCCACCCAGTCGCGGATCAGCCCGAAGAAGCCCAGGATCGGGTGGGGGATGTCCTTGATATCGTCTGGGATCGTCAGGTCGTCCCGCAGGGCTCTTGAAAAGTGCTCGTAGTCGACGCCGTGCGTGACCAGGATGGTATTGGGATTCAACGGTGCCTTGGCTTCCTGCAAGGCCTGCGAGGTGGTGACCACAAGGTCCGCCCGTCGGCAAAGGTCCGTCTCGTCGCGCAGGACCTGCTCCCGGTCGTACCCCGAGAACGCGGCGTGCTCGTCGACGCAGTAGTAAACGACCTTCTCCTCGCTAAAGTGGCCGAGCGCGTAGCTGATGTCGGGCGTGAACGACCACACCTGGACCGGACCATGCCCGACCTGCCTCAGGGCCTGCCGGACCCGCCGAATCAGAAGCCAGCGGTTGACTTTCCGGGCCCATGCCTTGCCGGGAAGCGGGATGACCAGTGGCGTCAGAACGAAGACGTTCTTCCGCGGGTTCTTCAGGCCCTGGAAGATTTGCCGCAGCTTCCCGGCGACATGCTTGAGGTCCGACACGGTGGCCATCGGCGCCCGGGAGGCGTGATAGTTGATCCAGAGCACGGTGTTGCGCTCGGCCAACAGGTGCATGACGTGGTGCTTGCTCGTCGGCGGAGCCTCATACCCGCTCGCAAAGCACAGAATGGTGCGTCCTTCGATCATGGCTCGGACACCCGGATCGACCGCGAGCCTGATCGCCTGGACGGCTGCCGCTCGGCGCACCGTAAGAGCCCGAGCAACCAAGCCCGCAGCCAGTGCAGCCATCGCACGCGCCTGATTAACTCATCGTAGGCGATCCCAGCGCTACACAGCAGCGGACTGAAGGTCAACAGGTAAGGATAGTGATTCAGATACTCCAGCCTCACCACCTCGAAGCCCGTTCGGGCCGCCAGGTGCCCGATCTGCCCGACGGAGTTGGCGCGGTAGTAAGTAGGAAACGTGTCGTGCTCGTCCCGCCCCTCAACACGCCGGATGACTGAGGCGTGAAGGGAATTGGGGATCAGCATCGCCGCAATTGAGACATAATCATATCTGTTAGGAACCAGAAAAGCCAGATGCCCGCCGGGCTTCAATACCCGTCGAAACTCCCGGAACGCCCGCTCCGGTTCTTCGAGGTGCTCCAGAACGCTGCGGGATGTGAGAAGATCAAACGTGCCGTCCGGGTAGGGAATGGCCTCCGCCAGCCCCGACTTCACCGTCGTCCGGGGCGGCACCGCCGCCGGGTCGGCCATCGGGTCGAGGCCGTGTACCTCGGCCCCCAATCGCAGCAGCAGGTCCGCCGACGGAAAACCTCGCCCGCATCCGACGTCGAGGACGACGGAAGATGGTTTGACCAGGCTCTCGAGCAATTCCTCGTATCTGCGGAACGCGCCTTTCCATCCGCGGCCGTGATAGTGTCGGTATACCAGCGCACGGCTTCGGTCGCGCCCCCGCCTGGCCCGACCGCGCCTGGTTTCAGACAATGATGTCATCACGCTACAGCTCCACGGAACAGCATAGGCGTTGCGCAACCGGGCCCAACGCAATGCAATCAAGTCCTGTCAGCCTCTTCGGCCAGCAGGTGCATGACGTGGTGCTTGCTCGTCGGCGGCGCGTCGTAGCCGCTCGCAAAGCACAGAATGGTGCGTCCCTCAATCATGTTGCCTTGGCCCTGTCATCCGGCATCCCGCTTACACCCGTCGGTCGGCGTGCGACCACGTGACCGGCTGGCGGCGCAACAGCCATCGGAAGAACCCTGCCACTGTGGCCGCGTTGCCCAGGCAGAAGTAGTAGGGCAGGCAGATTGTCCGCGGCAACCGCCTCCGCGTAAGGAGATCCCCCAGGATCGCCATCGCGTAGCACAGCCCCTGAAGCGCCAAGAGACCCACATAGGTGCTCCACCGCCAGCCGCCTGCCGGCGCCGCGCCCACCGCCGCCACGTTCCCCGCCAGGAGAATAGCGAGGAACATCGGGCTGAACCACCGCAGGACCTTGTGCGACAGGTAGCCGAACCACAGGCCCGGCTGTGTCCAGCGCGGCCGGCCGCGGCCCTCGAAGAGCGTCTGGAATCCGCCCGCCGTGGTGCGGGCCCGGCGGCGGAACTCCTGGGCCGGATTCTCCACCGCGTCTTCCGTCGCGATCGCCGCTGGGTCGTAGATCACGCGCGATCCGGTGCGGGCCACGTTCATGGCGATGACGAAATCGTCGATGAGCGTGTCCGGGCGATTGGGCACGTACAGGTCCCGCCGCAGGGCGTACATGCCGCCGTCCACGCCAACCGCGGTCCAGAACCGCGACTCGCATTGCTGGATGAACCGCTCGAGGCGGTAGAACAGGCCCTCACCCTCGCCGTAGCTCACGTCTTCGCTCCGCAAACGAACGTCTCCCGTGACTGCCCCGACCCGTGGGTCGGCAAAGTGCCGCACGAGCCGCCGCACCGCGTCCGATGCGAACATAGTGTTGGCGTCGCATAGGATCAGGATCTCGCCCCGGGCGAACGGCACCGCCCGGTTCAGCGCGTTCGGCTTGCCGGCGCAGACCTCGAGCCTCTGAAGTTCCACCCCCCGGACCTCGTATGCCCGGACGATCTCGTCGGTGCCGTCGCTCGACCCGTCGGAAACCACGCGCACTTGGAGTTTCCCCCGCGGATAGTCCAGCGCCAGGCTGTTCTCGACCTTCGCGCGGATTACACCGGCCTCGTTGTGCGCCGGAATCAGCAGCGAAACGGTCGGCTCCGCGTCCTCTTGTGCATGCCCCTTGCCGAACAACCCCGCCAAGAGCCAGATCGCCAGGGGGTAGCCGGCGTACGTGTACGCCAGCACCGCCAGCGACGCCCACACCAACGCCCCAGCCACCAGGCCGACGAGTTCCATCGGTTGCCTCACCACGAGTCAATGCGATTCGCGAGCCTGCCGCCCGCGCGGCCGGTGATGACCTTCTCGCACCACCTGGGCAGTTCGGCGGCCGCCTTCTCGTCGTCGCGCGTATGGGTCAGCGCGGCTACGGTCACACGGAAATGCTCGGCCAGCGCCTTGAGCTCGTGAAACGCGCGCACCCGTTCCCCCTTGTCAGGCGGGTACGGTACACGATGAGCAATGAAGAGCAGGCGTTTCATGAGATTCGTTCCGGCATTGCACAGACCCCTCGGGGCAACAGATACACCGGTCAGCGAACGGGCCGCCTGCCGGAACCGCGCCGGCGCCTGAAGGAGACTCGCGGTGGGGCAGGCTCCTGACGTCGACGATTCTGCAAGCCATGGTTCTCGGCGAGCCCCAAGTCCAGCCTTGGCGCCGGCGAAGGGCCGATCAGAAGGCCTCTACGTGTGGTAGTACAACAACGCGGGGATGTAGTATCTATGATGCGTCAATACAATACCCACCGGCTCGATATGGGCCGCGTGCAGAAGCCGTACGGCGCTATCGACCGTCTCGTGGCGCGTTTTGTACATCCGCACGACCAGCAGCGCATCGCTCACACACCCGCCCAGCATACCGGCATCGGGGGCCACCCCCACGGGCGGCGTGTCGATAAGGACATGGTCAAACTCCCGCCGCAGGGCGTTGATGGTCTCTTCCAGTTCCGGCCGGTGCAGCAGTTCGCCGACCTCGCCCTTGCCGGCCACACCCGCGGGGATCACCAGCAGGTTCGGAGAGGCCGTCTTCCGCAGCACGTCTTTCAGGTGCCCCGTGCCCCGGAGCAGATCGGCAACCCCCGGCGTGTTCTCGATGTGCATCAATCGCGCCAAGCGGCGGGCGCGGAGGTCGCAGTCTATGACAACCGTTCGGCGTTCCTGGCGCTCCGCCAGCACCACCGCCAGGTTGAGGCAGGCGACGGTCTTGCCTTCGCCTTTCTCGGCCGACGTCACGAGGACGCAGAACCGTTCATCCGCGTAGTGCGCCAGCAGGTTGGTGCGGAGCCCGCGGAAATCCTCGGCGATCGTGCCGCCCGGCTCGTGGTAAGCACAGAGCTCGGGCGCGTAGCCGTTGAGTCTCGCGTGCTCGACCCGCCCGGTTACCTGCAGCGCAGCCGCGCCGGCCGTGGCGGCCTCCGGGGCCGCTGAACCCACCGCCGGTGCCGCCTGCGGGGCGGCAGAACCCGGCGGCGGCGCGGCTTCCGCCTGCTCGGCCTGGTGCTTCTTCATGGCGTCCCAAACGTTAGCCACGGGCTACTCCTGTCCACCCACGGGGGTCGGCTGCGGCGTCCGAAGGCCCCAGCATGTCATGTCGCGGATGACGTCCGTAATGATGGAGTTGTCGATGCAGTGCACCCCCTTGGCGTAGCCCACCAGCAGGGCGTTGTCGCAGAGGATGTTGATCAGCCGGGGAATGCCATCCGTGGCGGCATGGATGTCCGCCATCGCCGCGGGGGAGAACTGGACCGTCGCTGCATCTCCGCCCGCCACCCGAAGACGGTGGGTAATGTAGGCGGGCGTATCCGTCGCCGAGAGGTGCCGAAGGTGATAGCTCAGAACAATGCGTTGGCGCAGGGCTTCCCACTTCGGTTCGAGCAGCCGCTGCCGCAACTCCGGCTGGCCGATCAGGACGATCTGGATCAGCCGGCGCCCCCCCTGCTCCCAATTCCAGAGTAGCCGGAGTTCCTCGAGGCTGGCCGGCGACAGGTCCTGGGCTTCATCGATGATCAAGGCCACCAGCCGGCCCCGGATGTTCAGCCCGACCAGGTACCGCTCCAGGTCTTCCAGGAGACTCACCTTCTCGGCGCTGGCCGCAACGTTCATACCGATCCGCCGGGACAGCGTGCCGACCAGCTGCTTGCCCGACTGCGGCGGATTGCTGATCAGGGCCGTCTGGCATCCGACCCCCAGCCGCGAGCCCAGCATGTTTCCGACGAAGGTCTTGCCGGCGCCGACCTCGCCGGTAATCAGGACCATGCCCTTGCGTTGCTGGACCGTGTACATCATGTTGGCCAGGGCCTCGGCATGGACGGCGCTTTCGAAGAAGAAGCGGTCGTCGCACGTGATGGCGAACGGGAACTCGCGCAGATTGTAGAAACTCAGGTACATGGTCTCAACTCAGAGTCGGTTGCTCAGCGATTCCCCGATCTTGGTCATCACGAACCGCACGGGCGACTCTTTCCATTTGTCGTACTGCTCGCGATGGGTCAACCAGAGCGTGATGTTCAGCGCCGCAGCCCCAATGGCCAGCACCACCATCAGCGCGAGCACGGGGCCCAAGCCCCATCGGAGCATCTTCCGGCGCGCTCGCTGGGAGGCCGTGGTGATCTCCCCGATGGTCCCCAGCACCGGCAGGCCGAAATGGCTTGCGGCTTCCTCGGTGGTCGTGATGGAGCGATCCACGACGTTGGTCAGGAACACCAGACCGCCGCCGAAGGCCAGTCCCCCCACCAGGGCCAGGGCCAGAACGTAAAGGAGTTTGGGGGAGGACGGGCTGAACTGCTCCTGGGCTAGTGTCACCTGGTTCAGGTGGGTCCGGTGCTTGGCAGCCTCGGCCGCCAGGGCCATCTGGACTTCGTTCAGCCGCCTCTGCCACCGTTCGACTTCGGCCTGCTGGTCCGCCACCTCCTTGAGGATCCCCAGATACTCTTGCCGGACCGGCCCGTAGTTCGCCATGACCTTCTGCAGTTCCGCTTGGCGGGCCTCCAAGCGCTCGATTTCGTTGGTGGCCATCTGGTACTCGGCCTGGGCGGTGCTCGCCTCCATGACCAGCCGCGCCTGGTGCATTTGCGTGTCGCGCTGCCGGACCAAATCCCCCGAGGCATCGCTGGACAAGGGAGGCTGGATGGCCAGGGGCTGGCTCTCCTTGAAGCGTTTCTCGAGATCCGAAACCCGGCCTTTGGCCGTCGCGATGCGCTTGTCGAGGTTCTCAATCTGCTTCCTCAAGGCGATGATCGTCGGGTGCTTCTCGGTCATGTGGGCAAGGTTTCGCCCCTCATCCAGCGATCGCTGATACTGCTGCTGCTGGTCTTGAAGGCGGGCGAGTTCCTGAGTGGCGTCCTTGTACTCCTGCTCCACGGACAGGGCCGAGGGCTCGGGCGCTTTCTCCGCGGCCCCTGCCGGCGCCGCGTCGTTGCCCTCCGGCTTCGGTTCCGGCTTGTCCTTGGGCGGCGCGCCGTCGCCCGGAGGGGCCGGCGACCGCCCCAGCCCCAGGATGATGTTGACTTGTTCCAACCTCTGCTTGGCCAATGCCTGCTGCCGCCGGACCACGTTCACATCCGTCGCGATCTGCTGGATCTCCCGCTGGAGTGTCCCCGGACTGTCAGGCAGCATGCCGGCATACTTGGTCTCGAAGTCAATGCGCTTGCGGGTCAATTCCACAAAACGCATGTTGACTTCGCCGACCTTGGACTGAAGGAAGTCGCGGCTGGCTGTCAGGTTGGTGACGATCTGCTCGCTGATGCGGTTGATGTAGTTGGTGATCAGGGTGTTCGGCAGTTGCTGCACGAGTTGCGGATCAGGATCGGTAAAAGTTATGGAGACGAGGTCCACCTCCTGAGAAGACACCTCAAACTCGACCTTCAGATCGTCCATCAGCCTGCGGACCCGCTCCTGGCGGAGCATCTTCCCCTCGGACGTGAGCCTGCCGTCCTGGCTGCGAGGCATGGCCAGAAGGAGCCCCTTCTTCTCCAGATCGTCCACCGCCTCTTCGACCGCGTTGGCTCCGGCGAGTTCCTGCCGCAGCGTCATCTTCAGGGCATCGAACGATATGCTCTTGCCGCGGACCAGGTCCTCCGAGACGGGGTCGGCCCGACGCTCGAACTCGCCGGTGGCCGTGTACTTCAGGGGCCACCAACAGGCGCCTACGAGGGCGGCAAACGTAAAAAACGCCGCGCTCATCAGGAAGAGCAACCGGTGGCGAAACACCGCCCTCAGAAGGTCCCGCGGCGTCTTTTCCTGTGTCTCTTCAGCCATCGCTGGTCTCTCTGGCGGTCATCGACCGCCGATACCGCCGAATTCTCTCGCAGCACTGGCTGGCGCGCTGACGGACTGCGCCGCCGGAAGAATCGGGAACAACAGTTGCTGAAGCGCCAGGCCCACGGCCGCAAGCGGGTTCGGGGGAACATAAACGATATCCCCGGGCTTCAGGAGCACGTTCTGCGCCAATTCTCCGTGTTCGACCATGCGCATCATGTTGACCTTCATAACGTGGGCGTCCGACCCGTCGCCGGCCTCGGCAGCCTTGGCGGCCTCTTCGGCCATCGTTCTTCTCACTCGCGGCTGCTCACCGCGGATTTCGTGTGCGGCACCAGCCGGCGTGCTGACGGTCTCCGGCGCCGGAGGACTCCCGCGGGAAGCCTCGCGGAGTCGCTTGCACGGTCATTTCGGCTATCAGACGCCTCCCGCTAAGGTATCTGCTTCGAGCCACCAAAGTTCTGAACCGACTTCACGGTATAGGCCGCGCTGGCCGGCACTTGAATCGTCGATGCCGCCGGCTGAATCCCCAACAACACCTGCTGCATGGCCAGGCCGAAGGCCGCCAGCGGGTTCGGAGGGACATAAACGACGTCGCCGGCCTTCAGGAGCACATTCTGTGAGAAATCCCCCTTCTCAACCATGTGCATCATGTTGACCTTCATCACGTGGGCGTCCGACCCGTCGCCGGCCTCGGCTGCCTTGGCGGCCTCTGCCGCCATCTTCGTGACTTCCTCGACCGTCAAGGGCTTTTCCTTGCCGTCCTCGCCACGCTTGGCCTTGACCTGGGCCACAGGGAACTCCCCAGTGGATGGCGTCGCCACCTCCTCGTCGGGAGCATCCTTCTCGTCCTTGACTTTCTTCTTAGGGGGCGGCAAGTACCCTCCCCGTATCGGCGTCTTGCCACGAACCACGCAGATTCGCTCCGGCCAGGCCGTCGGCATCGGCTGGACCTGGGCCAGGACGTCAATCACCGTATCGGTACCCGTCCAGGGCAAGGGGCCCGGGCGGGTCACCTGCCCGAAAACGTAGATCTTCTGGGACCTGAACTCCGCCACCTGAACCGTCGCGTCCACCTCCTCGTAGAACTCGCGCGACTTCGCCATCAGGACCGCCTCGATCTCCCGCGGCGTGTTGCCGGCTACGGTGACCTCCCCGAGAAGAGGCAGGTTGATCTTCCCATCGGGACGCACCTGCGTCTTGAAATTGTTGATGTCCGGCACGCGGATGGAGTTGATCAGGATGATATCCGGCGGCAGGACCCGGTACTCTGTCCCCGAGATAGGGGAGCGGGGTTCCTGGAGAAACGCCTTGAGCCGCGCGGCGTTGGTGCCACAACCCATGGCACCGGCGCAGAGGAGCGCCATGGCCATGATGCTCAGGCAACGGCTGACTGTCCTCATTCCCCACCTCCTCTGCCGAGAGCCATCAACCAGAGAGCATTACCGGGGACCTCCATCGCGGTCAGAGGCGGTCGAGAGTTGGCTGAAGGCCCACGCGGACCAACTGACGATCGAATGGCTGCCGCCGTACTGCCCGAGCCTGAACCTAATCGAACGCCTCTGGGGCCACCTGAAACGAACCATTCCGGCCGACGTCAGCCGCCGCAACACGATGGAGTTCCTGTTCTCTCATGACGATGTCCAAGGAAAAGCGGCGCTATTTCTGTGGCGTTCCTACGGATAGTATAGCCCGAAATCCCCTTTGTGCAACCCCTATTCTGCAACGGCAGATAGAGGCGGCAGTTATTATATATCGGCAAGGCAGCGTGCCAGCGTCAACAGATCACCCGATTCCGTGCCAGAACAGTATCACAGGCTGGATGACGGTATCCCAGGAGGCGCATTGGGCTCCTCCACTCGAGCGGCATGTACGGTCGCGGCAGAAGTGCCGCAGCCGTGCCACCCCTTAGTACCGCCCTCCACAAGTGGGGTGCGGAAATCATGCGGCCAAGGGAAGGTGGCACTTGGCCATCACCTTGGCCGCCGACTTCGAGGTCCAGTTGAACGGATGCGCCTTACGATTCCAATGCCGGGCCGCCGGCATCTCCGACGAAATGGTCCACCGGCCCAAGTGGCAGATCGCGTTGGAACGGCGAGACAGGGCCGTGGCGAACGGCTGCGGCTGGAGTGGTTGACGGCCGACGAAGGCTACGGCGAGGTGCCGGCGTTTCACTTCCAACTTGCCGTCCCGCCTGACGAGGCCGGCTTCCGCCAGGGCATCGTCCAGGGCGGCGTACAGCGTGATGACCAACTCTTCCAAGTCCAGCGTTTCGCGGGTCTTCGGCATGGCGCTCTCCCTCCCCAGGATCCCCATGCCGCTGGTATCGGCCAATCTTCGACAGAACTTGAGACGCCTCAATCACTTACGAATCCTCAAACCGGAGCAAGGCATTTAAAGTCTCCGTGGTCAAACAGCCGATAACATGCACGCACGCGAAGTTGGAGGCCATGCGGCGTAGCGTGGCGCGCACTGCTGAGACGTCCTACCGTTCGCCTGGGGCGCCACAGGCCAACGAGGCCGCACAGCCGGGTCCCCTCCCTGAAGGCGGGGCGAAGACATGCCTGCTGAGACTGTTGTACACCCCATCGCCGTTCTGGCGCCGTGGTTGCTGATCGGCGCGGCGGGGCTGCTTGCCGCAGCCCTGACGTGGGTGCTGCTCCTGGTCTTTCGCCTGCGCGAGGCCCGGGCGGAGGCCGTCAAGGCAAACCAAGAGGTGGCGAGAGTGCGGCAGCGCCTTCAGAGCACGCTCACGCGGGCGCGCGAGCTGGGCGTCATGGCCCAGAATGCCAGGATGATCCATCACGAGTTCCTCTCGAACATCAGCCACGAGGTCCGCACGCCCCTGAATACTATCGTGGGGATGGTGGGGCTGGCCCTTACCGGCCAGCTGCAGCCCAAGCAGCGCGCGTACCTGAAGCGCGTGCGCGAGGCGAGCGATACGCTGCTAGGCCTGCTAAACGATCTGCTGGACCTTGCGAAGATCCATGCCCGACGTCTCGAACTCACGCCCACATCGTTTCGGCTGCATGAGTGCATCGGTCACATCGCCGGCAAGTTTGCCATCCGGGCCCGCCAGAAGGGCCTGCACCTGGAGTGCACGATTGACCCGGAGGTCCCCGATACCGTGCGTGGAGACCCGGGGCGGCTGCGACAGATGGTCGGCATCCTGGTGAGCAATGCGGTGAAGTTCACCGACCAGGGCTCCGTGCGGGTCCACGTCAAGGTTCTGGATTCCCGTGACCAGAACATCCTGCTTCACATCAGCGTCTCTGACACCGGTATCGGGGTGCCGCCCGAGATGCAGGGCCTGATCTTCGAGCCGTTCAAGCAGGCGGACGGGTCCCCCACGCGCCGACACGGCGGCTGCGGGCTCGGACTGGCCATCGCGTCGGAACTCGTGGGCCTCATGGGCGGCCGCCTGTGCCTCGAAAGCACCGTCGGCCGCGGGAGTACCTTCCATTTCACCGTTTGCCTGGGCTTGCCCGAGGGGACGCCCGCGCCCGAGGCTTCCGACGACGCGGCTGACCTGCGGGGCCTGCGCGTGTTGCTGGTCAGCGGCGACGCGCAGGTCAGGGGCGCGCTGGAGTCGCTGATCACAGAGTTGGGGATGAGTGCCCTGTCAGAGGACACCGCCGATGGGGCCGTCGCCGCGGCGCGGTACGCCACTGACCAGGCCGGACGGTTTGACCTGGCCGTGCTGGGAGACAGGACCGCGGACGGGACCGACGGGTTCTCGCTGGCGGCGCGCCTCCTTCAGGATCCGCCATTCAACGGGGTCCCTGTCATTCTGGTCTCCTCGACTGGGTGCCGTGGTGATGCCGGCCGCTGCTGCGACCTTGGTGTTTCAGCCTACCTGCCGTTTCCCATCAGCCCCTCGGACTTTGCGGCAGCGGCACTTCTGGTCATAGGATCCCCGTCGGCTTCGGAGCAACGCCGGCCCCTGGTGACCGCGCACACGCTGCGGGAATGCCGCCGATTGCTGGAGCAGTTCAGGGCGGGCATGTAGGCGTACCGCCGCGATGGGGACCGTTGGCGCTGCCAAGAACGCCACTTTGTGCGCGGTCGCCCAAGGCGACCGCGCAGAAGGGCAAGTGGCGCTGTAATATTAAGAACACAACTTGAGGCCGGTGCGTAATGTGGAACGCGGTCGGTAACTCCTTTGGAGGCCGTCAGTTATGGGTTTCTGGCCCGAAACACCGGATACCTGCCTTGGCAGCACCTGCAGCGCGCCAGGGGGCCGAATGCCGATTCCCATGCCCCAGCGGCTAAGTTTGCCTTCACTAAGGGGTTATTACGCACCAGCCTCAACACAACTTATTCTAAGACAAGGCTTTGCGACTTCAAGAACCGGAGCAAGGCATTTACTGGAACCGCGAGCGAAATCTCGCGGCCTAGTGACAGAATCCGCGGCCACACCTTTTAGCATGGCCAGCGACATTAAAGACAGAAGAAAACAGGGCTCGATTGTCGATTCAAGAGTGCTCCCCTGCCTCTAGGACATGCAATGACTTACGGCGTCCACGTTCCGGTCCCCCATGATGCCGCCGAGATGCTGCGCAGTCCGAAGGAGGTAGGGGACAATCTATCGCCGTTGGACAGCGAGAACCTGATCGTGGAGGCCTTTCGGTCGGCCGCGCGATCGGTGCCTGCCTACAAGATTCTTCTGGCAGAGGCGGGAGTCTCGCCCGACGCGGTCACGGGCCTGCCGGATTTCCAGCGGGCGGTTCCAGTCCTCGACAAGCAGTCGACCTTTGGCCGGTTCGGCGTGGCCGAACTCTGCCGGGGCGGGTCTGCGGCGGGGCTCGCCTGGGTGCTGACCAGTTCGGGCCACTCCGGCCAGTTCGCCTATGGCGTGTGCGGCCGCGAGGGCGCCGAGGCGGCGGCCCGGAGTGTCGATGATGCACTCGACAGATTCCTGGACGTCTACAAGAAGCCCACGCTCCTCATCAACTGCCTACCGATGGGGGTCAGAGTCTACACCCGGGCCTGTGCCTTGGCGGAGACCAGTGTGAGGGCCGACATGGTGACGGCCGTGGTCAAGGCGTTCGGCGGCCACTACGACCAGATCGTCCTGGTGGGCGAAACGGCTTTCCTGAAGCACTTGCTGGAACTCGGCCGGAGCCGGGGCGCTGCCTGGGAAAGCCTCAAGGTACACGCCATCGTCGGTGAGGAGCCGCTGGCCGAAAATGCCCGGACCTACCTGGCCGGGTTGCTCGGCATCGATCTGCGCGATCCGGACCACCGCCTGATTATCTCGAGCATGGGGGTGGCGGAACTGGGGCTGAACCTGTTCTTTGAAACACCCGCCCTGATCGCCCTGCGCCGCGTGTTGGCCAGGGACGAGTCCCTTCGTCGCAGGTTGCTGCCCTCCTCTGCCACAAACCTGCCGATGCTGTTCACCTACGACGCGAACCGCATCTTCGTCGAAGTTCTGGCAGCGGACCGCCTGGTGGTGTCCACCCTGGATGCCGACATCCGAATCCCGCTGATCCGCTATGCCACGGGCGACTGCGCCCGCTGGTTCGACCGGCCGGACGTGCTCCGAGAGGCCGCAGCGGCCGCCGGCATTCGCTTTGAGAGGGTCGCCCACCTGCCCGTTCTCATGGTCCTGGGCCGCGGAGGCTTTGTCCGTGCGGGCGATGTGCCTATCTACCCTGAGCAGGTCAAGGAAGGGCTCTACGCGGATCCCGCGCTGGCCCGGCTCACGACGGCCAATTTCCGCCTTCGTTCCGGAAAGCCGGAGGCCGCCTTGCGTATCCAACTGGTCCCGGGCGCCCCTGCCGAGCGGGGCCTGGACGATCGCTTTGCCAAGGCGGTGGCGCCGTACGTGGTCGCGCCGCTTCGGGTGGTGTGTGAAGAGTACGAGGCCTTCGGAAACGGGATGGCCTTGGACTACGAGCGGAAATTCGATTACCTGGAAGGTGAGTGAACGGGGCGGCCAGGCGGGACCGTCGGCACCATCGCCCTCACAAACACCTCGTCATCCCAATGCAGGATGAAGGTTCCGTGACTGTCGGTGTCCTCGTCGGCATGCTCGGCCTGCCGGATCAGGGCCGCGGCTGCTCTCCCACTCCCACATGCCCGTGTCCGCGGCGCCCTTTAGACTGTCACCAGGGGCAGCGCGGTGCCGCTTACCTGCTGAAAGACCGCGGGACCCCACTGCCGGCGGATGGCCGCCATCTCTTCCGCCGAGCAGTTCCCGAGGAAGTTACCCTGGGCCACGAAGAGCCGGCGCAGGGTCTCCGGATCGGCGAACGTCTTGGCCGCCTCCGTCTCCCAGTCGTTCACCTTCCAGCGGTACGGATTGTCCTCCAGGCATCGGGACCGGATATACAGCGTCGCCTCGTCTTGGCCTTCTTGGGCCTGCGTCGCCCGCTCAATAAGGTCGCCCACGTTGACGCGCATGACCACAACGGGATCGTCGATCTGACGAGAGTAACTCCGCACAGGACTGATCTGCTGGAAACCCAGAAGTTCGAAGAACCGCGCGTGTCCAGGGCTGATCGTCGTGATTAATTCGTCGCAGCCGATTAGCAAGGCATGTGCGAACATGCAGCGCATCAGTTCGGTGGGCACGGCCGTCTTCCGGTAGTCCACCGCGATCGCCTGGTTGGTGGCCTCGCACACCCTTCGGCCGTCGATACGAAGCGAATCGATCTCCTGGCGAAACGCCCCGTCCGAAGGAAGGCCCAGTTCGTCGGCGTCCACGGCGATGCTCTGAACGCCAACCACCCCTTGGTCGCCCTCGGCGATGAAGGTCGCCGTCTGCGGAAGGGCTTCGGTCACACGAAGCCGAAGGCCTGTCGGCTGAGGCGAAATGTAGCCCTTCTCCACAAAAACATCATGCACCAGACGATAGGCGGCAGTCAGTTCCTCGACGGAAACGGCCCGCCGGATAACAGCCCCCTTGGTGTCGGTGCCAAACAGACCCGCCCGCCTCAAGAGGGCCATGCGCCGGCTCACCCGCTCCTTCTGAAGCGGCGGTTGCCCAACCTGTGCTTCGATGGCCTCCACGGACTTGGGCTGGTCCAGAACGACCTCACGCTCACCGGATGTCAGCATTGGAACCTCCGCCAAGACCCCCATTCTGCCTTGCCTAGGTATCCTACGCATATTACCGATGCTGTCAAACGGCTCGCGCTGCTCAGTCATCTGACGGGCGTTCCGGCAAAGCCGACATTCGCTGTATGGTCTTTGACAACAATGGGTTACAGACGTTTTAGGTCGGCTATCGTCACCGGCTAGCCTTTGCACCTCGCATTGCAGTGTCAAGGAAAACACGCTCCGAAAAAGAGCGATTTTCTGTGCCCAAGGAGGTCTTGACAAGCGCGGCGTTCGGCGCAGGGCAACCGCGTAGGCAGGGGACACACCGGACGGGCCAGGTACGTGGGGGCATACGGCACGTTGCTGAAAACCATTCTCAGAAACGCTGTGATGGACCACGAATCGCCAGCCGATCACCCCCCTGACCCCGCCCAAGGCGGGCGCTACGACTTGGGGCGCAGGCCGCCACTCAGGCCGCTGCCTCGCGGGAGGAGCGGGTGGGCTTTGGCGCAGCAGCGATCCTTGGTACTCTCTTGACCAAACACGGTGGGGATAAACAGAACTTCTGCGGGATTTCTCGTGACAGGGCGGGGCTGATCCCCGCTGGCGCGGGGCAAAAGGATCTGATCACGGACCGTCGGCGCGAATGTCGCGACTGACTCCATAAAGACGCCGAACGACCCAGTCCTTCAGATGCGTCGGCAGGATCGACATGACACCCAGCAGCCGGGCCTCCCTGGAAACCCGGTATCGGGCCCTGGGCCGCCGGGTCGTTGCCGCGCGGCAGACCACACGCGCCACGATTTCGGGACCTGGGCCCTTGCCCTCCATCATCTGCCGAACATGCTCGTGCTCGGCCGCATAGAAGTCTCGGAAGGGGCTCTGCTGCCAATTCGGAAGGGAGAACTCTGCCTGTGCCTGACTTTTCTCCCAGATCTCCGTCACCACCGAACCGGGCTCAATGACGATGACGTCCACGCCCCAGGGCTTGTACTCGATCCGAGCGGCATCCCTAAGTGCCTCGAGTGCAAACTTGGCGGCCGAGTACGCGCCGCAGCACGGGAACGCCACGCGACCTGATATGGAACTCATGTTGATGATGCGGCCCGAGCGCTGCTGGCGCATGATCGGTCCAACGAGCTGCATCAATGCCAGGCAAGCCAGGGCGCCGACCTCGAACTGCCCGCGGACGGCCGCCAGGTCCACCTCTTCAATGGCTCCGCCGACGGCCATGCCGGCATTGTTCAGGAGGACATCCATCCTCCCCCACCGGGACATCACGAGATCGACCGCTTGCCGGCGCGTACTCTCTTCCGTGACGTCGCCTGGGAGATAGAGCGCCCGATCGGACCCGTGGCGCGCGGTGATCTCGGCGGCGAGCCGCTCAAGCCGGTCTTTCCGCCTGGCAGTCAGGCAGACATGAAACCCCTCCTCGGCCAGCGTAGCGGCACAGGCGGCTCCAATGCCCGAACTAGCACCGGTGATCAAGGCTGTTCTCATGGCGCCTTTATCATACCGGGCCGGGGCTCAAATGGTAGTCAGAATAGTCCGGGACAACTGGTATCCGAGAGGCAAGCACCAAGCACGGGGGCGGCCCTCGACCTCGTCCGCACAAACGCGGTTCGCTGAGCGGATGGCACGGGCGGCGCGGGGTTGATTCACGCCACCGCGCGTCTTCGAACGTATCGGACCAGGCTGCCGATGCCAAGGAGCATCCCCACCATTGTCACCGGTTCCGGAATCGAGGGTGGTTCCGTGCACGGGCCGAGGGACGTTCCGTATTGGAAAGTGACATTCGTAATGTCGCCGGCCGTAAAGCCCGCGGGAATCCCTGTAAAGGTGAACACCACGGAGTTGGCGATGAGCGGGAACTGCCCTGTCACCGCGGTATTTCCTCCGCCCGCATACCCGGCGCTGAGAATTCCGTAAGGCAGGCCGTCGGGCGTCGTCTCCTCCCCCGGATGCTGGGCGGCGGGGTCGAGAATGTCCGACGGGCCGAAAAGATCCAATCCGACGGCACTCAGGCCCTGGCTCTGGCCGCCATAATTGGCCTCGAAGCCAAACGGCTTTCGCGGCAGGCCGGTGTACGGATCGATCGGCCAGACCAACTGGCTGTCGTAGGCCCATGTGCCGCTTAAGTCCGTGCCGGTAAAGGTCGGCGCAAAAAGCACCTGGCTGCCGCTGGCGAGGGCGGCGCTGCCGCCGGTAAACGTCGGCTCGTTCTGGACGTCGAAGAAGACCGCCATCAGGACCTCCGGGGGATCGGCAACGTCAAACGGCGACGTGTTCGTCAGGGTCACCCTCAGGTAGGGAATCGTCGTGCCGCTTTTCTTGCCTTTGCTGGCGTTGTCGACGGTCTGGAATGTCGCCGACGCGGCCCTGGGATTCCCTACTTCCGAGGGACTCAGGAAGGTCACGGAAGAGGTAACGACGGGTGTGGCATAACCCGAAGCCGCCAGGGCCAGCAGTGCCAGTATCCCGATGCACAGTTTTGAGGCAGGGCGCATAGGTCCCTCTCATCATCACTATTTCAGCACTGTTCGCGCGGTGTACAGCCGCCTACGGCCGAATCCCCGGAGCGCACCGCGCGGCCCGGAAATCCGCCCGCGGCCAAATTGCCGCGGCGTCCCCGGACGGGCCCCGAATTGCGCCCCTCCCGCCGCGCCCCATCCTCGCGCCGGAGCCCGACACCCGGCTCCGTACATCCGCCGCCCGCCGCTTCCACTGGCGGCAGGCATCGCGGGCGCTGCGGCCAAGCGGCCGCAGCGCGCCGCGCTTAAATCCCTCTACTGCAATAAACCTACGGCTTTGACTTCGGGCAAACGTCTAGCGACGCTTGCGGACGTAACGACCCAGGCTCCCGATGCCCAGCAGCATCCCGACCATCGTCAGCGGCTCAGGAACAAAAAAATTCGTGGCCGGATCGGAGGTGTGCACCAGCCACGGATCATCCACTGGCAAACCCGTCGGAGTCACGGTTCCCTGGATACGCATATCGGCCGTGATCGTTCGCCCAGGGTCAAGCAAGTAACCGATCGGGAAGCCGTCCGTGTTCCAAGAGGCCAGTTGGCTTCCGCCCGTCCAGGAAACGTACATGTAAAACGTTCCGGACCCCGTGTTGCCGGCCGGAACGGGCGTGAAGTACGAAAGGTTCTCGGCCAATTGGAAGCCCGCCTGCGCGTTGCCCGTCAGCACGAGGTCAGAGCCCACGATGGGGTTGCCCAAGGCGTCGAAGCCGATGCCGGGGTACTTGCTCCCGCCGGCGACAAGACGAGCCCCCGGACCCTGCATCCCGCCACCCCACCCCGCCCCCAAGAGTTCCGTTGTGCCTTTGGTCTGGGTGTAGAGATCGATGGAGGCCCCGTGAGCCTGGATGACCTGGGTCAGCGGGTCAAGTAGATTGAGAGGGGTCATGTCAACGAAGGTGACCCAGTCGTCCACTCGGCCGCGGTCCATGCCGACGATCTCGACGGTCTGGCCCGCACTCCCGTATTCGTACAGGGCAATGCTGCCGATGGTGATGGCGTCGGTCTGGCTCATGTCCACGGTAGCAGCGTAGATGCTCTCGACGCGGATGATACCCCACGAATCCTCACCTGCGCCAGCCTTGGTGCCTGCAATACTTTGAAGCGCAGCCGGCGCATACGTTGACCCGGCGGTGACCGGCGTAATACCGTCCGCGAGGAGGCCGGTGTACAGGGTCCCCTCGTCCCAGTTGCTGAAGTGCCAGTAGGTCGCGCCGGTGTAGGGTTGGCTGAAGGGTATTGGCACGGCCCACGCCGGGCCGCTCAGGGCCAGCAGCAAACCCACAATTAGCAGTGTCTTCAAGTGTCTCATAGCAGCCTTCTCCTCTCTGCCTCCGCCGTACGTGCGGAGGCCATTTACCCCTCTGTTTGTCAAGGCCTTGAACAACGGACTGCACAGCCACATCTTTGAGGTCGGACGGTTCCCGTCCGGCGGTTTGGCGCCAGTCACCGCCGGTGAGATTCCGTCGGCCTACGGCGCCTACCCCTTCTCTGCCCTCTGGGATCTGACCTACACGGTCAGGTCCCCCAACCTGGCGGCCGACCGGGGCAGCCTCGGCCGATCCGTCCCGCCGGGCCCCACGTATCCCGGGCCACGGCGCGCCCCCCTTCAGGGGGCCTTAAGATCCGCTTCGCTGTGTTTGATCGTGCCTCCTTTCACCGGCATTCCTTAACCGCTTGAGCGGCGGCCGCCACCCTGAAATCCTACCCCTTGTTTCCTGTTCTTGTCCGGGGCACACAGACTAAAAAGTTCACAGCGCGCCCGGGCAGCACCCCGGAGCAGAGCCCTACGCCTTCGTTACTTCCCCTTGTCGTCAGCCAACTCGTCTACCACGATGCCTTCAGGCCCAGCCCACGACCCGGCAACCTGACACTGCTGGAACCAATCGGCGCCACGTGGCCCTCACGCCGTGCCTTGGCGCCG
>Ga0315291_10000339_pt1 | contig 60873 bp, 60 predicted proteins | sample YL17G12_20_MG_FD_203070 | JGI IMG/M metagenome (GOLD analysis project Ga0315291, IMG submission 203070) | Sediment microbial communities from Yellowstone Lake, YNP, Wyoming, USA - YL17G12_20 | ecosystem: Environmental > Aquatic > Freshwater > Lake > Sediment | place: USA: Wyoming | collected... | reverse complement strand
TCGAAAAACATCCCATTGTCAAAACCTTGCTCGATCCCGATGAGGTGGAGATGCCCATCTTCCCCGTCTGTGGGTTGATTGATGAATAGGTAGGAGGAAAAATCGCTATGGCCGAGCCGTTCAAAATCAAAGTATGTCGTTACGATCCGATGTTGGATGAAGGCCCCCGATTCGAAGAATATAATGTGGAGGGCTATTATAAGGGGATGCGGGTCTGGAGAGCCCTGGACAATGTGAATGAGAAATATCGGGCCAACATTGCATGGAGGCTCTCCTGCAGGGAATACCAGTGCGGTAGCTGCACCATATTGATCAATGGAAAGCCAAAATTGGCCTGCAAAACCGAGGTGGAAAACGGGATGGTGTTGGAGCCCTTACCCTACTTTCCCATCGTCAAGGACCTCTTGATCGACCGGGATATTGTCTCAAGCCGATATCAGAAGATTAAACCGTGGTTACTGCGAGAGGATGACATTTCGAAAAAGGAGATGAAAGTCCACCAGTCCGATGTGACCATCGTAAGGGAGATGACGGATTGCTTCCGTTGCATGGCCTGCATCAGCGTCTGTCCAACGGTCAAAGGGGCGTGGGATGGCTTTATTGGTCCCATGTTTCAAGTGAACATCGCTGAGTCAGCCTACAATCCTTTGGATACTGCCAAGCGGGTGGCGGAAGCCTTCCGTTATGGGCTCTATAACTGTACCCAGTGTGGGGCCTGCCGAGAGATCTGTCCGAAAAAGATCGATATCCCCGAGAAAGCCATCGGTCAGATGAGGACTGTCTTTGCGGAGGAAGAGGATTTCAATACGATCAAAAAGGTTGTGGAAAGCGTGAAGTGGAATTCCAATCCTTTTGGACGTGAAAACACGAAGAGAAAATGGGCGGAAGGGCTCAACCTACCCAAGGCGGGAAGCTCTCTCTTCTTTGCCGGCTGCCTCTCCTCCTTTGAGTTCTCTGACACCCTCCGGGAGACGATCAGCCTGTTGAGACAAGTAGGGAAGAACGTTGCCTACCTGGCTGAAGATGAAATCTGTTGTCACGAACCCGTCTTGAGATTAGGAAGTGAGGAAGAGTTTGTTAAAGGAGCCAAAGACCTTCTTGAACGGTTCCGGGCGAAAGGGGTGAAGGAAGTCATCACAGGGTGCTCTGAATGTTTTCGATGTTTCAAACTCCACTATCCCAAATATCTTCCTACCGAAACCATGCCCCAATTCCGTCATGTTACAGAGGTTCTCTGGGAGGGAAGGGACAAGCTGAAGAAGGTGCAACTCAAGAAGAAGGTGAGGTTGACGTACCATGATCCCTGTCGTCTCGGCAGAGATTGTGGGATCTATGATATTCCTCGAAAGCTGATCGAATCTGTTGATAAGATCGATTTCGTTGAGATGGACCGTTCAAAAGAGATGGCCCAATGCTGCGGGGCTGGAGGGGGGATGAAGCTCTCCAACCCGGAACTCGCCATTGATGTGGGAAGAGTCAGATTAGGTGAAGCGAAAAAGACCGGGAGTTCGATCCTCGTTACGGCCTGTCCGTGGTGCGAATCGAATTTTAAAGAAGCCATGGGAGAGGGGAACTTTGTTGCTATTAAGAATATCGTCGATCTTTTGGCAGGGAATCTATGACCACGGTTTGTTTCTGCCGGAGAGGACCGAGATAAGGAGGAGCCATGAGGGATGTCTTTTATAGGAAGGTGGAAGGGAGGACCTATGTCGCCCCACAGTTTGGGAAGGAGATCCTTCTTAAGGTAGGTGCAGATATCGAAACCGAAGGTTCTGTCACCATGAGCAAAGAAGCCATGGAGGAGTTGGAAATTTCGGAGAACGATATTGTCGAGATCTATGGGGCATGGAGTCAGAAGGCAAAGACGATCCTTTCCAAAGAGAAGGATATCACCACGATTCGAATGAATAAAAAAGTCCGTGAAGCATTACCTGTAGCCATTGGACAGATCGTCGGAGTGAGAAAAGAGTATCGTCGTTGATGAAGAGATGAGAGGGAGAGATGGAAGAGATAACGAAGAAGTTAGCAAAGTTCTGCATGGATTTGAAATTTGAAGAAATTCCTCCAGAAGTAAGGGATCGGGCCAAATATTTTGCTTTGGATTTTGTTGGAGTGGCGGCGAGGGGTACTCTTGAGAATTCCACCAAGGCCATGTATCAATTCATCAAAAACCTTGGTCCTACAACCAAAGGAGGGGTGATCATCGGGACTAAGATGCGTGCCCAACATCATTATTCTGCCCTTGCCAATGGGACCTCTTCCCATTCTTTGGAAATGGACGATGTGAATAATGAAGCTTCGCTTCATCCTGGCGTTGCTATTTTCCCTGCAGCTTTTGCGGCCTGTGAAATGGCAAACAAAAATGGTAAACGATTTATTGAAGGGGTTATTCTTGGCTATGATGTGATGATCAGATTGGGAAAGGCCTTAGGTCCCAAGGAGCATTACAGCAGAGGGTTTCACCCCACAGGAACTTGTGGAACATTTGGAGCAACCGCTACAGTAGCCAAGATACTAGGTCTCAACGAGGCCCAGATGGTGAACGCCTTCGGAATCGCTGGAAGTCAGGCTGCTGGTTCAATGGAGTTCCTTGCCCAAGGTGCTTGGACAAAGAGGATGCATCCAGGATGGGCAGCTCATAATGGAATCATTGCAAGCCTTCTGGCAAAGAAAGGGTTTAAGGGACCCTCCACCATTCTTGAAGGAAGGGATGGTTTTCTTCATGCCTATTCCCTCAATGCCGATGGCAATAAAGTCCTGGAGGGTATTGGATCCTCCTTTGAGATCATGCGAACCAGCATCAAGCCCCATGCCTGCTGCCGTTACATGCAGCCGCCGATTGATGGGATTCTAAAAATTATAAAGGAAAACCAGATCAAGGCGGAAGAGGTTGAGAAGGTGACACTGGGCATTCTGAAGGCAGGATTTCCCATCATCGTCACCCCCGAAGAAATAAAATACAATCCAAAGTCCGTCGTGGATGCCCAGTTTAGCATGCCCTTCGGAGCAGCGGCCGCCATCCTTTACGGGCAGATTTCTTTGAGTCAATATCGAGCGAAGATCATTCAGTCACCTGAGATGAAGCAGATGATGGATAGAGTTCGCTGTGTGGAGGACCCTGAATTGGAGAAGGTTTTTCCCAAGCAGTGGCCGGCAACCGCTGAGGTGAAGACAAAGGATGGAAGAACGTTTTCTACACGGATTGATTATCCAAAGGGAGATCCAGAAAACCCCTTGTCCTGGGATGAATTGATCGAAAAATTTCAAAACCTTACGAAGGTTGTTTACCCAAAGGACAGAAGGAATAAAATTATCACGAGAATCAGACAGGTGGAAGTAGAGGGAGACGTAAGAAAATTCATGTCTCTGTTATTAAAGAGTAGTGCCTGATCTGCTGAATAAGGGCGTGGGAAGGAGGAACACCTTTGGAGGAGGAAAAGAAATATCTACTATCCCCTGGTAATTATTTCATGATGGGGAATGAAGCCATTGTAGAGGGAGCCCTATATGCAGGCTGCCGATTTTTTGCAGCCTATCCAATTACTCCTGCAAGTGAGATCGGAGAAAGAATGTCAACAAGGATGCTCCAGGTTGGGGGAGTATTTATTCAGATGGAGGATGAACTTGGGTCCATCTCTTCCCTGATAGGGGCTTCTTTTGCTGGCAAGAAAGCGATGACGGCCACATCCGATGTAGGCTTTAGTCTGATGCAGGAGGGGTTAAGTTATGGTGTCAACTGCGAGGTTCCTCTTGTGGTCGTAAATGTCCAGAGAACAAGGGGCTTCATTCACTCCGCCCATGCCGATGTGATGCAAGCCCGCTGGGGGCCCACCGGAGATCACCAGATGATTGTCTTGATTGCATCGTCGGTGCAAGAGTTATTCGATTTGCAAATTGAAGCCTTCAATCTATCAGAGCAGTACAGAAACCCCGTCATCTTGCTTACGGAAGAGATGACGGCCCATATGCGGGAAAAACTTACGATCCCCCCAATTGAGGAAATAAAGATTGTCAACCGTAAAAAGCCCACCGTGCCTCCAGAAAAGTACCTGCCCTATGCTGCAGATGAAAGTGGGGTGCCCCCAATGAGCACGTTCGGGGATGGTTATAATGTTCTCTATACGATGAATCCCCACGACGAGAGAGGGTATAACGTTTGGAGTGCGGAGATCTACGATAAGCTTGTCAGACGAATTAGCAACAAGATTAAAAGGGATGCAGACCGCATTTTTAGATACAAGGTCGATTTTCTTGATGATTCCGAGGTATTAGTGATTTCCTATGGTGTCACAGCCAGGTCAGCCTTGGAGGCTGTCCGCAGGGCCAGGGAAAAGGGTAAAAGAGCTGGCCATATAAAACTGAATACACTATGGCCATCTGCAGAAAGAACGATCCGGGAATTGACCCAGAGAGCAAAGAAGGTCATTGTTCCGGAGATGAACATGGGCCAATATGTCCTTGAGATCGAAAGGATCGTCAAAAGGGAAATCATTTCATTGACCAAGACGACGGGTTACCCCTTTTCAGCCCAAGAAATATTTGAGGAGATTGAGAGGGTTCTATGACATATCAACATCCGTTATCAAAGTACGTACGGGTTGACCGAATGCCCCATATTTTCTGCCCTGGATGTGGATGTGGGCAGATCATGAATGTCATGCTACAGGCGGTTGATGAATTAAAAAGAGATATCAACAAGATTGTTTTTGTGGGTGGAGTGGGTTGTAATTCTCGGCAAGTCTGTTGGATCAATGGCTATGCGATGCATGGTCTTCATGGAAGGGCTTTTGCTTGGGCAACAGGAATTGTACTGGCCAATCCCGAATTGAAGGTGATCGTTCTGACGGGGGATGGTGATTGTGCTGCCATCGGTGGAAACCACTTCATCCATTCGGCCCGGCGAAACATCGACATGACGGTGGTAGTCTGTAACAATTTTAATTACGGAATGACCGGAGGCCAGGCCGCGCCGACGACACCACTGGGAATCCATACCACCACGACGCCCTTTGGAAACTACGAGAATCCCTTCGACTTGTGCGAATTAGCCAAGGCAGCAGGAGCGACCTACGTCTCCAGATGGAGTACCCTGACCTATCCTCAGTTATTCAGATCCTTTAAAAAGGGGATTGAGCGTAAGGGATTTTCCTTCATAGAGGTCTTATCTGCGTGCCCCACCAATTATGGAAGAAGAGAGCTGAAAAGCAGCGATCCTTTGGTGAACATGAACAATATTAAAGAGATTACCATTACAGAAAAAAAAGCATCGAAACTCTCTCCGGAAGAATTGAAAGGGAAAATTATCCTGGGAGATTTTTATGAGGTTGAAAAACCAACCTTCTACGAAGAATATAAAAAACTTATTGAGCCTGCAAGAAAAAAATTTAAAAAAATTTAAAGGATCAGGAAGCCATGTCCAAAATCTCTGTTAGGTTTGGTGGATTTGGGGGGCAAGGGATTGTCTTGTCCTCGATTATTATTGCCTCCGGGGCTGTCATTCACGAAGGGAAATCGGCGATCCAGACGCAGTCTTACGGGCCTGAGTCAAGGGGAGGGTCAAGCAAGTCAGAGGTGATCGTCTCAGACAAAGAGATCGATTATCCAATGATCGAGAAGGCTGATGTCTTGGTAGCCCTATCCCAAGAAGCGTTAGACAGGTACTTCCCTGATACCCATGAGAACAGCGTGGTCATCTTTGATCCTGCCTTTATCAAGGAGATTCCAAAGGGCAGCCATGTCAAGCTGGTGGAGATCCCGTCAGCAAAACTGGCCGATGAATTAGGGAGTCGGCTTGCAGCAAACATGATCATTCTGGGGGCCGTCTTCGCCCTGACTTCCGTTATATCTGAGGAATCTCTGGAAAAAGCGATCAAGGACAATACTCCCCCAGCCTCCCATCAGATGAACCTATCTGGAATGCGTGCTGGCATTGAGTACGTGAAAAAGATCAGCTCATAGCTCACAGGAGAACAAAATGGAAAAGGTGAAGGAGATCCACATCCAGCAGGAGTATTGTAAGGGATGTGGTTACTGTATTGCTTTGTGTCCGAAGGAGGTTCTCGAGAAATCTCTTGAGTTGACAAGGAAGGGATTCTACCCACCCTTCATTAAGGCCTTGGAACGATGTACAGGATGTAGGACTTGTGAAAATACCTGCCCCGATTTTGCGATCTACATCGAAATGGATATTTTACGCCCAAAAGGAGGTAAAGATCATGGAAAATGATTTTTCAATTCTTTTTCAGCCGCTCGATATCGGAAAGGTGAAGAAGTTGAAACTCAAGAACCGGTTCGTCATGCCTGCAATGGTGACGTGCACCGCGAACAGCATGGGCGAGGCCACTCAGAGGATGGTGGACTACTATGTGGAACGCGCCAAAGGGGGGGTTGGGACGATCATTGTGGAAGCCATGGACATTGACGATAAGATGCTCTTTAATCGGTTGGGGATTTTTCACGATCGCTTTATCAACGAGCTCAACTATCTTGCCACATCGATTAAGGAGAATGGAGCGAGGGCCATTGGTCAGATTAATGAGACTGGGATCAGGGGGCATCTGCCAGGACCGGATGACCTATCTACAAAAGATATCGAAAAGCTAATAGAGGTATATGGAGTGGCTGCTGAGCGGGTGAAGAGGGCTGAATTTGATGGTGTAGAGATTCACGGTGCCCATGGATATCTGATCAGTCAGTTTCTATCCTCCTTGACCAATCATAGAACGGATCAGTATGGAGGAGATCGTGAACAGCGCACAAGATTTGCGCAGGAGGTGGTTCAATCGGTTCGTAAAGCGGTGGGCGACGATTTCCCGGTTATCTTTCGGATGAATGGTGATGATTATCTTAAAGGAGGCAACACGATCAACGATTCGAAGATAACAGCTCAGAAGGCTGAGGAAGCCGGAGCAGACGTCATCCATGTCTCGGCAGGTGTGGGGATCGTGGCCCACGACATCTCGTTAGGGGACAACAAGTCTTACTTTCATATGGTTCAGCCAATGTATCTACCGAGGGGATGTTTGGTCCATTTGGCTGCAGATATCAAGAAAGTTGTTAAAGTGCCGGTCATTACAGTGGGAAGGATTAACGACCCATATCTTGCAACGGACATATTAACTCAAGGGAAAGCAGACCTTATCTCCTTGGGAAGGCAACTCATCGCTGATCCCTACTTTCCTCAAAAGGTTGCTGAGGGACGTATCGACGATATCCGTCAATGTATCGCGTGCAATCACTGCCATGGAAAACGTATCAGAGCGATCAAGCATTTGCACTGTGCAATTAATCCGTGGGCAGGTAGGGAAGCGGAATTGAGAAGCATAAAACCGGCTGAGGTTTCAAAGGAGATCATGATTGTGGGTGGCGGTCCCGCCGGGATGGAGGCTGCAAGATGGTTAAAGCTAAGAGGACATCGGCCCGCCTTATATGAAAAAAATGATCGTTTGGGTGGCCAATTATTGCTTGCTTGTCTGCCACCTCATAAAGAAGAGATTAATACTTTCCGTCATTTTTTGGTCCGGCAGGTTGGGAAGATGGGAATCGAAGTCAATCTGATGATGGAGGTGACTCCTGAGTTTGTATTGAAGAAGAAGCCAGACGTACTCATTATGGCGACAGGAGGAAAGCAGATCACGCCGAACATACCCATCGGTAAAAAAATGAAATGCGTCTTTGCCTGGGACGTGATCTCGGGCAAAGAGGAGATGACAGGACAAAAGATCGTCGTACTGGGGGGCGGTTTTGTGGCTTCGGAAATCGCTGAGTTCATCGCTGAAAAAGGCAAAGACGTCGCCATCCTTGAGATGAGAGACCTGATCGCATTCGACATGGAGCCAAACTTCAGGCAGATGCTGATTGATAGACTTGAAACATTAAAGGTCAAAATGATTCCGAAAACGCTGATCCAAGAAGTGACAGCGAATGGGGTCAAAGGGAAAAGCTTAGAGGATGGAAGCACAAAGGAATTTCCTGCTGACACAGTGGTGATTGCATTGGGATCGGAACCAATGAAATTCCCTGTTGAAGAGATAGAAAAGGCTGGAATAAAAGTCCACTTTATCGGTGATGGAAAAGAGGTTCACGGCATCCCCGAGGCGACGAGGGATGGTTTTGTGGCGGGGACTTCCATCTAATACAAACAAGATCATTCTTGGTTGAATGAAGATCGGAGGAGAGACCAATGGCAGAAAAAAAAGCAAAGTATATTTTTCTAAATGGGAAAGTCGTTCCTTATTCGGAAGCAAAGATCCATGTGATGTCTCCGGCTGTGCGCTACGGCTCGAACGTGTTTGAAGGCATCAGAGGCTACTGGAATGAAGAAAAGAAACAATTGTATCTCTTCAAGTTAAGACAGCACCTGCAACGACTGCAGAATTCAATAAAGCTCATGAGGTTTGAGGGGACCTATGAGATAGAGGAACTTGAGAAGTGGATCCTTGATCTCGTTCGGCAAAATGAGATCAAGGAGGATATGCACATACGACCTCAGGTCTTTCTCGATGGAGAGGGAGGAGGAGTAGGTACCAGAGGGCCTGTAGGGATTGCCATCATCGCCATCCCCATGGCTAGATATATGAAAGAAGAGGGGGTTACAGCCATGGTGAGTTCATGGAGGAGGATTGATGACGATGTCATGCCCCCACGAATCAAATGCGCTGCCAATTACCAAAATAACCGTTTGGCCCTTATTGAGGCCAATATGCATGGATATGATGCAAGCATTATATTAAACCGCGATGGTAAGGTGACGGAAGAGGCGAGGGCGTGTATCTTTATTTGCAGAGATGGGGTTCCTATTACCCCTCCTGTTACCTGTGGAATATTGGAAAGCATTACTCGCAGGACGCTCCTCCAGCTTTTTTCTGAAGAGCTGGGAATAAAGGCATTGGAAAGGGAGATTGACCGGACCGAGTTGTATGTTGCAGATGAGGCCTTTTTCTGTGGAAGCGGAGCAGAGACAACCCCTATTATCTCGATTGATGGGTATCCTTTTCCAATTGGACCCATTACCACATCCATTAAGAAGGTTTATTTCGATATCGCAAGGGGTAAGACCGATAAATACAGCGAGTGGAGGACCCCTGTCTATTGACCGGCAACGTGCCCCGTCCCGCCAGAGGCGGGACAGGCGGGGTAGAGGGGCACAACCTGTCTATCGACAGGTAGGTATGAAAATAATTCGACCAGGAGAGGACAAAATGTACATCGTGGGAATTGACATTGGCGGAACCTTCACAGATCTGATGGCCCTCAATTTAGAGACACAGGAGCCGCTGGCGAAAAAGACACTGACGACTCCTTCCGATCCCTCTGTGGGTGTCATGAAAATCTTCAGGGAGATGACAGAAGACCTTCGTATCTCCGGAGGGGATGTAGAGAATATCATTCATGGAACCACATTGGTCACCAATACGCTCATCGAAAGAAAGGGAACGAAAACCGCCCTGATTACCACAAAGGGTTTTCGTGATGTCTTGGAGATCGGTCGGGAGTGGCGCTACGATCTCTACGATCTGTTTATCGAGATGCCCAAGCCTATCGTTTCGAGAAATCTAAGGTTTGAGGTGGACGAGAGGATATTATACGATGGAACGGTTCTCACCCCCTTGAACCTTCAACAGGCTGAAAAGGTTGTCGATCTTGTGAAATCCGAGGGGGTCGGTGCAGTGGCCGTCTGCCTTCTCCATTCCTATATGGATGATACGCACGAAGTGAAACTTAAAGAGCTGATCGCTCGGAAGATACCAGGAGTGTCAATCTCTCTTTCGAGCGAATGCGTTCCCGAGATCAGAGAGTATGAGAGGATGTCAACGACGGTCATCAATGCCTATACGCAGCCCATTACGAAAAACTATCTCTCCCGCATCCAGGAGAGTCTGAATAGCCTTGGATACAAAAAGAAAAGTTATTTTGTGATGCTATCGAGTGGCGGTATCACGACTCGCGAGGTTGGCGAGCAATTCCCGTGTAGAATTGTGGAATCGGGCCCTGCCGCCGGAGCGATCCTTTCGAGTTTCTATGGGAAACTGAAAAATCTGGATAAGGTCATATCCTTTGATATGGGGGGTACGACAGCAAAGATCTGCCTGATTGAAAAAGGGAAGCCCTTTGTGACCCCGGACTTTGAGGTGGCCCGAATTTATCGTTTTAAAAAGGGAAGCGGGTTGCCCCTTCGAATTCCGGTCATTGACATGATTGAAATAGGAGCAGGGGGTGGGAGCATTGCAAAGGTCGATGAGATGGGTCTCATGAAGGTTGGGCCTGAAAGTTCAGGGGCTGACCCAGGTCCCATCTGTTACGATTTGGGAGGTGAAGAGCCGACCGTGACGGATGCGGACCTTCTCTTGGGTTATTTGAATCCAGACTATTTCCTTGGCGGGAAGATGGCCCTGAATCTGGAGAAGACGAAAAAGATCGTAAAAGAAAGATTGGCCGACCCCTTGGGTATCGATCTGACCAAGGCGGCTTGGGGGATTCGCCGCGTCGTGGACGAGAACATGGCCAATGCAACAAGGGTTTATGCCGTAGAGAAGGGGTTGGATTATAAGGCCTTCTCGATGATTGCCTTTGGAGGTCAGGGGCCTAATCATGCCTTCTCGATGGCAAAGCTCCTTGGGATTAAAGAAATCGTCATTCCCATGAGAGCAGGGGTCGCATCAGCCTTCGGGTTTTTGGTTTCGCCCATCGCATTCGATTTGGTGAGGAGTTATTTGATGCCCTTGCAGCAGATCGATATCGGGCATCTGAACGCCCTTCTTGAAGGAATGGAGAAAGAAGGAAAGAGCCTCCTTAAATCTGCTGGTGTGCCTGAAGAGAAGATTCAGATCATTCGGACTTGTGACATGAGATACGTGGGGCAGGGTCATGAAATCTCGGTGGCGCTTCCCCTCGGGAAATTGACGAAAAGCAGCCTCGATGAGATCTATCGATCCTTTGATATGGAATACGAGAGGATCTACCACCGGGTTAACCCAGGAGTGGATATTGAGGGGTTGAACTGGAGAATGGCCGTAGTTGGACCACAGCCGATTACTCAGATGAAGAAAACGGTTGTTCCAAAGGGTGCCAGTCTTGATCAGGCTCTGAAAGGCAAAAGAAAGGCCTATTCTCCCGATGACGATGCGTTCATCGATTTTGTGGTATACGATCGATACAGCCTCCAACCGGGTATGAAAATCAAAGGACCGGCGATCGTCGAGGAGATGGAGTCAACATCGATCATTGGGCCTTATACATCTGCTCAAGTTGATGAATATCAAAATCTAATCGTTGAAATAGGGGTGTAAGCCATGAAAAGAGAATTTGACCCAATCCTACTCGAGGTGATGTGGAACAGGCTCATCTCCATCGTTAATGAGCAGGCGCGAGCCCTGATTCGAACCGCATTTACGACGATTGTCAGGGAGGTGGAGGACCTCTCCTGTGGGATCTTTACGCCGGATGCAGAGATGATCGTCCAGGCTGTGACAGGAACGCCTGGGCACATCAACACCATGGCCACGGGCGTCAAGAATTTTGTCAAGAGATACTCGAAAGATGCGGTCAAGCCCGGGGATGTGCTGATCACCAATGATGCATGGCTCTGTTCAGGCCACCGGAACGATTTCACGTCAGTCACTCCTATTTTTAAGAATGGCATCTTGTTGGGGTGGACATCCACCTGCTGTCATGCCGTCGATATTGGAGGGGCAGGTTTCTCAGCCGATACGCACGATGTGCAGGAGGAAGGCTTGGGCATTCCCATTGTGAAGATTTTTAAAGAGGGGAAACCCAACGAAGATGTGCTCGACATCATCAGGGCCAATACGCGAATGCCAGAGGAGGTTATGGGAGATATCATGGCCCAGATCTCCTCCCAAGACGTGTGTGTTGCGAAACTGTGCGAGTTCATGGAGCAGTATCAGTTGGATTCGATCGAACCCTTGGCAGGGCAGATCTTCGATCGTTCTGAAAGGGCAATGCGAGCAGCAATCGGGGCATTGCCTGACGGAGAGTATCGTCATGAGCTCTTTACGGATGGATTTGAGAAGCCGATTAAGCTTGCCGTCACCGTCACGATCAAGGGTACCGATTTGACGGTGGACTACACCGGGACCTCTTCACAGGTCGATCGGGGAATTAATGTTCCGTTCAATTACACTCATGCCTATACGACCTACCCGTTAAAGGCCCTGATCAGTCCTGAGGTTCCGAATAATGATGGAAGCTTTAGGCCTGTTAAAGTGACTGCACCGGAAGGGTGCATTCTCAATGCCCAATTCCCTTACCCGGTGATGGGGCGGCACTTGACGGGTCATTTCTGTGTGGCGGCGGTGCTGGGAGCCTTCGAAAAGATCACGCCGGAAAGGACGGTGGGCGACGGAGGCGGGGTCTACATCCCCCAGTGGTTTGGACGGACCAAAGAAGGGAAGGTCTTTACGAATAACTACTTTCATAGTGGCGGCATGGGGGCCCGCTCTAACAAGGATGGAATTCATGCCTTCACCTTTCCGAGCAACGTCAAGAATTCTCCGGTTGAGGTGATGGAGGCTGTCTCTCCCCTCTTCTTTGAGAAGAAGGAGATTCGTGATGACTCGGGTGGAGCCGGCAAGTATCGAGGGGGATGTGGCCAGTCTATCGCTGTGAAGATCACCAGTCAATACCCTGGGGTGATCTCTGGGCTTTTCGAGAGAACAAAGTTTCCGGCTCTGGGACGGAAGGGCGGAAGTGAAGGGAAAGTAGCTGAATTTATCATCAGAGACAAGGAGGGAAGGGAGACAAGGCCCCATCCTAAATCAAAGCACACCTTGCCTCCTGGAAGCTGCATGATCTTGAATCTGCCCGGGGGTGGGGGATACGGTCCGGCGTACGAGAGGGATCCCGAAGCAGTCCTTGAAGATGTGATTCAAGGGTATGTTTCTATAAAGAGTGCAGAGGAGAACTATCAGGTTGCCATTCATGAAAAGAGCGGAAAGTTAAATATTGATTGGGGTGAAACCAACAAGTTAAGGAATGTTTAGCAGTGATTATAATAGATAATTCTTTTTAAACAAAAGAGACTTCTCATTGATATTTGAGGAGGGAGACCAATGAGTTTACCCTTAAGTGGAGTTCGGGTGGTTGACATGACGCAGGCGTTGGCCGGTCCCTTTGGGATGAGATTCTTGGGAGATCTGGGCGCTGAGGTGATCAAGGTCGAGGTGCCGGGAACAGGGGATATGACGAGAAAATTTGCAGGGCCTTCAGTCAAAGGGGAGAGCGGTTATTTTCTCGCCATCAACCGGAACAAGAAGAGCGTGACGCTGAATCTCCGGTCGGAGAAGGCCAAGGAGATTTTGAAGGCCTTGGTGAAGAAGTCGGATGTGGTGTGTGAGAACTTTCGTCCCGGGACGACGAAGAAGATGGGTTTGGATTACGAGGTGCTCAAGGGCATCAATCCGAGGATCATCTACTGTGCGGTGAGTGGGTTTGGGCAGACAGGGCCCTATCGGGACCGGCCTGCCTTTGACTATATCATCCAGGCGGTAGGGGGAGTGATGAGCGTGGTGGGAGAGCCGGGAAGGCCGCCCGTGCATACGGGATTTCCGATTGCGGATCTGGATGGAGGGGTTTTTGCAGCCCTTGGGATATTAGCCGCTCTTTATGGGAGGGAGAAGACAGGAGTGGGGCAGTTTATCGATCTCAGTATGCTCGATATGATCATCTCGTTATGGGCGTTTATGGGGCAGTTTTATCTGCTTGCGGGGGACATACCGGGGCCAGTGGGGTCGGGTCATGTGACGAATGTGCCGTTGGGCGCGTATAAGGCGAGGGATGGGTATTTGGTGATCACGTGTACGAGTCAGAAGTTTTATGAGAACCTGGCAGGGGTGTTCTCTCGGGAGGTGGAGAGGTATAGGGATTTGCCGAAGGATGAGCGGTTTAGCACGCCATCGAAGAGGTTGGAGAATAGGAGGGAGTTGGAGAGGGTCATCAATGATGCTCTTTCGACGAAGGATCGAGCGGAGTGGATCAAGATATTGGACAACGCGGATGTGCCGGCGGCGGAGATCAACAATGTGGCGCAGGCCTTTAGTGATCCGCAGGTCCTTCATCGCAACATGATCGTGGAATTTGAGCATCCATTGGGGGGGAAGATCAAGACGATGGGGAATCCGTTCAAGATGTCGGGGATAGAGAAAGAGGTCTTCAATCCTCCACCGCTCTTGGGTCAGCACAATGAGGAGATCATCTGCGGTCTCTTGGGATATTCGAAGACCGATCTAGAACAGTTCAAGAAGGAAGGAGTGATTTAGATTGTTTGAGGTATCAGGTTTGAGGTGTGAGGCACGGCTTAATTTGAAGTATCTTTATTTGCCTCTAACCTTCAACCTCTATCCTCCAGCATTCATTTATCGGGAGAAGAAAAAAATGGCAGATGCCTTAGAAGGAATAAAGATCCTGGATTTGACACGGTTGCTCCCTGGCCCATATTGCTCAATGTTACTGGCAGACCTCGGTGCTGAAGTTCTCAAGATTGAAGAACCTTCGCAGGGTGATACGATGAGACTTCGGGAACCTTTTCTGAAAAAGGAGAGCATGCAGTACCTGATCCTGAATCGAAACAAGCGGAGTCTCACGTTGAACCTTAAGATCCCTAAAGCCAAGGAGATATTCTATAAACTTGTTGCAACAAACGATGTTATCCTGGAAAGCTTCAGACCGGGAGTGGTCCAACGCTTAGGAATAGGCTATGAAAGCGTGAAGAAGATCAACCCGAGAATAGTCTATTGTTCTATCACAGGCTATGGCCAGGATGGCCCTTACAGGGATGTTCCAGGACATGATATCAATTATCTTGGGATCAGTGGCATTTTAAGCATGACGGGCGAGAAGGATGGGCCTCCCATTGTACCAGGGCTTCCAATTGCAGATGTGGGGGGAGGTCTTTTCGCAGCCTTTGCCATTCTCGCAGGGATCATGGCCAGAGATCGAACCGGTCGGGGGCAGTATATCGATATGTCCATGCTGGATGGATTGGTCTCATTTTTGACCCTATATGCTGCTAACTATTTTGGTACAGGGAAGCCTCCCCTTCGCGGAGAATTCAGGCAGTCGGGCATTTATCCTTTTTATAATATCTACAAAACAAAGGATGGGAAATACCTGACCTTGGGTTGTTCTGAACCACACCTTTGGGCCAATCTCTGCAAGGCTTTAGAGCGGGAGGATTTGATTGAGTATCAGTTCGATGAAGGAGAAAAGAGGGAAGAGGCGTTCCAATTTTTAAGAAAGACCTTTAGGACTCGACCCCGAGATGAGTGGATTGAGATACTGAGGAAGGCTGATGTCTGTGTTGCTCCTGTCAATGACCTCAGTGAGGTGTTCGCAGATCCCCATGTGCTCTACCGCAATATGTTGAAGGAGGTAGAGCATCCCATTGAGGGCCGGATCAAGCAGCTTGGGTTTCCGTGGAAATTTTCAGATACTCCGTGTCAGATTAAGACTCCGCCCCCTGCCCTGGGAGAACAGACCGAAGAGGTACTCAGAAACTTAGGATATTCTAAGGACGATATAAATTCCTTTAGGAAAGACGGGATCCTCTGATCTTTCTGGATTTCAAGCGGAAAACAAATCACTTGAGGTGAAAAATGGAAAGGTTGAGAAGAGCGATGATGTTTGCCCCCGGAGGGAACGAAAAGATGATGACGAAGGCATTGGGAGTGGCTGCCGATTCGCTGATCATCGATCTGGAGGACTCCGTCGCCCCCCAGGTAAAGAAGGAGGCCCGTGAGCAGGTCAAAAACTTCATCATGGCGTCGGATTTTGGAGACAAGGAAGTGGCTATCAGGGTCAATTCCTTGAAGACTGAGTATGGGAGGGACGATCTCGAGGTGATCATGCAAGCTCGTCTCCATACCTTAGTTATCCCGAAGGCAGAGAGTGGCCAGGAGATGAAGGAATTGGATGCCCTCATGAGCGAGATCGAGAAAAAATATGATCTTCCCATCGGAGGTGTCCAGATCATACCTCTCATCGAAACCCCTTTGGGTATTATTAACATCGATGAAATCGCAATGAGTACTCCCAGGCTCACCGGGCTTCTTTTTGGAGCAGGAGACTTCACCCGAGAGACGCGAGGGCAGATCACCAAAGAGCGATTGGAACTTTATTATCCATTGATGAGAATCGTCATTGCGGCCAGAGCTGCCAAGATCGATGCCATTGACACGCCCTATTTTGATGTGAAGGATTCAGAAGGATGCGAGGCGAATGCGCGGCAAGCCAAGGTCATGGGCTATGACGGAAAAGCAGCGATCCATCCCACTCAGGTAGATGTGATCAACAAGGTGTTTACTCCAACCCCTGCGGAGGTGGAAAGAGCCAAAAAGGTGATCGAGGTTTACCAGAAGGCAGAAGCAGAGGGAAAGGGAGCGACTCAGCTGGATGGTCAATTAATTGAGCATGTTCATGCCACCATTGCCAGAAGAATCCTAAAGATTGCTGAGAAGGCAGGTGTTCTATAGAGATCCTTCAGCATATTGAAAAGCGGGAAGAAATCAGAACAAATGGAGGAATCAAGTGCAGAAGATCCTTGAAGAGAGGCATCCCAAGACTTTCTTCGAGAAGACGGTGATGCGGGGAAACGAGGCCGTCGGAGAGGGAGCAATCAGGGCGGGATGTCGGTATTTCTTTGGCTATCCGATAACTCCTCAGAACGAGCTTTTTGAATACATGGCTAGGAGACTGCCTGAAGTGGGGGGTATGTTTTTGCAAAGTGAAAGCGAGCTTGCAGGCATTAACATGCTCTTTGGAGCAGTGGCAGGGGGAGCACGAGCCATGACCTCATCGTCGGGCCCTGGCTTCACCCTGATGGGGGAAGGGCTTACCGTCTTGGCAGCCGCCGAGCTTCCAGCAGTGGTAGTTTGCGTAACCCGTTCTGGTCCTGGTCTCGGAAGGATATCTTCAGCCCAGTCTGATTACCGGCTTGCCACACGAGGTGGAGGCCACGGAGATTATCAGTGTTTGGTTTCAGGTCCGAATAGTGCCCAGGAGCTTTACGAGTTAACCTACAGGGCCTTTGAACTGGCGGATACTTATCGGAATCCGGTGATTATCCTTTCCGATGCTATCTTAGGGCAGATGATGGAGCCAGTGGACTTGGAGCGTCTTCCCTGGATTGAAGCGCCGCAGAAGGAATGGGCAGTCTGGGGGAAGGGTGAAAACCCAAGAAAGGTCATCAAGGCAGCTCCCCATACAGATGATGAACTCATCGCATTGAACAGGCGCCTCAAAGAGAAGTACCTGAAGTGCAAGGAAAGTGAGCAGCGTTACGAGCTTTTGTGGGCCGATGATGCCACAGTGATTCTGGTTGCCTTTGGCAGTACGTTTCGGATTGCCCTGGATGCCCTGACGAGGGCCCGGAAGGATGGGATTCGGGTAGGGATGTTAAGGCCGATCTCCCTTTGGCCTTTTCCAGAGAAGGCCTTAACGGAGCTTCTTCCCAGGACAAAACGATTTCTGGTTGTAGAAGCCAATAACGGGCAAATGGTGGAAGATGTGAGGTCGGCAGTATGTAGTCAAGCTGAGGCCATCCACTACGGGGTAGGAGGTGGACATATCCTCAGTCCTGATGAAATTTATGACGAGATCGTACGGGTATGCAAGACGAAATAAGCCATGTCGATTCTAGAATTAATGAACTACCCCGCCGCAAGCAGCGGGGTATCAAAGACCACAACGGGCAAAACCCTTCGCCCCAAGGGGCGGGGTATTCACCCGGACGGAAATAAAAGGATGTGAACATATGATCCGTTCCGAGACAATGAAGAGGGTCTTCAAGAGACCTGATGGCATGACGGATATTCCATTTCCATACTGTCCTGGTTGTTCCCACGGTACCATCCATCGACTTGTTGCTGAGGCGATGGATGAGTTGGATATCACAAAAAGGGCAATCGGCATTACATCCGCGGGGTGTTCGGTTCGAAACTGGCGTCAATTTGACTGCGATATGGTTATGGCCCTTCATGGCCGGGGCCCAGCAGTGGCCACCGGGCTGAAAAGGGCTCGGCCTGAAGCAATAGTATTTACTTACCAGGGTGATGGGGATCTAGCAGCCATTGGGACTGGGGAGATTATCCATGCGGCCTCCCGTTGTGAACGCATCACCGTCATCTATGTAAATAACGGTGTCTTTGGTGCAACGGGGGGTCAACAGGCGCCTACCACGCTGATAGGTCAGAAGACGACGAGCTATCCTGGCGGTCGGGATCCGAGCTTGAGCGGTTATCCCTTGAAAATGGCTGAGATGCTTTCCCTCGTTTCCCCAGAGTCGTACATTGCAAGGACATCCATTCATGATGTGAAGCAAATCATAGCGACCAAGAAGGCGATCCGTGAGGCATTTCAGATTCAGATAGACGGCCGAGGGTTTGGGCTCGTTGAGGTCCTGGCCGCATGTCCAACGCAATGGAAGCTTGATCCGGTCAAATCCATGGATAGGATCTTGAAAGAGGTCATTCCCTATTACCCCTTAGGGACTTTTTCTTCATCGAAAAAGGAGAGCTAATCAGTGGTGGAAGAGATACTCATTGCAGGCTTTGGAGGACAGGGGATCATGTTAATGGGACAGCTCCTGGCTTATGGAGCTGTTTATGAAGGCTTAGAGGTGACATTCTTTCCCTCGTACGGTCCTGAGATGCGGGGAGGGACGGCCAACTGCACCGTTGTGATCTCTAACGAGAGGATCGGCTCCCCAATCCGAAACAAATTTACCGCGTTGATGGCCATGAACAAGGCCTCCTTGAAGCGTTTTGAGAGTCAGATAAAGGCTGGGGGGCTTGTAGCCTATAATGAAACGATTATTGATACATCTCCTGAAAGAAAGGATGTCAAGATCCTCGCGATCCCAGCCAACCGGATTGCATCTGAGCTTGGGAACCCTCAGGTGGCAAACATGGTAGCTGTCGGTGCACTGGCACGGGCCCTTGGTATTATCTCTCTCGGCTCCCTCTCCAAAGGACTGACCAGAGTTATCCCGATCTATCGCCATCACCTAATCCCTATCAATGAAGTGGCCATAAAAAGGGGTATAGAGACTGTGCGATGAGTAAATCCAAAGGAAAGATTGCTATTGATGCAGAACGGTGTAAGGGGTGTGGGTTATGCATCTGTGCTTGTCCAAAAGGACAGATCAAGCTATCTGAGCAAGAGAATCTTAGGGGGATCCGGATCGCCTGTTTTAATGACAACGGAGCCTGCACAGCTTGCACCTTCTGCGCCATCATCTGTCCCGATGTGGCAATAGAGGTTTATAAAGGGTGAGGGAGTAGAGTTTCTAAAATGGGGTTTTGGGAGACTGATATTTTGATCGAGAAGGAGATTCCATGTCGAGAATAGAAGGGCCAACGATGGAAAGGAAGGCAGTAGAATGGGCGGCTTATCTTATGGCTGCCGGTGCACGGACTGCGCCTAAAGCCAGGGGAATAGATAGCATTCTTACTGCTCTCATAAATAGTAAGGAAGATTTAGAAGCACTGGCGAAAGCCATGGAAAGACAATGCCAGCAAAAGAAGGTTAAGATCGAAAGTTTTCTGCGAGATGCAAATAATGTGCGCCAATCTTCAGCAATCCTCCTCATCGGTGTGAAAGGCACAATGCCAAAGAAACCAGAACTACCTCTTAACTGCGGTGCCTGTGGTTATCAAACCTGTAATGAATTTATAAGAGTCTCTAAGAAGAGGGGGGAGGATTTTGTGGGCCCTCTCTGTTTTTTCCAGGCGTTAGATCTTGGTATTGCTTTGGGTTCTGCTGTCAAAATGGCAGCCGATCTTAATATCGACAACCGGATGATGTTTACCATCAGTGGGGCTGCAAAGGATTTAGGATTTCTCGATGCCGATGCGATCATTGGCATTCCTTTGTCTGTGAGCGGTAAGAATATCTTCTTTGATCGTTAGAAATAACAGGAAGAAGTTTTTTGAGATAGAAGGAGAAAGATATGGAAATCAAACCCATTAATCGCCCCCCTAAGGAGTTAGTCGAGGGATTTCGGTCTATTGGGACAAGTACCCTCGCGGACCTATTAGATAATATAGGTATTCAAGGTGTTATTTCTGGGTTCAGACCCGTCAAGGAAGGAATGGTGGCGGTCGGCCCTGCCGTCACGGTCAAAGAGGTTTCAGGGGTTTTGGGGAGCTATACGACTGAGGATTTTCCAATTAGTAAGGTGATCGATTTTACCGAACCAGGAGATGTCCTTGTTTTCGATAACGGAGGAAAGGAAATCTCAACGTGGGGTGGCTTGGCCTCGACAGCTGCAAAAGTTAAAGGAATCGAAGGAGTTGTAGTTGATGGAGGCTGTCGAGACGTCGATCAGATTGTGGCATTGGATTTTCCTGTTTTTTCCCGTCACATGACCCCAACCACAGCAAAGACTCGAATTAAGATTTTGGAACTAAATGGCAGCATTCAATGCAACGGGATTCGAGTGAGACCCGGAGACATCATTGTAGCTGATCGAACAGGCATTGTTGTGGTTCCGCAAGAAAAGGCACCGGATATCCTGGAGAAGGCAAATGAGGCCGAGAAGGCAGAGGGGCACTTCGCTGAGGGATTAAAGAAAGGGAAGACCTTCGACGAGATGCAGAAGCGAACAGGTCGCCTTTAGGGAGATTCGAGAATGGCACTGAGGTTAGTTCAAGAGCACGAAATGGATGCTACGCTTAAACAGCTTTATCAGAGGGCTATCGAAAGAACGGGTGATGCTACCTTTATTCAAAGTGCGGCGAACGCTCCGGAGCTCTTGCAATGGTATTACAATGAGTTCTATGGCAAACTCTTTTACGGCGGAAGGGTGGAAACGCGGCTTAAGGAATTAATAAGGCTGAAGTTGAGTAAAATCCATGGCTGTGCCTATTGAAACAAATCGAACACTGTTTCGGCGAAACAGCAAGGAAGAACTGATCAAGAGCTGGCCGGATTGGAGAAGTATGAGGACTATCCATTTTCCTCAAGGGAAAAAGCTGCCCTTCGACTTGCCGAAAGGCTTTCTCTCTATTCCACGCAAGGTGTGGATGAAGTGTTGATGCATGATTTACAGAAGAATTTTAGCGATGCTGAAATCATTGAGTTGGCCATGGTGATGGCAATCTTAATCGGCATGGCCAAAATGCTCTTCGCTTTCAATCTCGTGGAGAAAGAGTCCTACTGCCCTTTATGAAATAGTAGTCACAGCATCAGAATGTATTGAAGAGAGTCAGGGGAAGAGAATGGTTGCTCCCTCCTATACTCGCCAACTCGCCGAGTTCGTGTTTAACTTGCGTTACGATTCATTACCTAAAGAGGTAGCCCTCCGCGCTAAGCAATGTCTTATCGATTATCTGGGTTGTACCATTCTCGGGCAAACCTATCCTCACGCCCCCAAATTGATTTCTGCTGTCCGCCAATTAGGGACCGGCCAACAAGCAACCATCATAGCATTTGGAGACAAGACTACCGTCACCTATGCGGCTCTTGTGAATGGAGCCATGGGAAGCACCATGCTCGACGACACCTCTTTTGCCAGTTTGGGCCATCCTTCTGTGGGGGTCATGCCGGCTGTGCTCTCTGTAGGTGAATGGAAACATCGAAACGGTAGGGATGCAATTACTGCGATTGTGGCAGGTTATGAGCTGGCTATGCGGGTAGGGGCAGCGATCGGAGGAGAGATTTTTAAGAAGGGTTGGCATCCTCGTGGCGGCGTCAATGTCTTCGGATCCGCTGCTGCAACTTCTGTTTTGGTGAATCCCACCAGCGTCGACGAAGTTTGCCATAGCCTTAGTTTAGCGGGGACTCAGGCCTCAGGCCTGAATGAAGCCTCATTTTTTTACGACGGATGGCATCTGCTCTCCGGGAGCGCTGCTCAAGATGGAGTACTGGCTGCCATCCTGGCTCATGCTGGGTACACAGGGGGATGTACGATATTGGAAGGACCCATGGGATATATTCAGGCTGTTTCACCAAAAGCCGATCTCTCGTTGTTAAACAGAAACCTTGGAGAGAGGTTTAGTATCATGGACGTTGCAATGAAAAGGTATCAGTCCTCCCACTTGACGCACTCAGCCATCGACGCAACTGCTGATCTTTCCAAAAGCCATGGGATCAATCCCGCGGATGTAGAAAAGGTGGAAGTCGGCGTTGTCGATATACATTATCTGCTCGATAGAACCTTTCCTAAGGATTCCTTTGCAACAAGCGAGAATATTCGGTTTTTGGTTGCCTCTACGCTAAGGTATGGTCAGGGACCCAGAAGAATTATGCCTGAGAGCCTTGAGGACCCGTTTTTGAGGGAAATCTTCAGAAAGGTTGAAGTCTATGTGGATGAGGATATAGAAAGACAGCGTCCGAAATACCTAGGGTCGGTCGTTAAGATAAGAACCAAGGATGGACAGACCTTTACAGAGAGATGCTTGGCTCTGAAAGGGCATCCGGATAACCCCTTTAGTGAAGAGGAGATTGGAGAAAAGTTTGAGACTCTCACAGCCAATTTGATATCGATAGAAAGTCAAAGAGCGTTGTGGTCTAAGATAATGCGATTGGAGGAAGAAGAGGATATCGGCACGTTGTTGTCCTTGACATTACCTCCAAAGGTTTGATATTTTGGTAGGTAACAAAGATGCATGATATGTGCAACGTCTTTTAAGACGTTCAGGGAGGACAAAGAGATGGAAAGAATACATTATGGTGAGGAGATAATAGAGTTTGGCCTACCCGAAAAATGGAGGGTTGTGGCCAGGGGCGAACCACGGCCTTTTCCAGCCGTGAAAGACGAAACTGAGGAAGTTAGAAGAGCCTTGAAAAACCCCATCGGCGCAGAAAGGCTTTCTCGCTTAGCCAAGGGGAGAAAGAATGCTGTGATCATCACCTATGATTACGCACGGCCACATAATGTTCCTAAGTATGTCGTACCGGCAGTTTTAGAAGAGTTAAATGCAGCCGGCCTAAAAGATGAGCAGATTACCTTGGTGATGGGTGGTGGATCCCATGTACTGCCCAATGACAAACAGATTGAATCCGTCTATGGCAAGGAGCTATTAAACCGACTGAGGGTTGTCATTCATAACCCCGACGATAACCTTATCTTTGTGGGAGCCACTTCGTTCAATACGCCTATTTTTGCTAACAATGTTGTCGTAGAAGCTGACCTGAAAATCGTTGTTGGGTGGATCTATCCTCATATCAAGGCTGGCTATGGCGCGGGGGCCAAGACCATTTTCCCAGGCGTGATGGGAAGGGAAAGCATTGCTATCCATCACGCAAAACACACCTTGCATCCCAAGTCTCGCCCTGGAATCTTGGATGGCAATCCTTTCCGAGAAGATATCGAAGAGGCAGCCAGGTTGGTGGGGGGGGATTATGTGGTGGATGTGGTGATGAATGCTGAGAAGAAGCTGGTACGATGTGTTGCTGGTGACCTTCGAGAGGCCTTTCGAGAAGGTTGTACGTATTGCGATAAGATTTTTTGTGTCGATGTGCCTCAGACGGTTGATGTCGTACTGACTTCAGGATATCCAGCGGATACGCATTTATACCAATCATTAAAAGGCGTCGGCGTGGCAGCCGAACCGATCATCAAAGATGGCGGGACGGTGATCCATTCTACTCCCGCTTACAATGGTATTTTGGAGGGAACCTATAAACTCTTTGCCGAAACACAGGGACTCCTGGTCAGCGAGCTTGTAACCCTTCTCCAGAGGGGCATGCGTTACGATCCGAGAGTGGCTGGCTTTTACAAGCCGGAGATAGGGTTGGGAGTTTCTACCGTTCTTCTTCAGATGCTTCGGGAGAGACTCGTGAGGGTCATCATTGTCAACAAGGAATTACCTGAAGATAAGCTCAAAAGGATGGGTTTCGAATCCGCCCGCTCTGTGGAGGTAGCGATCGATATGGCTAGAAATTGGCATCGGGAAGCAGAGGTAGCTATTTTGCCTGCTGGGGCTGAGACCATGACGAGAATCAGTCCATCCTGATGATGGTTTCCCGTAGCGCCCCCGTTTACTGGGGGCGATCAGGCCATTTCGTCGGCAGTAAATGCCGACGTTACTTGTTCAACCACCCTACAACAGGAGGCTTATCGTGTCCGAGTACGAAATCTACGCTCTCAAGTATGCCGGCCCATTTACAAGTTCTGGAGCCCTCCTCATGTGGCTCAAGGATTGGGAGAAAACCGTCAAGAGGAACTATTACATATGGTGCCTCAAAGGGACGGCAGGCCCGGTGGTCGTTGATGCAGGCGTTTCCCCAAAGCTCGCGGGAGAGAAAAACCTGGCTGGATACGTGAACCCTGCAGAGGTTCTTCTTCGGATCGGTGTGAAGGCAGATGAAGTCCGACATGTTGTCGTTACTCACATCCATTGGGATCATTCAAGCGGTGTGACTGTCTTTCCGAAGGCCACCTTCTACGTCCAAGAAGAAGAGTATCGCTTCTGGCTAAAAGACCCTATTGTAGCCCGACCACTCTTCAAACACTTCTCCGATGAGGCCTCCAACGCCTACCTCTCTTCCTTGGAGGGGACGGATCGTCTCGTCCTCGTTAAAGGCGACCAGGAGATTCTCCCAGGTATCCAATGTCTCCTTGCACCGGGCCATTCTGTTGCTCTCCATGCCGTGGCTGTCAACACGGCAAAAGGCACTGCAATCCTCGGCTCCGACTGTGCCCATATTTTCCGAAACTACCGGGAAGATTGGCCGAGTTCTCTCATCATGGATCTGCCGGGATGGATGAGGACCTATGAGAAGCTGAGGAAAAGGGCTTCCTCCATTGATCTGATGTTCCCTGGCCACGATGTGCTCATGTCAGAGAATTATCCCGAGGTGGCCAAGGATGTGACTAAACTTGTATAGGACGGAAGGATAACCATGGCAGTTTTGGAAACTCAAGGTTTGACCAAGCACTTTGGCGGTCTGACCGCTGTCCAGAACGTCAACTTGCAGGTGGAACGAGGGACGTTACATTCCATCATTGGTCCCAACGGGGCGGGCGGGCAGGGTAGGCAAACATAACGATGAAAATTGCCTGAGAGGATATTCCTCAGATTATCTCTAAGACAAGAGAGTCGATATTGGTTTGTTCCCCGATCTAATTGGATCTGGAATTGCCAAGGCAAATATAAATAAACAATTTACAGCCCTCTTACTTCCCATTATTCGCTTTATTTGAGCGGTAAGATATCTATTGTTTTTGAAAATCCGATAACAAGAGGGAGGGGGGAAAAAATGAGTAATTCGAAGACTTGGCTTTGTGAATTCAATCAGAGTTTGGAAGCCCTTGGTGGATTGAGAATACCCTCTGCCAATGAGATTGTTATCTCTGATGAAACCTTGAGGGATGGGGAGCAACATCCTGGTGTTGTTTTCACTGGCGAAGAAAAATTAGAGATTGCTAAACTCCTGGATGAATTAGGGGTTCATGAAATCAGTGTGGGAACACCGATGGTTTCGGATTCTGAGAGGGAATCATCGACTAATATCGTTAAGGCGGGGTTGAAGACTAAGATTAATTGTCTGGTGAGGGCGGTCAAGGGTGACATTGACCGGGCGATGGATTGTGGTCTGAAGATGATCCGGATGGGGCTGCCAGTAGGCAAGCCACTGAGAACATCAGAGATGAAAAAACCGTTTAATGAAATTCTTAAAATGGGGGTTGAAGCATGCCGATATGCAAAGGATAATGGGCTATACGTCATTTTTTCAGCCACAGATTGTACACGGGCCGAATTGGATTTATTAAAGGATACGTTTAAGGCCGCGATTGAGGAAGGAGGTGCCGATCGTGTTCGCATGCCGGATACGGTAGGATGTTGTAACCCGCAAGGATATGGTTACCTTGTATCAGAAGTTAAAAAAGTGGCTGGCGATGTCCCCATCGAGGTTCATACTCACGATGATTTTGGCTTGGCCTTGGCCAATTGTTTGGCGGGGTTATGGGCAGGGGCACGTGTGTTGACAGCTACGGTCAATGGCATCGGCGAAAGGGCAGGAAATACAGCTTTGGAAGAGTTACTGATGAGTTTAAGATTACTTTATGGGATTAAATTTAACATGGAATATGATAAGCTATACAAACTATCAAAGGTGGTTCAGGACTACAGTCGTTCGCCGGTTAGCTCCTTTAAAGCAGTGGTGGGGGATAAAGTTTTCGCACACGAATCAGGAGCACCTGCGAAGGCCAACATTGTCGATCCCATGGGGGCCCAAGCCTACGAGGGGACTATGGTGGGGCAGAAGATGAGAATTGTCATCGGGAAGAAAAGCGGGGGATTCACCTTGGAATGGAAATTGAAAGAGCTCGGGATAGAGGTGAGTAAAGGTAAGATAAGTTCCATGCTGTCAGAAGTGAAGGCCTTGGCAGAAGCGCAAAAAACAGAACTTTCTGATGATCAAATTCGAAAGATAGCCCAAAAATTTCAGTAGGGAGGTGCACATATATCACTTGGACCGGCAGATGAGGATTTTCCTGGGTTTGGCCGAGAGGGCGAGATCTTTCAAATATGAAATCCGTCTTTGAAGCTTACCGACAGAAAACACCTATTTCAGAAAGCCTCTTCAAGAGAGCCAGGGAAGTGATGCCAGGAGGCATTTCTCATAGTATCCAATACTTCCCACCTCACCCTTTCTATGTCAAGGGAGCGGAAGGGTCCAAGATCTGGGATGTGGACGGAAATGGATATGTGGACCTCTTCATGGGCCACTATGCCCACATTTTGGGCCATCATCCTGAGATCATTGTTGAAGCGATCGAACGACAATTGAAAGAGGGAATCCATTGGGGCATCGTATTTGAAAAGCAGATCGAATTGGCAGAACTCATCCAAGAACTGATCCCATGTGCAGAGATGGTCAGGTTTTGTTGCTCTGGGACAGAAGCAACGATGTATGCGGTTCGGGTCGCCCGTGCGTTCACAGGAAAGAAGACCATCTTAAAGGTTGCTGGTGGCTGGCATGGAGCCAACCCTGATCTCACCCTAGCCATCAAATGGCCCTTTGAAAAGGAGGAGAGCCTCGGCTTATTGCCTGAACTCCGGCAATACACGAAAGTCATCCCTTTTAATGATCTCCCTGGCACGCTCGAAATCATCCAGCAAAACAAAAATGATCTGGCAGGAATCATTGTTGAACCTGTCATCGGTTTAGGCGGGTTCATTCCAGCGAAAATAGAATATCTGAAAATGCTTCGTTCCGAAACGGAGCGGTTGGACGCCCTCCTGATCTTTGACGAAGTGATTTCAGGTTTCCGGATTTCTTTAGGAGGGGCCCAGAAAATGTTTGGCATCATTCCGGACCTGACTACACTGGGAAAGATAGTGGGTGGAGGTCTACCCGTAGGTGCTTTAGTAGGAAAAAGGGAGATACTCGAAAAGACTTCGCCTGAGAAGAAGGTAAATAAGTGGGAGAGGATCATGATTGGCGGCGGAACCTTCTCCTCCCATCCTTTAACAGTGGCAGCAGGATTGGCAATGATCCAATACCTTAAGGATCATGCAGAAGAGGTCTATCCTCTTTTGGAGACGAAAGGGAAGAAGGTGAGGGAAGGCGTTCAGAGAGTCATGAACAGCGAAGGGATTCAGACAGCAGTCACAGGGATCGGCTCCCTCTTCCAGACCCATTTCCCTTTACAAGGGGAAATAACACTGGACTCCCCTGATGCCATCAACCGCCTCACCGATGCGGAGAAAAAAGAGGTCGAGTTTCGTATGAGGATGCTCACAAAAGGCGTTCATGTGATGCATGGTGGCGGCGCCTTATCGACGGCTCACTCTGATGAGGACATCGGAAGAATCATTGAAGCGGCCAGAGAAGTCGCAAAGGAAATGGCCGAGCCTGGCCCTGGAAAGGAAGTTGTCTAGAGTGGATTCATCCTATATGCATGATCTTGAACAAGTTATGAGAAGAGGTTCGTTAAGAGGTCCCTTAAAGATGCCGATACGGGGCCTCCAAATGGAGTAGCTCATACCCATTTGGAGGCAGCGCATTGTAGAATACGGTAGGGGTGGTTTATGCCAACCTTGCCGGAGAGTATTATGGAGTAAAGTTCTTCAGCGGCAGAATGGCAGTAGCTCCTAATGGAGTTGTGATACATCCCATGGAAGGAAACTGGGATACGGAGGGCATTACCTATGCGACTTTTACCGCTCAGGATCTTTACAATGCTCGAAAAGGGCTACCTATTCTCCGTGATCGGGTTCCTGAGGCATATCGTGCATTAGTCGCCCCGGCACTTTATCCAAAATAACGAGGACAGGGGGGCCGACGACGTAGGAGCTATTCAGCGCAAATGGGTTCTGTTTGGTCCTCTGGAAAATCTCTCAAAGGAAGGGGGTGAAGGTTAACAGCCAAGCTTATATTGTTAAGAAAAGGAGCATAAACTAGCAAGGTTGTATCATTAAAAGAAAGGAGCTAAAACAATGGAAACAAAAAGGGCAATTAAAAGGTTCTCGATGTTAACTCTGACGGTGCTTTTCGTGGTCGGCCTATGGTCACCAGTTCAAGCACAAGTGGCCTGGAAGTTTCAGTCACTACTCAATCCAGGCCATATGACCCCAGACGCTGAAATATGGATGTCCAAGGAGATCGAAAAGCGAACCGACGGGAAATTCAAGATCGAGGTATTTACGGGTGCTGCTCTGGGTTTTGCAGGCCCCAGGAACTTAATCACGGTGGGACAAGGCGTCCTGGACTCCGCCGAGATATGGGCTCCACATGTTTCAGGAGACTTCAGGATGCTCGAAATTGCTGTGCTGCATGAGCTTATCCCATTCGATGTCCCTTTGCGAAAAGAGATCATCAATGAAATTTTCCCCACTCAGGAGAAGCTGTTGAGGGAGCGTTTTAACGTTAAAGGTTTCTGGCAGGTCCAAGTAGAACCTCGGAACATCTACACCAAAAAGCCGGTTAAGAGGTTGTCGGATCTTAAAGGGATGAAGATCAGAAGTGAGGGGATCTTGGAAAATGAGTTTACCAAGGCGATCGGAGCTACTCCACTTACTCTGGCTTGGGGTGATATCTACACATCCTTGCAGCAGGGAGTCATCGACGGTTATTGGGTGACCCATAGCGGAACCTTTAATGCAAAGTTTTACGAACATGCGAAATATTGTCTTGAGTTGAACACAGGGGGGTCGACCACTCTTTTTATCGCTAACCTGGATAAATTCAATAAGCTTCCTCCCGACTTTCAAAAGATTCTAATAGAGGTGAGTCAGCAGGCTGCAAACATGATGTGGGATCGCGTGGTTCCCGATGTAGAAAGTTTCAAGAAGCAATTGCAGGGCGTTGGCATGACGTTTTACGCACCTCATCCCGATGATGCAAAACTGACGAAAAAGGTTGGCCCGAAAATATGGGATATGTGGTTAGAGAAGGCAGAACCTGGAACCAAAGAGATGCTGAGCAAGATTAAGGCCAGGGTTGCAGCCTGGGAAAAGAAAAAGTCATAAACAGTCAGTTGGAGGGTGAAGCAAAATGAAAAGGTTTGTCCGTTTAGTTGAAACCTTGAATAATGTAAGTGGGTACCTGAGTGCCCTTTTGGTCCTCTTCAGTATCGGGTTAATTGCGGTTCACGTCTTCGCTCGCAGGGTCCTAAACTCACCGCTCCTTTTCGGTGAAGAAGTATCCGGCTATCTTCTGTTGTGGATGACCTTTTTAGGGCTGGCTTATACCATGAAGACAGGAGGACACGTCAGAGTGGACATATTCGTGGAAAGATTTTCCGACAGAAGTAAATTCCTCTTTCAGAGGCTGCCCAACATCCTTGGCATTTTCTTCACCCTCATTTTCCTTGCAGGCAATTTTCTCTTGGTGAGGCAATTCTATGTCAAACATTCCCTTTCCACGAAGGATCTTCAAATCCCGCTTGTTATTCCGGGAATTGGGCTCGTCATAGGGTCTTTACTGTTGTTGTTTCAAATGCTTGTGCAGCTATTCGGTTCCGAAAAGAAGGCTCCTTCGGAATAAACCTTAACAAGGCCGGTTGGCGACCAAGGAATCAAGGAGAACTTCATGCCTGGGATGGTAACTTTTGCGGTTGCTATGACTATCATGGTGGTGCTTCTGCTGGGAGGATTGTGGATCGCCTTTGCTATCGGCATCGGTGGTTTCCTCAGTCTTTACCCTCTGCTAAAAGAAGCAAGCCTAGTCATTATTGGTATTGTAAGTTGGGACACCAGCACAGACTTTATCCTGATGGCGCTTCCTCTCTTTATATTCATGGGAGAATACGTCTCCAGCGCGGGGCTAGTGAGTCGCCTCTATTCTGGAACGGCTAAGGTCATCACGGGGTTACCGGGTGGACTTATCCAGACGAATCTTTTTGCTTGTACAATCTTTGCTGCCTGTTCCGGATCGAGTATTGCTTCAGCGGCCACTATGGGTCGGGTGGCCTATCAGGAACAGGTTCTCCAACGCGGGTATCATCCCGGCATGGTCCTCGGGTCGATCGCTGGGGGTGGGACGCTGGGAATCCTCATCCCCCCTAGTATCTTTTTCATCATATACGGTACAATGGCAGACCAATCGATAGGTAAGCTTTATATAGCGGGTATTGTGCCTGGGTTAATGATCTCTTTTCTTTTCATGCTCTATGTCGGGATTCGCTCCCTCCTTCAGCCAGAACTGGTTCCAAAGAGACCAGAACACGAAAAAATTAACTGGAGGTATCGGCTTTCTGGTCTGAGGGATATCTGGCCTTTCATTCTGCTGATCTTTTTTGTCATGGGCAGTATCTACGGAGGTGTTGCTACTCCAACCGAGGCCGCAGGAATCGGAGCGCTCATGGCGATTCTGATCGGGGTATATTGGCGGGTCTTCACGTGGAAAGGCCTGATCGATGCCTCCATTAACACGGTGAGGACGAACTCCATGATCTTTCTGATCCTGATTAACGCAAAGGTTTTGTCCGTAGGCCTGGGCTACTACGGTGTCCCTGCCCTCATGCGAGAACTTGCGCAAACGGTCGGAGAGCCAATCCTTGTCCTCGCCGTTATATCTTTAGTCTACCTTCTCCTGGGAACGATCTTTGATGATTTCTCTCTCATGTTGCTCATGCTGCCATTCGTCGTTCCCTTGGTCCAGAGTGTGGGCTATGATCTGATCTGGTTTGGGGTTTACATGTGTATCCTTCTCGAAGCTGGACTTCTTTCTCCTCCAGTGGGCATGAACCTTTTTGTGATGCAGAATGTGACAGGGGCCCCTTTTATGCAGGTGGTCAAGGGAAGTATGCCCTTTTTCGTAATTCTATTGATCGGAGCCGTCATCATTGTAATAAAGCCCATAATCGCCTTGTGGCTCGTTAACTTTTAACTGCAAAAGGAGGCACGCGGAATGTCCAAGGTTCTTGTCGTCGCATCAGGCTTTTCTCAGGCAACTCGCCAACCCATCGATATGATGGAAGAGGCAGGACTTTTGGTTCAAGAGTTAGATTATGGGCCCGGAGGACTGAACCAGAACGAACCTGAATTCTGCCGGATCATCAAGGGAGTCGATGCGCTGATCGTGACGGCCATCGAGAAGGTGACTCGCCGTATCTTTGAAAGCGCGGATCGGTTAAAGATGGTTGCCATCCGGAGTGCAGGTTTTGAAGGGATGGACGTTCGGGCCGCAACAGACCGCGGTGTCCTGGTGACCTACAATCCCGGAGCTAACCGGCAAGCGGTGGCCGATATGACCTTGGGGCTCATGCTCTCCGTTTCGCGAAAGATCGGGTGGGTTGACCGGGGAATGCGAGAGGGAAAATATAGGGAATTGCGCGTCAACACCAAGGACATTTATCAAAAAACCCTGGGCATCATTGGCCTGGGACGCATCGGAAAAGCGGTGGCCCTTCGGGCCAAAGGCTTTGACATGAGGATTGTCTACCATGACATTGTGGCTTATCCCGAGTTTGCCCAGACGCATGGGATCGAAAAGGTTTCCTTGGCACAACTGTTGAATGATTCAGATATCGTCACGTTTCATGTCCCCCTGGATGAGAGCACGCGGAATATGATTGGAGAACGGGAGATCAGAATGATGAGAAAGGGGACAATTCTAATCAACACCTGCCGAGGGGGAGTTGTGGATGAGAAGGCCATCTATTCAGCCTTGGTCAGTGGACACCTCTATGGCTACGGAGCCGATGTCCATGAGAAGGAACCCCCCGTCTTTCTTGATCTGTTACGGCTGGATAATGTTGTTACCACATGCCATGTCGCCGGAGCGAGCGAACAGGGTCTCATCAACATGGCGACGGAGGCGGCAGAGAAAGTGATTCAATTCTTGAAGGATGGGAGGATTCCTGAGGATGTTTTAAACCCGGAGGTGCTCCCCGTCATCGAAGCCAGGAAAAGGTAAGGGGGAAGACGCATCATGAGCGCTACGAAAGACCTTTTGGAAGGTGCCATTGATATCCACGTTCATACCCTTCCAGACGCGCAAAATCGCTACTGTGACTGTATCGATCTCGTCGAGGAAAGCCAGAGAGCGGGCTTGGCAGGTATTCTGATCAAGGACCATACCACCCTTACCTCTGACAGGGCTTACATCCTCAATCGCCTATATCCGAAGATCAAGACCTTCGGGGCCATCGCACTCAACTATCCGGTGGGAGGGCTTAACCCAATGGCCGTGGAAGCAGCCGTCAAGCTTGGAGCCGTGCAGGTTTATATGCCGACCTATTGCGCGTCCAATCAGGTGACGAAATGGGGGAGTGAAACAGGACCTCATGCTTACCCCTTCCCCTCCGATTCCAGGGGAATCTCCTTGCTGGATGAGAAAGATAATTTGGTCCCTGAGGTGGGAAAGATTCTGGAAATTATTGCAGCCTCAGACGTCATTCTGGGAACAGGGCATATCTCTGTCAGGGAAATTTTTCCACTTTTAAGGTTGGCAAAAGAACTTAGAGTTCGCAAGATGTTGGTGACCCATCCCTCCATGAAGCTGATCGGTATGACTATTTCAGAACAGGTGGAAGCCGTTCGACTCGGGGCCTACATTGAACACTGCTATGTGGCAACCACGAAGGCATTGGCCTCTAAAGGAATGACTTCAATTGATGAAATAGCAGAACAAATCAGGAAAGTAGGACCAGAAAGATGCATCATGTCTACTGACTTTGGGCAGACCAACAATCCTTCACCTGTTGAGGGGTTCGAAGCGTTCATTTCCCAGATGCTCGAGAGGGGCTTCACCGACCAAGAGATACGCAGGATGATTGCGGAGAACCCTTCAACTTTACTGCGTTGAGTACGCAGGTATGCTTCTATAGCAAATCCGGAGGACGAAAATGGATGATCCTTTTGGCTGGAGGGCCAAGGTGGGAGTTCTCCTTCCCAGCGTGAATACAGTAGCAGAACCGTGGTTTTATCGTGCGGCACCCCCGGGAGTAACTTTTCACTTCGCTCGAATGATGGTAGGGCAAGGGAGTGGTGTAGAAGCCGTTAAGAAGATGATGGAGGATTCATTGAGGGCTGCTCAAGAAGTAGCGAGTATTCCCGTGGATGTGATTGCCTATTGCTGCACGGCTTCGACCTTGATCATGGGTCCGGATTACGACAAGGAATTGATATCGAAGCTGGAATCCGAAACGAAGATTCCGGTCACGACGGCAACGGCCTCTCTTTCAGCCGCATTCCAGGCATTGAAGGTTCGCACGTTATCTTTGATTTCCCCGTACACCCAGGAGATCGAGGCATTTGAAGTGAAGTACTTTTCAGAATGTGGTTACGAAATACTGAGCGCAAAGAGCATGAATCTGGGGATTCACGAACTGGACAAACCTTCTCCCGATGAGATTTATCGTTTTGCCAAGAAAGGATTTGAACAGAAGGCTGACTGCATGCTCATCAGTTGCCTGAATTTTCGCTCTCAGGCCTGCATTAAAACGCTCGAAAACGATATCCAAAAGCCTGTAGTGACGTCGGCTCAGGCAGTGCTCTGGAATGTTCTTCGTATGGTGAATGTAAAAGAGCCCATTGTGGGATATGGGAAGTTGTTAGATGCTGAGAGGATATGAAGGAAAAGTGTGAGATTTTGAAGGGCAATCTGGTACCGGCACAAACCAGAAAGCGTTGTGGTCAAAAGCAATGAGGTTGGAGGACGAAGAGGATATTGGCATTTTGTTGCCACTCACCTGCTAATAGGCGAAAGTGATTTTTAATAGAGGGGTCATACCGATAAATATTTTTCCACTTTTTTGTCTGAATTTGGTTTATGTTACTCTTTTGATTCTATTGATTTCGGTGATAAGTGGACTGAAGTTCGGAGAAGAGGAAGTTGAAAGAATCATCATCCCGCACCTCAAATTTCTCGATTACAGATATCTTCCTTCTGATGACGGTCGGTAGTTGGGGGACCTCATTTCTCTTTACTAAGATAAGCCTAATTGATTTGCATCCCCTGATCTTCGCTTCTTTCCGGACTCTCATATCGGCGCCCCTCTTCGCTGTGGTCCTTTTCCTGAAGGAGAAGCATCTTCGTTTCCAAAGAGGGGATATCCTTCTTCTCGTCTTCCTCGGGATCTCTGGGAATTTTCTGAACAACATCCTGTGGACCTGGGGAGTCAATCTTACGACCGTTACGAATGCCTCCATTCTTTGGAGTACATCCCCGATCTATGTGGGTGTCTTTTCCCTTGTGTTAGGATGGGAAAAGCTCAGAATAAAACTGATCTTGGGCATATCTGTCTGCTTCATTGGCGTGTACATCGTCATCGGCAAAGGTTTCGGAATGGATTTCGACCCTAAATATTTTGTAGGAGACATCATGATTCTAATGGCGGCGATGTCCTGGGCCGTCTTTACGATCCTTTCGAGATTCTTAGTGAAGAGTTACAGCACATTAAGAATTACGGCCTTGGCTTCTATGTCCGGATTCCTCTTTATGTTTCCAGTGGCGTACTGGGAATCGAGGGGGTTAATTTTTGGCGAGGTCTCCATGCAGAGCTGGTTCTGCCTCGGGTTCGTCGCCCTTTGTAGCAATGTGGTGGGCCAGTTTTTCTGGATGAGAGGGATAGGAAAGATTGGGCCCGTCAGAACGGCTTGTTATATGTTCTTGATTCCTTTAATCGCCACCGTCTCAGGGATGGTATTCTTGGAAGAAAGTTTGAGTCTATTTCAATTGATGGGTGCGTCGTTCATCTTGATGGGAGTCTATCTGGCTCGGTTCTGTTGAGATCCAAAGGAGAAGCCTATGTATCTCAGCAGGGAAGAACTAAGATGAATGCATCCGAGGGAAACCCGTGCCCTGATAAACGGGTAATCCCCCCTCGCCTCCCTCCTCTCCCTCCAGGGGAGAGGAGGTATTAAGCATTATCTTCTAGGTAATTTTTCATGAGGCGAGGGTCACCCGCAAACCATGAAAGCGGGGGGCAACCTTTCAGGGTTGCTTTCGCAGGGCTAAAGCCCTGCCTTACGAGTTCAACCGGACACGAGACATGGATACGGTTCACGTTATTTTCTAACCAATTGGTGTAGGAAGATGGGAAAGAAATGGAAGGTCTTCATCAGTGAACCGGTCGATTATAAAGGGACGACACATCGATGGTTGGAAGAGCAGGGGTGTGAAGTTATCTTAGGACGTCCAATCTGGCAATATCCCGGCTGGAAATACACAGATGAAGAGTTGATCTCGGCTTGCGGCGATGTCCACGCCGTCATGGGAGCTTCTCGGGAAAGGTATGGCAGAAAGTTCATGGAATCGGTCCCCAAGCTGATGGTAATCTCCAAATATGGAAGAGGTGTCGAAAAGATCGATCTGGAAGCAGCGACAGAGCACGGCATTCTCGTTGCCAACACGCCCGATACACACGTCGATTCCGTTGCAGAACATGCGATGGCTTTGATCTTAGGCGTAGCCAAGAGATTATCCTTTGCTGCAGAATATGCCAGAAGGGGTGGATGGAGAGATCAGAATGTGGAGACGATTGAGCTATCAGGGAAAACGATTGGTATGATCGGGATGGGGAAGGTTGGAGGCGCCTTGGTGAACCGACTGAGGGGCTGGAATATGAGATTCTTGGCCTATGACCCGTATAGGTCGGAAAAGGAATTTGAGGAGATGGGGGTCACGTCCGTGACTCTCGAAGAACTTTTGAGAGAATCGGATATTATCTCTCTCCATGTTGTTGCCACTGACGAAACAAGAAAGATGATCGGCGAGGGGGAACTGAGATTGATGAAGAAGAGTTCTTTCCTCATCAACACCGCGAGGGGAGAGGTCATCGACGAAAAGGCGCTGGTTAAAGCGTTGCAAGAGGGTTGGATTGCCGGTGCTGGGTTGGATGTCACAGACCCAGAGCCACCGCAAACGGATAACCCATTATTCAAAATGGATAACGTGATCATTACCCCTCATATTGCAGGTTGGTCCAGTAAGGGTGTGATTCGATTTCTGAACAAGGCAGTTCGGAATCTGTTGAAGGCATTAAAAGGGGATCTCCCTGAATCGTTGGTGAATCCAGAGGCTGTTCCCAAGTGGAGGGAACGTATTAAGGGAACAGAAAGAGAGGAGTCGTATTGAGGTCCACCGTTCGATGACATCTCGAGAAAGGGTCCTGATAACCATAAATCATAAGGAACCAGACCGGGTTCCCCTCTATACATACGGCCTCGATCCGAAGTTCATAAAGGCCTTTGGCCAGGGGGACCCGATAAAGGCCTTCGAGTTTCTTCAGCTCGATTGTTTTCCCATTCGTTTGGTGATGTGGTGCCAGGGAATGCCTATCTTGGCCCCTCTGATCATGGATATTCCTGAAGAGGATCAGACCGCAGGTGGAACTTACGGAGGTTGGAACGGTGTCGATGAGTTCGGACGAATCTGGAAGAGGGGATCTTGCATCGGTGGTGCCCTGAAGACTTGGGAGGACATTGAAAAGTATATTCCCCCTCTTAAGTTGGAGGAGAGGATTCCACCCAATTTGATGGAAAAAAATAGGGAGGCTTATCCGGACAAGATCTATGTTCTCAATGGCCATTTAGGACCTTTCGGCCTCACCTTGGAAAGTATGGGATTCGAGCATTTCTTCTATTCCCTTTACGATGATCGAAATCTCGTCAAGGAAGTGATCGAGAGAAGGACCAACTGGTTTATCGAGATCTGCCGATATGCGGCGGAAGTGGGAGCCGACATCATCGTCATGGGCGATGATGTGGCATACAAAGGCCACACTTATGTCTCTCCAAAGGACTTCGAGGAGCTTGCCATTCCCAGCTATAAGAGGATCGTAGATTCTGTGAAGGTCCCTGTCTTCTGGCATTCGGACGGTTTTATCGAGCCCCTCATCGATCTTGCCATCCACGCAGGAATAAAGGGGCTCCAATGTATGGAGCCTCTGGCCGGGAACGATATGGGCCGTATCAAAGAGAAGTATGGAGATCGACTGGTTCTGATAGGGAATGTGAACTCTGTGGAGGCCCTTAGCCAGAGGGATCTTGACGTTGTGCGAAGGGATGTGGAGCGCTGCATGAAACAGGCGAAGAAGGGCGGAGGGTATATGATCTCATCTGACAGCTCTCTCCATGCGGGATGTCATGAGGATGCAGTGAAAGAAATGCACCGATATGCCTTGGAGATTGGTGGATACTGACGGCAGGAGACTGGCCATGAAGCTTCGCTTTGAGAAGAGTATTTTAGATCTGATGGAGGGGGCAGTCGACATCCACATCCATTCAGCCCCTGATGTCTACCCCAGAATACTGAATGACATTGACCTGGCCCGGCAGGCAAAAGAGATGGGGATGAGGGCCATCGTGATTAAGAACCATTTTACGCCAACCACCGATCGAGCCCAAATCGCATCCGTTGAAGTGGACTTCCCCGTTTATGGGGGAATCGCTCTGAATCACACGGTGGGGGGATTGAACTATCATGCCGTGGATGTCGCTCTGAAATTGGGCGCAAAGATCGTTTGGTTACCGACCCTCCATTCCCAACAATTCATCCAGAACAGGGATCATCTTACAAATCTTGCAGGAGAGCTTTCTGATAGCCTTCGAGGGATTTATCTCCTTAACGAGGATGGTAGCCTTAAAGAGGAGCTACACCCCATATTTGATTTGATCGCCAAGAAGGATGTGGCCCTTGCCACTGGACATATCAGTATGGAGGAAGCCAAAATCGTCGTGCGTGAAGCGGCCCAAAGAGGTATAAGGAAGATTATTGTAACCCATCCCTTGGCAAGTTTCGTTCATTATAGTGTCGAGGACATGAAGGAGATCCTGGATCTTGGTGCTACCTTTCTGGAGCATGTCTATAACGATACAACCCGTCAGGTGGACCACCCAATCAGAAGAGAAGACCTATACAAAGGGATTAGGGCCATCGGAGCAGACCATTGCATTATGTCGACGGACTCTGGGCAGTGGCTCAACCCTGTGCCTGCGCAACAGATGGGGATTTATATCAAGGACATGGAGGGGTTCGGTGTATCCGAGAAGGATATTGGGATAATGGTTTCAGATAATCCGGCCCGTATCCTAGGCCTTTGAGAGGGTTGAGATCTCTTAAGGAAACTTTTACAAGAAAGAGGAAAGAATGGGGTTGATCCAAAAGCAGTATGAGGATTTGAGGAAGAAGGTGAAGAAGTCCGAATTGGAAAATCAGCGGCGCGCCTTCAGAGAAACCCGGAACCGACAGAGGCAGAATCTCACTTCGATAGGCGACTTTGAAAAGATGAAGGAGCAGCTAAAGCGGATTCGGTCTGAGGCTGTGGGAAACTGGGATCTCCTTAAAAAAGCCATCTTCAACCTGGAGAAAAATCAGTTTAAAGTTTTCCAGGCAACGGATTCGAAAGAGGCGTGTGAGATTGTGCTCAGGGAAGTCGGTGAGGAACGACTTGTGGTCAAGTCAAAGTCAAACGTCTCCAAGGAGATTGGGCTTACCCCATTTCTCATCCGGCATGGCATTGAGGTCATTGAGACGGATATCGGTGACCGGATTACCCAGATCGCCGGCCAACGAGCCTCCCACTATACTGGACCTGCGTGCCATCTCTCCCGTTATGACATTGCCAAGATCCTGTCAAAACATACAGGAAGGGAGGTTTCCCCCGTTCCCGAGGGCGAAATGCAGACGGTGAAGGAGGATATTGAATCTTACCTGCAGAAAGCAAGAGCGGGTATCACGGGAGCGAATGCGATTGCTGCTGAAGAGGGAGCGGCTTTGATCCTACACAATGAGGGCAATGTTACTCGAGTTCGGACAAGGGCAAAACACCTGATCATTGCTGCCATCGACAAAATTTATCCCCGTATAGAAGATGCCCTCCTGATGTTGAGACTAGAAACCTATTTGGCTACGGGAGCCCTTTTCCCATCCTTTATTGATATTGTGGCTGGAAGGTCCAAATCGGCAGATATCGAAAAACAACTCTTCTATGGAGTCCATGAGCCGGGAGCGGTCGTCATCGTTCTTTTGGATAATGGGAGAAGGCAGATTTTAGAAGGACGGCAGGATTTTTCCGATCTTCTTTGTTGTATCGGGTGTGGAAATTGTCTTCTCAGTTGTCCAACCTATAATTCTGTTGGTTCCTCCTTTGGGGCCGATGGCATGTTGGGCGGAAGAGGGGTTGCCCTTTCCTGCCTCCAGAAGGGGCTGAGAGAGGGGATTGAGGATGGCCTCTTCCTCTGCACCACGTGCGGTCTTTGTGGAGAGGTCTGCCCCGTTGGAATCGATGCTGGAAAAAGGGTTAAGGAACTAAGGAGATTAAGTCTCAGGTCCTCTGAACTTTCCCCACAACTCGATGAGGTTGTTCTCCTTCAGGACACGATTGATCGGCACGGGACTCCTTATGGACAAATGGCCAAAGCCACTTTTCCTATTCCGCAGAAAAATTCTGATACGGTGTTATATATCGGTTGTGTGGGAAGAAGTACAGAGGCTGAAACCGCTACCCTTGCGGTTGAACTGCTCGTTCAGTTGGGGGTGGATTTCGCCTTGATTGATGAGGTCTGCTGTGAAGCCGTGAAGGATGGAACCGGGTCCCGGCCAAACCCAGAGCGGATCAAACAGAACATTGATAGGGTGAAGGAGGTTGGAGGTCGAGAGATTCTGTTCCTCTGCCCCACTTGTCTTAAGACTTTCTTGGAATATGAAGAGGATCATCACACCGGCCTCGTCTTTGAAACCCTGACCTCCTATCTCCGTCAGAATTTTTCGTTTGCTTCCTCAGAGACAGATCCGGGGACGATCACCTATCACGATCCCTGTCACTTGGGAAGAGGGCTCGGAATCTTCGATGGATCGAGGGAACTTCTAAAACACCTTGGGGGAAAATTTGTCGAGATGGAACACCACCATCAGGAATCCCTATGTTGTGGAGCTGGGGGAGGAGTGAGGGGATTCTTCCCAAAATTCTCAAGAGACATTGCTCGACAGAGGGTAAAAGAGGCGGAGGAGGTGAAGGCAGATATTCTTCTGACCGATTGCCTTTCCTGTAGGCACAATTTGAGGCAGGGTGTTCCCTGGGAAGGCAAGATGAGGGTGATGACTACACCTGAATATCTTCTAGAAAGATTAGAGAAGGGAAGCATTCGGTTCTCCCTGGAGACATCTTCGTCTGCATTGTCTGAAACAAAAAAAGTGAAGGGAAACCGAAAGGCTCGTGGTAATTCGTCGGTGCATGAGGTCGCCATGGTTGCCCCAGATGCAGAAAGGAGCGATCGATGAAGGTTCTGGGAATCTGTTTAAGCCCTAGAAAAAATGGTAATTCAGAGATACTTTTAAGGCAGGCGTTGAAGGGGGCAAAAGAACTTGGTGCAAAGATAGAATTCCTGTCTATCAGGAAGATGAAAATTGAACCCTGTAATGGATGCTTGGGGTGTCGAACGGCGGGAGTCTGTCGCATTAAGGATGATATGCGAGACGTTTATCCTAAGTTTTTGGAAGCCGACGGTATCATCTTTGCCACCCCTGTCTATTTTTGGTCCTTACCTGGTGGCGGTAAAGTTTTTCTTGATCGAACATATGCATTGAGATTCCCGACCCTCCAATTGATGAATAAGGTTGTGGCGGCAATTAGTGTCGCATCAAGTAGTGGCAACGTGGAAGTCTTAAGTGTTTTCAATATGTACTTTCTGACAAATCATATGATCACAACGGATTATGTTGCAGGCTATGCCATGAATAAAGAAACGATAAAAAAGCATAAACATGCAATGTTTGCCGCCTACGAATTAGGTCGATTAGTATCTTCGGTAATAAGCAAAGGGTTTAAGTACCCAGAAGAGTTTAATAAACCGATCTATACGCTTGTAAAGGACAAATGCGGCGTTCATCAATGCCCCTATGAAAATGATTAACAGGCGAGTGGTTGCCTGCCCCAAATCCCGATTTAGGGAATTGTCATTGCGAGAGAAACGAAGCAATCTCGCTTTTTTCAATGAGATTGCCACGCACCTTTCAGGTGCTCGCAATGACCGATTGGGAAAAAGGTTTCCTTTTCTAAATCGGGATTTGGGCCTACTATTGAGCTTGACATTTTCTTTTCCTGCGATAGAGTAAGACCATATCAATCACCGATGGAGAATAGAGCATGAAAAGAGGAGCGGGAAAAAAGAGAAGGCAATTCAGGGTGGAAATTGTGGGCCTCAGACTGAACCCAAAAGAGATGGAAGCCCTCGAGGGTTCCGTGAAGGTCTTGAACGAAGAGGCTGAGCGGCTTGGACTCCTTGATCCTATGGAGATTGAGCCGGCGACGATCTACTCTGCTGAGGAAGAAAAGAGATGATCTCCCTCGACCCGCAAAGCTGGAATATCACATCTCTGTCAGAAGCCATCAAGAAAAAGGAGATATCTCCGGTAGAGGTCACCAGAGCATTCCTGGGACGGATAGAAGCTCACGACAAGAAGATCAACGCCTTCATCACCCTCTTGTCCAGACAGGCTCTCACAGCAGCTCGGCGAGCTGAGAGGGAAATCCTGAAGGGGAGATATATCGGCCCTTTGCATGGGATCCCTTTCGCAGCCAAGGACCTCTTCTTTACAAGAGGGGTTCGCACCACCTGTGGCTCCAAGATCTTGGCTGATTTTATTCCCGAATATGACGCGACCGTGATTGAAAGGCTGTTATCTGCTGGAGCCATTCTCCTTGGTAAGCTGAACATGCATGAATTTGCCTATGGGACAACCTCCGTCAATCCCCATTATGGCCCGGTACACAACCCCTGGGATCGAGAAAGAATCACAGGGGGATCGAGCGGAGGATCAGCGGCCGCCTTAGCCTCCTCATTTGTGCCCCTGGCCCTTGGCACGGACACAGGCGGATCAATCCGAATACCTTCTGCTCTTTGCGGTACATGTGGCCTCAAGCCAACCTACGGCCGAATCAGCCGTTATGGTGCATATCCTCTTTGTTGGACTCTTGACCATCCTGGTCCCATGGCTAAGAGCGTTGCGGATCTGGCCATGGCTATGAATGTCCTAGCTGGTCATGATCCTCGCGACCCTTCAACTCCCAGAGTTCCCGTTCCGAATTACACTAAGGCTTTGGCCACAGACCTTGAAGGCATCCGCCTTGGAGTTCCGAACAGTTATTATTTCGACCGTTTGGAAGAAGAAGTTCGGGCAGCGGTCAAGAAAGCCATCGGAGACTTTAGGCAGCTTGGAGCTAAAGTGCAGCCCATTTCCATTCCCCATCTCCAAGAGGCCTCTGCTGCCGCCTTCATTCTCCTTCTCGCAGAAGCAGCAGCCTGTATGGAAAAGTGGCACCTCACCTGCTATCGCGACTTGGGAGAAGATATCCGCTTGCGATTGAATGCTGGAACTCAGGTCTTTGCCACCCAGTACCTTAAAGCCCAACGGATCCGGAGAAGAGCACGAGATGATTTCCTGGCAGTCTTCGAGAAGGTCGACGCCTTAATAACTCCCCAGGTTCCGATTACTGCCCCCAAAATTGGCCAGAGCAATGTGTCTATTGGAGAAGTGACAGAGCCAGTTCCTAATGTCTTAACCCGTTTCACCCGAATCTATAACCTCATCGGTATCCCAAGCCTTTCTCTTTGCTGCGGCTTCTCATCTTTGGGACTGCCTATTGGCCTCCAGATTGCCGCCAAGCCGTTTGATGAAGAGATGGTCTTAAGAGTGGCTCATGCCTACGAGGTCAACAATCCATGGAAAGAGAGGCATCCTTCCCTCGATTAGCGAGGGTGTGGAAGGAACCAGAAAGGGGAAAATCATGATTACTCCAAAGGTGCTGAACCTGAAAATCAACCTGAGAAAGGGTTTCCGAGACCTCGTTTTCACTGCAGATCACTTGGTCTGCAGTGGCTGGGTGGGAAGAAATCGCGAAGCCCTTCAGGCGCACATCGATGAGCTTGCCAAGTTGGGAGTTCCCGGACCCACGCGCATTCCCATTTTTATGAATTTCTCCACCTACCTGGTGACGACGGATGATGAGATCACTATTATAAGTGATCAATCATCGGGTGAAGTGGAATACGTCCTCCTCTGCAAGGGGGAAGAGATCTGGGTCACGGTCGGTAGCGACCATACTGACCGGGATATAGAAAGTAAATCGATCCCTGGCTCCAAGCAGATGTATGCCAAAGGTTTAGCCTCGGAGTGCTGGCTTTATTCCGACGTGGAAAACCATTGGGACAGATTGGTCCTGCGGTGCTGGGTTCAAAAGGGGATCGAAAGGACCCTTTACCAGGAAGACCCCCTATCCTCGATTCTTGCTCCTCCGGAATTGCTGGAAAAGATGCCCAAGGAAGGGGATATGAAAAAGAAAGGGATCGTCCTTTTCTCAGGCACCATCGCCACCAAAAGCGGCTTCATCTACGGGGATGCCTACGAGATGGAGATGGAGGATCCGGTGTTGGGAAGGAAGATCAGATACCATTACAAAGTGAATATTCTGCCCCAGTATATGTGACCTGTTGTCAATATTCAGTCACAGATGGATTCTTTTAGAGAGGCCCGCAAAGGTGAGGTACCTCCTCAATCCAATTTAAGGGGGAACATCATGCCCGAACAACCCTATACTCGCCAACTCGCCGAGTTCGTGTTTAACTTACGTTACGATACGCTACCAGAAGATGTCATCCATCGAGCTAAACAGTGTCTTATTGATTATCTGGGCTGCGCCATCCTGGGGCATACCTATCCGCATGCCCCAAAACTTGTCTCGACCATCAGAGAGTTGAAGGGTGGTGAGCAAGCGGCCATCATCGGTTTCGGAGATAGAACGACAGTGACCTACGCAGCCCTGGTGAATGGAGCCATGGGAAGCACACAGCTCGATGATACCTGTTTAGCAAGTTTGGGCCATCCTGCGGTAGGGGTCATGCCATCCGTGCTATCCGTTGGCGAATGGAAACATAAAAGTGGTAGAGATGCAATTACTGCCATTGTGACTGGGTATGAGTTGGCCATGAGAGTGGGGGCAGCAATCGGAGCTGAGACTTTTAAACGGGGCTGGCATCCTCGAGGTGGGGTCAATGTCTTCGGATCGGCTGCTGCCGCTTCTATTCTGCTGAATCCCACCAGTATAGATGAAGTCTGCCATAGCCTTAGTTTGGGAGGAACTCAGGCCTCAGGCCTAAACGAAGCCTCATTCTTTTACGATGGATGGCATTTGCTCTCTGGTAGCGCGGCACAGGATGGGGTACTGGCTGCCATCCTAGCACACGCTGGCTACACAGCAGGATGTACCATATTGGAAGGACCCCAGGGATATGTTCAGGCTGTATCACCCAAGTCTGACCTCTCACAGTTGAATAAAGAGCTGGGAGAAAAATTCAGCATCATGAATGTGGCAATGAAAAGTTATCCCTCCTCTCATCTCATACACGCTGCCATTGAAGCGGCGGTCGATCTTTCAAAAAGGCACAGCATAGATTCTGCCCATCTGGATCGGATCGAGGTGGGGGTTGTGAATATCGACTATCTGCTCGATAAGACCTTTCCTAAAGATTTTTTCGCAGCAAGCATGAACATTCCCTTTTTAATTGCCTTCTCTCTGAGGTACGGTCAGGGCCCGAGACAGATCAAGCCAGAAAACCTTGAAGATACCTTGTTGAAGGAGGTTTTCAGACGCGTTGATGTCTATGTGGATAAGGAGATGGAGAGCCAGCGTCCAAAATATTTAGGCTCTGTCGTGCGCGTCAGGGCAAGAGATGGAAAGACTTTTGAGGAAAAGGTGTTGACTCCGAAGGGAGACCCTGACAACCCGTTTACCGACGACGATATAAGAGAGAAGTTCGAAAGTCTGACATCGGGTCTGATTTCAGCGGAAAAGCAGAAGGCGTTGTGGTCTAAAGTGATGAGGCTGGAACAGGAACAGGATATTGGCACGTTATTGCCTTTGACCTGCCGGTAAAGCTGCTGAAGAATGCAGCAGAAAGGAGGTGGTTTTTGGGAAGAGAAAAAAAAGGATTTAGCGATAACTGACAGGAGGGGGGATCAAACTCAAACCAAAAGAAAAAAGAAGGAGGAAACAAATGAAGAAGTTAATTTATCTAAGCGTAGCTCTTGTCTTCACCATCTATGCGCTTCACTTTTTTGGAGTAAGGACGGTTGCAGCCCAGGAACAGTATAAAATTGTTTATGGTGGCGCTTCTCCGGTTGATACTACATTTTCGAAATCGCAGGTTATATTTAAAGAAACTGTGGAGAAATTAAGCAAAGGGAGGATTAAGGTGGATCTCTTCTTTGCCGGCCAACTCGGTAAGTACACGGAGCAACTAGAGGCCGTAAAGTTGGGAACACAGACGATGTATCACGGGACTTCGTCTTATGTTGTGAGCTATGCTCCTAAGCTCGGGGTTCTCAATCTGCCTTTCTTATTCAAGTCAAGGGATCAGGTCTTTAAGTTAATGGACGGCCCTTTGGGCGAGGAACTGAACACTGAGATGGGTAAAGCTGGAGTCATCGCCTTTGATGTCCTCGATTTTGGTTCTCGAAATATCAGCAACAGTGTGAGACCGATCTATACTCCAGAGGATCTCAAAGGAATCAAGATTCGCATCATGCCCAATGAGGTGCATCTTAAGACCTTTCGAGAACTCGGGGCAACTCCAACACCTATGGATGGCTCTGAAGTTTACAGTGCTCTGAAGCAGGGGGTGATCGATGCCCAGGAGAATCCTCTTGCAGTGATCTTGAGATGGAAGTTTTATGAGGCTGCAAAATACATCTCTCTCACTGGTCATTTCTATGACATGATGCAAGTTTGGATGAACAAACCTTTTTATGACAAACTGCCAAAGGATCTCCAAGAGGTCGTTCGCACTGGATACAGAGAGGCTGCCCAATACCAACGGAAGGCCCAATTCGAGGACGATGAATACGCAAGGAAGAAACTGGAAGAATTAGGTCTCAAGTTTAACTCGCTGACAGATCAGCAAAGGGCGCTTTTCAGAGATAAGACCAGGCCCGTTTATGATTGGCTGGCTGAAAAGATCGGCAAAGACATTGTGACAAAGTGGGTGGATGCAACGAAATAGCACAAAATTTACACTAAAAGTTGTGATGGTCATTCAGGGATGCGATCATCCCGTGACCATTACACCCCTTTTTTTCTTCACCATTTAAGAATTTGATGCCAGGGGAGTGGTGGATATGAACCACGCAAAGGAGAATGTGACGAACCCATGGAGCCAGTTCATGATTGGGCTCACCAAGGTGACTGAAGTTGCCATTGTCATCATGATTTTTGGTTTGATCTTGATCATTGCGTTAAGTGTACTTCTTCGTTACGCGATCGGGTATACCATCTTCTTTGCGGACGAGGTGGCTCGATACCTTTTGGTTTGGATCGTCTTTATAGCATCAAGCCTTGCCATTCGGACGGGTGCCCATGTTGGAGTAGAAATCTTTCAAAGATTGGCGCCGCCAGGAACCAGAAAAGCCATGATTTACGCCTCTAACATTTTATTGTTTCTCTTCTTGTTGATCGTCGGTCTGGTTAGTGTCGTCTATCTCGTCCCGCCCTTATGGACTCAAGTCACAGTTGCAATGGGAATCCGTCTTTTCTGGGTCTTCTTATGCATTCCCATCGGCATGTTTTTAACGCTTTTGCAACTGATCGACTTTTTGCGGCAGGTGAGACGAAGGATCGACAGGGAGTGGTCGTAACTTCCGCTGCAGTATGTGCATGGCTGTATGCCCAAAGCAAGTTTGGGGGAGAAAACATCCTTAAGCTTGTTCTGAGGGGCATGCCCGTAACGATGTTACCGGAGGTCTTTCGATGCTTTGGACCTTAGGAATTGCTTTTATTGTCACCGTGGGCATGGGTGTGCCGATCACCTTCTGTCTCGGCCTGAGCGCACTGGCTTATTTCCTACAGATGGGAAATCTCAAGATGCTGATGGTGATTCCCCATAAGATGTTCGGCGCCATTGATTCATTCCCCATGCTTGCCGTTCCGTTCTTTATTCTAGCCGGTGAACTGATGGTAGCTTCAGGTACGCTGGACCGTCTCATTCGTCTCTCAGACTTGTTGGTCGGCCGAATAAGAGGAGGGTTAGCCCACGTTAACATAGTCAGTAATATGTTTATGGCTGGAATCAGCGGATCAGCTGTGGCCGATGCAGCGGCAATTGGAGGAATCATGATCCCTGGTATGAAACAGCAGGGTTATGATACGAAGTTCAGCTGCGGTGTTACCGGGGCTGCGGCAACCATCGGGCCGATCATCCCTCCCAGCATCGCTATGGTTCTCTACGCCATGATCTACCAGCATGTGACGATCGCCGGGCTTTTCATCACGGGTGTCGTTCCAGGAGCGTTCATGGGCTTTGGATTGATGATCGTGTCCTGGTTCATTGCGAAAAAAAGGAATTATCCTCGTATCGTCGAGCCATGGCCTCTTAAGAAGATCTTTCAGGTTGTTCGGGATAGTTTTTTCCCGTTGCTGATGCCACTGATCATCGTAGGGGGTATCGTCGGAGGGGTATTTACGGCTACCGAGGCCTCCTGTGCTGCCGTTATCTATGCCCTCTTCCTCGGTTTTTTTGTGACAAGAAAGTTGCATTTGAAGGATCTTCCGAGGATCGCTGTTAGAGCCTCCATCGTGACGAGCGTGGTCCTCATGCTCTTTGCCACAGGGAGCGTGATCTCCTGGCTCATCATCACCCATCATATCCCGGAGCTTCTCGGGAATTGGCTCCAATCCGTCTCGGCCAATTGGACGGTTTTCGTCACACTGGTGATGATCTTTCTCCTGATCATGGGCTGTCTGGTCGATCCCGGATCTTCTCTCATCATGTTTGTCCCCATCTTTGCCCCGATCGCCGCGAGCTACCAGATGAATCCATACCACTTTGCGGTGATGTTCGTTTTGAATCTTCAGATTGGTCTGCTGACTCCGCCTGTTGGACTTATCCTTTTTCTCATGGCCCGATTGGGGGATATCAGTCTAGAGGAGGTTGTCAAAGGGACGTGGCCGTTCATCATCACCCTGATTGCCATCATGGGAGTCATGGTCTATTTCCCGGAAACGATCATGTGGTTTCCTCGATTGTTTGGAATTGGAAAGTGATTACGTAGTAAATAACCTTAACAATTTCCTCCCCCCCTTGTGGGGGAGGATGCAGGTGGGGGGTGAGAAAGTCCTGTATGGCAAAGGTACTTGGGATTAGTGGAAGTCCGGTAAAAAACAGCAATCTGGACCGGCTCATTCAGACCATTCTGAAGGCATCAGGTCTTGAAACAGGCTTTATCAAGCTGTCGTCTTTCCATTTCACACCCTGCCGGGCGTGCCTAAAATGCGTTGAGACGAATCGCTGTGTAAAGAAAGATGATTGGCCTAAAATCGGGGAAAAGATGCTGGAGGCCAAAGCTCTCATTATCGGAGGGTATGGCACCTATAATACACTGGATGCTTGGACCAAGACGCTATTTGAACGGATGTTTTCGTTCCGCCATCAAAAGAACATCTTAAGAGGTAAGATCGGTGTCGCTGTGGGCATGGGATATAAGTGTGAGGAATTTGGATATGAAGGACGGCCCACTGCAGAGGCAGTTGCCGATTACATTGAGGCGATGCTGAACGGATTTGGAGTAAAGGTGATCGGGAAGGTGAGTGGACGGGGAAACCCACCATGCCTTTCCTGTGGGGCTGGGGAGATATGTGAGTATAGCAACGTCATCAAGATTTGGGGGAAAGGCGCTCGGGTGACTGAAGATAAGTTTAACCGGATAGAGGATCAAAAGGAGGTGATGGCTAGAGCCATCAGTTTGGGAAAGCAGATCCATAAAGCTTTAAGTTGAAAGGATCAATCACAATCATTGTTAAGAACAATATAGGAGATTTCTGGAGGGGTGATGGGAAAGAAAGAATTTATTGACACAGAACAGATTCCATGGCAGCCTTTGGAGAATTTTCCAGAGGGAGTGGTTGGGAAAATATTGAGCATGGATGAAAAAACAGGGTCTCATACCCGGATGGTCAGATTCGACCCTGGAGTGGAGACAAAGGAAGCCCTCGTCCACGATTTTTGGGAAGAGATATTGATCCTTGAGGGAGAACTCATCGACCTTCCAAACAATGAGGTGCTCAGGAAGGGATTTTATACCTGCAGACCTCCTGGAATAAAACATGGGCCGTACAGGACTTCGAAAGGATGCACCGTCATTGAAGTCAGAAATTACTATGAAGGCTCAAAGCTAATGGTACGCTGAAGCTGAAGGCCCTATGACTTCCAGGATGTCATTCATACTTCTTATCATTTTTTCAGCCCTTTTTCTCGGATGTACCAGTCGTTGGAGAAAATGGATAAGACCGGAAATGGCGGGAGTGATCTCGAGTGGGGTTATTGTCTCGGTCTATTCGGCTGTGATGGTGATGAGCATGTGGACACTCAAGGTGTCTGCTGGTCTCCTTCTTTTGCCCATCATCGGGATGCTCACCGCCCTTTTGGCAATCATTCCCGGGCTCGTCATCAGCCGTCTTTTTGAATTTTCTTCTCCTCAAACAGGGTCGTTTACGTGCGGGGCAATGCTTTCGAATATCGGACTGACGTTAGGCGGCTTCCTTTCCTATAGTCTGCTTGGAGAGGCAGGTCTCAGTTACTCTATCGTTTACTCAAGCTTTTCCATGCCCTTTTATTTTGTCGTCTGTTTTTATGTGGCTAGCCTGTTTGCAGAAGAAAGAAGACACGGAATCATGGAGAACCTGAAACTATCATTTATGAGACCTTCCGGATTCATCCCTATCCTATCGATGGCTATGGGTTTTGCTCTCAATGTGATGGGATTTGAACGCCCTCATCTTCTCGGAACGGTCAATCAAGTCTTTGCTTATATGACGAGTTTTTTTCTCCTTTTTGCCTCAGGCCTGACCTTCGATTTTAGGATGATCAGGGTTTATCGAAAGGAAGCGCTCTCTATGTTTCCCATTAAGTTTCTTTATAATCCCTTAATGGGAATGGGTTTAGTTTATCTTCTGAAAGGCAAGATGAATGATCCCCTGTTGACGAAAGTCGTCTTCATCGAATCGGTCACACCAGTTGCTGTCTTTGCACTTCTTTTGCCTCAGTTTTTTAAATTGGATCAAGATTTGGTCAATGCCACATGGGTCTTTACAACGGGCGTATTCATCTTGATGATTCCCCTGATCATGTTGGTTTTGGACCTGTTGTAAGGGTAAGCAGAGAGCAGAGAGCAGAGATAAAAACTCTAAGCTTATGGTTGGAAGAATAAGTCAAAAAAAAAAGGAGAAGTTACATGGAGAACTATGAATTTGTTGGAGAGAGCGTAGACAAGTTGGTGACCGTTGATGTTAGGCCGCCCCAGCTCAAGCAGGGCCTTATTGAGAAACTTTACTGGGCAGCAAGGGAAAAGATGAAAAGGCCGCTCACGTTGTTAGCCGCTGAAAAGTTAAAGGAGGCTCTGGGTCCAAATAGCTTGGCTATCATCAGTACGGGTTTTGTTGTTCCTCCCCATTTTCCTGTCGGCGAGATGGATGGACCTCCCGGCGCTGTTGCGCTCGGCAAGATCATCAATAGGGGGCTCGGTAGTAAGGTTCTATTCCTGACTGAGGAAACCGTCGTTAATACGATGAGGGCTACGTGCGCAGGAGCAGGCATTAAGCTTTATGACTATGAGTCTTTTAAAAAGCTCTCTCGTTGCGTAGCTGTGAAAGACTTTCCTATTGATGAAGGTAGAGCGAGAGAAGAGACCAATAAGATTATTAAGGAGTTAAAACCTTCTGCCATCGTCACTTTGGAAAAAGTGGGCCGAAACAGAAAAGGGGTTTACCATACCGGGCTCGGGAGTGATATGGGTCCTTATTCGGCCAAGGTGGATCTCCTTGTGGATGCAGCCAGGGAAAAAGGGATCTTGACCATCGGGATTGGGGATTATGGTAATGAAATCGGATTTGGGGTTGTGGAAGATACAGCCAGAGAATTGGCCGAATATGGGAAAAAGTGTCAATGTCCGTGCGGGGGAGGCATGGTGACCAGCGTCAAGACGGATGTTGTGGTGATGGCTGCGATGTCAAATTGGGGCGGTTATGGTATCGAGACCTGCCTGGCGGTCCTACTGGGAGATCTGGATTTAATTCATGGCCCCGAAACGGAGAGACGGATCATCGAGCAGTGCTCGTTGGCTGGTGCAAGCGATGGAGCAACGAATGCCTCAGACTTTATGGCTGACGGTATTTCGGTAGAAGGGCAAATGGCCATGATGACCTTACTGAAACAGGTCGCTTTGAGAAAGACCGAGAAAGTTTTCTATGAGAGGGATTAGAGGCTCTCATTGTCTGTTTTAGGCAACGAAAGCTATTATTCAGCCCCAGAGAGAAATTTATCTCATCACTACACGAAGGTGGTAAGATTCGCAAATGGCTTAGCTTAAAAAAGGGAGGCATAATGGGACAGACGATCGTTTTTAAGAAATTCATTCTTATTCTTGAACATTGCCTGAAGGTTTCACCTGGAGAAGAAGTGCTGATATTACATGACGAGACCATTGATCGTCACTTGGTAGATCTCATGACCTATGCTGCTGCAAGTCTGAAAACCAACCCCCACGCATTGGGCTATGTACCGCGCAGGCGACTGATCATGAAGGAATTCGGTCTGTTTGCTGGTGCCTGGAGATTTGGGGAACCTCTTTCTAAGACCGTTATAGGCGCCCTGAAGGAAGCAGACTCCATTGTTCTCATCGGTTCGGACCTTGACCTCCTCTTCTCAGAGAAATTCAAAAGTGTTCTTCGCGAAGGGAGAAGAGTCATTGGCCTTCCATACCTCACCACAGAGGAGATGTTTTTTAGACTGCTTCCGGACAGCGATGAGGAGATTACAGCCCTTCAAACCGTCACAAAAAAGTATTTTAAATTATTGAATAACGCAAGACGTGCGAGAATCACTTCTGAAAAAGGAACGGATATCGAAATGGAGCTTGGGCAATATAAGACAAATTGCAGCAGCGGTGTTGTGGAGAAGGGGGTTGGATTTGTTGGTGGAATGGAGATATTACCGGCAGGGCAGGTTACCAGGGTTCCGAATAAAAATTCAGCCAACGGGGTTGTCATGATCGACAGAAGCATTGGAGCTTACAATTTTTCTCCATTGTATGAAACGATAAAAATCAAAGTTGAGAATGGATTCGTTACCGATATCGAAGGCCAAATCGAGGCAAAGAGATTGCGAAAGTTCATTGCTGAACTGGAGGACCCGAATTTGTTCAATCTGACAGAGCTGGGGATTGGCGTCAATCCGAGATGCAAGTTTACTGGCGAAGCAGCCCCAGCCGAGGATACCCACACGCAAGGATGTGTCAGTGTCGCACTGGGTTGTGATGTTCACCTGGGTGGAGAGGTCAAAGCGAAAGTCCATATGGACTCCACCTCGTGGTTTCCCACATTAGAACTTGATGGAAGGGTCGTTCTTGAAAAGGGGAGGCTCCTTTTCTAATTTGGAGTTGGAGAATACCAGAATATTCACATAAGAAAGGGTGATGCCTATGTCAATGAACGAAAAAGGTAGAGAGACATTTATCAAGATGTTTGGACCTGAATATTACAAAAAGTTTATCAAAGAGGTTGATAAATTATCCCCCGAACTTTCGAGGATTGCGCTCAATATTCTCACCCCTGAAATCTGGGCTTTGAATAAGATGGATTTGAAAACAAAGATCTTATGTGCCTTCTCATCCCTGGCAGCTCTGGGCAGACCTGAAACAGAGGTTTTTGCCTACGGTGCTTTTTACCATGGTGTCACACTCGAACAATTGACAGAGATCGTTTTGGTCGTAGGGGTTGAAGCAGGGTTTCCAGCGGCAATGGAAGCGTTCAGGAGAGTGAATAATGCTTTAGAACGTTATAATAAGACAAAACAGAAGGGGGGGAAAAGGAGGATGTGAAATAGAACCAAATAGTGGGAAAAATGCGAGAGGATTTAATTGGAGAGAAGCTCAGTAGCATCAGTATTGAATACAAATCTTATCTAAAGGAGGTGCCTAAAATGAGAAACAAAGGCGCAAGAGTGTGGATTGTGATTGTAGTTTTAACTGTGAGTGCTATGCTCGTAATGGAACCTAAGTCCGCTTCACCCCAGGTGATCCTCAAGTTCGCCAGTCCTCTCCCGGAGAAGTCCATCTATGCTGCTGGGCCAATGGCCTTCTTAAAAAAGATTGAGGACCGGACGAAAGGAAGGATTAAATTCCAAACTTTTTGGGGTGGTACCCTCGTTAAGCCGCCAGAAGTGGTTGACTCGTGCGGGAGAGGTGTGGTCGATCTTGTTCACGGGCTATGGATATATGACCCGGGCAAGCTGCCTCTCGGCAATTATGATTATAATTTCTTTTTCAATGAACCGAAGTTGCGAACCCAGGCTAAGATTAAGCGGGAGATGTTTAATGCAATTCCGGCACTGAATAATGAGCTTGCAAAATATAATATAGGACCTGCGCTTCAATTCATGGCGGTTTCATCTTATGATTTTCTCTCTCGAGTGCCTATTAAAACTCTGGATGATTTTAAGGGGAAAAAGGTAGCTCACAGCCCGGTGGAACACGTGCCGGCTTATGAATCGATTGGAGCGGTTTCGGTAATTACACCGGCTGGTGCCGTATATAGTATGTTGGAAAGAGGTTTGGTTGAAATTGCCGCCTATCCGACAGAAGTCTTTAATATGTTCAAGATGCAAGAAGTTGCCAAGCACTTTACAACGGGTGGCTTTAGTATGGCTGTTTCCATTTCTCTTTGGATAAATATGGATAAATGGAAAAGCCTTACCGATGAAGATAAACAACTATTCATTGAGGTCGGGAAAGAGGCTGACGAAGTGCATATTGAGGAGTTAGAACGTCATATTGATCAGGCAATGGAAAACAAGAAGAAGGCAGGGGTGAAGTTTTATACGCTGTCTGACACTGATAAAAAGAGGTGGGGGGCAGCAATGCCTGATTTACCAACCGAGTGGGCCAAAAAGATGGAAGCAAAAGGTCTACCTGGCCGACAAGTTGTGGACAAGTATATAGAGCTCTCGGCAAAATACGGCTGGGTATTTCCTCGTAAGTAGGGAGTAAATAAACCTTAATATTGCATTAAATCGGCAGCTGGGTATGTTTCCAAACCTTTACCAAGCGGGTTTTTCATATGTCTTATGGGCAACGTGCGATGTCACCTGAGGTGGCCTTTGAAATATGCTTAGGAACTGAGTGGTGAAACGTTTAAAGGTGCCGCTATAAAGGTTTTTCAGCACACCCAACTGCCTTTTAGAGCATTTTCTATGCAACTGGCGGGTAAATAAGGGTTGTTATTGTACTGGTTGAGAACAGTTTAGGCTTGTCGCAGGATTCGACCTCACAGGAGGGATAGATGCGAAAGATTCTGAGTTTCCATAGAGGACTGGCAACCGCACTCGGGCTGTTGGTTATCGTTCTTACAATACTCATCGTGGTAGATGTTAGTGGCCGTTTTTTCTTCAATAAGCCTCTAAAGGGAGGGGTAGAAATTTCAAGGGCGGTTCTGGCCTGGATCCTTTTTTTATCTCTCGCATATGGTTTAATTCAACGTGCACATGTGCGGGTGACACTCATAACAATGCGCCTTAAACCTCGTCTTCATTTCATGGCAGAAGTATTTACCGCCTTGGTAAGCTTGCTTTTTTTTGGTTTTGGTTTCTATTCGGGTTGGGAACAGTTTAAACTTTCCTTCGTGGTGGGGGAGGAGATGGCCGCGCCAATTTGGATTCCCTTCTGGCTTCCTAAACTGGCCCTACCTATTGGTTGTTTTTTAATTGGTGCGCACCTCATTATTGATTTGGTGTCTCATTTTCAAAACGCAGGAGGAGAGCCGAAGCCATGATAGAACCTTTTTGGATTGGTATTGCAGGGATTGTTATGCTGGTTTTCCTGATATCGAGCGGAGTGTATATTGCTGTAGCGTTAGGGCTAGTTGGGGTCATTGGCATCATAGCTATAATTGACTTTTCCCCTGCTATGAGCCTATTGGCATCGACATGGTTCCATTATGGAACCACCTACTTCTTTATTATAATCCCTCTATTCATTGCTATGGGGTTCTTTTCAGCTCAGGCCGGAGTTAGCAGGGACCTCTATGATGCATTAAGTAAATGGATTGGACAAATCAGAGGGGGATTGGGGCTGGCTACTATAGGAGCACAAACTATCTTCGGTGCACTTACGGGGTCATCTATGGTGACAGCGATCGTATTTGCTAAAGTAAGCGTCCCTGAGATGAGACGGCTCGGATACGACCCGAAGCTGGCTTATGGGTTGGTTTCAGCAGGTGGAGCTCTTGGCATGATGATCCCCCCCAGCGTGATGGCTGTTATTTATGCATTGATTACTGAGCAATCAATCGCTCAGCTTCTTTTGGCAGGGATTGGTCCCGGCATCGTTTTAGCCTTTTGTCTCGGCATGGGTCTTGTATTGTTGCTGACTTTACGTCCTTCATTGGGACCTCCCAAGGAAAAGAAAGGCGCGACTTGGAGAGAGCGCTTTGTCGCTCTCCCAAAGATGTGGCCAGCCTTGCTCGTGGCACTCATATTAATTGGGGGGATGTATACTGGAATATTTACCGAAACCGAAGCTGCAGGTATCGGTACTTTTGTACTTGTAGTTCTCTTCTTGGTCGTAAGGAGGTTTTCCCGGGAGTCGTGGCAAGCATTAGGCGTAATACTCAGGGATACAGTCTCTCTAACCGGCATGGTGCTCTTGATTATGACGAGCGGCCAGGTCTTCGCTCGTATGTTAGTACTTTCTGGGTTGGGGACGATGTTTACCGATTATATAATTAGTCTGAACCTACCCCCGATGGGGTTTGTACTGAGTGTCGTGGCCCTCTATTTTTTTCTGGGTTGCTTGATAGATTCTCCTTCAATAGTTGTGGTAACCGTCCCTTTATTATATCCTGTGGCCGAAGCTTATCGCTTAGATCAGATTTGGTTTGCCATGGTATTGATTCTGTCTACCCAAATAGGAAACATTACTCCACCGGTTGGGCTGAATATCTTTGCAGTAAAGGGCGTAGCTGAGCCAGATATTAGCTTGGAGGACATCTTCCGTGGTGTCCTTCCCTTCTTCTTTATGATGTGTGCTGCGCTGGCTGTCGTGATTGCTTTTCCCTCCGTCAGTACTTGGATTCCCTATCATATATTGCAACGGTGACAAAGACGAATAAATTACCTTTGACACTTTAATGTTGGAGGGAGGCTATTTTAGGGATTAAGGCCATGAAGGAGAAAGCAGGTAACGGGAAAGGTAAGGAAAAAAGGAGGGAACTCATATGTTAGGTGGGTATATGAACAAATTAGCACGCGTCAATCTATCAACCGGGAAAGTGACCTATCAAACTCTAGATGAGCATTTGCTGAAACAATACATCGGTGGAGTTGGCCTTTCAGCAAAGATTATGTGGGATGAGGTTCCCGCTGGCGTTAACGTATTCGATTCTGAAAACCTTTTAATATTTATGACAGGCCCACTAACTGGATCGGATGCTCCAGGGGCAAATATGATTTCCATAGTTTCGAAATCGCCAGTGAGGATTGGAGGCCGTGCCATAGGTGGAAGTGAAGCCCAAGGATTCTTCGGCCCAGAACTCAAATTCGCGGGCTTCGATGGAATAATATTCCAAGGTAAATCTGAAAGGCCAGTTTACGTGTATGCACACGATGATGAAGTTGAGATTAAAGATGCAAAACACTTATGGGGCTGTGATACATATGAAACTGACGACAGGATAAAGGAGAAATTAGGGGATCCAGACATTAGAACTGCGGTCATAGGACCGTATGGGGAGAGCACCCAAGGCAACATGGGCTGCATCAAAGTTGATAGAATTCATGCAGCTGGGAGGAATGGATTGGGCAATGTCATGGGTTCAAAGAAACTGAAGGCTGTCGTAGCGAAGGGTTCAAAAAATGTCCCCATGCCAAATCCTGAGGCATTTAGAAAAATATGCAAGGAATGGAGAGGAATGAACCTTAAGAATAAACTCGCCATAATGATTCGTGACGCCGGTACAGTAGGCACACTGGAGGTATTCGCAAAAACAGGTATGCTGCCAATTAAAAATTTCAGCAGCGGCATCTTCCCGGAGGCTGAAAAATTAACAGGTCAATATGCACAAACTGTTGCAAAATCATTCAAGCGAGTCAACTGTAGAAGTTGCCATTTAGCTCACAACCGAGAGATAGAATTTGAAGGGAAGAAATATGGAGGGCGATACGAGAAGATGGCTGAATACGAGTGCGTGGCCGCCCTTGGATCAAATTGTGGAATTGGAGACTTTGAGGCGATAAATAAGGCAAACGACCTATGTGAAAAATTCGGCATTGATGGGATCTCAACAGGTGACGTAATCGCTTTCGCTATGGAATGCTACGAAAAAGCAATCATTACCAAAAATGAAACGGATGGCATCGAATTAAATTTTGGGAATGCTGATGCTTTGATTTTGATGGTTGAAAAGATTGGTAAGTATGAGGGTTTTGGTAAGGTACTTGCTTGCGACGTTAGGGAAGCTGCCGCGCGCATAGGGAGAGGATCCGAAGCCTTTATGGTGGACGTCAAAGGTATGGGATATTATGCGAATGACTCCAGATGCGGAATAGGACACGGGCTTGCCCATGCCGTATCACCCTATGCACACCATGCCCAAGCCATGTTGGCACCAGAATTAGTACACCATTCCCTTGAACTCGGAATTGAATTAGACCCAAAATCAACAAAAGACAAGGCGAGGGTTACCAGAATAGAAATGAACAAACATGTCATGATGGATTCATTCGGTTACTGTCTCTTCGCAATCCTGGGTGTTCCAATACCGCTCTTAATGGAGGCTGCTTCAGCATTCATAGGCTGGGAAATTACTGCAGAAGAGGCCAATTTGTTTGCAGACAGAGTCACAAACCTGATGCGCGCCTTTAACTTTAGACATGGCTTAATGCCCATCGATGACAGGCTTCCTCAACGTATGGTGAAAGACCCCAAGACAGAGGGGCCAGCAGCAGGTACGGTAGTGAAACTCGAACCCATGCTGGAGGAGTACTACGATCTGATGAAATGGGACAGGAAAACCGGGAAACCATTGAAGGAAGAACTTGAAAGGCTGGAATTACACGATGTGGCAAAAGAGCTTTGGGGATAGATGAGGGATGGTAGAAGTAAAAGAGATCGTTCGGGAAATAGGAATTGGTGTATAGGTTTCGACGCCTATGAAGGCTTTCTGCCTTCATAGATGAAGATTAGAGAGGTGAATGTGATGAATTTTAGCAGAGAGGAACTTAAGAAAATACATCCCAAGGATATCCGCGCCTTGATGAGAAGACAGGATTTCAAGGATCATACCATGGGGGTTGCCGAGGGTTATGTACAGGCTAATTTAGCCATCCTTCCGAAGAAATATGCCTTTGATTTTATGGTGTTCTGCCAAAGGAACCCTAAGCCCTGCCCGATCTTAGAAGTTACCGAACCTGGAGTTTCTAAGTTAAGATATCTTTCTCAAGAGGCGGATTTAAGAAGCGATCTCTCGCAATATCGGGTCTTCAAGAATGGTGAGTGTGTTGATGAGCCATACGATATATCTCACTATTGGAAGGATGACTTCGTGGCGTTCTTATTGGGATGTAGCGCATCGTTTGACCATATCCTCGTCGCATCAAACATCAATGTAAGACATATGCAAGAAGGGAAAATTCCATCTGTTTACATAACAAATATTCAATGTAACCCGGCAGGCCCTTTCAAAGGATCCCTTGTAGTAACAATGAGGCCGATAAAGAAAAATGAGTTAATTCGAGTTATTCAGATCACATCACGATATCCGTTATCTCACGGGAGCCCAGTGCATGTGGGAAACCCAAAGGAGATCGGAATAGAAGATATAAGGAAGGTAGATTGGGGGGATCAAAGTGAAATTGAAGAAGATGAAGTACCTGTTTTCTGGGCTTGTGGTGTTACGCCGCAAGTTATCTGTTTAAATGCCAAACCTGAAATCATGATCACCCATTATCCTGCAAAAATGTTTATTGCTGACCAGTTGATTTTTGAAACTGCACTCATAGGCTAAATATATTAGTAACATCAAAAGTTTTGGAACACAGGGAAGCCGTCATAATGGGTTGTTTTCATAGATAAAAAGGTGAAGGGACGCTTTTTAGATATAGGAGAAGAAAGAGGATGAGAGAACTGATCAAAATATTTGACACCACTCTACGGGATGGAGAACAATCCCCTGGGGCGACGATGAATGTGGCCGAAAAGGTAAGGATCGCCCAGCAATTAGAGAAACTAAATGTGGATGTCATCGAGGCTGGGTTCCCCATCGCTTCAGAGGGAGACTTTGAGGCAGTCAAGGCGATTGCGAGAGCGGTCCGGCGACCCCAAGTCGTGGCCTTGGCCCGAACCACTCGGAACGACATTAAAAGGGCATGGGAGGCTGTGAGGTTTGCCAAATCTCCGCGACTTCATACCTTCATCGCAACCTCTGACATCCATCTCAAATATAAGTTGAGAAAAACCCGTCAGGAGGTCTTGGATGATGCTATCAAGGCGGTTGCCTTTGCCAAATCGCTCTGTGAGGATGTGGAATTCTCTGCGGAGGATGCCACCCGTAGCGATATCGAATTTCTCTCAGCCGTCATCGAAGGGGCTATTCAGGCAGGGGCGACGACCATCAACATCCCTGACACGGTGGGCTATGCCATTCCTTCTGAGTTCGGAGACCTCATTCGAACCCTCCGGCAGAGAGTGAAGGGGATAGAAAAGGTTACGTTGAGCGTCCACTGTCATAATGATCTCGGTCTGGCTGTCGCCAATTCCATCTCTGCCATCCAGAATGGGGTGAGACAGGTGGAGTGCACCATCAACGGAATCGGCGAGAGGGCAGGAAACACCTCCCTCGAAGAGGTGGTCATGGCTATCCGCACGCGAAAGGATTTACTCCAGTTTCAGACCCGTGTCCTCCTCAAACACATCTTCGCTACCAGCCGTCTCGTCTCTAAGATCACTGGCATGGTCGTTCAGCCTAACAAAGCAATCGTGGGAACCAATGCTTTTGCACATCAATCTGGGATTCACCAGGATGGTGTCCTGAAAGAGAAGTTGACCTATGAGATTATGACTCCCGAATCAGTAGGGATTCCAAAAAGCTCTCTCATCTTAGGGAAGCTTTCGGGACGGCATGCTTTTCGGGACAGGCTGAAAGGTTTAGGTTACCGCCTTTCTGAGGCAGACTTTAAGCTCACCTTCAATCGATTCAAACAGCTTGCAGACAGGAAGAGAGAGATCTATGATGAGGACATTGAGTCGATCGTTCTAGAAGAGATCCTTCGAATGCCAAAGCGTTACAAATTGGTCTATCTCAATATTGTGGCGGGAAATGTCACAGTTCCAACCGCCACTGTTCGGATGGAGGTAGACGGTAAACTCCTTCAGGACGCAGTTTTTGGGGATGGCCCTGTGGATGCGACGTTCAAGGCGATT
>Ga0315291_10000338_pt1 | contig 60935 bp, 75 predicted proteins | sample YL17G12_20_MG_FD_203070 | JGI IMG/M metagenome (GOLD analysis project Ga0315291, IMG submission 203070) | Sediment microbial communities from Yellowstone Lake, YNP, Wyoming, USA - YL17G12_20 | ecosystem: Environmental > Aquatic > Freshwater > Lake > Sediment | place: USA: Wyoming | collected... | reverse complement strand
ACCGGACTTATCAAGCCAAGAAGCAAGGCAGGGCTACACTACGAACAGAAAAGGAGGTCGTCTATGGTTAGATTTATGTGATAGAACGATACCCGGCTTCGGTCAGGTTCTTAGATGATTTGACACGATTATATTTTAAATACCATAATCGCAGGATATCCTGGGGAGGTTTAAAAATATTAAAACACAAATCATCACTAATTTACTTTTCTCAAATAGCGCGTATTTCCATATCTCAAATAAATCAAATTTACTCTAAATGCTCGAATCAAAGGGTGACAGAATAAACTTTTATTTGTGTTATTTGCTATGATTCAAATGATTTGTGAGCACGGAAATTCGAATTATAAGCGATCAATAAAATTCGTTAAAATAAGCGACCAAAATAAGAAAATGGAATCCTGCGATCACGGGATTTCAGAATATAGCAACATACCCTTTATTGACAGCCCTGGTCTGATGTATAATTAAATCAATGCCCGAAAAAATAAAGCTTTCCCCGACCACCGGCTTGAATTTATTCAAAGAATGCCCGCGATGTTTCTGGCTAAGATACAGGGAAGGCGTTCACCGGCCGGAAACGATTTTCCCCTCCCTTCCCGGCGGCATGGACCGCATTATAAAAGATTATTTTGATTTTTTCCGGGCAAAAAATGAGATGCCGCCTGAAATAAAAGGAAAAGTTGAGGGCATCCTTGTCCCCGATCAGGATCTGATTAATCAATGGCGCAACTGGCGGAGGGGATTGCAGTTTGATGATCCAAAACTTGAAGCGACGCTTACCGGAGCTCTTGATGATTGCCTGCTGGATGGCGAATATTATATTCCCATAGACGCCAAAACCCGCGGCGCGGCACCAAAAGAAGGACAATCTGAGCATTATTATCAGACCCAGCTTGATTGCTATTCGTTCCTTCTTTCAAATAACGGTTATAAAACTAGAGATTACGCTTATCTTGTTTATTATTATCCCAATTCTTTTACCGAGAACCATTTAGTAAAATTTAATACTGAAGTGGTAAAAGTTGAAACCAGCACAGAAAGGGCTTACAAAACATTTTCTGACGCAGTAAACTGCTTAAAGGGGCCGATTCCTGAAAGTCATACAGAATGCGGATTTTGCGCCTGGTACGCGGATCTTTTGGAATACGATTAAGCTAAGGTCTTAAGTGCGACCTTTAATATTTCTTCGACCGACTTCGCTTGATCGAGATTCATTTTTGAATTCATGATTGCTTCGCGCGCCTCACGCGGGGAATAACCCAGGGTGATTAAAGCCGAAAGCGCGTCAGATATAAGATTTGTTTCGCCTCCCATCCCGCTTGTGAGCTCGATGGGCTTGGCGCCGTAGCTTTTTGCCAGTTTTTCTTTAAGATCGATCACGATCTTCTGCGCGGTTTTTGATCCAATCCCCGGAACCGATGTGATAAGAGAATAATTGCCCTGAATGATAGCAGTCACAAGCTTATCAAGCGGGATGCTGGCGATCATCGCCATGGCGCTCTTGGGGCCGACACCGCTTACGGTCAGTAAACTGGTAAAAAGATTTCTCTCTTCTCTTGTTATGAAGCCGTAAAGAGTGATTGAATCTTCTCTTACTACTTGTTCGGTATGAATCTTTACTTTATCGCCCGGATTTGATAATTGATTAAGAGTTGAGGTAGGCGCATAAATCTTATAACCCACGCCAGAAACATCAACGATCACAAAATCCTTATCTTTATGTTCCAGAATTCCCTGAATGTGCGAAATCATTTCGCAAGCTCCTTTATCTTATAAGAATTAAGATGGCAGATGGCGATCGCCAGCGCGTCAGCGGCATCGTCCGGTTTTGGTATTTCAGAAAGTTCGAGTAAATTTTTAACCATGTGCTGCATCTGATGCTTGTCGGCTTTTCCGTAACCGGTCAGCGCCATTTTTACCTCAAGCGGTGTGTATTCAACGATAGGAATTTCTGCAAGGGCCGCGCAGAGCAATATCACCCCGCGCGCTTCACTAACTCTTAATGCTGTCTTTACATTTTGTGAAAAAAACAATTTTTCAACAGCCATGGCCTCCGGCTTGTGTTTTGTTATAAGTTTATTTAATTGTTTGTACAATGAAGTAAGGTCATTATTGGCTTTGATGCAACCGTACTCGAAAACCGTTTTTTCATCAATTATGCCAAAGCCGGTAATCGAAGAACCGGGATCGATTCCCAGTATTTTCATGCGGTTATTATAGCATACCTCATCCCCTGACCCCTTCTCCATCAAAGATGGAGAAGGGGAACCATAGAGTTTACTAAATAGTTCCTCCTCTCCATTTCTAATGGAGAGGAGGTCATGAGGTGAGGTTCTTATAGATTAATCTCAACATAACCGGAAAAATCAGTGACCTTATAATCCGGGGCGCGGCTTACCTCCTGCTCGTAGCGCAGGGTCATGTGGACATACTCGGACAGGTCGTATTTTCCTCTTAAGCTCAAAAGCGATTTTTCGGTCGTTGATCCAGTGTACGATTTTGAAATTGTGTAATCACAATCAACGCGCAGTCGGTCGTAGTAGCGAAAAATAAAACCGATGCCGGGAGAGAGTGTATAGGTTTCCTGACTGGAAACAGACAGAAAATTAGTTGTTTTGGAATAAGCATAAGAAGCGGAGAATGTCCAAAAATCATTGAGGTTAAATATGCCCTTGAGCGATTCAGTTATGATTTGAGTGTTTGTCTGATTGTCTGCTGGTTCACCGGATCCTACTTTTGAGATCTTATTTGAATAACCAGTATCAATCGCGAATCTTTCTGAAAGAGATGTTTTAATCGTAGCGTTAAATTCCCTGGCAAGATTGCCGGTCTTCTGATAACTTTCCAGCGTAGCCGGACTCAAGAGATTAAGGCCATTTGCATCATCGATCAAATAATTAAATTCGGTTGACATGAAAACTAAAGGCGCGGCTTTAAGAGTATAAGTATAAGAAAGATCATCAAGCGATTGTCCTAATCTCTTATAATCGGGATAATCGGTTTTATCGATAGACATTGTTTTATTGCTTTGAATGATTGTTCCGAGCATCAGCGAGGGCAGGGGCAAAACATTTATCTCATATTGCTGGGTTTCATTATTATAACTTTTTCTCTGAGTGCGGTTTAGGATCGTATAATTTGGTTTAAGGTAATATCGGAGTCTTAGCGCGGAAATCGGCCTGAGATCCAATTTGAACGAGCCGGTATTTTTTGTTACCGATTCGTCGGTTGAACCGAAAGTTTCCCTGACAGAAGAGATAGTATATTTGCCGTCGGTATTTGCTTTTTCGGTTGGAGCCGCTTTATAGGCAAGATCCGTGACGTTGCTTATTCCATCCTGGCTGTCGTCGATATAATTTAAGGAAACCGATGCCATATATTGCTCGACCGGCGAGGCGGAAAGATTCAGATTGTAAGCGCGGGTTTTTGGTCTAAGCCCCGAGGGCAATTCTGTGTCTTTTAATTCAAGATTTGCGGCGGCGGTGAATTTTTCAAGCCCCGAGGTCGACAACCCAAAATTCGTGGTCTTATAAACCGTTACTTCTTCGCTTGCCCTTGCACCATTTGGTGCAGGGCTTGCTGTGCGGTTTGCTCTTACCTCCGATCCGGTTTTAGCAGAAAGATTTAGAATTCCTAAAGTATGAGTTAATTCCCATGAATTTTTGGTGGTCAATCGGTTAATCGGTGTATAAGGCGGTACCGGATCATTGCTTTCTTCAAGTTCATCTAATTGATATCGAAGAGAAGGTAATTTATTTGGAGTAAGCATAATCCTGCCATTTCTGTTTATGTTTTTAAAAACCGTATTTGCCTGCGCGTATTTTTCGTTATCATAATTTATGGAAGAAAAAAATAAATCATTGGGTTTAAAATTCAGCAGTCCGCCGTATTCTGTCAGGTCTTGTTTTGGGAGGGCCTCGGCGGCTGGCTCGAATTTCGGGCCGATCCTCTTTATATTTGTTTTAAGTTCGAATGGGCCAAACTCTGATGATGTTTCAAGTTTTGCCGCCCGTCCGATGCTTTTTAATGGATACGCTGACAGGATATTAAGATTCTTTTCTGAATAAGCTAATTCTCCCTGAGCGGACAATAGCTTTCCTAAATTTATCGATCCATCCATGCCCAGAATATAATGGCTTTGCGGGGCCTCAGTACTCGATGTTTGATAGATATTTAAAGCATCGGTTTTTAAGTCCGAATCATCAATCCAGGTAACCCCCAAATTTAGATTTGGATTTATCTTGGCAGAGCTTCTTACCGCGTAAGTCGCGTGCTGATAGGTGGTTGACCGGTAATCGAAATATATTTCGATTATTTGAGTTTTAATAATTGTCTTGTTTTTGAAGGTTACCGTGCCGGCATTGTAATCTATTTCATAATCGGTTCCTCTTTTTTGTATGACGCCGTCCACATATACCCGCTCGCTGTCGATAACCGTTTTGTATCCTAAATTATATGGGCCTTGTGTGCCGTCTCCATAAACTTTTATTATTTTCGACTGCCCCTGAGGGGTGGAGGCCAAGGCTTTGAAATTTAATCTTTCATAGTTTCCCGAAAGTTTTACACCGGATAATACTTTATTTAACCGGGCAAACTCTGTCTCATCAAGATCGGCGGTAAAATCACCAAAATAGGCTTCGGTTGAGCCGCGCTTCAAAAGAATTGATACTTTTTCCTCCCGTGAGGATACTTGTGTTGTGCCAATGGTTGAGGTTTGGAGAAAATTAGCATTGATCTCAGTATCGGAAACTTTACCTGAGATGTTTAAGCGCAGGGATTCTTCGCGGGATGTTCCCGGCAGAAAACCCTCCTTGCTTCCTTCGATACTTTTGCTTGAGAAAGAAAAAAAGCGGCTCCCTTTAATGATAATAGGGTGGGCTTCCGGCGTTACCACCTCATAAACCAGCGCTTCGGGAGAAGGAATAAACGCTTCGAATGAGGGGAATTTGCCGGCAGCTGGCTCTTTTTTTATTGGCGGCAGAGGGGCAAAGGCGCGAACCCATATTCTTCTGGCGTATAATTCTGACCGGTATCTGACTTCGGTTTTTATTTTGAAATATTCTAAAAGCTGATCAAACAGTGCTTTATAGCCGATAGGGACTTTGTGCCTTATATAAATGTAGATGGGCTGCCAGCCTTCTTTGAATTTTTCTGAAACATTAAAAAAACCGGTCCATTTATCTTTTTCTTTTTTTAGAACAACTTTTTGACCATCCGGCAGGTGAACAATTATCTCTTGTACCTCAAGTGATGAATTTATATTGATTGATGCGTCCCTGCCGATCACAAGCGGATAGACCGGTGAAAAATTTGCTGAAAATTCTTTGGTTTCATATTGCTGCCTGTAAGGAATATCTCGTAGAGCGGCAAGAGAAATATTAAATAAAATAAGCAGTATTAGAAAAGGAAGGGCCCTTTTCATTTGTAAACGATCTTAAATTTTAAAACTCGATGGTTATCACAATCCGCCACATAAATTTCGCCGGTTTTGCCCGTGCTGATCCCGATAGGATTGCTAAATTCCCCCGCTTTGTAACCTTTCTGGCCATAGGATAAGAGAAATTTTCCCTGTTTTGTAAAAATCTGAATCCGGTTGTTTTTGGTATCGGTCACATAGACATATTGATTGTCTGCCGCCACGCCTGAAGGCTTAAAGAGATCACCTTCCTTATTTCCTGTTTGTCCAAAGGAGATGATTGGGCGCCCATATTCATCCAGCTTTTGGATGAGATTGTTCTCTGTGTCAGCGACATAAATATTTTTTTCTTTATCGACCGCGACATCACAAGGCCGGTCAAAAAAACCGCCTCCTTTTCCGAAACCCCCGAACATTCCCAGAAAGTTGCCTTCACCGTCAAATTTTTGGATGCGATCGTTGCCCGAATCAGCAACATAAATATTGCCAAAAGCATCAATTGCGATTCCCCTGGGATTGACAAACTGGCCGGCCTGACTGCCGAAGGAGCCCCAGGATTTCATGAAATTACCGCGGATATCAAATTTCTGGACGCGGCTGTTTTCCTGGTCAACCACATAGATATAGTAGTTAAAATCAACTGCTATTCCAACAGGAGCATTAAATTGTCCCTGATCGCTTCCAAATTTTCCGATCTGGTACGAAAAGCTCCCGTCTTCATCCAGCCGCTGAATGCGGTTATTGCCGGTATCCGCCACAAATAAATTTCCCAGCCCGGTTGAGATATCGCCGATCACCGAAACAAAGACATCTTGAGGAAAATAAAACTGCCCGTCGCCCGATCCGGGGAATCCATATTCTTTAACGAAAACCAGATCGGGGGTGCCGGTTTCAATCGAGGCTGGGGGCGCAACTCCCATACCATAAGCTGATGCGCAAATTATAATGAGGAATATCCCGATTATAGTAAATTTCATGATGATATTCCCAATAATTCTTTTATCTTTGCCCCAATATCGTTGCTTTTTAGGAGAGTTTCGCCTATCAGAACAGCCTTGAAGCCGGCTGATTCCAGTTCATTGATCTGGGAAGCTGATTGAATCCCGCTTTCTGATACGAGTATCTTATTTTTCAATTCCGGATATTTTTCTGGAAGTTTTAGGGAAAGACTAAAATCAACTTTTAGGGAATCCAGGTCACGATTGTTTATGCCGATTATTTCCGCGCCATTTGCTAGCGCTCTTTCGGCCTCGGTCTCGTTATGGACTTCAATTAAAGGCGCGAGTTTAATTTTTAACGCGGTCTCAAGGAGTTTTTTAAGTTGATTGTCATCCAATATCCGCAATATCAAAAGAATGGCATCGGCACCCGCTAATCGCGATTCATATACCTGCAATTCATCTATTATAAAATCCTTGCGCAGTATTGGGATAATGGTTGCTTCTTTTACCTGCTTTAGGTGTCCCAGAAGCCCTTGAAAAAAAGGACCATCGGTTAAAACAGAAACTGCGGAAGCGCCGCCTGCTTCGTATATTTTCGCCAGTGTTACCGGTTCATAATTTTCCCTGATCAGACCGGCTGAAGGGGAGGCCTTTTTAAGTTCGGCGATAAGGCCGATCCTGCCCGGTTTGCCGATAGCTGCCCTAAAATCCCTTGATTGTGGGAAAGCCTCCGCCAGATTGGAAATTGTAATGTGTCTAAATTGATCTTTTAAATTATTAACTTCGGTTTTCTTGTTTGAAATTATCTCATCTAATAGCATGTTATAATTATATCATGCATATTCCCGTAATGCTTGAATTAACAATAGAATTGCTCAAGCCAGGACCTGGCAAGACAATTGTTGACTGCACGCTTGGCTTTGGCGGGCACGCAGCCGCGCTTTTAGATTCAGGATCAGAAGTAATCGGCATTGACCAAGATATGGATGCTGTAAAAGCGGCAGAGGTCAGATTATCAGATTACCAGAACATCAGATTAATTCATGATAACTTTGCGAATGTCGGAAAAATTATCAAGGAACCAGTGGATGGTTTTTTATTTGACCTGGGAGTCTCCTCGTATCAGATAGACGAAGCGGCGAGGGGGTTTTCCATAAGGTCTAACGGCCCGCTTGACATGCGCATGGATCAGGGCAGGGGAGTGACCGCCTCCGATATTATAAATTCGTATCCTCGGGAGGAGCTTGAGAGAATATTTTTTGAATATGGAGAGGAAAGGTTTTCAAAAAGGATCACTCGAGCGATCATCAAAAGAAGGCAGGTAAAAGAAATAGGGACGACTTTTGAGCTTAAAGAAATAATTGAAAAGGCGATACCCACCTGGAAAAAACGGGAATCGGTCACGCGAATTTTTCAAGCCCTGCGCATAGCGGTCAATTCGGAGCTTGATAATCTTAAAAAAGCTTTAAATGACGCTGTTCCTCTTTTGAAAAAGAGCGGAGTAATTGTGGTGATCTCTTATCATTCGCTTGAGGACCGGATTACAAAGAAGTTTTTTATGGAGCAGAAAAACAATGGTATACTTAATATTATTACAAAAAAACCGGTTATCGCCAGTGAGGAAGAGATCAAAAAAAATCCGCGCGCCAAGAGCGCAAAATTAAGAGCGGCAGAAAAGTTATGAGGAGCTATGTTTTTCTTATAATAATAGTTGTTATTTTAGCCCTGGTTCACCTTTTTATCTTTACCGGAAGCATCGGGTTGAATTACGATCTGGTCAAGAAAAAAGAGGCATTTAAAAAATTTTATCAGGAAAATCGCAGATTAAATTATCTTTTAGCCCGCGGGGAGTCACTGAATAAGGTAGAAAACTTGGCGAAAACCAAATTAGACATGATATATCCGGAAAGTGTAAATTATATCATCTTATCTTCAAAGGAGACGGAATAATGTCGGTCAGGGTCCGATTCGCTCCAAGTCCGACCGGGGCGCTTCATCTGGGCAGCGCGCGCACCGCGCTTTTTAATTGGCTCTTCGCGCGGCATAATAAGGGAAAATTTATCCTGCGCATCGAGGATACCGACCAGACCAGATCAACTAAAGAAGCGGTTAAAACTATTTTTGACGGCATGGATTGGCTGGGGCTTGATTGGGATGAAGGCCCCAATGTCGACGGGCCTTTTGGCCCATATTACCAAACCGAACGGATAAAGATTTACAAAAAGCATGCCGAAAAACTTTTAGCCGAAGGAAAAGTATATTATTGTTTCTGCACGCCGGAAGAGCTTGAAGCCAAAAGACAGCAGGCGGCCGCCAGAAAAGAAGCGCCACGATACGACGGAACATGCCGGAAATTAACCACTGCAGAAATAGAGAGCAAGAAAAGTTCAGGCATCCCTTGCGTTGTGCGCTTCATGATGCCGCCGGGAGAAAGAACCGAAGTTAATGATCTTATCCGGAGGAAAGTTGAATTTGACAATGATCTGCTTGATGATTTTGTAATAATGAAATCGGACGGATTTCCAACTTATAACTTTGCCGCCGTGATAGATGACCACCTTATGGAAATAACCCATGTCATCCGCGGAGATGACCATTTGTCAAATACTCCTCGCCAGGTTTTACTGTACGGCGCTTTCGGTTGGTCTCCGCCGGCATTTGCCCATATCCCGATGATATTAGGGACAGATAAAGCAAGATTGTCCAAGCGTCATGGGGCAACATCCGTGATTGAATACCAGGCTCAGGGTTTTCTTCCAGAGGCGATGATCAATTATATCGCCAAGCTGGGCTGGGGGCATAAAGATCAGGAAATATTTACACGCCAGGAATTAATTGATCTTTTTACCCTCGAAGGCGTGGGCAAGAATCCGGCAATTTTTAATTTAGAAAAACTTACCTGGCTTAACGGCCAGCACATACGCTCCGCTTTGCCTGAGCGGATTATCGATCTCTGCGAGCCGTTATTAATTGATGCTTATCAAAATCACGATCCAATTTATATTGGCAGAGTGGTGAGATTGTTTTTGGATAGAATTAAACTTATCCCGGGAATTGTTCCCCTGACGGCTTACTTTTTTAATGATGGCTTTGAATATGAAGAAAAAGCGCTCAAATATTTAAAAGAGAACGATGCTCCACGGATTTTGCAAATGTTGCTCGAACGACTAACTAAAACGGAACCATTTAAAAAAGAAGAAATAGAAAAAACTTTTAAGTCGTTGGCCGCGGAAGTAAATGTCAAGCTTGGCGTGATAATTCATCCATGCCGCGCAGCGGTCTCGGGCCGGGCGGAAACTCCTCCTATGTATGATGTGCTGGAAGTGCTGGGAAAAGATAAAGTTGTTAAAAGGCTTAAACTTGGAACTGATGCTCAGCCCTCACCCACGTCCATCTAAATAAATTAACTTCATCTATTCGCCCTCTCCCAGGGGGAGAGGGGGTGGTTGGTTAATGCTCTACAGCCAGTTCCTCTCCCTCTGGGAGAGGATGAACAGCAATAACTTTTACTTTAATCTATTACTTAGGTGAGGGCGGAGGGAAACCCTCAACTTCACATCATCACTTTCTCAAGCTCTTCCGTTTTGGTTTTTTCATCGACCACAAATGGCTTTCCGAATTTAATTTCAACCTCTGAAAAAGGCAGGGGAATTTCATAGCGATCCCATCTCCAGAATAAAACGATTTTTCTTTTCATCTTAATGTCAACTGGCACAATTACCAAATTTGTTTTTAGTGAGAGATAAAGGATGCCGGGTTTGGCTTTATGGTAGATCAATGGCTTTGGCGGGCCATCTATTGCGATAGCCGCATCGCATCCTGTCTTTATGATTTTTATAAATTCTTCTAAATTTTTACTTCTTATTAAAGGATTTGCCTCTTCTATGAATCTTTCGGTTTTGTGTTTATATTTTTTAGCCAGATAATCAATCACCTCTCCGCGCCAGTTATCGGTTGGAAAAAGGCAGAGTTTGCGATGCTGCGCCCAATAAAAGAGGGGAAAAGTCAGTCCATGCCAGAGCGCAAAAAGCACATGGCCCGATGGCTCATTGCTTACTTTATATTTGAGAGTTCGGCAGATTAAAAAATTAAGAAGCCAATAAAGCCATGCAACAAGATTGGTAAGCATGGTTGAATTATTTAAGTTAGATAACCCATTACGCGGTAAATCAGTTTCGCAACCGTAAAATCAGGCGCAAAAAATCCTTTGATTGGGGAAAGCTCTACAAAATCAGCGGCTACCACTTTTTTAAACCGGCAGACCTCGCGTATAATATCCAACACTTCATACCAGAAGAATCCGCCCGGCTCAGGCGTGCCCGTTGAAGGCATGACTGACGCATCAAAAGCATCAACATCAAACGTTATGTATACATATTCGCTAAGCTGCGCCACCACTTTTTCCACAATATCAAGATGTTCTGCAAAATGGATTTTTTTTATTTGTTCTGTTTTTTGGGCAAAAGCGAATTCTTCCGGCGATATATTTCTTATCCCAACCTGCACGACCGGACAAATTTCCAATGCCCTTCGCATGGCGCAGGCGTGGCTCTTTTTTGAACCGTGATATTCATCGCGCAGATCCGCGTGCGCGTCGAATTGTAAAACCGATAATTTTGGATAATTATCCGCCGCCACCCTAACTGCCTCCGGCGTTAGCGAATGCTCCCCGCCTAAAATTATCGGAATCTTTTTGTCTTTTAAGATTTTTTTTACGGTCAACGGCAAACGGTTAACGGCACATGATTTCATTGTGTGAATTCCCGCTTTGCGATAAGTTTCTGATTTTAATTCCTCATCAAAATTTTCGACGAAGAAGGAAGCGTCCAATATGGCCTGCGGCCCGTATTTTGTCCCTTTGCCGCAGCTTACTGATTTTTCATGAGGACAGGGGACGACTACAAATTTTGAGGTTTTATATTGCGCGTATTCCGGTTCCAGCTCAAGGAAAGTTTTGCTATGCTTCATATTTTATTTTAAGATGGGCGTCTTCCCAGTCAAAAACCGGTTTCTTTCTCTTTTTTGCTAAGTTTTCGTGTTCTGCCAATCCGTGGACAAGGAGGGGCAGGGCGATTGTTATATCGCAGAAGCACTGTGCTATTCTGGCTTCTTTTGCGATTTTTCCCCAACTTTGCGCTTCAGCAAAAGTACAGCCGGACAATCCGCCGAAATGCGGATTATCAGTTGTTATCTGAATTGCATATTCATGTCCGGGTAGCGCGTGGCCGAGAATGAGATTGAGCAGTTCGGTCTGCTGGATAAAATTTTTCGGAACGCCCCCGCCAAGATAAATGACACCCGATTTAGCTGATGATTCCGCGATCTGCACGGTTTCATCCGTATCCTTCATCTGGTCGATATACCTGAAAACGGATTTCCCTGTTTCCTCAAAACCCTTTCCATCTTTGCGATCCCTTATTCCCCTGCGCGCCATGACAAAAGAATATCCGATGCTTGAATCGCAGAGTCCGGGAGCAAAAACAGGAACTCCTGCTTTATAGCACTCAATTAAAATTGAATCTTTCTCTTTTGCTTTTTTTTCTAAATACTCACCGAGCAGACAAAAAAATTCACGCGAGGAATATTGATAGTTTGGCTCAAGGACCTCCTCAATAAATTTTTGAATATCTCGGTCAATTTTTCTTTGCAGGTCTTCCTGCACTAAAACATCATAGAAGCGGTCAATACCTTCCTCAAGGAGCGCTTTGTCATCCACATAAGCTGATCCGCGGTAATGCCTGACGCCCAAAGCTTCTGCCGCGTCATGAAAAAGCTGCGCGCCGGTTGAAACGATCACATCGACCATCCGGTTTTTAATAAGATAAGCGATTACTCTTCTCATGCCGGCGGGAATAATGGCGCCGGAAATTCCCAGCCAGATGGTTATTTTCTTCTCAGTCAGCATCTGCTTCCAGACAAGATATGCTTCACCCAGGGATTTTCCCTGAAAGCCGGTGGCCAGCATTTCGGCAAGCAGTTTTGCGGCGTTCTTGCCTTTGCCGATCCGGATGGGGATGGTTGGATATTTTAAAAATTTGGATGTCATTTTTTAATGCGTATATACTTGAGGGAGTTCTCTTTTTATTTCAGGAATTTTCTTGATTTTTTTAAATTCCGCTCCGCGGGAAGAAAGAGAAACTTCATGTTCTTTTGCTTCAAAGAGATTGATCATGTAATTTGTGGCGTAATCAGTATCGAAATCCTTGCAGGAGAAAATATCAATAAAGGCATGGTCTTTGTCCGGGAAAGTATGGATGGTGATATGCGATTCGGCAATTAATACAACCCCCGATATTCCCCAGTCCTCGGGAACAACGCCGCGATATTTAAAAACATAAGGCGGCATGATCTTGGTCATGCCGATCCTGGCCGGAAATTTATCAAGCGTGTCAAAAATCATATCCATGTCGGATAATTTATCCCGGCTGCAGCTGTAACAGTCAAGCATAAGATGCGGACCAAAGCCATAAGTTATTTTTTCTTTCAATATTTTAACACCTCTATAAACAAATTTTAGAATCATTTGAGAATTTGTCAAGTTTTTTTTTGTAGTTTTTGATATAATCAATGTAATGCTTATAAATTTGCCTGATAAAACCGGACACTTCGGAGAGTTCGGCGGAAGATATGTTCCTGAAACTTTGATCCTTCCGCTTGATCAATTGACCGAAGCTTACATTAAATATAAAGAGGATACTGAATTCAAGCAGGAGCTTGAATATTATCTTGAACATTATGCCGGACGCCCGACACCTTTATATTTTGCAAAACGCTTGACCGAATACTTCGGCGGACCAAAGATTTATTTAAAGCGTGAAGACCTCTGCCACACCGGAGCGCATAAAATAAATAATGTCATCGGCCAGCTTTTGCTGGCGAAGCGAATGGGGAAGAAAAGGATCATTGCCGAGACCGGCGCCGGCCAGCATGGCGTGGCCACGGCAACCGGCTGTGCGCTGTTCGGCCTTGAATGCATAGTATATATGGGAGAGGTGGATGTCGCGCGCCAGGCGCTAAATGTTTTCCGCATGCAGTTATTAGGCGCAAAGGTTGTAAGCGTTAAATCGGGAAGCAAAACGCTAAAAGATGCCATCAATGAAACACTGCGCGACTGGATGGCGAATCCCAATGATACTTTTTATTGTTTGGGGTCATGTGTTGGTCCTCATCCTTACCCCATGATGGTCAGGGATTTTCAATCTGTAATTGGACGCGAGGCAAAAGGCCAGCATTTTGATTTTGAAGGCAAGGAGCCGGATTATTTAGTCGCCTGTGTTGGCGGAGGCAGCAATTCCATCGGATTATTTTATCCATTCTTAAATGATCCGGAAGTTGAAATAATTGGGGTGGAGGCGGAAGGAGCTGCTTCACTATGCAAAGGTTCGGTTGGAGTTTTGCATGGATCAAAGACCTATGTCCTGCAGACAAAAACCGGGCAGATCAAAGACACGCATTCTATTTCCGCCGGTCTTGATTATTCAGCCGTTGGCCCCGAACATAGTTATTTGAAAGACATTGGCCGCGTTCAATATGTAACCGCAAATGATAAAGATGCACTCTGGGGATTTAATATCCTATCTCAAACCGAGGGCATTATTCCGGCTTTAGAATCCTCGCATGCGATTGCATATTTAAAGAAGCTGACCAAAAATCTAAATAAAAATCAGTCAGTAATCGTTTGCCTTTCCGGCCGGGGGGATAAAGACATTGATGAGGCGCGCAAATATGTCTAGGATAGCGCAGGCATTTTCAAAAAGAAAAGTTTTAATCCCTTTTATCGCCGCCGGCGATCCCTCATTAAAAATAACAGAAAAACTTGTTTATGAAATGGAGAAAGCCGGCGCGGATATTATTGAACTTGGCATTCCATTTTCCGATCCATTGGCCGACGGCCCGATTATCCAGGCCGCTCACCTTAGAGCGCTAATGAATAATATTTCCTTAAGAGATGTTTTTGCGCTGGTTTTAAAAGTGCGCAAACGCACATCCATTCCGCTGGTTTTTATGTTGAGCGATAATCTTATCGAAAAATATGGGGCAAAGAAGTTCTATGATGATTGTTTGAGATTTGGTGTTGATGGAGTGATCGTACCCGACCTGCCGCCGGAAGAGCAGGGGAAGATGTTAAAAATCAGGGAAAAAGAAAAAACAAAAATAGACGAGATATTTCTTGTTGCGCCCACAAGCAGTGACGAGCGGATCAGGATGATATCGGAAGCATCATCCGGATTTATTTATCTTATTTCGGCAACAGGCATTACCGGAAAAAGGGCAAAACTTTCGGATCAGATTAAGGAAATTGTTTCCCGCATAAGGAAGCATACCAAAAAGCCAATCGCGGTCGGCTTTGGCATTTCAAATCCTGACCAGGCGGCGGAAGCGGCTCAATATGCCGATGGGGTGATCGTTGGTTCGGCAATTGTTGAGCTGATCGCGAAAAAACAATTTGCTAAAGTGTCCAAATTCGTGTCTTCATTAAGAAAAGCAATTGATGCTAGATAGAATTCTTTATCGGCTAAAGCAATTCTGGTTTGCGATAACCTCCAAGATGAGCGAGGAAGACCGGCTGTTCGCGTATCAGCATTTGAACATAAAAGAGGCGGCTTTGTTTTTTTCTCTGCCTGAATTTGAGCAGAAGCACGGGGTGGTGGTCGCGCAAAAAATGCTGAAAATGGTTAAAGGTGCAAAAAATATGAAGCTTAAAAAACTTGCCAGATTGGGCCTTTTGCATGATATCGGCAAGTCCTCCGCCCGGCTTTCAATAATTGACAAATCAGTTTTGGTTGTTTTACACAGATTTATCCGGCCATTATATGATCTTTTGGCAAGTTTTGGGAAAAATGAAAAATCTTTTAAATATTTCAAGAAATTTTATGTCCATAAGCACCATGGAGAAATAGGGGCCGAGATACTTTCAAAAATTGCCGAAGAAAAAGATATTGTTGAAGAGATAAGGAGCCATGATTTCCCTTATCCCGCGCACGATATTTACATGAAGCTTCTGGATCGGGCGGATTCAACCTATTAAGGAGGATAAATAAAATGAAAGAGTATACAGAGAAACATGCGAAGGCGGGGATTGATGAAAAACTGCCGAGGATAGACGTTTTCAAGAATTATTATAAAAAATACGAGGTAACAATTGAGATCCCCGAATTTACCTCGATCTGCCCGAAGAGCAGTCTGCCGGATTTCGGAAAAATAACGATTCGCTATCGGCCGAACAGAAACTGTTTGGAGCTTAAATCATTAAAAATGTACATGCTGGCTTACAGGAATATAGGAATATTCAACGAGAATGCCGTGAATAAAATACTCGAAGATATTGTTGAAGCAAGCAAACCCGTCTGGGCGGAAGTTACAGGGATTTTTAATCCCCGGGGGGGGATGGATATTATTATTTCAGCGAGGTATCCGCGCAGGTAAGTATATCATCCCTCAATCTTTTCGCTTCCTGTCGTGGGTTGTTCGCATAAATTACACTCCGGCTGGCGTTGATGATTGCTCTTTTTCCGCCGTATTTTACCGAACCTTCAAGATCCCCTCCCTGCGCGCCGATGCCAGGTATTAGAATCGGCATATCGCCAACAATTTTTCTTATCTCTTTTAATTCTTCAGATAATGTGGCGCCCACCACCAACCCGCAGTTGCCGTAATGATTCCATTCCTTAACATGCCTGGCTACAGATACATATAATGGTTCTTCTCTGCCGGCAGTTTGGAAATCACGGAATCCGATATTTGAGGTAAGGCACAAAACAAATATCCCCTTTTCCCGATAATTCAGGAAAGGTTCAACCGAATCATGGCCCATATAAGGATTGACGGTTGTCGCGTCGGCTTTATAAATCTCAAAAATAGCTTTGGCATATGCAGCCGCGGTATGTCCAACGTCGCCACGCTTTGCATCCAGAATTACTGGAATTTCAGTCTTTAATATGTATTCGATTGTGCGCATCAGCGCTTCCATTCCATATATTCCATAAGATTCGTAGAAGGCGATATTGGGTTTATAAGCGCAGACTAAATCTTTTGTCTGATCGATTATCTCTTTGTTGAAATTAAAGATAGGATCTTGTGAATCAAGAATATTCTTGGGGAATTTTTTTAGATCGACGTCCAGCCCTATACAAAGCTGGCTGTTGTTCTTCAAAGATGCGGAATCCAGCTTTTTTAAGAAGCTCATGTAATCCCTTGGTCTTGCACCTCTTCTTCAATTACTTCTTCTTCTGTAATTTCAGCTTCCCTCTCTGCTTTCTGCCTTTCTTTCTCCGCGATGATCTCGCCAATGGTCACTTTAGCTTCTTCTTTTCTCTGGGCTTCAGCCGCGGCTCGCGCTTTTTCAGCCTCCGCTTCACGGATCGATAAGCCGATTCTTTGTTCATCAGGGATTATGCGAAGTATCCTGGCATCAACCACATCGCCCGGCTTTACGGCATCCTCCGGTGAATTTATCTTATGTTGTGAAAGTTCCGTAATATGGATCAAGCCCTCAAGCCCGTCGTCTATTTCAGCAAAGGCGCCGAATTTTACAACTCTTGCTATGCGCACTTTTATGATCTGTCCGACTTTATACTTTTCACTGACTGAGGCCCAAGGATCGGGCTGCAATTCTTTGAGCCCCAGGGATATCTTGCGGTTTATCTTGTCGACGCCGAGAACAAAAACATCAATTTCCTGTCCGGCTTTTAATATTTCTGAAGGGTGTTTTACTCTTTTCCAGGAAAGCTCCGATAGATGGATCAAACCTTCCGCGCCATCAAGGTCAACGAACGCGCCGAAACTTTTTAAACTGCTAACCTTGCCGCGGCGGACAGATCCGACTTCGAGTTCCTCGAATATCTTATGGGCTTTTACCTTCTCTGTTTCGTGCGCGCCCAGCTTATGGGATAAAATGATCTTTCCCTGCCGGCGGTTTGCCTCGATCACCTTTACGGGAAGTACCTGGCCGACAAAACCGGATAACGGCTGATCTGGTCTTTTTGAAACCTGTGAGGCGGGGATAAACCCGCGGATGCCTTCAAAATCGGCGACCAATCCGCCATTTACAGCGGAGGTCACTTTTGCGTCAACAGTTTTTTTATCTTTTAATACTTCAAGGGCTTTTTTCCATTTTATCTCATAATCCGCTTTTTCTTTGGATAAAATAACATAGCCGTCTTTGCTTTCAAGCTTTTCGATCACGGCCTCGACCTGGTCTCCGACTTTTATGTTCGGGGACAGCTCTTCGGGCGCGATAAATCCGTCTGATTTATAACCTATGTCAACCAGTGCGCCCGAGGGATCAATTCTTACGACTTTTCCTTTTATAAGAGAGTCAACTACAAACTTTTTAAAAGTTTCCTCGTAAGCCGGCTCTTTTTCTTCCACCTCAGCTTTTGGTTTTTCCTTTATTTTAGGTTCCTCTTTCACTTTAGCGATTGGAATAGGGGTGGCGGCTAACTCTTTCTCAAATTTTTCTTCTTTGGGGGTTGTTTCAAGCTCGGCTAACGCGCCGGCTATCAACGCGTCAACTTCAGTTTCCTGCGAGACGCCTTTGCCTTTTTCTATTTTAGTCGCTTCATATGCCGTTTCTGCCATAATAAATTAATTTTATCACAAAACAATAAGATGTGCAACTACTGCTGAAAACCGTATTTCCCGATCAGCGGCACAAAGACGCAGCCGATTGATTGTTCCGTCTCGATTTTTCCGCCTTCTTTGCGGACAATAATTAATGTTTGACTGTATCTCTCGCCCACCGGCAGAATCAGCCGTCCGCCTTCTTTTAATTGTCTTATCAAAGGATCTGGAATATCAGGGCAGGCGGCGGTAACAATGATTCCATCATATGGTGATTCCGGTTCATATCCTTCTGTCCCGTCGCCCACCACGACTTCTACATTATTATATCCCAGTTCGGCTAAAAGTTTAGCGGATTTATCAGCCAGTGGTTTAATTCTTTCAACACTTATCACCTTTTTACAAAGCGAAGATAGAATGGCGGCCTGATAACCAGAGCCGGTGCCGACCTCCAGCACTTTTTCGGTGCCTTTTAATTCCAAAAGTTCAGTCATAATCGTAACCATGTATGGTTGAGAAATAGTCTGGCCTTCACCGATTGGCAGGGCAGAATCATCATAAGCATATTCTTTGATGTTATCTGGAACAAAGAGGTGGCGCGGTATTTTTTCCATAACCTCGAGCAGTCGTTTATCGGATATCCCGCGCGCCATAAGCTGTACTTCAACCATCTCGCGCCTGAGTCGATTGGAATTATCCATATGAATATTCTATATGAAAAAATACCGCTTGACAAATAGGAGGGTAATTAGATATAATTCCACTTTGCTTGCCTGGGGAACTGCATAAGGTCTGCGACCTCAGTTTTTGCAACAGTTGAACCAAAAATTCCGTAGCAATTTTGGCGAGGGGGTATTTTGCGCCCTTGCGATATTTTATTTTTTATGAGAGAAATAATTACTCTGGCGTGTACAAAATGCAAAAGGCGCAATTACACGACCACGAAAGACAAGAAAAAAGTGCCTGGCCGTCTGGAGCGAAACAAATATTGCAGGTTTTGTCGCGCTCATACGCCGCATAAGGAGGAAAAATAGGCCAGTAGCTCAATTGGTAGAGCACCGGTCTCCAAAACCGGCGGTTGCAGGTTCGATTCCTGTCTGGCCTGCACGGTTAACGCGATGAAGGATATAAAAAAGAAAATACTTGATTATATAAAGGAAACAAGGGCCGAGGTTAAAAAGGTCACCTGGCCCGACCGCCAATATGCCATAGCGGCAACAACAATCATATTGCTTATTGTAATTGTTGTTTCGGTTTTTATTATGATTTTGGATTGGGGTTTGGCAAAAATATTTTTGTTTTTAGCCAAAGTATTTTGATAATGGAAGAAGAGAAGAAAGAAAATAAGGGGAAATTAGAGTCTCAGGATGTACCTGAGGAAGTTTCTTCTTCCGCTGAGGAAGAAGGTGCTAATGCCGATCAATCCGGCGTTCCGGCTGAAAAGAAAGCAGACAAAAAGTGGTATGTCATCCAGACATATTCCGGTCAGGAAGATCAGGTAAAAGAAGCGATTGAGAGAAACATCGAACAGATCGGCATGCAGGATAAAATTTCTAAGATCCTGGTGCCTGAAGAAGAAACAGTTGAGGTGCGGGGGTCCAGGAAGATCGAAAAAAAGAAAAAGATGTTTCCCGGTTATGTTTTTATAGAGATGGCGCTCAATGATGAATCCTGGTACGCCATCCGCCAGTCGCCGGGTGTTGCCCGTTTTATTGGCACCAAGGTCAAGCCAACGCCGGTATCAGATCGTGAAATGCAGAGGGTCTTAAAGCAAATCGGCATTAAGAAGGAAAAGCTTGAAGTAGCTTTTGAGAAGGGTGAAACGATAAGGGTAATTTCCGGTCCGTTCAGGGGCTACACGGGAATCGTTGATGAAATAAGCCCTGAAAAGGGAAAGCTTAAGGTTTTGATAAGTATTTTCGGAAGAGACACGCCGGTTGAAGTTAATTTTGAACACGCGGAGAAAATAGTTTAATGGCGGTTAAATCAAAAAAAGAAATATTGACCAAGGTAAAACTGCAAATCCCTGCGGGCAAGGCAAATCCGGCTCCGCCCATCGGCCCTGCGCTGGGCCAGCACGGCGTCAATATCATGGAATTCTGCAAGGCCTATAACGCCCAGACGGCGGATAAGGGCGATACCGTGATCCCGGTTGAGATCAGTATTTACAAAGATCGCACCTTTACATTCATATTAAAGACGCCGCCGGCCGCCACCCTGATCAAAAAGATGGCGGGGATCGAAAAGGGATCGGGCGTGCCCAATAAAGATAAAGTCGGGAAAATTACAAAGGAGCAGGTAAGGGAGATCGCCAAGATTAAAATGGCAGATCTTAATGCCAACGATCTGGAAGGCGCCTCAAAAATTGTGGAGGGAACCGCGCGTTCGATGGGGGTAACAATTGAGTAAGCTTTATTCTCCTGATGAAGCCATAAAAATGGTCAAGCAGACAGCCAAGGCAAAATTTGTTGAATCGGTTGATATGGCGGTAAAGCTTGGGATTAATGCGGCTAAAGGCGGCTTTTCCATAAGAGGAGTTGTCCCATTGCCCCACGGCAGCGGTAAATCAGTGCGCGTGGCAGTCATAACAAAGAGCGATAGAATTGCCGAAGCCCTCTCTGCCGGAGCATCAGTTGCCGGGGCTGAGGATTTAATCGAAAAGATTTCCAAGGGCTTTCTTGATTTTGATGTTTTACTGGCTACCCCGGACATGATGGGCCAGGTTGGAAAGCTCGGTAAAATTTTGGGGACAAAAGGGCTCATGCCCAACCCGAAATCAGGCACCGTGGCTCCTGATATCGCAAAAGCAGTCAATGAATTTAAAGCAGGCAAAGTAGAATTCAGGATGGATAAGGGCGGAGTGGTTCACATGCTTTTAGGAAAAGTTGATTTTCCTCCCGAACATCTGCAAGCGAACCTTGACGCGTCAATCGCCGCCCTGCTTAAAACAAAACCATCAGGAACCAAAGGGGCCTATTTAAAATCTGTGACAGTTTCCACAACCATGGGGCCGGGAATATCTATCGATCCAAGGAGCTTTATGCATGAGTGACGCGGCAAAAACAAAAAAAGCGGAAAAAATAAAAAACATAAAAGAGAAAATCGAATCGGCCAAAGTCTGGATAATGACCGATTACCGCGGCATGTCGGTAAAAGAAATAACCGAACTGAGGAGAAAGCTTAAATCCTGCAAGGCGGAATACCAGGTGATCAAAAACACATTGACGGTCAGGGCGCTGCCCGAGGAACACTCATCAGTCAAGTCAGCATTTTCCGGGCCGATAGCGGTTGTTTTCGGCTACGATGATGTGGTCGCGCCTTCCAAAGTGCTTCAAAATTTTGTTAAAGAAATAGATAAACCAAAAATTTTGGGCGGCGTGGTCGAAGGAAAGTATTTTGAAGAAAAAGGAATCGCCGCTTTAGCCAAATTAAAAGGCAAAAAAGAGCTTCTGGCTGATGTTGTAGGCGGCTTAAAATACCCGCTTTTTGGATTGGTTAACATTTTGCAGGGCAATTTAAGAAAATTGGTTTATGTTCTTGACGCAATAAAAGAACAAAAGTCAAAAGGGGGTGAATGAAAATGGCAAAGGTCGAAAACGTAATAACGATGGTTGAAGGTTTGACGGTGATGGAACTGGCCGATCTGATCAAGAAAATGGAAGAGAAATTTGGCGTTACGGCAGCTATGCCTATGATGGCGGCGGCCGCGGCAGGTAGTACGGCGGGAGAGGCAGCAGAGGTTAAAGAAGAAGTGGATGTTATCCTTTTAAGCACGGGGGATAAGAAAATCCAGGTTCTAAAAATTGTCCGTGAAGTTACCGGGTTAGGTTTAAAGGAGGCAAAGGAGTTGGTTGATTCGGCTCCCAAACCGGTCAAGGTCGGGATCAAAAAAGCGGAAGCTGAGGATATAAAGAAAAAACTCGAAGCTGAAGGAGCAAAGGTAGAAATCAAGTAATGAGGGAAAATCTTTTCCAGCAGTTGAAAAAAAGGAAAGTATTGGAGGCTCCGGATCTTCTGGAGCTACAGAGAGACTCGTTTGTTTATTTTATGGAAGAAGGACTTCCCGAAGAATTAAAGGCCGTCTCTCCGATCAAAAGCTATAACGGCAAACTGGAACTCTACTTTACGGGCAAGGTATCCCTGATGAAGCCAAAATATGAGGAGCCGGATTGCCTGGTTTTGGAGCTTACCTATGCCAAGCCCTTAAAAGTCGAGGCCAAACTTGTAAATAAAGAGACAAAAGAAGTCAAGACCTCGGATGTTTTTATCGGCGACCTGCCGATCATGACGGAGAGAGGCAGTTTTATTATAAACGGCGCGGAGCGGGTTATCGTTTCCCAGCTTACCCGTTCGCCCGGCATCTATTTTAAAGAAAGCAAGCGCATAGAAAAAGTCGGCCGAACTCTCTATTACGCGGTAGTAATCCCTGATCGGGGCGCCTGGCTTGAGATAGAAACCGATGCTCATCTGGCGATTTTCGCGCGCATCAACAAAACGCGGAAAATCGGCATCACTACCTTGCTCTCCGCGATCTCTGCCACAGAAAAAGAAATACTGGAAGCGCTCTCTGAAGGTGAATTCCGCAAGAGGACATTGAAGGAAAGCCCGATTCTTCCCAGGGAAGAAGCATTAATCGAAATTTATAAGAAGATGCGCCCTGGAGATCCGGTAACGTTTGCCGGCGCGCAAGACTACCTCAATAATTTATTTTTCAATAACAAACGATATGATTTAGGCAAAGTCGGCCGCTATAAAATGAACCGCAAGCTTTCAATTAAAGTGGAGGAAGAGATCACCGTGCTGACCAAACAGGACATCCTTGCCGCGGTTAAATATCTTATCGCGCTGCACGGCGGTGAAGGATTGACGGATGATATTGACCATCTGGGCAATCGCAGGATAAGAGCGGTTGGTGAACTTTTACAAAGGCAATTCAGGTTAGGGTTTACCAGAATTGAGAGATTAATCAAAGAACAGATGCTGATAAAGCCGCCCAACCAGATAACTCCGCAGTCTTTGATTAATATCAGGCCGCTTTCGGCAGTGATTAAAGAATTTTTCGGCTCTTCCCAGCTTTCCCAGTTTATGGACCAGACCAATCCTCTAGCCGAGCTCACCCATAAGAGAAGGCTTTCAGCCCTGGGTCCCGGCGGATTAACCAGGGAGCGGGCGGGGTTTGAGGTGCGCGACATTCACCCCAGCCACTATGGAAGGATTTGCCCGATTGAAACGCCCGAAGGTCCCAATGCCGGAATTATCGCCTCCCTCGCGACTTATGCCAAAGTCAATAAATTTGGATTCATCGAAACGCCATATTTTAAAGTTTCAGATGGAGTTGTGACAAACAAGGTTGAATATTTAACTGCTGACGCCGAGGATTTATTTAAAATCGGACCCTGCGATGTACGCCTGGACAAAACCAGAAAAATTACTGACAAGCGCGTGCCGGTAAGATATAAACGCGAATTTATTTTTTCAACCCCAAAAAATGTGGATTACATCGGGGTTGCTCCGGAACAGATAGTTGGAATATCTACCGCCATGATCCCATTCCTTGAGCATGATGATGCCAACCGCGCCTTGATGGGCGCCAACATGCAGAGGCAGTCAGTGCCGCTTATCAGACCCGAGGCGCCTTATGTTGGAACCGGGCTTGAGAAAAAAGTGGCCTATGATTCTCGTTCGCTTATTTTGGCCAAGAGTTCCGGCAAGGTATCAAAGGTAACAGCGGAAGAGGTAGTGATCACAACTTCATCCGGGAAAAAAGAAATTAATAATTTGACCAAATTCAGCCGCAGCAACCAGAACACTTTGATTCATTTCACGCCAGCGGTAAAAACCGGCGATCGGGTATCAAAAGGAGATCTTTTAGCAGACGGCTCCGCGACAAAAGACGGAGAACTGGCTTTGGGCAAAAATGTTTTGGCGGCTTTTATGCCCTGGGAAGGATACAATTATGAGGACGCGATCATGATCTCTGAGCGTCTGGTAAAAGAAGATCTTTTCACCTCACTGCATATTGAAAGATATGAGGTTGAGGTGCGTTCAACTAAATTGGGCATGGAAGAAATAACCAGGGAAATTCCGAATCTGGGGGATGAAGCGGTTAGAAATTTGGATGAACGCGGGATGATAAGGGTGGGATGCGAGGTTGAGCCGGGTGATGTGCTGGTCGGAAAGATCACTCCTAAAGGTGAGACCGAGCTTCCGGCGGAAGAAAAGCTCCTGCGCGCGATATTTGGCGATAAGGCGCGCGACATGAGAGACACTTCACTTAGAGTTCCTCCCGGGGAGGGAGGCAAGGTGATCGGAGTCAGGGCTTTATCCCGTGAAAAGGGAGATGAGCTTTCTCCGGGAGTCCATGAATTGGTAAGAGTATACGTCGCCCAGCTTAGAAAGATATCAATTGGAGATAAACTTGCCGGCAGACACGGCAATAAAGGTGTTGTCGCCAAGATCATGCCGGTTGAGGATATGCCTTATTTGCCGGACGGGACTCCGCTTGATATCGTATTAAACCCTCTGGGGGTGCCGTCCCGCATGAACATCGGACAGATACTGGAACTGCTTTTGGGCTTTTCCGCTCATCACCTGAATAAAAAATTTGAAGTGCCGCCGTTTGATGAAACAGAAGGCGAGGAAGCCAGCATCAAACTAATCGAAAGGTGCTTATCCGAGGTCAAGCTCCCCTGGTTTAATGGGCGGGGAAAAGTTCTCCTAAGAGACGGACGCACGGGTGAACCTTTTGAGAGGGAAATCGTGGTTGGCTACATGTATTTGATGAAGCTGATACATCTTGTAGATGATAAGATGCATGCCCGGTCAACCGGACCATATTCTCTTATTACCCAGCAGCCTCTGGGAGGCAAGGCTCAGTTTGGAGGCCAGAGATTTGGAGAAATGGAGGTCTGGGCGCTGGAGGCTTACGGCGCGGCCTATACATTGCAGGAGCTTTTGACTTTAAAATCCGATGATGTGGTCGGGAGGTCAAAAGTTTACGAATCGATAATCAAGGGGCGTCCGGCGGGCAAACCCGGCACTCCCGAATCTTTTAAGGTCCTGGTTAAAGAATTGCGCAGTCTTTTACTGGACGTTAAAACAATTGCGAAAGACGGCAAGGAGATAAACATTGATTAGTTTTGGCAAAGAAGAAACTCCTGATTTTGAATTTATAAAAATCGGCCTGGCCTCACCGGAGCGGATCCTGGCCTGGTCAAGAGGCGAGGTTGAAAAACCGGAGACCATCAATTACCGCACTTTCAAGCCGGAGCGCCGCGGCCTTTTTGACGAAAGAATATTCGGCCCGGTCAAGGATTGGGAGTGCCAGTGTGGAAAGTATAAACGCGTCCGCTATCGGGGGATCATATGTGAGCGTTGCGGAGTTGAAGTTACCACATCGCGCGTCCGCCGTGAGCGGATGGCCCATATTCGTCTTTGCGTGCCGGTAACCCATATCTGGTTTTTAAGATCGGTTCCGGGATACATGAGTTTGCTTTTGGATATACCAAGCAGAGCGATTGAAGAAGTGGTGTACTACGATTCATATCTGGTGACTGAAGTTACCGCAAGTGAAAAAACAAAATTAAAAGTCGGAAAGGTTTTAAAAGAAGTCGAATACGCCGAGGCAAGAGAAAAACATGAAGGAACTTTTAAAGCTGAAACGGGCTCGCGCGGCATTAAAGAACTTTTAGGGAGAATAGATCTGCACGAGATGGTTTCAAAATTAAGGAGAGAGCTTAAAGCGTCAGAGGGCGCGAAACGGTTAAAAATAATAAAGAGGCTGCGCGTGGCCGAGGCGTTTTTTATGTCGAACAACCGGCCGGAGTGGATGATTATTGATGTACTGCCTGTTATTCCTCCTGATTTGCGTCCCATGGTTCAGCTTGAGGGTGGTCGTTTTGCCACATCGGACATGAACGATCTTTATCGCAGAGTTTTAAATCGAAATAACCGTTTAAAGAAAATGATCAACATGGGCGCTCCGGACATGATCATCCGCAATGAGAAGAGAATGCTTCAGGAGGCGGTGGATGTTTTAATTGATAACGGCCGCAGGAAGCGCGCGGTGGTTGGTTCAACCGGCAGGCCATTGCGGTCATTAACAGATATAATCGAAGGAAAGCAAGGCCGTTTTCGCCAGAATCTTCTGGGAAAACGCGCTGATTATTCCGGCCGCTCGGTTATCGTGGTCGGCCCGCATCTTAAATTGCATCAGTGCGGTCTTCCAAAAGAAATGGCCCTGGAGCTTTTCAAGCCCTTTGTGATTCGCAAATTAACCGAACGAGGCCTCGCTCAAAATGTGAAATCCGCCAAACGCATGATCGAACGCAGGGAAATTGTGGTGTGGGATATTTTAGAAGAAGTGATCAAAGGGCATCCGGTCATGTTAAACCGCGCGCCGACACTGCACAGGCTTGGCGTTCAGGCGTTCGAGCCGATCTTAGTTGAAGGAAAAGCGATCCAGATCCATCCCCTGGTCTGTACCGCGTTTAACGCGGATTTCGACGGCGACCAGATGGCAGTCCATGTTCCGTTGCTGCCCGAGGCCCAGGTTGAGGCGAGACTGCTTATGCTTTCTTCCAACAATATTTTATCTCCGGCATCAGGCCGGCCGATTATCACGCCTACCCAGGACATGGTGCTTGGAGTTTATTACCTGACTGTCATGGATGAGCGCCAGACGCTCGGGGCAGGAATTACATTTTCTAATGATTGGGAAGCGATGCTCGCTCACGACCTCGACCAGGTCCATCTGCACGCAAAGATCAAGGTAAGACGGCCGGGCGGAATGATTGAAACAACCGTTGGAAGAATTAAGTTTAACTACACGATCTCGCGCGTGATAACGAAAAAGGCGCCGGGCCAGGAGCCTCTGGCATACATCAATAAAGTGGTTGATAAAAAAGGCGTTGAGAGTATTATCTTGGATTGTTATAAAAAATACGGCTCCGCCGCGACCGCTGAAGTCGCGGATGAGATAAAGAGATTGGGATTCAAATACGCGACCATCGCGGGGGTCAGCATTTCGATAGATGACCTTAAGGTTCCGGAAGCGAAAAAAGCGATCATCGCGAAAGCGGAGGAAGAAATTTTAGAAAATGAAAGGTTGGAGAAAGAAGGCATGCTCACGGCCAAAGAAAGATCCATCCGCTCGCTTGATATCTGGAGCGCGGTCACGGAAGATGTGACCAACGCGATGCTTAGCGGGTTCGACAAACTTAATTCCGTTTACATGATGGCATTCTCGGGAGCCCGCGGCAACGTCCAGCAGGTGCGTCAGCTGGCCGGCATCCGCGGCTTGATGGCCGATCCTTCAGGCAACATCATACCAATTCCGATCAAGACCAACTTTATGGAAGGCCTTAACGTTACCGAATATTTTATTTCTTCTTACGGCGCGCGCAAAGGTCTGGTGGATACCGCGTTGAGAACCGCCGATTCCGGTTATCTTACGCGCCGTTTAGTTGATGTTTCCCAGGATGTCATGGTAGTGGATGAAGACTGCGGGACAGAACACGGAGTTGTGCTCTCCGCGGTGAGAGAAGGTTTTGAAGAGATGATCCCGTTATCGACCAGAGTGCTGGGCCGCATTCCGGTAAAAAATGTGATTGATCCTATCACAGGCAAAGTGATCGCGAAAGGCGGAGAAGAAATAACCGCCGAGATTGCGGAAAAGATCCGCGAGGCGGCGATCGAAAAAGTTGAACTGCGTTCAGCGCTTTCCTGCCAGGTAAAACGCGGGATATGCCGCGTCTGCTACGGCAAGGATCTTTCAACAGGGGCATTAGTCAATATCGGGGAAGCAGTTGGGATCCTGGCCGCGCAGAGCATCGGCGAGCCCGGAACACAGCTTACCATGAGAACCTTCCATATCGGCGGCGTCGCATTAAGAAAAGCGGCCAAAGGTTTCATTAAAAGCAAGCATGCTGGAACAGTTCATATCGGTGAAGGCATGGAATTAAAAGAGATCGAAGATGATGCCGGCAACAAAGTAAAAATCGTATCCCGAAGCGGGAATCTTACTCTAAAGATCAAAGATAAAAAAGAGGAATATCCGCTGCCGGTTGGAGCATTCCTGAAAGTAAAGGTCGGGGAAGACGTAAAAAGCGGGGATGTTTTGGCGGAATACGACGCCACTTACGATTATATTATTTCATCAACCCCCGGGAAAGTTAAATTGATCAATCTTGAGGTTTTCCACCGCCGCAAACGTGTTGGAAGTAAAACGATCACCGAGATCGTGGCCAAAAAAGATGGAGAGCTTTTTGTCTACAATCCAAAAGTGCGCAAGGAATATGATGTAGGGAAAAAGCCTTATGTCAAAGAGGGCGCCAAAGTTATTGAAGGCGATGAAATATCTGATGGCGTGATCTGTAAAGCTTCAGGGGTTGTGATCGACGTAAAGCGCGACAGCGTCGTTTTGGCGCCGGGAGAAAATTATTTAATCATAGCCGGTTCGCGGCTCATGGTTCTAGACGGCTCTGATGTTGATTCCTATGACGTACTGGCAAAAGTTGACAGCATAAGATCCGATCCCAGCAAAACCCGCGACATCATTCAGGGTTTGCCTAAAGTGGAAGAGCTTTTTGAAGCCAGAAGGCCGAAAGATCCGGCCTTGCTTTCTGAAATAGATGGTTCGGTTTCAATCTCAGAAAGGGAAGGCGCACGGCTGGTAGTTATTACCGCCAAAAATGAGGAAAAGAAAGAATATCTTGTAAACTATGGCGTTCGTTTGAGAATAGCACAGGGGGATCGAGTGCATAAAGGTTGGGCGCTAACTGAAGGAACCGTAAATCCACACGATGTTTTACGCATTGAAGGCGCGTCCGCAGTCCAGAGGCATCTGGTTGATGAGATACAGAAGATCTATCGTTCACAGGGCGTGACCATCAATGATAAACACATAGAAGTGATCGTCCGGCAGATGACCCGAAGGGTCAGGATTGTTAAACCGGGAGATACAACGCTTTTGCCCGGAGAGCTGATTGATACCTTAACTCTTGAAAAAATAAATAAAGGAGTCAAGGATTCAGCCGAAGGGGAAGAAGTTCTGCTTGGCATTACAAAAGCATCTTTGACTACAGACAGTTTTATTTCCGCCGCTTCTTTCCAGGAAACAGCCAGGGTCTTAACCGACGCGGCCATAAGGGGAAAAACAGACGAAATGTACGGTTTAAAAGAAAATGTGATCATCGGAAGATTAATTCCGGCCGGCACGGGATTTGTCGATTATAGAAACATTGAACTTGTCCCGCAGACAAAGGAGAAAGAATAAGATATGCCGACGATCAATCAGCTGATAAGGAAAGGGAGAAAGAGCAAGAAATGGAAAAGCAAAGCGCCGGCCCTGGGGGGGAATCCCTTAAGGCGCGGGGTTTGCACCAGAGTCTATACCACGACGCCGAAAAAACCCAATTCCGCCCTGCGAAAAGTAGCCAAAGTTAGGTTAACTGGAGGATTTGAAGTTATTGCTTATATCCCGGGAGTGGGACACAATCTGCAGGAACACTCGGTTGTGCTGGTGCGCGGCGGCCGCGTCAAGGATCTGCCGGGGGTTAAATACCATATTGTTCGCGGATCGCTTGATACCACAGGCGTCGAAAACCGCCGCCAGGGAAGAAGCAGATATGGAGCTAAGCGGCCCAAAGAAGCCCATACGGGCCGGATGGCCGCCGCCAAAGGTTAAAGGAGAAAATTATGCCCAGATACGGCAGGGTGCCAAAAAGAAAAATCGAGCCGGACCCGGTGTACGGAAGCACGGTGCTGGCAAAATTCATCAACAAACTGATCGAAGGTGGAAAAAAGAGCAAAGCGGAGAAGATTGTCTACAGTTGTTTTGAGGAAATAAAAAAGAAACTGGGGAAAGAGCCGATTGAAGTTTTTGAAAAAGCCATTAGCAACATTATGCCATTGATGGAGGTAAAGTCCCGCCGGGTGGGAGGGGCAACCTATCAAGTACCGATTGAAGTGAGCAGGGAGAGGAGCCAGGCGCTGGCCTTTAAATGGTTGAGGGATGCTTCGCGTGAGAGACAAGGAAAAAGCATGATCGAAAAGCTTTCTTCAGAACTGATGGATGCTTTTAATAATGTAGGCGGAGCAAAAAAGAAACAGGAGGACATGCACAAGACGGCCGAAGCGAACAAGGCCTTCGCGCATTTCAGATGGTAAGGACTCACGAACCGGATAAATATAGAAATGTAGGTTTTGCGGCGCATATTGATGCCGGAAAAACAACGACCACCGAAAGGGTGCTTTTCTATTCCGGAAAAGTGCACAAGATTGGTGAGGTCGATGAGGGGACCGCGACCATGGACTGGATGATCCAGGAGCGGGAGCGGGGAATAACCATAACCTCCGCCGCGACTACGACAACCTGGGGTGATTACCGGATAAATATTATCGATACACCCGGGCACGTGGACTTTACGGTTGAAGTAGAACGCTCGATGAGGGTGCTGGATGGGGTTTGCATTATATTTTGCGCGGTGGGCGGATGTCAACCGCAATCGGAGACGGTCTGGCGGCAGGCAACGCGTTATAAAGTTCCGCGCATAGCGTTTGTGAACAAGATGGACAGGGTGGGAGCGGATTTTTTTAGGGTGGTCCGGCAGATCAATGAAAGGTTGCTGGCCAATCCGGTCTGCATTCAACTGCCTATAGGCGCTGAAGAGAATTTTCAAGGAGTTATAGATTTAGTTAAAATGAAAGCGATAGTTTATAAAGATGAGCTTGGGATGAACTTTGATGAAGTTGATATTCCGGCAGAATATCAGGAGCAGGCGCGTGCCTATCATGACAAATTAGTGGAGGCGGCGGCGGAAGCCGATGACGCTTTGCTTGAAAAATATTTAGAAAAGCATACTTTAACTGAAACAGAGATCAAAATAGGCATTCGAAAAGCTTGCATCGCGGCAAAAATAATTCCCGTGGCCTGCGGCACATCCTTTAAGAATAAGGGGGTTCAGCCGCTGCTTGACGCTATTACGGATTATCTGCCGGCTCCGATTGATGTTCCCCCGGTCAAAGGTTTTAATCCCAAAACCGGAGCGGAAGAGATGAGGGAATGCAGGGATGACGAATCATTCTCAGCGCTGGCGTTTAAAATAATGTCTGATCCCTATGTCGGGAGACTGACTTATTTCAGGGTCTATTCGGGGATTTTAAAAACTGGATCCTATATTTTAAATTCCAATAAAGACAATAAGGAGAGAATCGGAAGGGTACTGCAGATGCACGCCAACAAAAGGGAAGAGGTGGAAGAGGTTTACGCGGGCGATATCGCGGCCGCCGTGGGATTGAAAAATACCACAACCGGTGATACACTTTGCGCTGAAGATAAACCGATAATCCTCGAAGCGATCCAGTTCCCCGAGCCCGTGATCTTTGTGGCGATCGAGCCGAAGACAAAAGCGGATCAGGAAAAGCTGGGCTTGGCATTGCAACGTTTAGCGGAAGAGGATCCAACATTTAAAATTAAAGGTGATATCGAGACTGGCCAAACCATTATTTCCGGAATGGGTGAACTGCATCTGGAAATTATCGTTGATCGGCTCTTGCGCGAGTTTAAAGTTGAGGCCAATGTCGGCAAGCCGCAGGTGGCTTATAAAGAGACAGTACGCGGGGCGGCGGAATCAGAAGGAAAATTTATCAGGCAGACCGGAGGCCGCGGGCAGTACGGACATGTCTACATTAAAGTTGAACCTCTTGAGCAAAACAAGGGTTTTGAATTTGTGAATGAAATCGTAGGCGGTTCAATTCCGAGAGAATATATACCGGCGGTTGAAAATGGCATAAAGGAAGCATTGTCAACGGGTGTGCTGGCCGGTTATCCGGTAATTGATGTTAGGGTTTCATTAACCGATGGCTCTTACCACGAGGTTGACTCCTCGGAAATAGCTTTTAAAATTGCCGGCTCCATGGCTTTTAAAAGCGGGGTTTTAAAAGCAAAACCGGTGTTGCTTGAACCGGTAATGAAGGTAGAGGTCGTAGTGCCCGAGCAATACATGGGAGATGTTATCGGAGATCTAAACAGCCGAAGAGGAAGGATAGAAAATCTTGAAATGCACGTGGGGGTGCAGCAGATAAAAGCGAAAGTTCCTTTGTCTGAAATGTTTGGCTACGCGACCGATCTGCGCAGTAAAACGCAGGGAAGAGGAACACACACGATGGAATTCGCGAATTATGAAGAAGTTCCAAAGAATATCTCGGAAGCGATAATAGCGAAAGCTTCTGGAAAAGGATAAAAAATGGCCAGATCAAAAATAAGGATTTGTTTAAAAAGTTATGACCACCGCCTGCTGGATCAATCGGCAATAAAAATTGTGGATACCGCAAAAAGAGTGGGCGCGGCGATATCGGGGCCGGTTCCCATGCCGACCAGGATTGAGCGGGTCTGCGTGCTGCGCTCGCCGCATGTTGACAAGAAATCGCGCGAGCACTTTGAAATACGCACCCATAAAAGATTGATTGATATTTTGGATCCGCCGAAGGAAACAGTTGACGCGCTGATGCAGCTGGACCTGCCGGCCGGGGTTGATGTTGAGATTAAGGTAAAATAAATTATGCTGTTAGGCAAAAAAATTGGAATGACTCAAATTTATTCGGAAAAGGGCGACCTTATTCCGGTAACGGTGATTTTGGCCGGCCCCTGCTATGTCACGCAGGTCAAGGAACAATCGATCCAGGTTGGTTTTGGCTCGGCGAAGAAGATCAATAAGCCGATGGCCGGGCATTTAAAAGAGCTTAAAGTTAAGCATTTGAAGGAATTCAAGGTCGCGAATCCGGCGGATTACAAAATCGGGCAGGAAATTAAAGTTGATATTTTTAAGCCCGGAGACGCGATTTCCGTTTCCGGAACAAGTATCGGTAAAGGAACCGCGGGAACGGTAAAGCGCTGGCATTTCCACCGCGGGCCAATGTCTCACGGTTCCAAGTCTCACCGTCTTCCTGGTTCCATCGGCGCCGGCACATCGCCGGGCCGCGTGGAAAAAGGCACCAGAATGGCTGGAAGAATGGGCAATCGACGCGTGACCGTCAAAGGTACGAAAGTTATAAGAATTGACGGGGAAAAGAATTTGCTTCTCGTTTCAGGCGCGGTTCCGGGCGCGGGCAATAATATAGTGGAGATTTATAAGGCATGAACATAAAAGTATACGCACAGGACGGCAAAAGTATGGGAGAGGAAAAATTCTCGGATAAAATTTTTTCGGTTCCCAAAAATAATACGCTTGTTTACCTCGCGCTGAAAAAATATTTAAGCGCCCAGCGCCAGGGGACGCATTCGACCCTGACCAGGGCGGAGGTCTCGGGTGGAGGTAAAAAGCCGTGGAAGCAAAAAGGGACCGGGCGTGCCAGAGCCGGCAGCATCCGTTCCCCTCTCTGGAGGCACGGCGGAGTTATCTTTGGGCCAAAACCGAGAGATTATGATATTCAATTGCCCAAAAAAGCTGACAAGAAGGCGGTCAAGATATTGCTTTCAGACAAGATGAGTCAGGGAAAAGTGATCATCCTTGATTCAATAAAGATCGATAAGCCAAAAACAAAAGAGATGTTAAAGCTTTTAGCCGCGCTGAAGATGGATGGGCAGAAAACTTTATTTGTCTTGAGCCCTTATGATAAAAAAGTGGCTCTGGCGGCCAGGAACATAAAGACCCTGTCCGTTAAAGAAAGCGTTAACGCTTATGATCTTTTGCATGCGGAGAATGTGATTTTATCGCGTCCCGCAGCCAAAAGATTTGAGGAGGTTTTATAGTGGATCCCGCACAGACGATCCTTGAACCAATCATAACGGAAAAAGCTATTTCTGCCAAAGCGAATGGCAGATATGTATTCAAGGTGCATCCTCGCGCGACCAAGATCGATATCAAAAGAGCAGTTGAAAAATTGTTCAAAGTATCGGTTAAAGACGTGAATACTGTTTCATCAAAGGGGAAGAGTCGCGTGACCGGCTGGAAGATCGGGCGCACTCCATCTTATAAAAAGGCATATGTGACGCTTAAAAAAGATCAAAAGATCGAGGAGCTTGAAGTCTAATGGCAGTTAAACAGAAAAAACCAACTTCCCCCGGCGTGCGCTTTCAGGTAGCGGACACATTTGATGATATAACCAAGCACAAGCCGGAAAGATCGCTGATAGTGAATTTAAAAAAACACGCGGGCCGCGGTTATAAGGGAAGAATAAGCATGCGCCATCGCGGCGGCGGAGGGAAAAGGATGTACCGGATCATAGATTTTAAAAGAGACAAGGATAATATCAAGGCCAAAGTGATCGGCATTGAATACGATCCAAACCGCAACGCGCGCATAGCCCTGGTGCAATATGATGATTCGGAAAAAAGGTATATACTGGCGCCGCTTAATCTTGCACTCGGCGATACGATTGAATCAGGTCCGGAGGTTGAAATTGAAAAAGGTAATGCCCTGCCTCTGCGCAATATTCCGGTTGGAACCATTGTGCACAACGTTGAGTTGCAGAGCGGCAGGGGCGGCCAGCTGGGAAGATCCGCCGGCGCGGCCATTTCGATCTCGGCAAAAGAAGGCGAGTTCGCGATCCTGAAAATGCCTTCGGGCGAGCAGAGAATGGTGCATCTTGGCTGCCGCGCGACAATCGGGCAGATCGGGAATCTGGACGCGAAAAATGTTTTCATGGGAAAAGCCGGTAAAAAGCGGCATCTGGGCAGACGGCCGGAGGTTAGGGGAGTGGCCATGAATCCGTGCGACCATCCGCATGGCGGAGGGGAAGGGAAATCCGGCATCGGCCGGGTCCAGCCGGTATCAAAGTGGGGTCAGCCTGCGCTTGGCTATAAAACCCGAATCGGCAAAAGACCGTCAGACAGGTTTATCCTGACAAGGAGGTCATAAATTGGGAAGGTCTTTAAAAAAAGGTCCGTTTGTTGACGATCATTTAATGAAAAAAGTGGAAAAGATGATTGAATCCGGAGACAAGAAGATCATCAAAACCTGGTCACGGCGCTCAACCATTGTCCCTGATATGGTTGGCTTAACATTCGCGGTGCACAACGGGATAAAACATGTGCCGGTTTATGTTACGGAGAACATGGTTGGCCATAAATTAGGAGAGTTCTCTCATACCCGCACCTTCAGGGGGCACGGAGTCCCGACCGAACAAACAACGTCACTGACATGATAAAAGTAAAAGCAAAAGCAAAATATCTAAGATCATCGGCCTTAAAGATCAGAAGGGTCGCGAAGCTGATCTGCGGACTGCCGGCGGAGCAGGCGCTTTTACAGTTAAAATTCATGCCTCAAAAATCGGCCCGGTATCTGGCTAAAGTTTTAAAATCAGCCATAGCCAATGCCAAGAACAATTACAAAATGAAACCGGCTGAACTTGTTATTTTGGAAGCTTATGCGGATGCGGCTTCGATCTTGAAGCGGATCAGGCCGCGCGCGCGCGGCCGGGCTTTTCCCATTAAAAAGAGAATATCGCACATTACCGTTGTCGTAGGCGGGAAGGAGAGCAAATAGTGGGTCAAAAAATACATCCGAAAGGTTTAAGGCTGGGAATTACCGAAGAATGGGATGCCGTCTGGTATGCCAACAAAAGGGAATACGCCAAATTTCTAGCCGAAGATTTTGAATTGCGCAATTATCTAAAACAGCATCTTTATAAAGCGGGAATTTCAAGGATCAAGATCTTCAGGCGCGCCAACCAGGTGGAAATAGATATCCATACCGCCAAGCCGGGATTAATCATCGGCAAGGGCGGAAGGGAAATCAATATGGTCCGGGAGGAACTTTCAAAAAAAGTAGGCAAACCGGTGCAGGTTAACATTCACGATGAAAAAAATCCCGAAGCTTCGGCGCAGCTTTTAGCGGAATCAATCGCCTCACAGCTGGAAAAGCGCATTTCATTCCGCCGCGCCATGAAGCAGACGGTAAGCCGCGCGTTAAGGGCTCATGCCAAAGGGGTCAAGATCCAGGTTGGCGGAAGATTGGGAGGATCAGAAATCGCGCGCTCGGAAAGTTACCGTGTCGGCAGAGTGCCGCTTCATACCCTGCGCGCGGATATCAATTACGGGTTTACTGAAGCGCAGACAATCTACGGGAAAATCGGGGTCAAGGTTTGGGTTTATAAGGGAGATATTATTAAGGTTAAGAAGGAAATCCCGGTTGTAAAAGGAGGAACGGCAAGTGGCGCTTCAGCCGGCTAAAACAAAATTCAGAAAAGCCCAGCGCGGCAGGGTTCGCGGATTTGCCAGCCGCGGCAATAACTTGATATACGGGGAATACGGACTGCAGTCCCTGCAGAGCGGATATCTAAAAACCAATCAGATCGAATCCGCCCGTAAAGCGATCATGCATTATCTAAAACGGGGCGGTAAAGTTTGGATAAGGGTGCTGGCGGACAAACCCTATACCTCGCGGCCGGCTGAAACCAGAATGGGCGGAGGAAAGGGAGCGCCAATGGGTTTCGCCGCTCCGATAAAAACCGGACACATCATATTTGAAATTGCCGGGGTCAAGGAAAATGAGGCTCAAGAAGCGATGCGCCTGGCGGCTTTTAAGCTGCCCCTTAAAACAAGGATGGTCTCGCAGGGATGAAAGCTTTAAAATTAAGAGAATTGACCGTTGATGAGTTAAAAAAGAAGCTCCAGGATCTAAGGCTTGAGGGCAAGAACTTAAGATTCGCCAGATCAAGGGGCGAGCTTAAAAATCTTTTAAAGATAAGAGAGGCGCGGAGGGACATCGCCCGGATTTTGACGATCTTAAAGGAGAAGGCATATGAAAGCTCGAAATAAAGAAGGCATCGTAGTCAGCAAAAAAATGCAAAAAACAGCCGTGGTGCAGGTTGAGCGGGTTGTCAGGCATCCACTGTACCAGAAGGTCTTGAGAATTTTAAAAAAATACCATGTGCATGATCCGAAGGATGAATGCCAGCCGGGGCAGAAAGTATTGATTGCCGAGACCAGGCCGATTTCAGCGACCAAAAGATTCAGGCTGGTCAAAATATTGGGCGCGGGAGAAAAGAAATGATCACTGTTCAGACCCGATTACGAGTAGCTGATAACACCGGAGCAAAAGTCATCATGTGCATCCGGGTATTAAGGGGAAGCAACAGCCGTTATGCGGGAGTGGGGGATCTTATCGTCGGCGTGGTAAAAGAAGCCGATCCGCACATGCAGGTCAAGGACGGGGAAATTGTCCATGCGGTGGTGGTGCGGACGGTAAAACCGATAAGGAGAAAAGACGGATCGTATGTTAGGTTTGATGACAATGCTGCGGTTGTGATTTCAAAGGACCTGAATCCGCGCGGCACAAGGGTTTTTGGCCCGGTGGCCAGGGAACTTCGCGACAAGGGATTTATGAAAATAATCTCTCTTGCCCCGGAGGTTGTCTAAAATGAAAAAGATAAAATTAAAAATTAAAAAGAACGATCAGGTTGTCGTCCTTTCAGGAAAAGATAAGGGCAAAAAAGGGAAAGTTTTAAGAGTTAACCCGGATAAGATGACGGTTGTGGTAGAAGCGGTTAACATGGCAAAAAAGCATCAGCGCGCCACCCAAAAATTCCAGGGCGGTATAATAGATAAACCTATGGCTGTGCCGATTTCAAAGGTGAATCTCCTCTGCCCGCGCTGCGGCAAACAAACGCGTGTGTCAAGGTCTTCCGGCCGGCGATATTGTAAAAAATGCAAGGAGCTAATAGATAAAGAATGAGCCAGTTGAAAGAAAAATATTTAAAAGAAATCATGCCTGAGATGAAAAAGCGTTTCAAGTATAAAAACGTTTTTGAGGTCCCGCGGCTTAAAAAGATCGTAATTTCCGAAGGGATATCGGAAGGGGTTACAAACCCCAAGGCGACGGAGGCGGCGGCGGCAGAATTAACCGAGATCTCGGGGCAAAAGACGGTGATCACCCGCGCCAAAAAATCGATCGCTGCTTTTAAGCTTAAAGCAAAAGATCCCATCGGATGCATGGTGACGCTGCGCGGGGAAAGGATGTATCTTTTTTTGAACAAGCTGATAAATATCAGCCTGCCCAAGATAAGGGATTTTAAAGGGCTTTCCCAGAAGTCTTTTGACGGCATGGGAAATTATAATTTTGGGATCAAGGAACAGCTGATCTTTCCCGAAGTTAATTATGATAAGCTGGATAAAGTGCGGGGCATGAACATAACCATAGTCAGTTCGGCAAAAAGCAATGAAGAAGCGAAAGAACTGCTTCGTATGCTGGGCATGCCTTTTATGGAGAAATAATTATGGCAAAAAAAGCATGGTTGGAAAGGGCAAAAAGAACGCCTAAATTTGAAGTGCGCAGGCATCACCGCTGCCAGATCTGCGGCCGGGCGCGCGCCTATCTGAAGAAATTTGGTATTTGCCGCATCTGTTTTAGGGCCATGGCCCACCGCGGGGAGCTGCCCGGTGTGTCCAAGGCGAGTTGGTAAGGAGGATATATGACCGATTTGATTTCAGATATGTTTTCTCGCATTAATAATGGATTGCAGAGAAAAAAAGAAATGGTTGAAGTTATCCATAGCCAGCTGGTGTATGAGGTAGCGCGGATATTGAACGAGGAAGGATTTATTTTAAAACACGAAGTACTGGCCCGGGGAAAGAAAAAGATCCTTCGCATCGGCTTAAAATATGTTTTTGATAAATTCGGAAAACCTTCCCGGGGCGTGATAACTAATTTGAACAGAGGCAGCCGTCCGGGCCGCAGAGTGTATATGGGTTTTGCCGAAATACCCCGGATTAGGTCCGGTTTTGGTTGTGTTATTCTAACAACTCCTAAGGGAGTGATGACCGATATCGAGGCCCGAAAAACAAAGGTAGGAGGCGAAGTCCTCGGCTATGTATGGTGAGGAGGTACAATGTCTAGAATAGGAAAAGCCCCGATTGAAATCGCAAAAGGGGTGGAAGTTAAGATAGAAAAAGATTCGATAAGCGTGAAGGGGCCAAAGGGTCAGCTGACGCAAAAGATTAATCCGCGGATAAAAATTAAAATCGAGGACAACCGGATTGTTTTATCAAGGAAATTAAATGATACAAGAACGCGGGCGCTGCACGGCTTGTACCGTGCTCTTATTGCAAACATGATGCAGGGTGTGGTAGGGGGATTTGAAAAAATATTGGAGCTTTCAGGTGTTGGATACCGGGCCGCGCTTTCCGGGAAAACATTAAGCCTTTCGATAGGATACTCGCATCCGGTTGAGGTTTCCCCGCCTGATGGAATCTCTTTTCAAGTTGAAGGAGTAAACAAGGTTAAAGTGGTGGGGATTGATCGGGCGCTGGTAGGACAGGTGGCGGCCGACATAAGAGCGGTAAGGAAAGTGGAACCCTACAAGGGGAAGGGAATCAAATATTTGGGCGAGATTGTAAAGCGAAAAGCTGGTAAAGCCGCAAAGGCGGCGGGTGCAGCAGCATGATAACTATAAAGAAGCGAAAAATTATTGGCAATAAAGAAAGGCTAAGACTATCAGTTTATCGAAGCTTGGATAATATGTATGCCCAGATAATAGACGATGAAGAAGGCAAGACACTGGTTTCATTCTCAAGCCTTAAATTAAAACCTAATTCGGGCAAAAAAACCCAGATCGCAAAAAAAGTGGGACTGGAAATCGCCAAAATGGCATTGCTAAAAGGGATTGAAAGCGTGGTCTTTGACCGCGGCTCCTTTCCTTATCATGGAAGAATAAAAGCTTTAGCGGATGGAGCAAGAGAGGGAGGTCTTAAATTTTAATGGCTGAAGAAAAAGAATTTGAAGAAAAAGTGGTTCAGGTGCGCCGTGTCTGCAAGGTGGTAACCGGTGGAAAGCGCTTGGGATTCAGGATATTGACAGTTGTGGGAGATAGAAAAGGAAAGGTGGGCATTGGTATCGGCAAAGCCGGCGATGTAGCGGTTGCTATCCGTAAGGGTGTTGAAGCGGCCAAGAAGAATTTGATCTCATTCCCGATGGTTGGCAATACCATTCCGCACGGGGTCACAGGCAAGCTGGGGGCATCCGAGGTGCTTTTGCGTCCGGCGCCATCGGGCAGGGGAGTTATTGCCGGGGGTGCGGTGCGCGTAGTCCTGGAGCTGGCAGGCATTAGAGACGTGGTTGCCAAATCAATCGGCTCAAGCAGCGCCATTAACTCCGCGAAAGCGACGATCAATGCCCTAAGTTCTTTAAGAAAATTAGAAGATGAAAACGTTTTCCGGGGGAAGAAAATCGAAGTGAGGTTTGTCCAAAGTGCTGAAGCTTAATAATTTAAAACCAAATCCGTATGCTGTAAAAAAGAAAAAAAGGGTGGGGCGCGGGACAAGTTCCGGGCATGGGAAGACAGCCTGCCGGGGGCATAAGGGCCAGAAAAGCCGTTCCGGAGGGACCAAAGGAGTTCGTTTTGAAGGCGGACAAACGCCGATTTACCGCAGAATTCCAAAGAAGCGCGGATTCAAAAATTATTATTTTAGGACTTTTTATAGAGAGATCAATTTGGATAAGTTAAATAAATTTTCAGGAGAAGTGAAGATTGAAAATCTGATGAAAGCGGGTTTCTTAAACGAAGGAGAAAAAATCAAAGTTCTTGGTGGGGGAGAGGTTTTAAAGCCATTAACAGTTTATGCCCATAAGTTCTCTGAAAGCGCTAAAGATAAAATAGAAAAAGCGGGAGGAAAAACTATCCTGTGCTGAATCTTTTTAGGACATTCTTTAATATTCCGGATCTTAGAAAAAAAATATTATTTACTTTGGGCATGCTGATTATATTCAGGTTTGGCGTCCATATTACTGTAGCCGGGGTTGATACCACAAAACTTGCCGCCTTGTTCGGCCAGGGAAATCTTTTGGGTTTTTTAGACCTTTTTACTGGTGGCGCGCTCATGCGCTTTTCCATATTCGCCATGGGAATTGTCCCCTACATTAACGCCAGCATCATCATGCAGCTTTTGACTGTTGTTATCCCTCAGCTCGAAGAGTTAAAAAAAGAGGGGGAGGTGGGAAGCAAGCAAATCGCCCAGTATACGCGTTATCTAACAGTCGCTTTAGCCGCTTTCCAGTCATTTGGCATGGCTTTTTGGCTAAGGGGTGTTGTGCTGGAGAGCATTCCTTTTCCACTTTTCCTTGTTATCTGTGTTCTCTCGCTGACCGCGGGCTCAACCCTTGTGATGTGGCTGGGGGAGCTGGTCACGGAGCGCGGCATAGGCAACGGCGCCTCGCTTTTGATCTTTGTCGGTATCGTGGCGCGCATCCCTGCTTATATTGGGCAAACCGTAACGCTGGTTCGAGGCGGCGCCAGCTTGTTCGGCGTCATTATATTGCTTATTAGTTTTCTGGCCATGATCGTGGCTATTGTAATCGTACAGGAAGGGCAGAGAAAAATCCAGGTGCAGTATGCTAAGCGCGTGGTAGGACGGAAAATGTACGGCGGAGGATCAACCTACATTCCTCTGCGTGTCAATCAGGGAGGCGTGATCCCGATCATCTTTGCTTCCTCTGTTCTGCTTTTTCCCGCGACTATCGCGCAATTTGTCCCGGTTTTTCCCATAAAGGAAATCGCCGGCTTTCTCTCTCCCGGCCATGCATTTTACATGATATTTTATTTCTTTTTAATATTCTTTTTTACTTATTTTTATACCGCTATTACATTTAATCCGGTGGAGCTTGCGGAAAATATTAAGAAGTATGGCGGCTTTATTATGGGAATCCGTCCGGGAAAACCCACCGCCGATTATTTAGAGTATACGATTTCAAGATTAACCCTGGTGGGTGCGTTGTTCTTAGGAATCATCGCGGTTGTTCCCACAATCGTTGAGGGTATGACAAGGATCACCAGTTTCCAGGGTTTGGGCAGCACGGCACTTTTAATTGTTGTTGGCGTGGCGCTGGATCTTGTGCGCCAGATAGAAACTCACCTGGTTACCCGCCAATATGAGGGGCTTTTAAGTTGATTTTGATTTTTCTTGGACCGCCGGGATCGGGCAAGGGGACGCAGGCTAAAAAGCTAGCGGAGAAAATGCGGCTCTGCCATATTGCGCTGGGCGATATTTTAAGGGAAACGATCCGTGATAGTTCGGAAGTGGGGAAGAGGGCAAAGGCGTTTGTTGAAGCCGGAAAGCTTGTTCCTGATGAAGTAACGATCGAGATAACAAAACATCGCCTTTCAAAGGATGACTGCCGGCTTGGGTTCATACTAGACGGCTTCCCCAGATCGCTTGGCCAGGCAGAAGCATTAACCGGGTATCTTAACGGGCGCGATTACCGGGTGCTTTATTTTAAGGTGCCGCTTGAATTGGTGATCGAGCGCAATGCGGGAAGATTGAGCTGTCCGGAATGCGGCGCAGTGTATCACGAAAAGTTCAATCCGCCTAAAAAGGCGGAGATGTGTGACCGTTGCGGCGGGAAACTTTACCGGCGCGCGGATGACAACGAAGAGGTCATAAGAATGAGATTTAAAGTTTATGAGGAATCGACTGCTCCGGTCGTTGATTATTATGAGAAAAAGGGGAATATGATTACGATCAACGCAGCCGGTTCAATTGATGAGGTTTTTGATCTGTTGCAGAAGGCTCTGGGGGTATGATTTCGATCAAGACCCCCGAAGAAATTGAGAAAATAAGGCGAGCCTGCCGGATAGCGGCGGAGACATTAGCGAACATTGAAAAATATATAAAGCCGGGAGTCACGACCAAAGAGATAGACCGGATCGGCGAGCAGTTCATTTTGAAAGCGGGCGCGAAACCCGCCTTTAAGGGATATCGTGGTTATCAATTCGCGACCTGTATTTCTGTTAATTATGAGGTGGTCCACGGCATTCCCTCGGATAAGCGGGCGCTTGCCGAAGGCGATCTGGTGGGAGTCGATATAGGCGCGGTCTTTGATGACTATTACGGAGACATGGCGCGCACATATGGAGTCGGTAAAATAAATAAATCCGCGGAGCGGCTGCTCAAATGCGGAAAGGATGCCCTAAAATCGGCGATTGCAAACACGCGCGCGGGAGCATACCTGGGGGATGTATCATATGCGATCGAAAGCCAGGCGAAAAAATGCGGATACTCGGTTGTTCGCGACCTTTTTGGACACGGCGTCGGGCGCAATCTGCATGAAGATCCCTTAATTCCAAATTTTGGAAACAGGGGCGAGGGGGTAGAGCTTAAATCGGGAATGGTGCTTGCGATAGAACCCATGATCAATGCGGGTGGATCAGAAGTGATAACAATGGATGACGGCTGGACGGTTATCACCTCTGATCACAGTTTATCAGCACATTTTGAGGATACAGTCGTGGTAACCGAAAGGGGAGCGGAAATCTTAACATGTCTAAAAAAGATGTAATAGAGCTTGAAGGAGAAATAACCGAAGCCCTGCCTAATGCGGTTTTTAGGGTAAAGGTTGAGACCGGGCAGACAATCCTGGCTCATGTTTCAGGCAAGATCAGAAAGAATTTTATTCGCATCCTGCCTGGAGACAAGGTTAAAGTGGAGCTTTCGCCTTATGACCTGACCAGGGGTAGAATAACTTATAGGATGAGGTGAAAATATTATGAAAGTAAGAGCATCAGTTAAAAAGATCTGTGATAAATGCAAGATCATACGCCGTGGCGGAAGGGTAAGGGTCATTTGCGAGATCAAAAAGCATAAACAGAGACAAGGTTAGGGAGGAAAAATATGGCAAGAATCGCGGGCGTTGATTTACCGCCTAATAAGAGGATGGTTGTAGGGTTGACCTATATTTACGGTATCGGCCCATCGCTTTCCCGTAAAATATTGGCGGGCACGAGAATAGATCCCAACATCAAGGTAAAGAATCTTTCTGAAAATGATATCTTAAAGTTGAGAGAGGCGATCAAGGATTTAAAAGTTGAGGGTGACCTGCGGAAAGATATTTCCATGAGCATTAAAAGGTTAATGGATATCGGTTCTTATCGCGGGGCTCGCCATCGCAGGGGGCTTCCGGCGCGCGGACAGCGCACGCGCACAAATGCCCGCACCAAGCGCGGCAAGCGCAAGACGGTCGGCGCAGGCAAGAAAAAGGAGGAAAAAAAATAATATATGGCTGAAGCAGTAAAGAAAAAAATCAAAGTACGCAAAGGGGTTACAGCCGGGGTGGCGCATATTCAGGCCACATTCAACAACACAATTCTGACTATCACTGACATTAATGGCGCTGCCATTTGTTTTGCTTCAGCCGGAGGGGTTGGATTTAAGGGAACCAAAAAAGGAACGCCGTTTGCGGCGCAGATGGCGGCAGAAAAAGCGGGCAGGACCGCGCTTGACGCCGGATTATCGGAGGTCGATGTTTTGGTTAAAGGCCCGGGAGCGGGAAGAGAAATAGCTATCCGCGCTCTTCAGGCTGTAGGTTTGACCATCAATTCAATAAAAGATGTAACACCGATTCCGCACAACGGGTGCCGTCCCAAAAAGCGGAGGAGGGTGTAATTATGGGAAGAATTAAATCCTCATGCACTCAATGCCGCCGGGAAAGAACAAAACTTTTCCTTAAGGGAGAAAGATGCATGTCAGCCAAATGCTCGGTTGAAAAAAGAAAATATCCTCCCGGGCAGCATGGGGCGGCGGTACTCCGCATTACAGAATATGGAAGAAGGATGAGGGAAAAGCAGAAAGCGAGACGTATGTACGGGCTGACCGAGCGCCAATTCAGGAATTATTTTGAAAGGGCGGCAAAGACAGCCACCGCGACCGGGCAAAAGCTCATGGAGCTTTTGGAAAGACGTCTTGATAATGTGGTTTTCCGGCTGGGTTTTGCCCCATCCCGGCAATCCGCGCGCCAGCTTGTGCATCACGGCAAAATTTTGGTTAATGGAAAAAAAGTTGATGTCCCATCGTATCAAACAAAAATAAATGACGTGATTGCTGTCAATCCGAAAATGCTCGAGCGAATAAGTGGAAGGCTAGCCGAATACAAGCCGCCGGCCTGGCTCTCATATGCTCCCGATCAGTCGGCTTCAGTTATACGACTTCCCAAAAAAGAAGATACTGAAAGATTGATCGAGGAATCCGCCATTGTTGAATATTATTCGAGATAGGAGGTAGTTTATATAATGATTATGCTGGGTGAAAAACCGTGGGTAAAATATGAAGAGGAATCAAAAAGTTACGGGAAATTCATCGTTGAGCCGTTAGAGAGAGGGTATGGCGCGACTTTAGGGAATGCCCTGCGCAGGATACTGCTGGCGCATCTTCAGGGTGCGGCTATTGTGAGCATTCGCATCGAGGATGTCTCCCATGAATTCTCGACCATTCCAGGCGTGGTGGAGGATGTTTTAGAGATCATTTTAAACCTTAAAGAAGTGGTTTTAAAATCCTATTCGGATGTGCCGAAGATTATAGCATTAAAGGCAAAGGGACCCGGCGAGATCAAGGCCTCCGATATCGAGCATGATGCCGAGATCGAGGTTGTAAACCCGGATCATAAGATATTAACACTTGAGAGCGGAGGGAAAATAAATATCGAGATGATAGTCGAGAGGGGTAAAGGATTTTCTCCAGCCGAAAGGAATAAAAAATCCACTTTACCGGTAGGATACATTCCAATTGATTCTATTTTTTCTCCGGTGATGAAAGTGAACCTGGCGACTGAGGAAATGCGCATTGGCCAGGAGATCAACTATGACCGTCTGGTGCTTCACGTCTGGACCAATGGTTCCATGAAACCCGATGAAGCAGTGCGCGAGAGCGCGCGGATACTTTCGCGGCATATTGATTTATTTTTACAACTCGGGGAGCATGTGGAAGCTTTACCCGGAGAAAAAGGACGGGGATTAGAGGTGGAATCGGGCGTTTTGGAGATGAGCCTTGAAGATCTTGAGCTTTCAGCGAGGTCCCTGAACTGCTTGAAAAATGCCAATATTAAAGCAGTAAGAGAACTTATCTCTTTTTCCCAGGATGATCTTATGAAATTTAAAAATTTCGGAGCAAAATCACTTAATGAGGTAAGGGAAAAACTGGCAGAATATAAACTGTGCCTTAAGGGCGAGGAGGAGAGTTTAAGTGAGGCATAAAACTGGCTTAAAAAAGCTTGGCCGTCCAACCGACCAGAGACTGGCAATGCTTTATCACGAAGCCGGGGCATTGATAAAATACGGAAAGATAAGGCTCACGCTAACCCGCGCCAAAGTCGTGAAATCGATTGCCGAAAAACTTATCTCCCTGGCTAAAAGAGGCGACATGAATGCCAAAAGGAGAGCGCTTGCCAAATTAAAAGATAGGGACATTGTGAAGAATCTTTTTGATCTGGCGCCGCGTTTTGAGGGGCGGCCGGGCGGATTCACGCGCCTGGTAAAGATCGGTTTTCGGCGTGGCGACGCCGCGCCGATCGCCTTGCTCGAATTTGTGTGAGGAATATCAGGCTGGTCCTGATGTATGACGGGGCCGGATATTTTGGATTTGCCGATCAGAGAGATGTCCCAACTGTTGAGGGATGCCTCAAGAGATCTTTGAAAAAACTTTTAAATGAAGACGTCCCGATTATCGGGGCATCGCGAACTGACCGCGGGGTTCACGCGCTGGGACAGGTTATAAGCTTTAAGGCTGGCCCCAAAATTGAAATCGGGGATTTTCCCGGGGCGCTTAATTTTTTGCTTCCTGCTGATATAAGGGTATTAAGCTCAGAGGAAGTCCTGGATGATTTTCATGCCCGCTTTTCGGCCCGGGGGAAAGAATATTGTTACAGCGTGTTTGTGGGGAGGGAGATTCCATTCAATCTGAGGAATTACGCGCATCATGCGCGCAGGGAGTTAGATCTTCCGGCCATGGAAAAAGCCGCAATGCATCTTATCGGCGAGCATGATTTTTCATCCTTCGCGCAGGAGATTGCGGGCAGTCCGATAAGAAGGATTGATGCGATCGATATAATTGAGAATGCCCATAAGATGGGAAAGTTTTTAGAATTTCGTTTTCGGGGAAATGGCTTTTTATACAAGATGATAAGGACAATAATGGGGACGTTAATTGAGGTGGGATTAAACAAAAAAAGCCCTGATAAAATTAATGAAATTCTAAAAGCTTGCGACCGCAAATGCGCGGGAGTAACCGCTTCTCCGCACGGTCTCTGTTTAATAGGAGTAAATTATGGCAAATAAGACTTATGTGATAAAACCAAAAGACATAAAAAGAGAAAAATATGTCGTGGATGCCGATTCAGCTATTTTGGGAAGGCTGGCGTCAAAAGTGGCCCAAATTTTATGGGGAAAGCATAAACCGATATTTTCGCCCCACATGGATTGCGGTGATTATGTGACGGTTTACAATGCGGAAAAGATAAAGTTGACAGGCAAAAAAGAGAGCCAGAAAACTTATTTTTCGCATTCTTTATATGTCAGGGGAGATAAGCTTTTGGGTTTTGCTGAAAAAAAGAGAAGGGACCCGCGCAAGATTATTTATCTTGCGGTTAAAGGGATGCTTCCGCACAATACTTTGGGAGAAACGGTTTTGAGAAAACTAAAGATCCATGTGGGCGAAGTTAAGGAATCCGGTAAGCCCCTTGACATGGCTCGGGGCTAGGAGGTAAAAATTTGATGTCAGAAGAAAAGAAAAAAACATCCAGGAAAAAAGCGGCGGAGAAGGAGACCGCTCCTAAAAAAGTAGTTAAAAAGAAGGTAGTTGCCGAGGCTGTTCCATCTATGCCTGCTGTGCCTGCCGCACCGGTTGGAAAAAAGAAGGTTAAAAAACCATTTGCGCCGGCGATTGCCAAATATTACGGAACGGGACGCCGCAAGAGCGCGATCGCCCAGGTCTTTATTTTTGAGGGTTCAGGCAAGGCATTGCTGAATTCAAAACCGGCCGAAGACTACTTTTGCAACCGACCAAGGCTGCTCAAAGAATTCAATAAACCGTTAATATTGACAAATAATAGCGGCAAATATGATATTGCGGCTCATCTTAAAGGAGGAGGCGTTTCCGCTCAGGCCGACGCTCTGCGCATGGCTGTGTCAAGAGCGCTTGTTGTGGCAGACCCGAACTTAAGGAAAGTATTAAGAACAAATGACATGTTAAAGAGGGATCCGCGGGAGAAAGAACGGAAAAAATACGGACTCAAGCGTGCCCGCCGGGCCTTCCAATACTCAAAGAGATAAAGGGAGGTTTATATGCCTAGAGGTAGAATGACGGACGTTGATCATACCGGACGTTTCGATAAGTATAGAGAAGAAAAGCTCCATGATCCTTATATCACGGAGAAAGCCCTGGCCGAACCAACCATTTGCCCGGTCTGCAATGCCATCTACCATAAAAAAAGATGGCAGTTTAACAAGAAAATGCTGTTGGAATTAAAGCTAAGCAAGAAATATGACTCCAAAGTGTGTCCGGCAGACCGCAAAATTGCGGACAATTATCCCATGGGGGTCATGAATCTTTCTGGAGCATTTGTGATCGAGCATCGGGATGAGCTTGTGAAGCTTATAAAATCCGAAGAAAAGCACGCGATGGAAAAGAATCCCCTGGAAAAGATAATGAGCATTAAAATAACAAAAGACGGGATATCTGTTGAAACCACCTCAGAAACGCTGGCCTTGCGCATCGGCAGGATATTGACCCGTGCTTATAAAGGCAAGCATGAATATTCTTTTAGCTATGGGGATAAATATGTTACGGTAGATTGGAGGAGAGATTAATCCCTCGACTCCCTCGATGGAACTCGGGACAAGTTCGCTCGGGATTTAAGAATTGAAAGGAGAAATTGATATGGCAAGAAAACTAATTAAGTATAATTTGATGATACCCGGTCCCACCCCCATCCCGACCCGCATCCTCTCCGCCATGAACCACGATATGATCGGTCATCGCGGCCCTCTTTTTTCCGCGATAATGAAAGAGGTAATGGAGGGGTTAAAGTGGGCTTATGAGACAAAAAATGATATTTTTGTTTATCCCTGTTCTGGTACCGGGGGGATGGAAACCGCGGTGGTAAACACGCTTTCACCGGGAGATAAGGTCATTGTCTTAAATATCGGGAACTTCGGCTCCCGCTTTGCCAAGATCTGCAAGGCCTACGGCGCGGATGTCAATGATGTGAAATTCGAACGCGGGAAGCCGGCCGATCCTAAAGTGCTTGAATCAGAACTTAAAAAGGGACAGGTTAAAGCAGTTTTATTCCAGCAGAATGAGACCTCAACCGGTGTTTTAAATGATGTTGAAACACTTGCGAAAACAGTCAGGAAACTGCAGCCGGATGCATTAATTATTGTTGATGCGGTTTCCGGTATGATGGCGGCGCCGCTTAAAACCGATGAATGGGATCTGGATGTTGTCGTTTCCGGCTCGCAGAAAGCTTTCATGGTGCCTCCAGGGGTTGCAGCAGTATCAATTTCCGCCCGAGCATGGAAGGCCTATGAAGTATCTAAGTGCCCGAAGCATTACTGGGATTTTGGATTGATGAAAGCGGAAGCCCCCAAAGGGCACACTTACACCACCCCTCCCGAGTCATTGATCTTTGGAATGAGAGAAGGGCTAAAGATGCTGCAGGAAGAGGGAAGAGAAAATGTTTTTGCCAGACACAAACATAACCGGGACCTGGTCCGAGCTGCCTGCAAGGCCCTGGGATTGAAGCTTCTGGCTGACGACGCGCATGCTTCTCCATCGGTTACGGCGATCTTTCCGCCTGAAGGCGTTGACGGGGAAGAGGTGAGGCAATTGATGCGGGATGAGTTCAATGTCGAGGTTGCTCCCGGCCAGTCTGAACTCAAAGGAAAAATATTCCGCATCGGCCATCTGGGCTATGTTGAATCTTTGGACCTGATCGGTGCGATCGCTGCGGTAGAGGTGCTTTTCAAGCGTCTTGGCGCCAAGGTCAACTTCGGCGCCGGAGTCCGCGCGGCGATGGAGCTGCTGTAGCAAACTCAAAACTTTCCGCCATAGGCGGATCCGCCTTCGGCGGGAAAAATCAAGATTAAAAAATGCCTGAATTTGATTCGTTATTAAAAGAAATTGATGAGAAAAAGGCAAGGATTGACCGGGCAAGGCCCTTGCCGAAGATTATTCTTGACAAGTTAACTGAATACCTCGACATTGAATGGACTTATAATAGCAACGCGATCGAAGGCAACACCATGACCCGGCAGGAGACCATGTTGATCCTGAAAGAAGGGCTCACCATTTCCGGCAAAAGCATGCGCGAGCATCTTGAGGTGACCAACCACAAGAACGCGATCGATTGTTTAGATGAATTATTGCGAAAAGTGGAACCGATAACTCAGGAAGATATTAAAAAAATACACTATTTAGTTTTAGAAGGGATCAATAACAAGTATGCCGGGAGATATCGGGATGTCGAGGTTTATATTTCCGGTTCGGATCATAAACTCCCGCAGCCTGAAAAATTGACCGATCTCATGTTTGAATTTTCCCGCTGGCTGGTTGATCGCCAGGAAAACAAGGATCTGCATGCGGTTAGATTCGCCGCCCAGGCGCATTTTAAGCTGGTTGATATCCATCCTTTTATTGACGGCAACGGAAGAACCGCTCGTTTGTTGATGAATTTCATTTTAATGAAATATGGTTATCCAATTGCTGTGTTTGAATGTGAGACGGAAAAGAGAAAGGCCTATTATTCAGCTCTTGATCGAGGACATAAAGGTAATTTGGCGCCCTTTGAGATTATGGTGGCTCGATACGTTAATGAAACGGCTGATAAGTACATAGGATCGATCCCAAAATAATGTGATATAATCTAGCTTAGTAAGCACCTAAAAAGAGAGGAATAAAACATGAAAAAATTATTAAGTTTTCTTTTGGCAGTTTTTATTATTGTGATATTTGCTCCAAGCTCATTTTCCGCAAAACCGATTAAAAAGCCAGTTAAAACTATAAAATCTGATGTAAAAGTTGTTCTACCACCAAAACCAACTGCTTTCATAAGAGGTTGGCTTGCAAAGGCCGGGTTAGCCGGTGGGGCTGGGGTAGTTGAGCTTGGATATCTTTTCTCTCCGAATAATAAGATAGAATTAAATATGGATGCTGGTTACGGGATTGGTAAAAATTATTATCTTTTAATGTTAGAAGGAACATTGTTATATAAGATTAATCCTAATTATTATACAGGATTAACATTGGATTTGATAAATTACTCGGAAAAGGTAAGGAGTATTCCTTTAATGTCGGGGACAGTCGATAATGGAAGCAGTATTGGGGTAGGTCTTTTGGCAGGTAGAGATTTTGGAAAATGGGGTTTGGAATTGGGATATAATACCGCATTGGGATTGATTGCCAGAGGAAGATATAATTTTTAAATCCCGGGATTTAAGTAAAATGGAGGGAACGCAAATGAAGAATAAAGTAGCAGGGGTCTTATTAGTTGTATGTATTTATTCATTAAGCATTTATTTGGGAGGATGCGGAGAGGCGGTAAAGGAAGAAGTCAGCGTCGGCGCCGCACCAACGGTTATAACTGTTTCACCAACCAATGGGGCAACCGGAGCGGTAGTAAGCACTGTTATTTCTGCAACTTTTTCTAAAGCAATGGATGCGTCAACTATGGTTGCTTCAAATTTTACTGTTTCCTCAACTTTGGGGGCGGTGACGGGAACGGTCAGCTATGATGCGGGAAGTAAAACCTTAACTCTTACACCGGCGAGCAATTTAAATTATAGTACAACTTATACCGCAACCATAAGCGCTGGAGTAAAAGATATATCAGGGAATACCATGACGGCAAATTACACCTGGAGTTTCACTACAAAACCATCTCCAGGCACACTGGACAGCGGTTTTGATATAGGCGGAAAGGTAATGACAGCTATCGGCAGTGGTAATGATTATGCTCGTGCAGTTGCTATTCAGTCAGATGGGAAGATAGTGGCGGCTGGATATTATTACGGCGCTAATAATGATTTTGCTGTGGTTCGATATAATACTGATGGGACGCCGGATACAACTTTTGGTACAGGCGGAAAGGTAACGACAGATATTGGCGGTAGTGGTGATTATGCCTATGCGGTTGCCATTCAGTCGGATGGGAAGATAGTGGTGGCTGGAACTTCTTCTAATGGCACTAATAATGATTTTGCTGTGGTTCGATATAATACCGATGGCACGCTGGATACAACATTTGATACAGATGGAAAGGTAACGACAGCTATTGGCGGTAGTTATGATTCTGCCAATGCGATTGCCATTCAGTCAGATGGGAAGATAGTGGCGGCTGGAACTTCTTTTAATGGTGCTGATGATGATTTTGCTTTGGTTCGATATAATACCAACGGGACGCTGGATACAACATTTGATACAGATGGAAAGGTAACGACAGCTATTGGCGGTAGTTATGATTATGCCAATGCGATTGCCATTCAGTCGGATGGGAAGATAGTGGTGGCTGGAAGTTATTATAACGGCGCTGATGATGATTTTGCTTTGGTTCGATATAACACTGATGGTACGCTGGATACAACATTTGATACAGATGGAAAGGTAACGACAGCAATTGGCAGTGGTAGTGATTCTGCCAATGCGATTGCCATTCAGTCGGAGGGAAAGATAGTGGCGGCTGGATATTATTTTAATGGCACTGATTTTGATTTTGCTGTGGTTCGATATAATATCGATGGCACGCTGGATACAACATTTGATACAGATGGAAAGGTAACGACAGCCATTGGCAGTGGTACTGATGTTGCTCGTGCGATTGCCATTCAGTCGGATGGGAAGATAGTGGCGGCTGGAAGTTATTATAACGGCGCTGATAATGATTTTGCTCTGGTTCGATATAACACCGATGGTACGCTGGATACAACATTTGATACAGATGGAAAGGTAACGACAGCAATTGGCAGTGGTAGTGATTCTGCCAATGCGATTGCCATTCAGTCGGATGGAAAGATAGTGGCGGCTGGCTATTATTATAACGGCACTGATAATGATTTTGCTTTGACTCGGTATTGGCCATAAAGTACTGTAAATATAAAAATATTAAATTCTATTTCTGGCATTTCAGGGAGGGATAAAACTTGAAAAAATTATTAAGTTTCTTTTTGGCAGTTTTTGTTATTGTGATATTTGCTCCAAGCTCATTTTCTGCAAAACCGATTAAAAAGCCAGTTAAAACTATAAAATCTGATGTAAAAGTTGTTCTACCACCAAAACCAACTGCTTTCATAAGAGGTTGGCTTGCAAAGGCCGGGTTAGTCGGCGGGGCAGGGGCTATTGAATTGGGCTTGCACTTCTCTTCAAATCCCAAGATAGAATTAAATATGGATGCTGGTTACGGGATTGGTAAAAATTATTATCTTTTAATGTTAGAAGGAACATTGTTATATAAAATTAATCCTAATTATTATACGGGATTAACATTGGATTTGATAAATTACTCGGAAAAGGTAAGGAATATTCCTTTGATGTCGGGGACAGTCGATAATGGAAGCAGAATTGGGGCAGGTCTTTTGGCAGGTAGAGATTTTGGAAAATGGGGTATGGAATTAGGATATAATACCGCATTGGGATTGATTGCCAGAGGAAGGTATGCTTTTTAAATGGAGGGAACGCAAGTGAAAAATAAAGTGGCAGGAATCTTATTAGTTATATGTATTTATTCATTGAGCATTTATTTGGGAGGATGTGGAGAGGCGGTAAAGGAAGAAGTAAGCGTCGGCGCCGCACCACGACAGCTCAAACCATTAACCGGATCTTATATTTCAGCCACTTATGTTATGGATTGGACCGACACCACCAACGCGACAAAATATAACATTCAAATTGATAACGATTCAGATTTTTCCTCCCCGGCTGTTAATGATTCATCTTTAACCAGTTCAAATTATACGCCGACCGGTTTAGCGGCCGGTCAATATTTCTGGAGGGTGAGAGCAGGCAATGCCGCCACCTGGACCGGCTGGAGCTATACCTGGGAAGTCGTCGTGGGAAGATCTTTTGGAGACATCAACGGAGACGGATACTCGGATGTAATTGCCGGAGCACCGGCATATAACGGAATTGGCGCCGATAGCGGGAAAGCATATATTTTCATGGGAGGATCCCCGATGAATAATGCGGCGGACGCCACCGTCGCCGGCACAGCAGGCAGCGATCTCCTGGGAACATCAGTAGCTATAGCCGGAGATGTCAACGGAGATGGGTACGCAGATATTGTTATCGGTGCGTACGGAGCGTCAGGAGGCGGCAAAGCTTATGTGTTTTTCGGCGGAACCGGCTTTACCGGCGACAAAGCCGCCACCAGCGCCGATCTTGTTATCTCAAATCCGACTGCAACCGCAGGGAGCAACTTCGGTTTCTCTGTCTCTTCTGCCGGTGATGTTAATGGGGATGGATATGACGATATAATCATCGGCGCTGAGAATTCGGGGCCAACGAATAACGGATGCGCTTACATTTACTTCGGCGGAAGTTCTATGAACAATACCCCCGACATAACCCTTGACGGGGAAGGCTCAAGTGATTATTTTGGCCATTCGGTTTCTCAAGCGGGAGACGTGAATGGAGACGGATACTCCGATATTATTATAGGTGCGGTGCAGAACTCCGGGGCCAGGGGTAAAGCATATATCTTTTTTGGCGGGCCAACCTTTGATACCTCCCCTGATATTGTTTATGCCGGAAGCAACGTTGGAGACTGGATGGGAGAATCGGTTTCCACCGCTGGAGATGTTAACGCGGATGGTTACGCCGATGTTGTCATTGGGGCTGACGGAACGGATGGAGGAGGACCCAATCAAGGTGCAGCTTATCTGCTTTTAGGCGGAGCTTCCATGGACAACATCGCTGACCTGACATTCGCCGGCTCAAATGATAATGACTACCTGGGAGAAGCAGTGTCAGGCGCGGGAGATATAGATGGCGACGGCTATGACGATTTTATAATCGGAGCCAATGGCGCCGGTGGCGGAGGAACAAAGAAGGGACAAACTTTTTTATTTCGCGGCGGCTCAACTTTGGATAACACCGCGGATGCAACGATTACCGGCGGAGCGGATGGAGACCAGCTGGGAAAATCATTGGCATTTGCTGGAGATGTGAATGGCGACGGATTTTCAGATATCGCGATCGGCGCCCCTTATGCAGAAGGTAGCGGAATAGATAATGGCAAAGTTTATATTTTTCAAGGCAGCGGCTCCTTTAGCGGAGCAAAGACACCCTCTGATGCAAATGTTATATTTACAGGCGAAAATGGATCTGATTATTTTGGCTATAATAGCTATACGACCTAAAACTAAAGTTTAAATTATCGCGATGCCATCTAAATCGGTATAACCGTGTTCCTTTTCAGATAATTCCTTCATCTCTGCCAGGATTGGCGTTTTGCTTTGCTTTCAGCGCGTCGATTTGTGAAGTTAGCCGGCGCCATTCAGTCGGATGGGAAGATAGTGGCGGCTGGATATTATTATAACGGCACTAATTATGATTTTGCTTTGACTCGGTATTGGCCATAAAGTACTGTTTTATTTCTGACATCTTGGGCAATAATAAGTGCCTCTGTTGCTCTGGATTATCCTTTTAATCGGAGTTTTGCACCTGGGACATGGCTTTCCTTCTTTTCTGTAGACCATAAGCTTTAACTGGAACCCTCCTTTTTTGCCTTCCGCGTCCACAAACCAGCTAAACGATGTTCCTTTATGCGCCAGCGCTTTAGTCAAGACCTTTTTAATTTCCCTGTTGAGATTTTTGATCTCATAATCTTTTAATGTGTTGGCTTTACGCCTTGGGTCAATCCCGGCACAAAAAAGCGACTCACTGGCATAGATGTTTCCCAAACCGGAGAGAAATCTCTGATCAAGCAGAAGGGATTTAATATTGGTTTTTCTTTTTGAAAGAAGCTCTTTTAGAAGCCTGGGTGTAAACTCTTTAGACAGCGGCTCAGGCCCCAGCTTTAAGATGGGGTAGTGGTTATATAATTTTACTTTTCCAAAAAGCCGGAGATCAGAATAATATAGGGTTTTATTGCCGGAAAGTTTAAAGATTACTTTGACATACTTGTCGGGGGAAAAAAGCAGGCGGCCGGTCATGCCCAGGTGGATGACCAGATATTTTCCAGATTTTAATTTAAATGATAGATATTTTGCCCTTCTCTCAACATTTAGAATTGTATCGCCTGTTAACTTTTTCTTGAATTCTCGAGGAGATATCCCTTTAATAACCCGGGCGTCGATTATTTTGACATCCCTTATGATTTTCCCTTTAACATAAGGTGAAATTTCTCTTTTTACTGTTTCGACTTCCGGCAGTTCGGGCATGGCTTCAATTTAGCATAAGATGAAGGTGATTGTCGATAGGGTGGGATTTGGGAGATCAGGGGATCTGGTTACCTGCCTGCCGGCAGGCAGGTCAGGGACAGGCCATGAACCGATATGGTTCATGGCAAGATATCGGGAGATCGGGGAATCTGGGTTAAGAACTACCACTTGACAGAAATTGCCATTATGTGATATTATTCACGGCATGAATGATAATCATTCAAGTAATGAATTCCCTTATATCGACCGGTGGCTTACCACTTTGTTTTCTGATGCGGCTAAGACTTATAAGGTCGTTGTCTTAACGGGCGCCCGCCAGGTTGGCAAAAGCACTTTTCTGCATAACGCCCCGGGCATCAAAAATTGGCCGTATATAACACTTGACGATTTTGATGTTTTAGAGACCGCTGAAAAAGAGCCAAAGACTTTATTGGCCGATAAAGAGCATTTGATCATTGATGAGGTCCAGAAGGCGCCCCGGCTTTTGGCCGCAATTAAGCAGGAAGTTGATTCGCCGGGAAAGAAAAAGCGATTTTTGCTTTCCGGCTCGGCTAATCTCTTATTGATGCATAAGGTGAGCGAAAGTCTCGCGGGAAGAGCTGTTTATCATGTCATGCGTCCTTTTACGATGGGCGAGATCCAAAAAAGAAGCCCCAGCCATCTTCTTGAACTTTTATTTTCTAGCAAACCGTTAAAAAACTTATCCGCTGAATTTGCCCATGAAAAATTAGAAAATTTAATTATCAGAGGATTTCTTCCTCCCGCCGTAATGCAATTTAATAAACTGCCTGATGTGATAGGATGGCTGGAGGGATTTGTCGCGACCTTTCTGGAAAGAGACCTCCGCCAGCTGGCTCAAATCGATAATCTACCGGATTTCAAACGACTTATGGGATTTTTAGCTTTAAGAAGCGGTCAAATGTTAAATCAAACAGAAATTAGCAGAGATGCGAATATTCCGCAGCCAACCGTTCATCGATATTTAAACTTGCTCGAAACATCTTTTCTTTTTGAAAGGATTCCCGCGTATGCCGTCAGCCGGACAAAGCGGCTGATAAAAACACCAAAAATATACTGGAACGATACCGGCCTCGCATGCTTCCTGATGGGGCACCATTTACCATCTGAGCTTAAAAAGTCCAGAGAATGGGGGGCGTTGTTTGAGTCCCTGGTTTTCCATCATTTAAAGGTCTGGGCGTCGTTAAATGTTCCCTCGCCTAATATATTTTACTGGAGAACAGCTGCCGGGCAGGAAATTGATTTTGTTGTTGAATGGGGAGATAAGCTTGCCGCAATCGAAATTAAAGCTTCTCCCAATGTAAAATATTCTGACGCAGATAATTTGAGGGTTTTTATGGAAGAATATCCAGAAGCTGTCTTTGGTATTATCGTGTACACTGGCAGGGAAATAAAACAAATAGGAAAAAAAATCTGGGTGATCCCATGGGAATTACTTGTGTGACTAGCTTTTTCTTGAATTTTCGCGAAGAGACCCTTTTTATTATTCTCGCATCGATTATTTTGACATCCCTTATGATTTTTCCTTTAACATAAGGAGAAACAGCTTTCCGCACAGTTTCGACTTCCGGCAATTCAGGCATGATCGTGCCGAGGTCACGGGAGCTTAAAATTCGGATCAGTGTCTATCGCCTTCAAAATCCTTTTGCGGTTCTCCTCATTCGACGATTTCCGCTCAATCGAAGAATCATAACGCTTGCCTGACACCTTCCACTTCTTATTCACCAGATGAAATTTGATGACATCAATTGTTACATAATTAGGGTCATCAAGATAAGCCTCCATGTAATACCCCGCCCAATCACCGCTCATCTTAACCGCGATAAAGCGCGTCTTAGACAGATCTTCGAAAACAAGCCCAATACTTTCCCACGTATCCCCGGTCATCATCTCTTTCGGAGGAAGCGGCGGTCCCGGCTTGGCGGATTCCAGCAAATTCGAAACCATTTCGTAATCTTTATTTTTTGCGGCCTTCAGAAACTGATTGTAAACGCCCTCCAATTTCTCTCTCAACTCTTTCTCGGAAACGGCTGTTGTGCTCATTTTTGCTTTCACTCCTTTTTTTACAACACCCAAACAATTTGGAACTAGTATAAAAGCAAGAAAGACAAAGATCAATACGATTGCTAAATTGGTTTTATTCATTAATATGCCCCCTTTTTATGAATGGTCAATCGAAACTTTGCTCGTATCTTGTGAGTCAAATTTTACATAAATTATTCTGCCCGCCTGATACTTTGGAACCGAAGCCTTCCCGACCACCGCTTTGGCCTCCGCAGTAAAGATTAGCCGATTTGCCGGGCGGACCTCCAGCATAAATCCCATCAGAGGATTTTCGCCATTGACATTTATCCCCGTTTCCCAGCTTTTTAATATTAGGGCGGGGGCGGGTTCCCCCTTTTCCAAAATCTCTTGGCTGGCCAGCTCAATCTTTTTTATCATTTCCTCGATTTTCTTTCCCTCGACTTTGCTCGGGACAAGTTTTTCTTCGGGACTGGGAGGAGCGGGTTTTACCTCGGAAATCGGAATCAGGGCAATCTTCTTTGGGTTTTTGGGATCAACCATTACCGGCACAACCATTCCCGGCTGGAACTGGGCCATGGTCACGATTGGGATCAGCCCCCTTACCTCTGTTTGGTAGGGAGCGCGATTTGGGGGGCGGACCTCCAGTTGAAAATCAACCCCGTAATAGATATTGTTAACAACCGTGCCTGTTTCCTTGGCTTTCAAAACTGTTGCCTCCGCCGGCAAACCAATTTTAAGAATACGGCTGGCTTCAACCTCAGAAGCAAAAATCCACTGATAAACAAAATAAAAAATGAGGATCAAAAAGACCGCGGTAGCTATTCCAATTACCGGATCCGTAGAAATTAAATATGCGATAGAAGCGGCGGTCACAAAAAAACTGCCCAAAATAATAATTATATACCAGATTCCCCATACATTTTTAAAATAACTAAGTATTTCCCGCATTTAGTTGTTCTCCTCTTCGATTACGCCTTTAACAATTACCTTCATTTTATTTTTGGAATCAATCAGGACATCAAGCTTTTTCCCCGCTTGAAAAGAAGGAATTTGGGCCTGGCCAATAAATGTCTTTACTTCAGTTTTGTAGGGAGGTTCTTTCTCAGGATACACTTCTATAAAAAGCCTCACCTGCGGATTGTAATTAAAATAGGATCCGGTTTGCTCGATCCTTAGAATTTTAGCGGTTGCCGGAATGCCGGTTTTGTTTAAATAATATTCCTCAATTTGAGGCATGACTAACAGATAGAAAAAAATGAACAAAACAAATGCAATGGATGTGATCACGATCGCCGCCATATAATTTATTTTCATGGCGAGCAGATTATATCAATAAATTTACCGCTTTACAAGCGCAGGATGTAGGTGAGCCGGTTTGAATTTTTTTCTCTCCTTGAGGTGCGCGTTGAGATCGGCGGCTGTTTTCATGATGAGAAAGAATAGAAGAAGCAAGGCCGGCTGGCCGAAGAATGTGGTCAGCCACAGGCCGATTATAAGCGAGATCTGCATCGTCACGATCCTTGAGTAGGGTTGATGCATTAATGAATAAATATCCGCTTTTTCCCTTTCTCTGCTCAGCAAATAATTGCTTATGAAAGAAAAACCGTGGCTGAAAAAGAGCGACAACAAGCCCGGCCAGGTCTTGGCCAGCAGAGCGAGCGGCTCGAAAGATATTTTATAGAACTCCGCCGCCAGGCCAAAAATAAAAACAGCGTGCAAAAGCATGAACCCGCCGTAACAGACAATAAAAAACGAACAGGCAAAAAGCCTGTCGACAACAATTAATAAAATTGAGCGGTTATTTTTTTCCCCGGCAGAAAGCATCTTTAAGATATTGAAAAAGCCGATAATCACGCTCTCGGCCCAGTAAATAAATAATAGGTCGAGGATATTCCAGCCGCCGTATAAAACTCCCATGACGGGGACGATATTGGCGAATATCAGGAGAAAACCGGAAGCAGGCATGTTAATACGCGACCAAGATAATCATGGGCATATTATACAATGGCGCTAAAATGCAATACAAGGAGTTGACATTTGATTATGGATAATTTACTATTTAATATAATTTAAGATCGATAAAAATAACAGGAGCTGATAAAAGTGAAAAGCAAACAAGCAAATAAAATTAAGATTGGATTTTTGCTTTTTTTGGGTATTTTTGCGCTGATATATCTTATAGTTGGCTGTGCAAGAGTTGTCGAACCACCAATTATTTCCCCGCCCGAATGGCGGCCGCTGGGAGGTGGATTAAATGGCGATGTCTTCGCTTTAGCATTTGATGGCATAAACAAAAATATTTATGCGGGAGGATCTTTTGTTTCCGCCGAAGGAACAACGGTAAATTGTATAGCTAAATGGAATGAAACGAGCTGGGAGGCATTGGGTTATGGATTAGACGCCTGGGTATTCACTCTCATTTTTGACAGCGCGGCAAATTATTTGTATGCAGGCGGAGCATTTACCCAGGCCGATTTTTCACCAACTGAAAGGATCAACGCCAATTACATTGTAAAATGGAAAAACAGCGCTTCCACATGGGAAGCTCTTGGCAGCGGCGTCGATGACGGCCCGGTTGATTCTTTTGCCCTGGATTCATCAGGCAATCTTTATGTGGGCGGTCGTTTTACTTCGATCGGGGGAGTTGCTTATAATCGGATTGCCAAATGGAACGGTTCCTCATGGTCAACTCTTGGGACAGGAATGGATGGTGGGGTCTTTGCATTGGCTTATGATTCAACCAATAATATTTTATATGCGGGTGGAACCTTTACCACCGCCGGAGGAAACACGGTTGATAATGTGGCAAAGTGGGATGGATCTACCTGGTTGCCGCTGGG
>Ga0315291_10000337_pt1 | contig 60991 bp, 100 predicted proteins | sample YL17G12_20_MG_FD_203070 | JGI IMG/M metagenome (GOLD analysis project Ga0315291, IMG submission 203070) | Sediment microbial communities from Yellowstone Lake, YNP, Wyoming, USA - YL17G12_20 | ecosystem: Environmental > Aquatic > Freshwater > Lake > Sediment | place: USA: Wyoming | collected... | reverse complement strand
ATAGCCATAGCTCGGGTAATGCACAGGATCGCCCGGGTTAACGCTATCCCGCCACTCTTTTGTAAAAGGATTCATCTCCACTGTCATTGACTATTCCCGCTCCTTAGCTCACTGGCTGATTTGAACCTATTTTACCGAAGATATAGCCGCCGGCCGCAAAGCCAAGGTTAAGAATTCCCTGGACGGATATCATTGCAATGTCTTTATCGGGCGCCCCTTTGATCGCCATCGCTATCTGATATGTAAAGCCGAGGACAGATAATGCGACTAGAGCGATACCGAGCACGATGAATACTGCACGAGTCGTGCCAGGCTTCTTCTTCTGCTTTTGCTCGTCATCTGGATTTTCTCCAGGGCTTGGCGGTGTTTCAGACTGTGATTTCTTTGTTTCCATCTAGCACACCTCCAGATTTAGTATCTCGTAGTCGCCAGCGTCCCAATTCATATATGTGTAAGGACCCGAGCCCATGGAGCCGAACACCTCGACTTTACCCTCATGTACCGGATCTGCGCTGAGATGCTGGCGCAAATGGGTGTGCCCCATGAAGACGGTCATGTGACCATCGATCGCTGCGCGCTGTGCTCTCTGGTGGATTGGTCCAGTAAACTTCACCAGGGCGCTGTAATCACCCCTGTTGGCCAGGCTCGAGGGGCTCTGGATCAGGAATGTCTTGATTAGCCCGGGCAGTATTCTCTGAACAAACTTGAAGTGATTCCAAAAGGCAATCGTGGGATCAAACTGCGCGCCATGTGTGAAGAGCTGTCGGTACCTGGAATCCCAGATCTCCGGGACAATCTTGATGGGCGCCAAGCGGTCCGCGACGCTCATCAGCCAGTCAAGGTCATCGTGGGGGAAGTTCCCCGCAATGCAGGTGACTGGCTTTTGTCTAGCCAGATCCCGAAGTCTTTGCGTGAGGTCGTCTTTAAGTGCATCCTCAGCACCACACTCACTGCTCCAGGTATCACCGATGAACACAACTTCGGTATAGCACGGTTGCTCCGCCAGTGTGATGAACCCGTTCTGAGCTTCCCGATTACAGGCTTTGTTGTGTATGTGGAGATCAGTCGCGCAGAGTCTCATGTCGCCTCATCTTTCAAGAGAAAGTCAACGAACTTGGGCCCGCGCCATATCGCAAAGGGCATCCCCCCGATGAAGCAACCGATAAAGGAGAGCCACCAGAAGTAGTGCTCTGTACTAGGGAAGGCCAAGCTCAATTCCGCAAACCCGTAGCCAATCCCAACTCCCCCAAAGATACTGAAGATAAAGGCCTCGTCCGCATCCCATTTTGTAGGTGTCTTAACAGCTCGTAATGCCAGGACTAACAAGACAAGGCCAGATCCCAAACCACCGGCGAGGTAAGCCAGCCACATGTGAGGAAATGGTGTCGGCCATTGACACAGCCCAGTAAAGAACGAGGGGTAGGTAACGTAAAGCCCTTTGCCTCCCAACGCTGTCCCTACAATGTAGTGAAAAAACTCATGCAGGGAGGCCGAAAAGAAAAGCACGAACAGGAACACTATCAAGAGGTTGATTACTTTATGCAATTTCATCCTGTTTTTGCCTCCTTTTATACCCACTCACCGGATGAATCTCTCCACCTGGAGTGCAACTACCTAGACTACATTGGTGTATGCGTACATACTTGCTTCCCCACCACCATAGCCTCCCCAGTTCAAATCGACATGGGTGTAAGGTATGTAATTACCAACGGGGCCACTTATCCTCTGGGGGACAAAACTGCCGCTGAAGTTCAGCGTTGCCCCAGCTTGGATAACTTGGTTATACAACGTAACGAGCACGACGCTTGGTGCGCTGCCATCGTCTGCATACCACTGACTGCGGAGCTTTATCGTAAATAGAACCCTCACGGGACTGGGATTGTGTACGTTTACTCCTGCTGTTAGCGTCTGCCCCAGCGTGAGAGTCGCAGCAGGCTTCGGGGCCCACGCCATGCTTAACGGCGCCAAAAGGACAGTTAGGGTCAAGGTATTGACGAGCGCACCGTTGAAGTACGTTTTTACTGTATAGGTACCGGGCTGGCCAATGTGGACAGCAGCGTATGTACCCGCTGTCTGCCCTGGCTGCACTGATGGGCATGGTCCAGACCACGAGTAGAAGAGAGAGCCATCAGCCTTAAACACCTTTATTCCGAATGTCGCGCCACCGTTTCCTTGCCCGGTGCCTGTGTTCTTAAACGCGAAGCCAATCTCGATCTGTTCCGTGTATCCGCCAACATATTGCGTGTTGCCGTCAAGTATCCAGCACCCATACGGCATAATGAGATGTGACAGCTCGATTGGATCAAGTGTGATCACGCCTACGTCCCTTGTCTCGCCGTCTGTTAGATTTATGACCGACACGTTCTTATCGCCATAATCCGGAGCCGAAACGTGGAGATACGCCACTTGCTCGGTGTATCCCGTTATTGTGAATCTGCCATCAGCGTCAGTTATAGAAGTAAATTCTGCCAGCCCCATCATTGAGACGGTTGCTCCCGTAATAGGCGCGCCTGTAGTAGAATCCTTCACGATTCCTGTCATGGTGATGTTGCTGTACGCTACATCGAAGTTTGCCTGTATCGTTTTGTCGCTGTTCATCGTGACAGCCAGGGGATTGACCGTGCCGGTAATGCTTCCCGACCAGCCGGCGAATTGATAACCACTATCAGGGATGGCAGTAATTGTGGCCTGTGCTCCCGAATCATAGAGATATGAGCCTGGCGCTGGATCCGTAGTGCCCCCAGCTCCGGAGTTTATGATCAGGGTGTACTTTGTTGATCCAGGTGGCTGCGCCTGGCTGAGTTTACGAATACCAGCAATGGCCACTACCGCGAGCATTATGGCCCCTATTATTTTCTGTCCCCTTGTCATGATTTACCTCCTCGCCTACTGAACTCCCATTTTGTCCTTAATGTTCTGCCATCGCTTTTTGACTGTACCAAGCGTCACCTTTTGCAACTTGGCTACCTTGCCGAGACTACCCACATCAGAATACAGGGCGAGGGTCTCCTTTTCTCTCTCGCTAAGTTCGCCTGTTGGATAAGAGACTGCATAACGCTTTCCCACATTACGTTTGCTCCTGCTTCATCTTAACTAAACACCGCATTCCCCTGAACAAATCTTCCTCCAGCAGGAGGCGGTGTCGTTGCTTCCCAAAACTCCTCCGCAATCTTCGTGGCAGCAGAATCAACCTGTTTCCGTACAAGAGCAGATGACTGCAACCTGCTGCTAGGTTGTCTTCGCCATATATTTGTCATCAGTGCGCTATCTCAATCTGGAGTCCGGGATAGCCAGATACCGTACTGTCAGCAGCAATCAAGACATATAACGCGCTCGTGTCATAGATTTGCGGAAGCCCTGTTCTCAGAAAATCGTGAATATCGCCAGAGTTACCGACTGGTACACGCCCTGCCCATAAGGGTCTTAAAACCATAACGTTGAAAGTACCCGCTGAGGCTACTGTGCATCTCACCCTCACTATTTGCGAGACCCCACTATCACCAGGAGCCAGAGGGATTTGACATGCCCTGCGAATTAGCAGAGACGCAGGAATTTCAGCGAACACTCCTGAATCTCCAGCAAAGCCATCTTGGTCAAGGTAGTTAATTTGAAATGAAGGATTAAGCGTAAAAGCGGTAACGTGCTCAACCCAGATTTGAAGTCCATTATAATTAGGTGCTCCTGGCACTCGACCCGCATAGCTCGGCTGGGCAGCGAGAGTAACGTCAGCATTGAAAGCGTAAGCTCCGGCAGCAAACAGCCTATCGAAAAGCATAATCCGACATGCCACAGAGCCACCGAAGTCTATCCCCGAGAAATAGCCTACCGCGCCTCCGAAACTGGCGATGATGGGGTAGCCTGCATCAGTATCAACAGGAACAATACCAGCGGCAGTATTGCCGATAGCCAGAGCACCAGCGCCAGGCTGCCCGACCTGGTCGAAAACAGTAAATGGCACTCCCGCCACAGTCGTTATGGAAGCACCCTTAACCCAGGTTTCAACTTCCTTAACGGCTGCAATGTACTGGTCTAGTGTCGCTATTGTCATAATTTACCTCATGGGCTAAAGTAAACCCTCAACCCCACCTGCACGTCGTTGAATTGCAAATTGTTCTGGGCAGCTACGGCTGCGGTCCACTGAAAGTTATAGGTGTCGATACCATCGACAGGGACCTTAACGTCTATGGCACCTTCGATGATGAGCCCACCCTCACGGCCCACAGCCGTAAAGGTGAACATACTGGCAACGAAATTGATAGCGTTTATATAGCCGCTTGGAGAGTCATCCTGTAACTGAATTGCCTGTGCACCGCTAAGACTGTTTGCTCCAGCAAAGGTGTTCTCAACCACCCTGAATCTAAACAACGCTACCGATCTGATAATCGTAGCGCCTGTTGGTATGCCAGCTACCACGACATCAGGGAGTGCCTTATTCCCTGCTATAGCAGTAACCGCCACCTCTTCTTGGGGCAAAGACCAGAAGTCCATGAAGGAGACAATCCTCTTACTAAGGCGGTAATCGTTGACTGTAGAGCCTCCGGAGTTATTAACTAGCACAAAGTCGCCGTAGAGGCTGATTATGCCGCCATTGCATGTATTCTCAATGGTTAGCTGTCCCCCATCAAGCAAAACATACTGACCTAGCTCGGTAACACTTCTAAGGGCGTAGATGCCTCGACAGCCCTGAATGTAAACGTGAGCACCCCCATCATTAACCAGGCTAATCGTACACACGCTTTGGGCCAAACAGTTGTGGAGAAATAAGGACTGAGTGGCACTAACTATCATAATGCCAGTTGTGGTGCAGTCCTCCCAGACACCGCTAACCCTGCTCTTGTCGTCTATGGCACACCTTAGACAATTCACTACTTGGTCAGAATTAGCGATGGGGCCATTTAGATAGACATTCTCAAATGAGGAATTATTTATTGACTTGCTGCTACAGACTACTCGAAGAGTCTCGTTGTTAGGAGCGAATCCCTTGAAGAAATATCCCTCCATCGCGGCGTCCAGGGTTATGCTGCTCAATAATATGATAGTCTTGAGATTCCTAGCTGTGAGGATAGCTCGAAGGTCGGGCAAGTTATTCACAGGCTTCTGCGCTGTGCCTATAGGATACTGAGTCCCTGTAAACGCACTTCCGGCGTCGTAATAGACGGCATCTTCGAGCTTAGCCTTGTTACGGTAGTCAGTAATCGTAGAGCCTGCGGAGTTATTAACTAAGTCCAGGGCTCCAAACAGGAGGATATTGCCTAGGGTGCATGTGTTGTTAATTGTCAACCTGGCATCGTTCGACATGAACTCAAGCCTATCCATGCCGTCGTTGCAGTTCGATATAGTATAAAGGCCGTGGCAGTTTTTCAGGTAGGCCCATGCGCCCATTCCGCCAGCGCCTGAGGCGAAGTTTAACGTGCAGCCGGCTCCGCTTGCTGAGCAGTTGTCCAGACGGAGGACGAGAGTCGCACCAATCTGGTGCGTACCAACCAGTTCGCAGTTCTCATACCACCCGCCTATACCAACTTTACTAAGGACGGTGCACCTCAAGCAATATACCCACGACCCCGCCGTAATGGCACCATCGAGGCGCACGTTTTCAAAGGTCATGTTAAATAATAATTTACCATTGGGGAAGACGGAAGACTGAAAGATAAGCGATGGACTCTTTATATAATAGCCCAGCATGTGGTCGAGAAGAGTTATGTCGCTCAGCAAGACGATTGTTGTGATCTTCCTGGCTATGCAAATGGCGACAAGGTCGTTGAAATTGTTTACAGGCCTATCGGCACGGCCGATAGGATACGCTGTGCCGGCCTCACCACCTACTGAATTGTAGTAGATAGCCTCCTGCCCATACTCCTTACTGATTCTGTAGTCGTTTACCACCGAGCCAGCAAGAGACGCACGAGTCAGCACGAAGTCGCCGTACAGGTTGATAATACCGAGGGTGCAGGTATTTGCCAGTATGATATATCCGCCAAAGCCGTAGATGTTCAGCACAGAGGCAGCATTGTCAACATCACGTACCGTCAGTGTGCCGGTCCCACCTATTACATCCACCGTATTGTCGTTGACGAACATGACGCAATTGAGATACTCGCAGTTTATGAGTGCCACTGACGCACCTACCCCTGTCGGCAGCACAAAGTTGTTACTGATTATGCACCCTGAAAGGTAAGGCTGACCAGCGTTGGTTATGTTGCTCAGTATGCTGTCGTTGGCCAGCAAATTAGTTCCGCCAGCAATGCCAATTAAGCTGCATTGCTTGAACTGCGAATCCGTTACGTCCTGACCATTGAGGTCAAGATACCAGTTGACAAACTCGTAATTCAACATTGCGGCATCGAGGGTAGCCAGCACTGAGATGTCGATATTGACTATCTTGTGTATGCTCCTATTAGTACATATCGTGCGCAGGTCTGGAAGATTATTGACGGGTGCGCTGGCTGTACCGGTAGGGTAGTTTGTGCCAGGTACCCCAGCCACAGAATCAAAGTAAACAGCTTGGGCAATGCTGCTGGGGTCGCTTATCGCAGTGATATAGTCAGGCCAACCGATGCCGGTGGGCTGAACCACAAATAGGCTTACTGACATTTTACGCTCCCTTATCTAAGCTCAAGTTGGTAGTCATATCCAATGGCTCTGCCGTTATCACCGGCCACTGCGCTCTGGGCTGTTATTCTAACCACCTCATGAATGGTAAATAGTAACACTGGACCAGCCCATACTATGTCCGGGTCAACTCCCTGTGTAACAGTATCTACTGCAAGCAATCTCTCCACCCCGTTGACTACCATATACGTCCTGAGGGTAATTACAGACCCGGGCGTGATAGCCTCGATATTCAGTAAACATAATGTCACCCAGTATGAAACTCCTGCCGCTCCTATCGATATTATATTGTGCTCTGCTACTTGCCAGTCGGCTATCGTCTGTCCTACCATTGGTGCTAGCGCCGCTATCTTAGTAGAATAGTCCGGCCAGCCAATGCCTGTGGGCTGCACCACAAACTGGGTGACTGCCACTTAGCCCTCCTCGATAGTAACTGTCACCGTGATATTGTGAACAAATCCTCCATCTCTATTTTGCATTATGACCCGGATATTATGGTCTTTTACTACAGGAAAGTTGAAGGGAAATGTTGGCGTGGTATCATTCAAGGCAATAAATCCCTGGCGGGGGCAGAACCGTGTCGTTTCATATTCTACGGCCACATCAACTAAGGCATTGCAGCCTGCAGGCCAGTGTATCGTTACCTCTTTAACGAATCCCGTAAGAGTTATCTTCTCCTCAATTGTAACGCCCGAGCCCATTGCAGGAGGTATTGCCAACGTCCGCGAAAATGGTATCTGCTCTCGTTTTTTCATCGATGTACCCCCTAGCTGCTTTACTGTATTTGATAAGGCTGCAAGGCTAGTCTTTAGATTTCTGACTTCAGCTTGTAAGTCCAAAGGTATCGGCGGCCTATGCCCGCCCTGAGCAAACTCTTTTGGATTCTGCATGCTGTACCACCTTACTAAGAAAGGGCTTGCCTCATGCTAAGGCAAGCCCTTTCGCTCTCTCAGCCTTTAGCCATATAAGGCGTTTGGCTTCTACCAGTTCCTTTAGCGTTTCTGTGCACACATAGCGTAGTCAACGGTCAGCGATTCCACGCCGGCATGTCCCGTCTTTATGGCCAGGAATGGCATCAAGGGTACTAGCGGTATGTCCGCAAAGACAGCCTGCCCAGCAGCCACCAACGCCCTGTTGACGTAGAAATCAACCAGGTAATTTGGTGTCACACCGTAGGAATGGAAGCCCAGAGTTATCGTGGTGTTCGCTACTCTCGGAACTGTCAGCAGGCGGTATGCAATAGCACCACCAGCGTTTCTGGCAGAAGCGTACCAGCCCAATGCTGCCTCGCCGTCTCTGGTGGCAAACATGATCTGGTCAGTAGGAACCAGTGCCCCTCCGTTGTCGGCAAGGTAGGCGGCGGCAGCGGGGTTTGTCAAGCCCACGCCCAGGTTTATTTCTCCGACCATGGTGTGCTGGAGCCGCGCCTCGAAGTAGATGTCCCTGTTATCTGCCACCACGAAGGAACCCATCAGAGCGTTTCCAAGCGTGATCTGCAGCATATCATTATCAAGGGCATCAGTGGTCAGAATGCCATGCCCACCAACAAGATTCGCAACTGTGTAAAGGCTTCCAGCTCCTACCGCAAGGCCAGTCCATCCTGGAGGCATGAAGAGGCCGCCTATGTCGGTAACCGGCCCTTTTAGGAACTCCTCATTTATGCCGTACCAGGCCAGCGACCCCGGCACTAATAGGGCAGCCACACTCGGGAAGGTAGGCATCCCTGCGATCACGACTCGGTTTCCTTCGATCAATCCCGTTTGTTTCATCTGCATTTCTCCTTCTGGCGCTAATCCTCAGCCCTATCGATTCATCACGCACATAATGTAGTCTACTGTCACTGAATCTGGGCCGGCCCAGCCGTTCTTCTGTGCTATGAACGGCATTAGTCCTGTCAGCGGTATGCTGGCGAAGGGAAGCTGCGCGGCAGCTATCAGCGCCCGGTTGACGTAGCAATCGCAGACATAATTTAGTGGCAGACCGTAGACATGGAAGCCCAGGGTTATGGGGGTTGCTGCTACCCTGGCAATGCCTGTGTTATTTTCATCGACACCTGCAGCAGCTTTGTTGCCAGAGATCATCCAGTTGGCATCACCGTCCAGGGTGTCAAACATGATGAAGTCGGCATTAGGCAGGGCAGCTCCGCCGTTAGCAAGGTAATCGGCGCCGGCAGGGTCTATCAAACCTATACCGATGTTCACCTCGCCACCCAGCGTGTGCTGCAATCGCGTCTCAAAGAAGATCTCCCTGTTGTCGGCCATCCAGAAGGCACCGCCTATCGCATCGCCCAGCGTGATCTGTACGGTATCGTTGTCGGCAGCGCCACCGGTTAAGGTAAGCCCCCCACCTGCAAGATCCGCCACGGTGCAAAGACTTGCGGCACCTGTGTGCCTGAGTGTCCATCCTGGAGGGGCGAAGTGGGCGCCGATATCGGTGCATAGCCCGTTCAGGAATTCCTCATATATGCCAAAGTAGGTAAGCGCTCCGGGTATGAGTATGGCAGGCACGCCAGGGAACTGCGGTATGCCTGATACTGCTATTCTGTTATGTGGGATCAATCCTGTTTTCCTCATTGACGTTTCTCCTTTTTGTGTCACTTCCCTTTACGGAGGGCGTACTTACTTATCTTGGCGTGACACTACCTAGTTAGTCAGCATCCACATATCTGACGATTAAGTTTGTAACTCCTGCAGCGCTATTGGCGGCCACCAGGAAGCTAGTCAAGACTGATCCCGTTGGCGGGCCGTCAATAATATAGAGAGGCAGGGAATCCTCCTTTATCGGTCCATCCGGCTTGGGAATGTAGTCATCTACTAATGTGAAGCTGAAGAGCTCGAGGGGGGTTACAACTCCCAGCTCTGACTTGCTCAGGGTAAGGATGTTAGCACCCGCGAACCGATTCTGTGCCTCTATCTGCAGGATATAACGCCGCATATTCATTGGCACCAGAGAGCTACCAGGTACGACGACGGCGGCGCCGACAGCTACTATGGGGACAGTTAGCGTTCTGATTTCGGAAGCTTTCCACATCATGCGATCGCCTCCATCACAGTATTTGTGTACTCAAGAAGTGATTTGGGGACAAGCTCCGTTAGCCACTGCGGGATTTTTATCGCATCCGGATCCACACGACCCATTGTGTATTTCCTGACCTTCTGATTCCCTACCAGGAGCGACTTGATTGTTGGCTCGCTTTTGACGATGGTATAACTGTACTTCATCGTCTCAAACGCCATCTTGACGTTAGCCATGGCATCGGTCACCGGATTCAGAACGTTGAATGCAGGGTACTTCTGGTACATCGTGAAGATCTCTGTTTCGGGCGAATATGGCCCCTCATAAGGGCTCATATCACCGTTAACGTAACCTATGTTCCCGTTGGCCAGTGTAATACCACGAGTGAGAGACAGCAGGTTTCCCACATCCTGTGTCGGCTCATATTGAATGTAGCCTCTGGCTTTCGGAGGAGTTATGCCCCAGAAATGGTGATAAATGAAGCCTGGGCTTTGGGGCATTAGGAAGAACCTGGCTGCAGCATCCTGTATTTGAGTCCACTGTGCCAGGTTAGCTCCAGCAGCAACCGCCCCGAGCGAGAACGGTTTCATATTGGAGAATTCACGGCCTTTGATGCGGAATACGACCCAACCTTCTGAGAACTGGAGAGCAAGATTCCATCCTGCTTCAAGCCATCTGTCTTTATGACTTGTTTGAAGGATAGCTTCCATGCGCCTCCTCCTTTCTTATTTGGGATTCGGCTCAGTGGGGGCTGGCTCTCGCCAGCCCCCAGCAGACTATCCCATTTTTATAATAGCGGGTATGTGACGGTCTGTACCAGGACACGGCCTAGTCCGAATACGAGACCACCGAGGGCGACCTCATCATTTGTGGCGGCCACCGTGTCGGATCTGCCCCGTATATACAGGGTATTCGTCGGGAGGCCTATGATTGTCGGGATCGGGACAATGCTGACCTGGTTTACCGTGTCCCCAATCCTCAAGTTCCTGACATCGATAGGAAGCAACTGGCTTCTGCCTACTGTGACCTGTATCTCCGCGAGCACCGGGGTAGGAGTGGTGAAGCTCTTGAGGTGCGTGATGCACAGGCCGAACTTTGCGCCGATACCGTAGCCGGCGCCGCCGCCGACTGCGCAGATCCAGTCGGCATAGGCCACAGTCCAGGGCCATATCCATTGTATTCTCGGGGATAGGGCTGTTGAGATGGTGTGCACAGGCCTGATCAAGCCGAAGCCCAGTTCTGTCTGGGAAGGATTCAGCCCTCTGAATTTCTGCCCACCGGTCGCGTTCTTGATGGCACGGAGCGCCAGCATATATTGCTCCACGCGGTTAAGCATGAGCCGGCGTTCCTCACTGCCTGGGGGAGCTAGCAGCTCTACGAATTGCTGTTTGAAGATGGCGAGCTCCTCTTTATCCAGGGGATCGCCGAGGGCTAACGACTCGTCGTAGAGCTTGACGACATCTTTCCGGTTTACCGGATTGGGATGGCCATAGAATGTTGGGTTGTCGACACTTAGGGATTCCACGACTGCTATATCGCCTTGCATCAGAGCCTCCTTTACCAATATTTAGCTATCTTTAATATGACTACAACGTCATTAGCAGCCACTTTATGGAGTTAGGGCTTATACCACGATTTCGTCGCCGCTAACGCCTTCCTGCGCAAAGGCGCGAGCCGCAGCCGCAGCCACAGCTCTTGCATGAGCGGTATCACCTGTCCGCTGCGGGACGTAGGTGACTCTGCCCCCTGTCGATCTCGAGTTGATATATGCCCAGACGGATTGCGTCAGGAATGCGAATGAAGCACCGGTGACGGGCTTCGCATAGTTGCTATATTTGGGCATACCAGCCTCAATGCCGGCGCTCAGAAGTGCAGTGAAAGCCCGGAAGTAATCACTCCAGGTCTTGAAGGGTTGTGTTCGGGGTGCAGGCGTTGCAAGGGCGTCCTGATCTTTCAGGACCTTGTCGATAACCCCATACACGATACCCTCGCCAGCCGAGACGGCAGTTCCTTTTAAGTCCCAGTTCATATCTCTGTCCTCCTCTCTACTAGTGGTCGGGGAGGAGACCTCGGCAGGCAAAAGGAAAGGCGGGTAGCCAAAAACCTTCAACCCCGAAGGTCTCCTACCCGCCTTACTTGTATCGCCTAAATCTTATTTAGGTCGGCACTTCTCTACAATAAGCACATTTTAGAAATTGTCAACAGTTATGTTATGTGGCCTCGCTGAGCTCCCAGTTCTGAAGCTGGCCCAAGAATGAAGACAGCGCTTTCACTGGCTCCCAGTCGCTGCGATAACCTTGTTTCAGGCTGGGTCTTACAAAAATTATGTGTAGCGTGTGTGGATATGGGCGATTTGAGAGTTCAAGTCGTGAAATAGATATCTTTTTATTGTCTAAGAGCTTGGAAATGCGCTCAAGGTCAGCATAAGACAGTTCACTCGGTGATTCTATTCTGAGATTTAGTATCTTGCCCGGGTTGAAGTGCTCAAGGATAGCTTGATTGAGTGTTGCATCGTCTTGCCCATTTACGACCACTGCCATGACTCACCTCAACACGCTCCGCAGTGGCAACAAGGCCTTGTGCTGATGCTCACGTTAATAGTGCATAGCTCAGCGTTGTAACAAGTCATGCCCTGGTCGTTGAACCAGACATAAGGGATATAGATATCGGAAACCTCATTGGCCGTGATCCAGGGGTTGCTTACAGGTGGCGGCATTGTCGCCTCGAGCAGGTACCACGGGCCACCATTTTTTCTTAAGATCACCCAGGCATGGCCACGATCCTTAGGCGGTGACGTTAACTTAACATATTCACCTACCACGACGTACACATCGTCAGCGCTATACCTGTTTCTTAGTAGGGACGCTAGCAGAATGGATTTGCCGACACAGTTGCTTTCGCCCAGGGAGGCTACCTGCATGGGAAGTAGACATCCTAAGCAGCTAACGGTATGGTCGTAGAAATGCATCTCGGTGCCGAAATACTTGTACGTGATGTTTTGCCCGGCATACTGCCAGTCACCCAGCACTGCCTCGTCACCGGTGCCATCGATCTGATCTGAGATGGGTTTCACAGCCTGGGGATTTACGAGCTGGGAGAGGCCGAGAAGCATGGCAGCATTGGCGTTAGATAAGAACAAGCGCGAGATTAAGGCAGCTCCGACAAGCCCTCCTGTTATCAATAAGGCGCCGCGGGGGAAAGTGGCTTTGGTCGTTTCCATGCGCCTATTCTAGCACATGGGGGCAAACGATTTTTACGCGGGTGGAGTAGAGCCGAGGTCCGGAGAAGGAGGTTCTTTGGACTTTAGCTCTACCGTGAAACCTGGGAACTCTACGTTTACTTTTATGGACTTGATTTTCAGCAACCCGGATAGAAATGAACTCAAAGCATTTTCCGCAATCCCCTCCAGTGGGTTTTTCTCTGTTTCTTCCCCTGCCATATCATGTCCTCCCGAAAAGACTCTTAATAAAGCTTAACTCTCCACTCCACCACTTTTTGCCTGCTTCGTCAGCATTGATCATTGTAATCAACCATGGCGGCAAAAGAGAGATCAGGTCGTCATCGGAAAACATGGCGAAGATCGGAGCGTACTGGGGACCCTGCGAGATAGCTTCTTTCCACTTGGCAGGAAACTTATCGACGTTAAGCGTTGACAAAAATGGCTTGTTTTCCTGAATAGCCACACGGAAATTTGCCTCGCCAATTTGCTTAAGAAACGGCCAGACCTCTTTGCTGGCAGCTCTCCGGGCCTTGTTTAACATAAACGTTCTGCTGAAAACTTCCGCGTTTAACCCGGGGAACTGTATATCCATACCTCCGATCTTCATTGCGCCGCCTTCAAACTGTATTCGGCTCCACATTTGGTACAGTTGGCTTTCATCTGTCCGGCGGGCCATGCGAACTGAGTACCGCAAGGTACGCCTGTGTCCGGGTTAGGCTCGGTGCACGTAAATGATACCGGGAAGTTAACCCTAGGCTCTTTGGCAACTGGCGGCGCCCCCGCGGCGCCTTGACCAGCTCCAGCGCCAGCTGTAGCGTTTGGATTCACCTGGAGGGAGGCGATGAAGGCACTAGCCACGTCCTTAAATGTACCGGTCGCTTCCTCCCTATTGACACCGTCCAGGTTGAGCTGAGCCAGTTTTAATTTAAAATCGGCATCCCACTTATCGTCCTCCTTCTTATCTTTTCGAAGTCTATCATCGCGATTTATCACAAATTGCCTATTTTTTTCTGCCTCTGACGCATCGTGCCGAAGTTGCAGCTGCGCTCTTTCCGTTTTACGGTCCTCGGCCTCCAGCAGGAGTTTCATTACCTCGACGTTTCCAGTGTTGCCAGCAGATCCCAGAGGCCCGATACCAAACTGGGTGCGCATCTGTTCCTGCCAGGCAACCATTTTCTGGTGATATTGGTCTATTGCCTCGAGAGGGTCTCCCTGGCCACCTTCCAGTTTCGTTTTCACATCCTTCATCTCCTGGATGAGGTAAAGAAGAAACTGGTCTTTATCACCGCCCTTGCCGCCGGCAGCAGCCTGGGATTCCACAACCTTGGCCATGAGGGAGCTAATGCCGTCTACATAAGACTTCATGTAAGAGTTCATGGTAGACCCCAGTATCTCTCCCACCTTACTCGGATCAAGGCCACCTTGCCCCTTATTGGAATCCGTGTTTTGCTTCGGGCCGAGGACATCAACCGTTGCCTTCACCTCTGCTGCTTGGATGTAACTTTCTCGAACGCGCTCAGCCGGTGTGGGCGCCCTTTTGCCAGGAGGTGGATTCGTTGCCGAAGTGTCATGTGGTTGTGGTACGTAAAATTCCTTTTTCTCTGCCATGGCTCACCTCACTTTTATTCTTCGCTGGCGCTTGCAGCACGAACCAGGGCCTCCTGGTCAACTCTGTCATAACCTTGAGCTTCAATTTCCCAATCGATTTCTGGCTCCTGGGCTTCGTGTTCGCCATTGCCCCCAGATTCACCCGGCTGTATAACATGGTATGTATCCAATCCAATATCACGTTGTTTCATAGTGATCTCGAGGTACTTATCCAGCCACTCGCTAGGGCTTATATCCGCTGGCCATCCCCAGCGCTCTATTGTAGCCTTCATAGCTGACCACAGTTTCGTAGTGGTCATAGTAAATTGCTTGGGGATTATTGTAACTATTACTGCTTCACTAGGAATCGTTGTGCTACGGAGTACTGAATCTCCTTTAGCCTGAGCTTTCCTTAAGGCCTTGACCGCCCGCTCCTCTTTTGTTTCGGTTTTTCCTGCGATTTCCTCAGCAGTCCCTTTAGCGGTCCCTTCGGCAAGCTCTTCAGCGGTTTTAATTGAATCCGCTAACTCCTTCTCGCTGGATGGTATATGAATGGCTTTTGGCGCTTCATTCTCAGGGAATAGCCTGGCGCATTCGTCAGGTCCTATGGATCTTTTGAATGCCTGGAAGTATCTGTAGATCGTGTTGGACTTAATCTTGGCGCCATCGACGATTAGCGCTTTGACATCCGGATGACTGGGCCTTTTGCCCTGTGCGAACTGTTCGAATAGGAGCTCTTCTCTGGTTTTGGGTTCAGCCATATGTTTTACCTTTACAGCGATGCTATAATAGGCACAAAGCAACGGGAAAGTCAATAGACGTAGTATGAGAGTATGGGGGAACAACTATGAATGGAAACCTACTTCTGCAGGCCTTAAACCTGGTAATCAACTGGGGTACGGACAAGATAACTAAGCCGAAGCTATTAACCCTCGCGGATGTGATGCCTGAGAAATCCACTGATATTCCTACAGTTGCACAAACTCAGAAACAAGTCGTGCAAGTATCGGGTGTCAGTGATAGTGAGACGATTAAATATCAAAACCGCGAGCTGGTCAAGGAAATGGTATTACTCGAGGCGCATCTGCTGCAGCAATGCAAAATCGGAGGTAAGGCCTGTAATTGCTGTGAAAAGCACCCCATCGCAGTTGAGGGTTTAGCTCGCGAGACCCTGGGAATGACGGGCAAGCCCCTCTATTCAGAAATTGCAGATTGGGCTAAACAGATAAGCCCTATGACAACCCCGGAGGCCTCGGCAAGTGGAAAATTTGACGACCAGTATCCTCAGTTGGCAGTCAAGCTTCGAGAATTGCGAAAGAATGTTATGATAGAGGCAACCACTGGAAGTTGAGAAAGTAACTGATGGATAGGAAAAAGTATAACTCTTGCATTAAGCTGCAGCTCGCCGGCAAGCACTTAACCCGGGTCGAGCGGAAGCAGGAATTCTGCATAGCTGCGAAACTTTGTAGCCAGAAAAGTTCAACTCGTGAGGAGGCGGCGCGGGTCTGTGCGCTGCCAAAGGTTAAGAAGGGGGAGCCCCAAGAGCCAGAGATGCCCTGTCCTGAGCGCAAGGTGCGTGCCCTGAGCAATCTTGACACCATCATGCTCAAGCTCAAGACTGGTGACACCGGGGACCTGAAACCGGTAGTCACCGCGACGATGACCGATATAGTCCACTGCCAACCATCCGATATCCATCTTCTGGCTAGCGATGTATTGAGAAAGGTTAACGAGATATCGACACGTTATTATCTTAAGGGTGAAGCCAGGGAACTTACCAGGGAACTTAATCTCTTGAAAACTACAATTGGAGGATAGGGATGAAAGCCTATTTACTTACCGCCGATGACTGCCAGCCTTGTCAGGACCTTAAGGAGCAGCTTAAGGACCTGATTGCCAAAGGAGAAATTGAAGAGGTTAATTTCGCTTCATCTCCTGAACGCGTAACAGAAATGATGCAGAAATACGGAGCGAATCTTCCTTCTCTTCTAATTGTATCTAATGATGGGGAGCTTATAGCTTCAGCTTGACAAGATTTGAAAGTCCTCTTATTCTCTAACCAGGTGGATTTTTTAAGGAAAGGAGAACGCCCGTGTTAAGGATAAAACTTCTGTCAAGTGGCAAGTCGCTGACCCCCTATATCGCACGTGTGGTGACTGGCGGACGAGTGCAGAAGGCATTTGCTGCGCAAATCGGCATTCCTACGGGTGCTTGTGTCCGAGGCAAGGTCCATAAGGGCATGGCACAGAGCGACATCCGCAAAGCCGTCAAAGAGTGCGCGCCTGCCAAGGGTAGCGTCCATCTGAACCTTGCGAGGTGACCCACCTAGTGGACTTCAGACGAGTTAGTAGTATCCTTTGGGAGGGGTGAGGAACCCCTCCCAAACTTATATCCCACTTCGAAGGATGTCACTATCAAGGCATCCAGCAGAATATCAGTGCTATAATTACTCATGAACATCTCACCGAGAAATATGTCCTTTGTCTCCCTGAAAAATTCGTTGAGGGCATTTCGCTGTTCGGGGCCGAATTCGGCATAATTGGTATCTTGGGAAGCCAGATATCTAAGTTTGTTTAGCAATTCCTCGTCAACCGGATGCTGTGCCTCCGCTTCCAGGAGCTGCTCCACCTTCTTTACCAGTGACCTTCTCATCCTTCCTCCTCAGAGTAGATTTGAATGCCTCGAGGTCGCGCCAGAATAGCCGACATAGACAGAAACCCTTATCCTTTACCTCAGAGGTAGATTGAGTGCAGGGGCAATTTGTCCGTGAGCGATCGCAGGGACAGGCTTTGAATTTGAAAAAGTTATCCACGTACATCTCATAGCCCTTGCTGGGATTGATTACCCAGCCGTGCTTCTGGGCCCAGCCGAGGATCTCCAGGCGCTTATCCTGTCTTTCGTCCTTGATTTTCTTCCCCACGCTTTCTCCTCCTCGAGGTATAATAACACCCTGAAATACATTATGCAATCTCTTGACGTACCTATATGGTTTGTGCTATAAAGACTCAAAATGTAGAGGTTGGCAATGGCTGAAGACGCAAAAATAGATGTCGACAGGGATGAGTATGGGGCTCCAGGTGGCGGTTATGGGTATTGGGCTCAGATCGAGGAGGACAGGAAAACCCATCAGATAGTGAGCATTTGGATGGGGGACGCGACCGGCCCTGGCAGGCATTACGCCAACCTTCCAGTATATGTTAAACCCAATATGGAGATACTATTATGCTGGGGCCCTGACCGGCTTGTAATACGCGAACCCCTATTGCAGAATGACTTTCCGAACACGTATAGGAGAAAAACACTTATCTTAAAACCAACTGAGCAAGGAGGAATGAATTAAATGGCTGAAGAAGTTCAGGTCATGGATCCACTCTGGGAAAAAGGGAAATGTGGTATATGGCATGAGAAATGCGAAAAGGTAAGACACGATTGTAACTTCTGGCAGGAGTTGCCCCTTTCCATTCCGACCAAGATAGGAGTCAATAAAGCGGTCACTGTTCATATTTGTGTGCTCTTCGCTATTTTTGACATGGTAAAACAGCCCATCCTTCTTACACCACAAGGTCCCATGGCTGCCCAAGCCAAGAAGTTTTTTGTCAAAGGCCAAAACTAAAGAGAGCTGAATGAATGTACAAGAATTCACTGATAAACTAAGAGCAAGCGATGGCACCAAGAAGAGATACGCTGGTAATATCAGCCGCTTTCTGAGATGGGCGGACAAACGTGAGATCAATGATGAGCTGGCCCAGGCATACATTGACTATCTGGACAGCCAGGGCCGTAAACCTAATACCTTGGCCACCGTTGCCAATGCCCTCCGGGCTTATTGGAAAGTCCAGAAGAAAGACTTAACGCTCAGCGCACCGACGCCACAGATGCAGGAGCCGAAGTACCACACCATCGAAGAAATCCTCAGGATGCTTGATGAGGCTAAAACCCCTTTCGAAAAGGTCTTTGTTACACTACTGTTTGACACAGGAGCTCGTATCAATGAGATCCTGAATCTTGAAATCCCTGGTATTGATTGGAAGAACAGGTATGTTCATGTCACACTAAAGGGAGGCTTAGAAGCGGATTACATGCTGTCAGATACCGGTATCGATGCGTTAAAGGAATGGCTCGAGGTCAGAAAAAGCGATAGCACCAGGGTCTTCATGGATTATAATTACTTCTATGCTTACACTGTGTTGAAAAAACTTGCCAAGAAAGCCGGGATTGCCGATTTCACCCCGCACCATCTGCGGCACTCCTTCGCATTCTTCTGCCTGAGTAAGGGTGTTACCCTATATGAGCTGCAGCAGCTCATGAAACATCGGTCTATCAACACAACCGCAACTTTCTATGGAAGAAGCCGGCTGGAACACTTGAGACCCAAGAAACCTCTTTGGGGGAAGGAAGAGTTAGATGGCCCAGCGCCAGCGCCCGATATCGGTCAACACTAACGATAGGGAAAGGCTTAGCCATTACAAAAAGGTATTTGAGGATTTCAAGGGCATGCATATGACCTGGGGAGAGTTTCTTGTTGCTGCGGCCTGTTTGGGGATGGCGGCAGCAAGTATCTATCAAACAGAGGAGAGAAGTAAGGTGGATTCCGCTTTATAGCATACTATGGAAACGCCTTGTATACATTATGAAAAGGTCGAGGATATTCAGTTCCAAGGTGTATTTTTCAGATTGGGCACATGCCAAAAGTGTGGCCAGGTCAAATGGTATGACACCCTGAATTGGCTAGGGCCACCGGTCATTATAAAGGCTGGCAACTTAGAATCCGAACGTAGAGGGGGGAGAGTTACGATGGCAAAGCTAAACCGCAAGGAGAAAAAGGAGCTGCTCAAGTTTGGCGTAGACAAATTCATTGAGGTACATCAGTACAACCCACGTGCCAAAAGCGCGCTATTGCAATCGTATAACAAGCTCCTGGCCAAAAAATCAGCTAAGCATGTATTACCCGAGGTCCGCGGTGCCCCACCATTACTGTCTGCTGCAATCTCACTTTTACCGGATCCCCCCAGACAGCTCGATGATGAATCCAGGAAGTATTTCAAAGACTTGTTTTCTAGCGCCATAGATGTTCTGTATGGAAAGCAGGTGGTAGTATGTCAAGGCCAGCGATCCGCCCAGGGCGGATGATAAGGAAGGTTTTAGCAGCAGGTCCAGCCACGGCAGCGGAGATCCACCGGGCGTACCGCGAGGCAATACGTGTCGAAAATGGCAGGCGTTCAAGACACGACCAGCTGCGGCCCATGACTTATGAGGGCTTCCGGACATACATAACAAGAGCCAGGTCCTCCGGTCTGATCAGAATTATTGGCAGCAAGCCTATGGAAAAAAGTCCGAATCCCCTCATTGGTGTTCGAGGTATGCGTGTTATAGAAACCCAGATGCAGACAGTCTACGAATTAACTCGTGATGGTAGAGATGAGACAGCTGGATGGGAGAATCTACAAGCCTACGCTGCAGGACTCGTGGTACCAGAGCCTAAACGCAAAAGGAGAACATCCGCGCCGGCAGCGAAGACAGTGGCGCCCACCGGTAAGGTCAAGATCTCTTCTGCAAAGCTTGATACGACATCCGAAGGGTATAAGATTCATGAAAGGTTGAAAAAAACCGCCGCGCCGGCAGCCGAGAAGACGACAAAAAAGGCAACACCGAAAACGAAGCAGAAAAAGGGATAGTTAGATATCGGCCAGCCGCTTTTACCCGCCCAGATTTCAATCCTAGTGCCTTGTTTTCCGAGTGTAAATGCCCCATTGAAGCTATCCCGAAGCTGGACACCCCAAAAGAGGAGGACGGGTAATGATAGCCCTCGACCAGCCTGTGCCTTCCTAGTAGGTATCGAATAGGAATAGGTGAGCCCTCGGGGAGGTATCTTAGCCCTCTGACTTCTCCCTGAGTGGTAAAGGCCATTAGGCTTTCTGCTCTCCCACAGCTTCAGCTTGTAGCACTACCTTGACTCTTTGCCCTAGCTTCAAAAATCCGCCAGCCCATTTTGCTCTAAACCATACGTATGTTTTACAGAGATTGGACAATCTATTGACACTCAATATACGTTCGGTTATCTTGATACTGTCGAACGAGAAAAGCGACAAATCAATCGAAAGTGAGGTAAAAATACCCCGAAGCTAAAAAGAAGCATATAAGGAAGGCGACAATACAAACACTCTCGTTAGCCTCTATCAAGGCTAATCAATCCGAAAGCTCTCCGAGTGTAGATAGCACTCCGAGAGTGATTAAGAGGGAGAGTCATACGGAAAGCAATAGCAGGTAATTGACACACAAGCTAGGCGTCAAGGTGTAGGGAATCTATATCTAAAGGAGTGTGATACCTTATGCCTGACATACCAAGCTACATAGCGACCCTTGTGCGTCAAACAACGAGCAAAGCTACCGAAAAGAAGCTGTGGAATATCGGTATGAGCACCACTTGGCTACCGTTCTTCACAGCAACGAACCTGATGGGTGCTACGTTCCTGCCTGCTGAAGCTCTGGGCTGTCCTATACGCCTTGCCGTTGGCAAAGACGGTGTGGTAAAGATGGGTGCAGATGGCAGACCTAAGACTGTGGTATGCAAAGAAGTCAAGGGTGCTGTTGTAGCAGTACAACAGAACTTCCTTGCCAACCTGCACAACTTTACTGCCGACACCGTGAAAGCCCATGGAGACGAGTATGCCGAGCTGGTAGCGTCTTACCAGAGAGCTGGTCAGCCTATTGCCGAGAAGCAGAACGAGCTTGCTATCAAGGCTACTATGGAGTATGCCGAGAAGCAGAACGAGCAGGAGTCCGCACCCGCAGAGAGAGAGCTTGCTGGCGTAGCCTAACCCTACCCTACCTCGCACCTTGACGCTTGGGTTGTGTGTCAATTACGGAAAGGGAATTGCTATGCGGAAGTGGGTTACACCTGACCGCTTCCAGCATCTGCAAGACCTATTCCCCCGCTATGGCAACAAGTGTCTACTCGGACACCATAACTGCCCCGATAAGACGCACTACATCGAAGCTGTACCTGTTGCGATGCGTTATGCGGTAGTTAGGAACGTTCCTTGCGTGGATAAATATGGCAACACGCAACGAGACGAGAATGGTGAGATAGTATACACTCAAGCCTATGGCGTTGCACTCGTCAAGGGTAAAGACCGTGTGTTTCAGTATAGACCAAACACGCTTTACGAGCAACGAGTCAACGAGGTAGTGCGGGATTGGGTTAAAGATGACTGTGAAGCTAGGGCATACCTGCAGAAGCTAGAAGCCCGTGGCTTGCACTCCTTTACCAGCGAGTCTGGTGGGTTGCGTGGGACTTTTAACGCAATCTCCCGCACCATCTACTGCGATTCTCAGCCTATGTTCCAGATACTAGGCTTGGGCGTAAATGCACTCACTTTCAAGCCGTTTGCTAAAGTGCGTGTCGCAGGCAGTATGGTAGCCTTGCACATCGACATCAGCGATGCACTCAAGCCGTTGAGCAAGTGCAAGAGGCGGAAGGTTGTTCGCTACGGGAAGCCGATGCCTCCTGAGATGATGGCTCTCATTTCAGAAGAGTCAAGCAAGGCTGTGCGACACTATCTAGCTTAGCAGTACAATAGAATATCGCCAAAAACGGAGAGTACCTCTTGTGGGTACTCTCTTTGTTATTTTTAGGGCTTTTACGCTCTCCCCCTACGCTGGGGGAGCGTCATATCTACATATCCAGGAGGCTTGCTATGGCTTCTTATCGATCGCTGGTAGCACGCTATAAACTCCTACCGGTGGACCGCTGCAAGGGGATCTGCCCGGGTTGCGGTAAAGGAGTCTATAAGGGCGTGTATAAGAACGGGAAGTGGTGGCACCGTAGTCACCTCCCAGTCGAAGCAGTCGCATTGCAGCACGGGTTATGGTGAGGTGACAGATGCGAAGGTGGCTAGTTACGAAGCTAGGGTTGCTGGCGGTACGGTTAAACATAATCCCAGAATGCCAGTTCTACACAGACGATGACTGGGAAGATCGTGGCGGCAAGAGGCTATATCATGTTCATGATGACATCCTCGCCATTGTGCTTCCAGCAAAAAGAAGGTGACAGATGACAATGGCCAATGTTGTCGCCCATAGAGCCAAAGCTGATGGCATCTGCTCTGAGTGCGGAGCTGAGTACCATAAGGGTGAGCTGATATACGGCGACCGGTGCGCTGCATGCAGGGCGGCGTCAGCCAATTCCCACGAAGTCGACCGCGAGAAGGGTGAGGTGGACAAACAATGGACGCTGGTTGACCTGGTTACCCATCACAAGAAGCAGCTGCGTGAGAACGTAACGGAGTTCCAGCGCACTTTCGGTAAGACCTTACACAAGTACATGCATCCCTTATTCGGTTTCGATATCATCGCCTTCGACGATTTTCTCCAAACTCCGGATGGTACGTCTACTCATGACTACCTGCTGCAGAAGTATGGTCAAGCCGCCTTAGACCTGGTTGAGAGACTCATCAAATAGAAGGGAGTCTGGCGAGCCTCTAACGTACCCGCGGTCGGGAGTCAGGCACAGCCTCGCTCGTCACCAATGGCGTTAGGGGCTCACCAGTATCAAGAAAGGAGGGGTGAAGTCATGACCATGAAAAAGCTTGAGGGCTCTTTGTTCCCCCTGGGGCGGTTGCTGATGAGCGCGGGCGTAGCTGACAAAACGGGCGAAGACCTCGCTTTCTCTATCTTCTGTGTAAAAAGCCTGGCCCGCCATATCGCCGGCGACTGGGGAGGCCTCTGCGCAGCTGATAAGGCACAGAATAACCTCGCCGTCAAAGAAGGAGAAGGGCGTATCTTCTCCGCATACGAGGAGACGGGCTTGACCAGGATCTGGATTATCACAGAAAGTGATCGGTCTGCTACGACTACATTATTTCCCTCCGAGTATTAGGGGAAGGGAGCGATTAGCATGGCTAAGAAGCAAGGGCAGATAAACAAGCAAGGCCAAAAATATATAGCGGCATTAGCTCGCACAGTTCAGCAGCTCTGGAGGCAGATGTGTGTAGATGTCGGTATCTCTCCAGATGAGAAGTTTGTGGACCTGGAGCTGTTGAAAAAGAGCAAGCTCCATCCCTTCTATGAAAAGGCGATGGCCGAGTATCTTGAGACTGTGAATCAATATCGTGCTGGTGGATATGTCGGTCTAAGGATAGGGAAAAGAGTAATTTAACCCAGTTCTAACTGGGTTCAGGAAGGTGAAGTATGGTACGCAAATTCATCGTAGACGGTCGGGAATGGCCTGACCCGGATCCGAACCGCTCGGTGGATGAAGTCAAGGGTATGATGGCTACCTTTTTCCCTGAGGCGGCCACCGCTGAGGTGCGCGAGACCAAGCAGGGCGAGGATACTGCCTATGAGTTCATCCGCAGGACAGGTACGAAGGGGCACAAGCGTGACAAGCTCGTGCCGGTGCACTGTGCGGTCTGCGCGACCGACCCGAAGATTGTCTGCCCCAGGGATATCGATGCCCAATGCGTCCACTGTGGCGGGTACTTCTGCGGCGGCCATATCGGCGGACATCTGAAGTCAGCCCACTGCGTTAGCCTGGATCTTGATTACTGCTCGAAGTAGGGGTGCGACAATGGAGCAATATTTAGAGGCGCTCCGGGGACTCCCGGAGCGCCGCCTGACCATCATTGCCCTAGCTTGGAAGTTTACGAAGCCCGATGGACAGCTGGATGAGGAGCTGATGAGCTTCCATGTCCAGGAGATCCAGGACGCCATGCGGGAGTCTAAGACTTACTCAGAGGATACTAAGGAGGCAATAGCCCTGCTATGTCGACTTCAGCGCTCGCAGAGTTAGGCCGTAAGCTTAAAGCTCGTGCAGCTCCGCCCTCTCAGGCCGACCTCCGTTCTAAACTCTCTATCTGTGGAGGCTATATAGAATTCATGCGCCTGGTGCATGAATTCGTGCCTGAGATAGAGGAGGAGGTACGCAGTGCAAATGGCGTTGCAGCGAAGATGCAACTCTTCGCCATAGCCTTTGAGGGCAAGCATTTCCCTCTCTATCCTCACTTAAGCGAAGGGGATTCAGAGGAATATGAAGAGCTGAGTTCTTATATACCGGTCATTGTTACCTGTCTCGACTATGATGACTACGAAACTATTGCTGATGGTAGCTGGCGCTATGGCATAGCGCTGGCGGCTTATGTGCTGGAGGACCCGTACAGTCCCCATCAAGAAGGCTGCCACTCTGCTATATATCTGCATGACTCGGGCGCTCGTATTTCGATAGGTGAAGCCTGCGCCAAGATAGTATCTCAGGAGCTGCTTAAGCGTGTGCCCAAAGATGGGATATCTTTGGAAGATGCGCACAAACTCCTTGATGGCACTCGCCTTGAAGGGCTGGCTACTGTAGGCGATATTCTCCACTTCAATACAGGAGATCCTTTTCACGATAATGACAGGGAATCAGTTAACCAGGGCGGGCCTGGCCTCGAATGGACCAGGGAAAATGTTGATGACATAACACAGGGCTGGCTCAAAGCAGAGGATATAGATGGGAAGGCAAATCAGTTCTATGACTGGATTGAAGAGAATCCAGAGCAGCGGCTCACCGAGCTTCTGGATTTCATAGAAGCCAGGCGCAAGGAGCTGAACCCCAAACCTCAGAAAATTGAAATTGTGGGCAAGTTTAAGCCCAGGGACTCGGACAGGATATGGCTTAAAGACCTGGTGAAGCGTCTGAGCGTTGGCGGTACCTGGATAGCGCCAGCCGGCTTTATCTTCGAAAAGGTGAGCAATAAGGAAATCAAGCTGATTGGTGCCAGTCAGGATCCAAGATTGCACGCTGAAGCGATGGAGTTGATATTCCGTACTATTGCTGTTGGCAAAGATGCGCATATCAGAGTCAATATCGATGATCTGGAAACTTTTTTGATAGGAGGTGCATATGACGCTCAAGCAAGGCGACCGCTTGGAACAGGCGGAACAGCCGTTGTGGGCGATACCTTCGGAGTTGGAGATAGCGCCGGACCAATTGAGGGTCAGATTAGATTTCTTTGACTCTACAGTAATCGCCCACTTCTGTGATAAAGGACAGATCACCACACGCATGGTAGCAGCCCGCGATGTGGCGATGGCGCTGCTGGGAGAGACAAACCTGATATCTGGCCTGCTGCCGCGCGATACTCTCTGCTGGGGGCCCGGGCAAGTTGCGCTCTGGGAGGAACCCCGCGTCTGGCCTGTGGCGCTGATGACAGAGCCATTCAAGCCCCCGCACCGGCTTAAGCTGCCCCTGCCTGGTCTGATTTTCGTCTGCCAGCCAGGGCAACCGCCGTATGTCTATGCGGCGAAGCGAAGGCCCAAAGATATGCAGGCAATAATCTACAACGCCCCGATGTTCAACATCTATCATGATGGAAGGAGCTGCCCAGGCACTCATGAGTATCCGCAGAATCTAGCGGAGATACCCAAATCGTTCTTCGTCAGCTTCTTCTCGCCGGCTGCCGACAATACAAACCGCTCCACCAAATACCCCAAAGATCTGATGAAGCTATGGGAGGAGCTGGACGGCAAGACGAAGTACCCCATGGATGACCTGGTGCCGTTGTGTCGCCTCGAGGACATCTTCGGCAGCAGAAAGAGCAAGTTGATCACTGGGGTACCGAACTTTAATCTGAATGAAGAGGACTAATGCCGCAACTTGTCGGGTACCGGTACTTCACGGAAACAGGTCTAAGGGGAGAATCGGGCCTGTATTACGACTATATAGTGGGCGCCAATGGGGTATTCATCCGTGCTGAGAACCGCTTTATCACGGCTACGGTTTGCGTGCAGGAAGCTACTATACGTGGCCTGCAGCCGGTGATAACGATGATGCATTTGAAGCATGGCAAGATCCCCTGGCAGCTATATCACCTGGCGATATCGTCAATGATGATGGACGCCTTGAGAGAGCATTACTTCGCCATAGTGTGGCAGGACGGTTATCGTCTGGTCCACCCGGAGCAGGAAGGCACCGCGGCTTCATGCCATTACCAACGTGTGTCTGATACCGTGATGGAGTTCCATAGCCACGCCCTGATGAGCTCCTTCTTCAGTGGCATAGACAACAGGGACGAGGTGGGCATGGCCATCTTCGCCGTAGTGGGCAGGCTGGACAAGATGATACCGGAGGTTGAAATAAGGGTAGGGCTATATGGATATTACGATAGTTTGAATCAAAACGAGGTATTTGGGGATGTATTATCTCACCAACAAGCTGCGTGAAGCTTACCCGAGAGACGAGTCCATGGTAGCTGTGGTTGGCTGTGGGGGTACCGGAGGCTTTGTAGCTGAGGGCTTGAACCGCCTGCTACCCGACAGTATGGGAATTCTACTGGTCGACCATGACCGCGTTGAGCAAGCAAATCTGGTCAGGCAGAATTTCTACAGCAATGAGCTCGGGCAATTCAAGAGCCAGGTGCTGGCCCAGCGCCTGAGTGATAAGTTCCGGAGACGTATAGCTTATGTCACTACGCCCGTATCGATGCTCCAGAAAATGCCGGACCTGATAATTGGCTGTGTTGACAATGGCCTGGCGCGTAGAGATATTGCGGATAAGATTGCCCAGAAATGTAATCCTCCACTGAGTCTCTATCGGGGCTGGTGGGTGGATGCTGGGAATGGTCGGAACTTTGGCCAGGTGCTCATCGGTAATTGCACTACGGCACATATGAAGAAGTCATTTGAGTCTAGCCACGAGATATGCTTTGCCCTGCCGCTGCCCACCACGCAGCGCCCGGAGCTCCTGCTTGAGCTGCCGCCGGCGCCTGCCTGTGCCCAAGATGTAGCTGCAGGTGAGCAGAATCCTGTGATAAACCAATGTATGGCTTCCTTGGTGCTCGAGGTGGTCTACAAGATACTTAAAGGTAAATGTCCCTGGATGCAACTTGGCCTCGATATGGAAGTTGGTACGTTATCGACAACGATGGCTACTCCTGAGAATGTAGCCGAGATGACGGGATTGACCGTAAAAGGTTTGATTTTTGAGGAAAAGAAAGCAGAGAGGAGGTGAGTCATGCCAAAGGAGTTTAAGGTAGTTATTGTGCTGAAAGATGGCCACGGTATGGTGGGGATTCAAAGCCCTGAGTGCGACCCCATATTAACCCCAATAGAGGGCGATATCGTGGCGATCGCTGCCGATCTGCCCAGCCTGATAGCTAAGGCAGAAACGCAGTGGAGCCAGGCGCCCAAGATGCCGGCGTCCAGCATAAAACCGCCGCCAGCGCCAACCCCAGTCGTAAGTGCCTCCAAGTCGGCGACAAAGAAGGAACCGGTAGCAACGGAGACTCAACCTACTTGGTTCCCATAATACTGTCTGCGGGCCAGGTACCACAGCAGTCAAACAAATATGCCTGGGGAAGGAGGTGAGACACGATGAAAATACAGATCCAAAAACTCAGAAGTGCCCTGGACCTCTTAGAAGGTCTGGCCAAGCCCAAAGTGACGAAGGTTGAAACTGCCACCAAAGGCAAGGGCAGAGGTGGCAGAAAGGCAAAGGGGAATACTACCGAAACGACCACCTGGCCTATCCTGCGCAACGTCCTATTGAAGAACGGGCAAGCGATCGCTACCGACCTGGATATGGCAGTCATGGTTGACATGCCCGAGGCTGTAGGCGAATACCTGCTGCCAGTGAAACAGGTATCCAGCCTCCTTAAGTCCGTCCCGGGCACCGATGACGTGGAAATTGAGATGAAAAGCGGCCTGGTGTTCTTAACCTGGCCTGATGGGGCAGCGTCATACCCTGTTGAGAGGGTAGATAACTTCCCTGTCCTGCCAGAGATCCAGCCCATGATAAGGCATTCCGTAAATGCCGACATGGTGGTACCAAACCTGCTATCAATGCTGGATTACTGCTACAAGGTGGATGACAGCAAGCCCATTCTCTCTGGTGTCACTCTCTTCCTGGGAGAGCAGCTGGAGCTGGCAGCCGGCGATGGATACCGCATGGCCTTCAAGACCTTGCTGGTATCGCTGCCACCTGACAATGGGATTAAAACTGTCACAATTCCGATAAAAGCAGTAGCTACCCTGGGGCATTTGTGGCAAAAGGCGCCGCGTCCGAGGCCCCCCAATGGAGATGCCAGTCTGATCAGCCTGGTAGCCAACAAAGGGCCCATGGAAGTTGAGATAAGCCCCATTCTGATCAAAATACGGCTTGGTATTGTGGGTCTCCTGGCCAAAACCATTCAGGGCACGCCGCCTAACTTCAAGCAGCTTATGCAAACTACCGGTGAGAAGAGCACGCTGCAGATCTATGGGCCTGACCTCGAGAGGGCGCTGCGCCAGCTCCGGGTGCCCACAAAACTCGGGCTGGGAGCAATACGGATGAGCTGGGAACAGGGTAAGATGAAGCTCGCCATAGAGACCACGGACGGGAAGGTTGAGACCAGTATCCCTGTGAATCCCTCTGATGGCAGTGGTAGAGTAGCGGTAAGATTTACCTACTTGCAGGAGTACATACAAGGCAAGTCAGGCATAGTAACCATGGCTATCACAAGCTCCACTGCTCCAGTCCAGTTCAGCCACAGTCAGTTCCCCATGGTCGCCCTGATGCCCATGCAGGTAATGTGGCCTGATCAGATTCAGGCTGCCGCCGAAGCTGCCGCCGTTGCAGAAGCCAGCGCGATAACCGAGGGGCAACCCGCTGCGACCGCAGAGGCAACCACGGATCCCGAAGAAGACAAAGGCGAGGGTGAAGAGACAGAAACAACCGAGCCAGAGGAAAATGCCGCGCTTGAGGTGACCCCTCAGGCATAGGTGTATCCGGGGGCTGGGGAACAACCCCAGCCCCCATCCCTCAGGAGGCTAAACATGCCTAGAGGTAAACAGAAATATCCCTTCCGATCAGATGACTTCTCTAAATTCGATGATTATGACGGGTCACCTGAAAAGATAACAGCTCTGGTGAAGTATTTCACCGAGAAGTGGAGCTGGCCAGTAGATGTCCCTCGTTATGCCGTAAGAGCAATGGCACACCGGCTTAAGAAAACGAGGACTAAGGAGCCTTACTGGACGGAAAAAGATGTTGAGACTCTGCGTGAGGATTTTGGCGTTATCCCAGATAATAGGCTTTGCAAGAAGCTCGGAAGAACCCGGGTAAGCATAGTGCTCAAGGCCAAGCGAGTGAAGATCAACCGCAAAATGAATATTATGACCGCCAGATCGGTTGCTGAGATCTGCGGCATTCCTGATTCTCATACAGTGATGATGTGGGTTAGAAAAGGGCTGCTTAAAGCTAAGAAGTCAGGTACATATTGCGGCGGTACCCGGATGTGGAACATCGATGATGGCTCTCTGGCCAGGATGTTGAAAGATAACCCGTGGCTCGCCTATCTGCCCGATATGCCCGACTCTTACTACAAGAGATTGGTTGAGCGCGAATGGGAAGAGAACCCCTGGTTTACCAGGCAGGAAGTGGCCAATATGCTGGGCGTCGGCCCGGACTATGTGCCCAGGTATATCAAGCGCGGCTGGCTGAGAGGGACGAAAGTGCCTGGTGGCCGCCACAGCCAGGTGCGCTGGATGTTCCGTGCGAGCTGGGTGATGGCCTTCCTGAATGATGACCCACGCAATAAGTATCATCGCAAGCTGTTGTCGATGACTAAAAAAGGCAAAAACCTGCTCAGTGGTAACCATCCGGTACAACTCTATGGCGTGTGGCTAATCAAATGTCCCAGATGTGAGAGGATTGTCGCAGTATCGGCAGCCGCTAACCGAAGATGTAAATATGCGCCTGGAGTTAAGGAAGCCTTTTTAGCAACTTTGGATGGGCACTGCCATTGTATTCATGGATCTTATGTTGCTTTGGAGGAAACAAATACATCGTTCAAGAAGCCAAGAAAGAGAGTAAATGGAACACCCGCCTAACGTTGCAGAAGATATTGAGAACATGGTCGGTGCTCTATGTGATCCGATCATCGTCTGGCCCGGATATGAACACTCCCTGCCAGATAACCTCCAAGGTGATATTACCATGCACCGGCTCATACAGAATCTCAAGGGAGAAAAAGGAGTGGCCACCTGGCCGGAAGTCTGCGCCTACCTGATGACAGTCAGCCTTGATCATCCCTTTAACCGCGATTGGGTAGAGATATACGAATTTGCTTTTGGCGAGTATGTGGGAAGAGACAAGATACCGGAAGGAGGGCTGCGTTATCTCCGGGATGGGCTGAGCTCCCAGCAGCAGCAGGACCTTATGCGCCTGCGCGTCTGGATATGGAACAGGGCTCGAGGAGTAACCCGGAGACGTCTTAAGGATATCAAGAAAGAAAAGAGAGAAGAAGCAAAGCTGCAGGTCGTAGGGGCAAGAGAGCAGCAATTAGAATTCTTCTAGGAAGGAGGTGATAAAGATGGGAGACTATTTAAGGTTAGAGAATGGTGTTACGGTTAAAATCGGCACTGCTGGTGATGACCGGTACATGCGACACGATGAGGCTTTGCAATACCTGGCCCTTGATATAGGTGGGCAAATCGATGGCAATCTAAAGTATCGTGATGCACTCTGGCGGTTTCCTTATCCAGGTGAAGATAGGGATGGTCTGATGGAAATTGCTCAACGCAATATGTTTCACGTCATAACTTTCAAGGTGTCAACCAGGTTGTTACCTGATGACCATGACCCAATATGTGTGTCTGTTCATGCGGTAAACGACCAGGGATTTGGCATCAATCGCCTGATACCTTGCCCCCTGTCTAAGGATGATAAGGTCTACGCAACAAATGTACCTAGCCCCATAGTGCAGATCTATGGAGAGAGATACGATGAGGCTGGGGAGGCACGTACTGTATTCTGTTGTGGCTATTGCGAAAAGCCTTTCTCGCTGCAGGGTGATGAGGAACTGGAGGGTTTTCGTAAAGCCTTCATGGACTTTCATGCCGAATACATATCTGGCGAGCGCAAGTGTCCGGAGTGGGCAATCGAGATAGCAAAAAGGTTCCGAGCGGCAAGATTGCCAATTGGAGCAAGCCCTTGACAAACCTTAACAAATCTGCTATTTTCTTACACGCCTGGGAAGGAGGTGAAACGTGGACATAAAGGTTGTTGTGGAGACAAAATGCGACCTTCAGCGAACACTTGACGAGGGCATCCGGGTTCTCGGATTCCGTGGCAACATTATGGGCTATCTACAGCCCAAGGACAAGCCGGATCAGATCTGGTTGATGACCCATGTTAGTGATACCTGGAAGATCGACGACAAGAGCAAATTAGAGTCCCTCAAGCTCTGGATCCCTGCCAAGTTCAAGGTTCTCTTCAAGGTAATAGAAGTTACAGAGCTAACTCTATCCGAGAAGATGGCCCAGAGTGCGGAGCTGATTATGCTGAAGGGTTGAGAAGAAGGAGGTGTGCTAAATGGATGTTAGAGCGATTAAACAAGGCAAAAAGGCAATAGTGCGTATTCTTAGCGGTGGGGAACAAGAAGTAATTGTCAAAGCTCCCTGCGCCAACAAGGGGAATGGGCACTGGTACTGCATCACGCACAAGGAGCATCTCGAGCACAATTTTGCTAAAGACACGCACATTCGGAACAACGAGACTCATCTTATGGGGTGGGTCTGTAACGTACACGGGCTGGAAGAGCCGTAACGAATATAGTGCGACCTTTAGCTTCGAAAAGAGCGCTTAGATGGTAAGAAAAAGACATCTATATCGTTCAATCTTCATAGCAGGTGGTAAATGGCGGGGTGTAATGCCGTTCCGACTCAGCGATGAGTATAGGAATCTTCTGAAACAACATAAAAGGACTGGCGAACCTTTCCCCGTCTACCAAGCAGTAGGTGAGATTAGAGACCAGGCTCACGGGAAAGCTCATCGTTCCTTTACTGAAAAGATGAGGAACGCTTTATATGATTGGGTGGAGGCTAATACTGGATTTAGGCATGGGCAGATTTCCTTCGACTACAGACTCTATCGGCATAAGATAATTCATGTAATAGGAGACTGGCCTTTGCTCAGGCATGATCCTCTTCACGGTAAAGGCTACGCTGGTTTTATACTTGAGGTGCGTGTGGGGTCTATTGATGGCCTACCGTATAAGGGGTTAGACAGAAGGAGTGTAAGCTTTGCCTGGAATAGAATTATAGGTAGGGAAAAACTTCTGCTACTCCCTGAGGGTGATAGCCATGGAAATAGACCATAATGAATGTAGTACGACCTTGAAAGCCAGAAAGGAGGACTGAGAAATATGGTAGCAACAGAGGCCGTAACGGTCTACAAAGGATAACAATATGCTGGAAATCACGTGTTATCAATGTGGCAATAAAGTTTTCAAGAAACCAAGCGATATTAAGGTAAATGGTCGACCTAGAGACCATAGCTTTTGTAACAATACTTGTTACAACAAATGGAGAGCTGACCAACATCTGCTTGTTAAAAAGAGGTGGCTTAAATTCCAGAGAGAAGTTTGGGGCACGATTCCAGTTTATCGCCGGGAGGCGGGTAAGTGTAAAGCATACGGCAGGCAAGCTGAACTATTGGCGATACAATCTTATCTTCCACGAGAAGGCTTCACAGAAATTGATGACTTCTCGAAAAGCAGCAACCAGTTTTACGTTGATTTTATTGCCACCTACAAAGACCGCAGAGTTTTGGTCGATGCTACGGTCAAGCTGAAGGCTTGGGTTCCTGAAAAAACAGCCCTCGCCCTTTCTCTAAGAATGCCGCTGTATGTAATTCACGTGTCTCTAATCCACGAGAACCTATATTTTATTAATGAGGTTCCCGCAGGGCGAACAGTATCAAGAGTTTCGGCGAAGTTCATCCGACAAAAATATACAGAGTTTTTTGGTAACCAGGAAGGGGATGACTAATGAACATATATGAGGGACACAGAGATACCGAGGGGGAGGTTATTGTTACCAAAAATGGCAGCATTCTCTCTCCAGCGAAAAGCTTAAAGGTAGTGAATCACAGCCCTACTGGATTCGAATTTGGCTACTGCGGCAGCGGACCTGCACAACTGGCGCTGGCGATCTTGCTGGACGTTACTGGTGATGAGGATCTGGCATCTCGGCACCATCAGGCATTCAAATCTAATTTTGTAGCCGGCTGGGGCGATCAGTGGGAAATAACGTCTGTCCAGGTCTTAGACTGGATCAACGGTAAGGTCGACGGCATACTCCGTACCTAGAGAGTAATGAAAACAACTCTCTGCCATACTGAAGGTTGCGGCCGGCATTTTCGCCAACGGGATCGCGGCCGAAAGCGTTATTGCAAGCGCTGTCGAGAGAAGCGTGCTGCAAAGGATCTTAAGGCTCATGCTAATAGAAGGATGGTGCGCTATTACAACTGGCTGGACCGCGGCCTTTGCCCGGAGTGCGGAGGATTTCGTGATGTCCCTGGGCAAATACAGTGCAAGAGATGCAGGGAAAAAAATAAGAGTGCGCAGAAGAAGGGCAAAACAAAAGAGAGAACTAACCGCTATCAGCGCCGCCTGATGAGGCGCCGGCGTAAGGAGGGGATGTGCCCCTATTGCGGCCGCGAGATTGACGAGGAAGGTTATCGCATGTGCTCGAAGTGCCGGAAGCGCAACCACGACCGCTATTATATTCCAGAGGTGCATGAAAAGGTCAGAAAGTACGCGGCCGACCATTACGCCGAGACACACAAGCCCAAGCCGATCTGCCGGGTATGTCACCTTCATCATTGCGTTTGCGATCTCTGTCATAAGTTTATGAAAGCGCATCACGGCAGAGAAATTTGTCTCTGGATCTGCAAGTGCGGATACGTTAGATATTGTAAAAAGGAGAGGAAGAAACATGAAAAGAGTTCGTAAATGTGATAAAAGATGCCATACGGCTAAAGGAAAGCGTTGCCACTGTTGGTGTGGGGGCGCCTTTCATGGAGATGCCGGCGCTGCGAACCGTCAGGCTTTACATGATGGCGCCCAGGACGTGCTCGAGCAGAATGGCTTTGAAAAAGGGAAGACTGCCTACATAGAACAAAAAACGTTGCCGGAGGTGCAAGATGCCAACAGTTAAGTTCACGTCTCCAGAGGAATTCTGCGCTGACCTGAAGCGCGATGAAGCCACGCTTCACCGGAGGATTGTGCGCTGCACTAATCTCATACAGCCAAGCCGGATGTCGCCCAATATAAGGGTTCTCACCGTAGTCGCAACCTACGCTGTGCGAAACGCAACAGGGAGGATAACGGATATAGTAAAACTCGAGCGCTATTGTGGCGATCTCTGGGGAGTCGGGGAAGGTCAGGACGACAAGGTATTGAAAGAAGCCGAAGCTATCCAGGATAAGATCAAAAAAGTATGTGATTCCCTTAACGTGGAGGTCCGCGCCGGCCTTCTCGAGTAATATTATTACCCGACATTTGCCGTATAATACATTCAACATCAGAAAGGAGCAGTGGCATGCTACTAAAACGTCTATACGGCAAAGAGACCATAGCTTACTGTTTAGTGATCGCTTTCGGCCTGGTCCTCATCTTCCATTTCACCCTGCTCTGGATCGGCGGCGGGATTTTCATCCACGAACAGAATAAAATTATTCTTGCCCTTGAAACCATTATGAGTATCAGCATTATCGGCTTCGGTATCGAGCGGCTCATAAGCACTTCGGGCAGGAAGGACAATGCTATTGCAGGAAGGAGGCATAGTATGCTGCCAAAGTGTCTATGCGGCAAAGAGATGAAGTTCGTCATGAACAACCGCTGGTATCAAATATATGAATGTACGTGCAGCCGGCTCATGATGCGGCCTCAGCGTGAAGATATCAGAAGGTACTATACGCCGGATGGGATTGAATGTGCGGGCGACATCGTAGATACGGCTACCATTACGATAGGCATTACCCCTTGACATACCTTAACAAACCTGCTATGTTCTTACACGTCGCAAGATTTTAAGGAAGGGAGGGGAGAAAAGCGATGAGGAGAAAAAATGCTAGAAAAAGAACTGGATATAGATAAGCTTGTCAAACTCAAGGCTGCTGGATATCGTATCTTATGTAATGAATTCGAGGCTTGGTTCTTTATCAACCCAAGTGGGGTTAGGTCAGTTTTATTTGAAAGGCTGAACGATTTAATTGAAAGCATCCCTTGAAAATACGTACTACTTAATGAACCTATAGAGGGCAAGATTTTAAGGAAGGGAGAGTAGCATGGTCGCAGAATCAGAGCAATTAATCACTGTGAAGGAAGCTGCTGAGATCCTGCGCGTCCACGGCAACACGGTAAGGAAATATGACCGCACCGGTATCCTGCACTCCGTGCGCCTGGGCCCGCAGAAACAGCGCCGCTTCCGCAAGGCTGATGTGATGGCTCTGATCAGAGGGGACGACCGCCCAGCAGAAGCAATGGGCTGAAGACCTCCCAGGTCAAAAAGTTATCACATTTTGACCTGGGGGGAGGCAATAAAAGGAGGGTAGAGGGATGAAGACACGGATTAAGTACGGGGCGCTCTACTTTGGGATACTGGCGGCATGCATGGCTACCATCTACTTCATCGGATACACTCACGCACTCGATTTCATCAGATAAACGCAGGCGAAGTAACCTACTCAGGAGAGGAGCCCAGGCGCAGTAATATACTTGAGCGAAGGCGATTAAATGCAGGAAAACACAAGTCCTTTAGAACCGAAGGGATGGCACGAAATGACCCCAGGTGCAGAGACCATTGGGGGATTGATTTTCTCGCGCGGCAGCACTCAGAATAGTGCGCCTCATATCTCGTCTCCGATAGTCACAAATCGAAGCTCGCATGAGGCCGAGGGGGTGGGGCTGGGATCACTAGATGGTGCTCTCCAAAAGTTATCTTCTTCCGATCAGAGGCTGGTACGCGAACTGGTCTTCAAACTCGCCGGGCGGCCACCTCAGGATCCCCCTGTGGTCGAAAACACAAAGCCCCAGGACCTCACGGGCTACGTGCAGGCCTGGGGCTCCAGACTCACGTTAGAGGGGAAAAGCTCATGCACGGTTAAGGTCTACGGCAACCTGGTGTTGATGCTACTGCGTACTTATCCCAGCCCCACTTCTGATGATATAGAAACCTTCCTGATTGAGCTAGGGAAGCATCAACGCTCTGGCGGTGTTGCCAACATGATCTTCGCTCTCAATAGCTTCTTCTCGTATCTTGGGCGCAAGAAAATCGTAAACTCCAATCCGGTTGGCGACCTGAAGGCGCCTCCGGTACCGCTGAGAGTCAGAGATATTCCTACGACGGCACAAATCGCCAAGCTGCTGAATGCGCCTACTATAACGGTTAAGGACCGCGCAATCATCCTCGTTCTGGCAGCCTGTGGACTCAGGAGTGCCGAGCTGCTCAATGCCCACCGCAGGGACGTGGACTTCGAGCGACGCAGGATAACTGTAATCGGAAAAGGAAACAAGCAGCGTATAGTGCCCATGGCAGAGCAGGCAGTTGCCGCACTGGAGCAATATCTGAGGTCTGCCCCAAACTCGGAGTGGCTGTTCCCAGGGCGGGATCCCCAAAAGACTTACCGGCCAGAGGCGCTCGACCACCGTTTCGAGGACCTGAGTTCCAAGGCGGGCATACAGAAAGTAGTACCCCATCAGCTTAGGCATTATTTCGCCAGTTTCCTGCTCAACCGGGGGGTGAACCTCAAGGACGTGTCGCAGCTCCTGGGACACGCTACCCCTTCGGTGACGGCTAATATCTACTGGCACCTGCTCGACGAGCGAGAGCGCCTGGCCGCCTACGAACAGCATAATCCTCTCCAGGACATCGAGGAGCAACTGCTGCGCCAGGCAACCGAGCAGCTCAGCTTCAATTTCGAGGCTGGCATCTCGCGAAGTAGCTAAGGAGAGAACTTTGTCGAATCAATTGGTGTTCAATTTCAATCAATTGCCGCCTTTTATCAAATGGCAGTTGACCCTTCCAGCAGGGCAGAAACTTATCAGAACATATTCACCGATCTGTCCCCGGTGCAACAATGAAATGCAAACTGTCAAGGTGGATTGCATCCCCTTCGTCTTGCAGTCTTCCTTCTCCATGAACTTGTTCTACTGCCCATGCTCTGAAAGAGATCTTATGTTTCCCATGGAGCTGCTGGACGCTTTCAGGTCGCTTTTATAAACGTCTTAGGGGTGAGATATGCACGGGACGAGAACGCTAATACGGGCACTCCACAAACGGGGGCTATTGAATTCCAAAATCGCCGAGGTGCTAGGTATCTCCAGGCAATATGTGTCCGAGGTTCTGAAAAGGCCGGTGAAGCCGAAGCCCGTCGGGAAACCAAAGTGGAGACTAGGGGAATCCCTGGTGACACCAATTGTATTAGCCCAAGCTCTCGGCATCCATGTTAATACCGTTAGGCAGTGGGCCGACCGCGGGATACTTCCCTGCATTCGTATCGGTCCTCGTGAAGATAGACGCTTCAGGATCGCCGACCTCCCAGCTAAATATGCCTCTCTAGTTCGCCGTTGGCTGGACGGGCAGAAGTAAAAAGGAAGGTGCACAGTGCGGAAGGCAATCTTAAACTACACCACAACCATAGAAGCAGTTAAGACCGTGGGCGAGATTGAGGCTATCTTGGCAAGCCATGGAGCTAAGACCGTACTCAAGGAATATGACGGCGAGAGTCAGATAGCAGCCTTATCGTTCAGGGTGGATTCTTCCCATGGTGAGCTGGAGATAAGGATACCGATTAAGATTGAAGCCATAATGAAAATCCTCCATAAGCGATATCTGTCTGGCAAAGTAACCCGGAGATATACTGAGCGGCCCCAAGCGGTGCGCATAGCATGGCGGATCGCCAAAGACTGGCTAGAAGTGCAAATGGCGATGCTGGAAACCGAACAGGCTGAGATAGGTGAGATCTTCTTAGCGCATCTTTTAACCCCTAGCGGTCAGACCTTTTTCCAAGCCATAACAGAGCGCAATCTACTACCCGTGGGAACAAGGGAGCATGAAAATGGCTGAGCAGCCAGGCGAACCGAAGAAATTCGGATTACATCCGGCAACCTATCAAACTGACCTTCTTGGTGGCCAGTACCGGCCAGAAAAGAATGGTTGGATTCGTATTCTCTTGGGCTTTCAGGGTTCCCTGATCTCGCATCGTGCTCAGATGTTTGTTGATATGCTCGAGGCATTGAGAAATCCAAGGCAGGAGGATAAGCATGAATCTAATTGAGCTCGGTAAATGGAGACAGGCACACCCCGACGATCCTTTGTATCAGTGCGCCAACATCGGCGGCACCGTTCACCGCGTTCTTCACTGCGGCTCAAACAATTTCGGTACTGTATGCAGCCTTAAAGGTTCAACTCCTGATCAGGTGCTAGTTTTCCTCTTACCTGATCATATGGTTACCTGCCCTCAGTGTTCTAATGGAGGCAAGTAATATTGGGCGCCAAGATGCAGGGGAAGTTGTTGCCGTGCACAGGCAAAGTGGTCATTGATATGCAGGCCCGGGAATGGTGCAAATTGCCATATCACGATCATCCCAAAGGTTGCCCCAACTATGGCCGGCGAGCTATTTGCCCGCCCCAGGCGCCGCTGGTGACCAATTTTCTGAACCTGGAGAAAGTCACCTGGCTTATGGTCGCGGCCTATGACTTGGGCGCCCACATGGACAGGCTGGCTAAGCTTTATCCGGGATGGTCAGAGCTCCAGCTCCGGAATCCGCTCTACTGGCAGGGTTCAGTTCATTCCTTTCTAAAAACGCTGTGCGAAGAATTCGCTCAAAAGCATCCTGAGGTCATTTATACACTCATCCCCGAGGCCATGGGGGTAAATGTGTTCAGCACGGTTTTGCATTTCGGGATCCCCCTAGAGAAGAAGCCTAAAAGGATTGTTTATAAGGTTGCACTGATCGGATATCCACAGGGCGAGAGTTCTTAACACCAATTGGTAAAACAGCGGTAATTTTATTATCAAATGGAGGTCAGCAATGTGCCCAATTGAAGGTTTATCCGATATCGTGCGTCTGCCGCGCCTGGGTAAAATAAGGCTGGGGATCAAGGTGCAGGGCAAGGAATCAGACTACCCGAGAAGGGTTGACTGGCTCGTGTGCCCGGAGAATGTGCAGAAGCTCTACGGGGACAAGCCCAGAATGCTGCCGATCATGTTTCCCTCGAGCAACGCCGAGGTCGTCGCTCCCCAGTATTTCAAGTGCTACCGCCGCACCTACGGCCTGGTCTGCAAGGGCGATGGCAAGACCACCCATGCCAAGATCGACAAGGCTACCGGGACGCTTGCCGACCGCAACACTGTGGAGTGGGAATATAAAGAGATGCAGTGCGAGGGTGAGGACTGCCCGGAGTTCACACAGAAAAACTGCAAGCGGGTGATGACCTTGATGATCGTGCTGCCCGAGGTGCCCGGCCTGGGCGTCTATCAGCTCGATACCAGTAACCGCAATTCGATAATAAACACGAACTCTATCCTCTTCCTGCTGAACCGCCTGACACGTGGACGTTCTGCCATGATTCCGCTCAAGATGTCTCTGATGAAAGAGGAGCGGCAGACGCCTGACGGGAAGCAGATGATCGACTGTCTGGTCTATAACAAGGACGATATCAGGCCTATGGACCTCCTACAAGGCGCTGCGGTCACCAATCTGCTGATGGAGGGGGAAGCACCGGATGAGAACGAGCCTCCGGATGATTTATTCCCGCCCAATGTTATAGAGGGCAGTACGGTTAAACCCGCTGCGCCTGGCACAAGCGCTGCGCCTGGCGCGCCTACCCCCGGCCCTACAGCGCCGCCTCCTCCTGGTGGCAAACCGACAAAACGCAAAACTAAGGCAACTCCACAGCTCCCCTCCAATGCGCCTCTCTGCACACCGGAGCTGATAGAAGCCTGGAAGAAGCTGCGGGACCTGCAGACGGCAACCGCGGTTACCGATGTGATGATGAGGGGAGGCTTCCGTCAGGCGAATCCACAGGTTAAGATCCCCAAGTCTGATCTTACCGACACCCCTCCTCCATGGGCAACCATGCCCATGATCAAAAGCGTGTATGAGCGCCTCAAGAAGTACCAGCAGAGCCTCGCGAACGTCAAAGAGTTCACCGCGCATCATGTAGAAGAGAGCCTGGGGCAGTCGCCAACTGAAGATAAGCCTCCGGCCTCGAGCGCAGAGACAAAGCAACAGCCTGTTAGCGAAGTATTAGATATATAGACGAGGTGCAGCTATGGCTCCATCTGTTGAGCAGCGGACACGTCTTTTACGTGATTTTTTCGTGGGGCGTCGGGACACTTTCACAGAGCAGCAGCTCCCTGATGCACCGAAGCCCTACTTAGCGATAAAAAAGGAACTCACCGACCCCGAGCTCATGGCCCACTGCCGGGGAGAGAAAACGATATCGACGTACCTGGTCGACGACCAGGGCAATGCGCCGGTGGCCGTGCTCGATATCGACTCCAAAGAGGAGCCGGTCAAGCAGATCATAGTCTTCGCCCTGAACTGGCTCAAAGGCTACGGACTCCAGGGATTCGTGGAGCCTAGTGGCCGCAAGGGTTACCACATCTGGGTAATCTTCAAGAACCGGCTGCCGGCAGCGAAAGCCAAGCGCATGCTCGAGGCGTTGGTGAGCGATTGGCTGGCCACCTGGTGCCGCTGGGCCCAGGCCGAGAAAAAGCCTTTCCCTTTTATAGTAAAGGACAAGGGCATGGGGCCGCTGCTCATCGACTTCGAGGATAAAGAGGTACACCTGCCCTTCCTCATCGAGATAAACCCAAAACAGGAGCAGAAGACCTCCCTGGAAGCCCCTGGCAGCGGTGTCAAGCTCCCTTGGGGCAAACACCGTATCACAGGCAAGTGGACGGCCTTCCTGGATGAGCAAGGACAGATCCCCCAGGACTGGGGGATGTCTATGATCCTGCAGTCACCCGCGGTAACCGAGCTCGTGCTGGACGAAATCCTGAAGAAGCACCCGGAAATACCCAGGCCTTCTGCCCCTGTGAAAGGGAAGGAAACAGGCAAAGAGCGCAGCTATGGGCTGCCTTGCTTTGCCAAGTTAATGGATGGGGTCACTGAGGGCTTCCGTCATATAGCGTCGTTCCGCCTGGCAATCCAGCTGTACCGGCAAAAAGTCTCCCAGGAGCGCGCGCTGTCCATGCTGATGAACTGGAACGATGCCAATAACCCCGCCCTGTCGCGCGCTGAGATTGAGCAAAGCGTTAAGAGCGCCTACACCGGCAAGTACAAGCTGGGCTGCGCTGATATCGAGGGCGCCGGCCTTTGCGATAAGAGCTGCCCAGTGCGTAGCAAGCGCTATCTCGAGAGAGACGACAAGGTGGAGTCCAAGGCCGATGAGGTAATCGAGCGCTTGGTCAAGGTCACTACCGAGCCGCCAGCCTACATAGTGACCGTAATGGGCGGAATTCAGATCAACATGTCGGTCGATGAGCTTTTCAATCTCACCCTCTTCCAAAAGAAATGTATGGCCGACGCTAACCTGATTCCCCACATCGAGCTCACCAACAAGCAGTGGCACATGGTGATTAACCAGAAGATATCGCTGCGCGAGGACCAGCCCGCGCCGATTGATGCCCGGGAGTCAGTGGGCATTGTGGACAACGTCTACGACTGGCTGAGGCAGACTCCCAAGGCGCAGAACGGAGCTGATATCAGCGCTGGCCGGCCGGTTGTAAAGGACGAGGATTATTTGTTCCGGGCCAAGGACGTGCTGACCTACTTAAAAAAACAGCACAAGATGAACATGTTCCCTCACGAGCTCTGGGGGACGCTACGTAAGTGGGGCGCTTCTTCTACAGTCATCCGCATGGGTGGTGATGTCTTCCGCCTCTGGCGCCTGCCCATGAAAGCCATGTCTACCCAGGCAGATAAAGAGGTCCAGGAGGAGCTGCGGCAAGTACAGCCGTTGCCTGTTACGCCGTTACAGGCACTTGTTACTGGTAACAACGAGGCAGATGGTGAAAAACCTGAACTGGAGTTTTGAAATCCCCTTTATATATATAGAAGCCCAAAATGAGAGAGGGCAATTTTGGGGCATGTACCAAAGTAACATTGTAACCATGAACTACTCTAGTAGTAACTTGTTACACACATTATGTAATGGTAACAAGTTACCCTCAGACTAGAGGCGTAACAAAGTAACATTCTTTATGTTAATGAAAAGGTATCTTCTAAAAGGGGTAGTGGGGGAAAATCTTTGAATCGTCAGTTAAGGGTTCCGTGAACCCCAGAATGGGAGGACCTCATTTTGGGCCCCTTATCTAATAAGGAAATTTGATGTGGACTGAAAAAATAGTCGGGCCCCCAGGGACAGGCAAGACCACGGCGATGATAGCCCGGGTGCAGCGTGAACTGGCCAATGGGCTCGAGCCACCGGAGGTCGGCTTCTACTCCTTCACCAGAATGGGTGCTGGCGTGGCATTAAAGAGGGCCCTTGAAGCCTATCCCGAGTTGGACAAAGAGGACTTCGTGCACTTCAGGACCATCCACTCTGAATGCTATCATTTGCTGCACCTTAACCAAGATTCAGTTATGAACAGCAAGCGCATGAGGGAATTCTGTAACAGTTTCGGATATCCGATCTCCGAGCAACGCACAGATGAGCAAGAGCAGGAATTCCCTGAAGTGCTGCTCAAGGAAGAGGGTGACTGGCTGCTTCATTTTTATAAGTGGCGCAAGAATTTAATACTGCCTATGGCTGAAGCTTACCGCTCCTTTTATGATGAGAACCATGATCAGCTGCCCCGGGCCTGGTCCGAGTCCTTCATAATGAACTTTGAGGAGCGCTATGACAAGTTCAAGCGTCAAAATGGGCTCTGGGACTTCTGCGACATGGTAGAAGAGGCGATTAACCGGCGCTTGAAGCCCGGGGTGCGTGTTTTGTTCAAGGACGAGGCTCAGGACTCTTCTCCCCTCTTATATAAAGCTCTGGACCTTTTCCTCGAGGGAGTGGATAGACATTACATCGCCGGCGATCCTTGCCAGGCCATCTACACATGGCAGGGCGCTAGACCCGAGCTGTTCGAATCGAGGAAGCAAGACCAGCTAACCTTCCTGCGCCAGAGTTGGCGGCTGCCACGAAAGGTGCATAGCCTGGCTACCAAAATACTGCCAGCTCCGCAATACTCCCCGCGCAATGTTGAGGGGAGCGTAAGCATCGCGCGCCTCGAGAGCTTTTTAGAAGAGCTCGATGGATACCCTGGCTCGGTCTATATACTTTCGCGCCACTTGTACCGTATTCCGGATATCTGTGACGAGCTTTATAAGTGGGGGATACCCTTCGATAATCTGCGCGGCCCCTCGCCCTATCACGGCAATGATGCAATCCGGATCTTCACGCTGCGCCAGCTTTTACGCGGTGCGCAATTCGAGGTCGCCGATTTCTGGAAACTGATACAGGATATCCCAGCGAAAAACATATTTAGACGCGGCTTTAAGGCGGAGATAGAGAGATTGGCGAAGGACCGGCCAACGATGAAGTTTTCCAGGCGGGACTTTATGGATGATCTGAAGGAGGGCTTTACTCGAGATCCGCTGGCGTTGCTTTCCATGACAGATCAGAAGATAGCCTACTATAAACGGCTGGCTGATGAACAGGGTGACGAAATACTGAAACAGAAGCCCCGGGTTGTGGTGGGGACTATCCATTCGTTTAAGGGAGATGAGTGCGATTGGGCTGTGATATTGAGCGATATCACCAAGAGGAGTTGGGAAGTTGCTCAGGAGCATTATCTTGATGAGGCAAGGGTCTGGTACACCGGTGTCACGCGGGCAAAGGAAGGAGTTATTATCGTGCCCTCGGAAAGTTACTATTCATGGGTATGGCCGGAGGTCAGTACACTCTAATGCTAAAACTTACTCCAATACTTATGAGCCATGGTTTTAATCAGCGACAGCTGGCCCTCTTAGCAGAAAAAGCAGAGGGCAAACTTGTGACTGCCTGGGCACAAAGATGGTGGCTTGACTCATATATGCTTGTTAAGTCTCTTGTGGATAACCCGAGAGGGCTGAGTTTGAAGGAGATAAGGAGGCTGCGAAGCATTAAGGCTCAGCTTGTTTTTTGTGAATATCCGGGTGAATTCCACAGGGGCAAAGTGCAATGGCATCATCCTATTGAGGGTCGCTTGGATGTAGGATTGGATCTCTGCGAGGCACACCACCAGATCCTGCAAGGGAGAAAAACTAAATACTGGGGCGAGGTTTCTTCAGGGAAAAGCCTCGAGGAAATTCAGCTGGAATTAAAGGAATTAGAAAAGCGAGTGGTGGAAGCTAATGGATTGTCGTGCGATCTGATTAACAAGCACTGAAGGAGGTTCTATGGTTGGCAAAGCGGGAATGAATATGTCTGAAGGTCTTCAGTCGGCGCTTGATATCGCAGCTTTTGTTACCTTTGTGCGAAGTCAATGACTTCGCGGGAAGGAGGCCGGAGCACACCCGCCAGCGGTGGCGGCCAGGTCGGGGACGCCGGTGACCACGGCCTTCGACCTGGCCAAAGCCTCCTGCGGATGAATACCTTAAAAGGGGGCACCTCATGGCAAAAGCTGCATCTCAGATGGGTTTAGGTGAGTCTCCGCTGGACGCAGAGGCGCGGGTCCGGCAGGCATGCTTCGCCCTGGTGCTACGCATAAAGGATGGGCAGATTAAGCTATGGGAGCGCTGGCGACTGATCATGGCGCTCCCGGAGGGATCCGGGAAAGATAGATATCTCAAGGGCTGGGATGAGGGCAAAGAGAAGATCCAGGGGTTAGAGGCCGAGCTAGAGAAAGCCGGGTACTGCTGGTGCCTTTATTCTCCTTCCCCAGGGGACAGGCCGGAATTCGCCTGCCTGGTCTGCCCCATGCGGCCTTTCCTGCCGCAGCGCTGCCTGGCCTGGGGCCTCGAGATCCTCTAAGGAAGAATCCAACATGACGACGCACAGTGTACGCTTATGTCAACACGAGCCTTCTCCATATCTTACCGGTTTTTTGCCGGCGTGGGCGGTCGACAAGGGCTGGACGCTTGAGGCCGAAAAAGACCGACATCCGGTCTATAGTGACGAGCTGGTACTAACCGTCCGCCTGCGGGACAAACAATCTCAAATCTTATACGCCTGGCCTGCTTACTACTGGCCGTCTTTGTCTGAGGTATTCGAAAAGTGCGAGGAGCTGGCCGGGGCTGAGCGTGCAAGCCCCCAGAATTAAAATCTGGGCGTCTATAGGAGAGAACCCGATACCTTGGGTAGGGCAGCAGTGGCATACAGGGAGGTGCAGGCAATGGCACGGCTCAGAAAAGACATTAGGGACATCCTCCTGGCCCACGACTTCTATCATGACATCCAGGAAGACCCGGAGGATGACGGGTATATGCTGGCCATGATGACCCTCGAGCCTTACAACAAGCCCCAGCAATGCAAGGATTGTCTACAGGGGCTTGGCTGCCGGCAGGAAGTTAATGCCCACTTCATTATACCCAAGGAGCATGTTTCAAAACTCATCGAAGCGCTGATCACCAGAATAAGAAGAGCTGATTCGAAGGAGACCATGGCGCGCCCAGATCCTGAAGTGTTTGTCAAAGTGGTTAAGGATTGCATGATACCTTCCGGAGAGGGCAAAGACTGGTGGGATGAAGAGGGCTGGCTATGGAATGCCAAGTCAGCGATACAAAAGCTGATGAGAGAATAAGAGAGACGATGCTTGAGCATGATTTTACGCATGACGCTTTGGTTGAAAGATCCAGGAGCTGGCTGCTGTCAGCGCGCCGGTGCTCTGTAGTCATAACTGAGCTCGGTACCTGGTCTACTGATGAGATCCCGGATGCCCTGGGCTTCACCAACCGGCACTCAGTGTTAGTTGAATGCAAAATTTCCCGATCTGACTTTTTCGCTGATGCCAAGAAAGTATTCCGGCGTGAGCTCCAGCGAGGCATGGGGAACTTCCGTTTCTATCTATGCCCTGCAGGGCTGATCAAGGCCGAAGAGGTGCCGGCGCCCTGGGGACTTGTCTATGCTTATCCCAGCCGGGCGCGCCAGGTCAAAAAAGCTGTCTTCTGTGAGGCGAATCCGAAACATGAAAGAGAAATACTGCTGGCGATCGCCAGGCGGGCCCAGGCAAAGGGACTGATGGCTGAGATCTGCAAGCCGCTGCCCAGGCCTCTTTTGGAGTCTTACTAAATGCCAAGGAAGAGACGGCGTCGTGATCAGCTAACGCTCGAGGAGTACAAAGGGAAAATGAGCCATAAGGAGTTTGAGAAGCAGGTTGACCAGCTCTTCGAGCTTTTTGGCTATGACCCTGTTTACAAAACATGGATTTCTATTAACTCTCCCGCTGGTTTTCCCGACCGCGTGGCACTGCGGGTGAAGGATAAACGGAGGATCTGGGCAGAGCTGAAGAAAGAAGGAGACGAACCCACGTCGGCTCAACAACACTGGCTGGATACGCTCAAAGCGATCGGAGAAGAAGTCTATCTTTGGTATCCTCACGATTACGATGAAATAGCAAGGATTCTGCAGGAGGTAAAAGAATGAAAGCAATCAGCCTGAGTGAACCGATGGCATGGGCCGTGTTCAATGGTAAGGGCATCGAGAATAGAACCTGGCCAACGTCATACCGGGGCAGAATTATCATCCATGCGGCGCTTAGTTGGAACGATAAGCACTATCGCTGGCTGGTCGATAATGATAACAGGTTGGGGATTCGAGTGCCGCTTAAGCATGACTTCTTCTATGGTAATCTTATCGGGTATTTTGGCGCCCTCATCGGTGAGGTGGATATCGTAGACTGCGTTGATCATCATGACAGCCTCTGGTTTTTCGGACCATACGGCTTCGTGCTGGCCAATGCCCAAGCCTACGATAAGCCCATCCCCTACAAAGGCCAGCGCAAGATCTTTAACGTCCCGGACGAGATAGTGCACTGATAGTAATCAAAGGAGGCTTTATGACTTGGGATAATCCCCGCAGAGTTTCAATCCACGATGTGATAGAGTCTCAGCTCGACAATAAAGTAATAAAGCACGCCTTTGCTGTTTATGATGACATTTACATTGGATTTACTGATGGGACTTGGATAGGCATCGTTGCGACAACATCACCAGATTCAGGAGATGCGAATCTGCGTGATGCACCGGAACTCCAGTATTTAGTTGAGCTCTGGGAGGGCTTTCAGTGGGATATAGTAACTGAGTTTGAGCAGGCTGGAATTATTACTGATGGTACGGATTTAAGAGCTCAATTAAAAGAGAGAAGAATCAAATTTCTCCAGGAGAGGCTTGCCGAGATGAAACGAGTTATGGACTCACTGAATGAGCAGCTAGGGGAATTGCTGGGATGACAAGCATTGATTACTACTGAAGGAGTAGACGATGGAAGATAAAGGATACTCGGGCTGGGTGATCATAGAGCTATTCGGGCGCCAGATGTTGGCCGGCATGGCCAGTGAGGAAATCATTGCCGGCACCACTTTCCTTCGTTTGGACGTGCCAACAGTTGATGGCATTCTGGGATTTACTAAGTATTACGGTGGGGCCGCGGTCTATGCCATGACTCCCACAACAGAGGAAATGGCGAGGGCTGCGGTGAAACGCCTGCAGCCGCGGCCGGTGGACCCGTGGATATTTAATTTCAGAGAAATACCAGCGCATACCAGCGAAGATGAAGGAGGAGGAGATGAGCGAACACAAGCTGATGTTCCCGGAAGTTAGTAAAACGTGGAATTCATATGTCGGCTGCCCCCATGCCTGTGTCTATTGTTCAGCTCGGGGCTTGGCTGAAACCAGGCTGAAGCACCTGCCGCAATACCAGGACTTCTCAAAGCCTGTCCTGGTGGAGAAGGAGCTCAAGAAGCGATTCAAGAAGGGGCTTGTCTTCTGCTGCAACCAGGGAGATCTGTGGGCCCAGGGCACGCCGTGGAAGGTTATCGAAGATGTCCTGCGCGTAGTGTGGGAGTCCCCCAGCGCTACGTTTCTTATGCTGACTAAGAACCCCGGCCGCTACGCTGAATTTATGTGCATCATGCCGCCGAATGTGGTGCTGGGAGCGACGATAGAGACGGACCGCTATCCTCCAGCAAAGAAACCTTACAGCCTGGCGCCGCATCCAATGCAGCGTGCTCTTTATATGTGGGAGATCAAACGCCAGCATCCAGAGGTAAAGACGATAGCGTGTATTGAGCCTATTATGGACTTCGACCTTTGGACACTGGCACCGCTGATAATGGGGATTCGCCCGGAGTATGTGTATTTGGGATATGAAAATCACGGGCACCATCTTGTTGAGCCCAAATTGGAAAAGACACAGAAGTTAATTGAAATATTAAAAGGTGTTACTGAGGTCAGAATAAAAACTCTGAGAAAGGCTTGGGATGAGAGATAGGAGCATGAGTTAATGCGTCTATGCAAATGCGGTTGTGGAGGTGAGATTATAATTCAACCGCATCATCGATATTATGGTATCCCTATATATATTCGTGGCCATAATCCATCTAATATGAAAGGGAGGAAGGGTATATACAAGCATACAGAACAATGGAAAAGGGAAGCTAGACAAAGAATGCTTGGAGAGAATAATCCATTCTGGGGCAAAACTCATGCGGCTGAATCGTTAACAAATGTTAAGCTGTTTAGAAAAGGGCAGGCTTCGCCTAGAAAAGGAATGAAAAGCAACCCTGATGTTGTTGAAAAAATAGCATTGAAACTAAGGGGCAGAAAACAACGCCCGGAACTTGTACGGAAACGTCTAGCCAGAAGAGCACTCTCTTCCCTTGAGAAGAAAATGGTCGAGATTATTACCAAGAACAACTTACCATACAGATTTGTTGGGAATGGGCAGTTTTTTATAGAAAATAAGAATCCTGATTTTGTTAATGTTAATGGGGACAAAATCGCTTTAGAAACCTATTATCGAAGACATAAGCAGTTATTTCGTGGTAGTGTTGAGAATTGGCAAATGGAAAGGCAAGAAATCTTTTCAAAATATGGCTGGGAGATAGTATTTTTCGATGAAACGCAGGTGTGCGAAAGCATTGTGCTAGAACGGTTGGGAGGCCCAAAGAAGCCCGGAGTCATTGACGGAAAGACCATCAGCGAGGCGTGGAATGTCGCATGATGGCTGTAAGCATCACTGGATACTGGACGCCAAAAACTTCGGTGTCTGTAAATTCTGTGGAGATACGAAACAATTTCCTGGGATTGGGGATCTTCTACCTAGTAGTACCTGGCGCGCTAGACATCACTCTGATAAAGACCCGGTAGAGGAAGGCAGTGATATGGCTGATAAACCCATATCCGAGCTGGCAGGGCTTGAACTGGACGAAGCAAGGGAACGTGTTGCTCAGCAGCCTGATAGCAAAGAGGGTACTGCCGAGGAACTGGCCAAGGCAGAGCAGGCTGGCGTCGAGCTCAAGACAAAGAGCAAGAAGGAGACGAAGCAGCGCCGGCATGAGCCGGACAGTACCCTAAAGAAGGTAAAATGCACGTATCCAGGTTGCACACTGGGTCCTGATGGCGGGCCTTATGAGTGTGACCCGCGGGCCCTGCACCTTCATATTCTACGGCAGCACGGTGTGCGAAAGCACAGAACACCCAAGCGAATTGTGCACCGAATCCTGGAACTCTTTGACGCCGGCACCCCTCAAGTAGAGATCATCGCTGCTCTTAAGTCGCAAAATAACCTTGAGCTAACGTCCGCGGGGATCTGTGGGATACTGAACCGGGAGCGGCCCGATAGAGTGAAGAAGTCGCATAAGCGCCGGGCACCGGCTGCCGCAGTTGGTTCGGTGGGCGCCCCTCAGGAGCCAGTAAATAGTTCAGCTGACATGATGGCCGTCCTGCGTAAGCCTGCTCCGAATGCGCTGCTACTCGAGGTGATGAAACTCATAGTGGACAATGCGCCTCCGGAGCAGGTCCGCGCCAAAGCGCTCGAGGTGAAAAAGGTACTGTCGGCCCGGGCTGCAGAGTGCATTGTGCTTTCTCGTCTTCTCGATGATGTTGTCAATTACCTTGAGCTCACCATGGAAGAGGATACTAAAGCGCCTAGACCATAATGGTCATAGTGCGATCTACTGGAGGTGAACGATGGTAAAGGGTATCAAACAAGAGATAGAGAGACAGTCCATGGGAGTAGGCGACATCACTGTATTCTGGTGTGCGAGCTGTAGAAATTATGAGGGAGCTTTGGTTTGCAAAAAAGGAGTATTTATAGCGTTTGAAGGCGCGAATCTTTCTAATTGTCACTTCTTTGACCCAGGGGAGAAGTGCTCCCACTGTGGCAAAATTACCTGAGTTTCAAAAACGGGAGGTTGAAATGACAGAACCGAAGAAACGTATATGGCGCAAAGTCGTTGGCCACGAGTATTATTCTCCTACTAACAATCCGCATCCTGGCAGGCCATGTTCCTTAGTCTTGAAACTAGAGTGCGGGCATGAAATGGGGCGTAAGGCTTCACAGGGCATTCCGAAGAAAGCAGCCTGTAATCAGTGTGAATAAAATGCTTGAGCGGCAACTCAGTTTCGAATTTCTCCACGCCATAGATGATCCAAAGCATTGCGCTATCGAGGGCCTTCCGGCTCGGGGCTGGATAGGGCGGTGTTATCATCCCACGGCTGAGGCAGCCCTAAAGGATGCGTATCGTGCCTCGGCATTGCTGGGGCGGCTTTGGGTGGTAGAGCATCCGGTAACAAAGGGGTTCGAACGCTACTGGCCACATTCCACTATCTGGCAGGTGGCAGCCCAGGAGCCGTTCGGAGGCGTTGTGGTCGGTGCGTTTTATTATCCTGTGCCCAACCATTACGTTGTCGACGGCGACCGGGCATACTTTGAGCCAGGTGATGATCCCGAAGAGAGCGCTCTGCTTCAGCAAGAAGCATGGGCGAAATTTCATGAGAAGTATGCTGGAGGTTCGTCGAAAATTTGATGCTCAGAGGTAGTTAGCGAATAGCTCCCCCCTACTCCTTCTTCTTACAGCCACACTTTTCTGTTATGATCTCAATGAGATCCTTATCAAGCGCATCTATGATTCCACGCACCTGTGCCTTCGCCTGCTCGCTTTTCCCGCTTGGCTCAAGATGCTCCATGCCCTCACCCACAAGGTTTATATCCTTTATAAAACGAGCATAGCCATCAAGTACACGATCCAAATTGCACTTGCTTGCGCTCTCCATAACTGCTTGCCCATCCTCATTGGCCATATAGATCCTTTCGGACATGAGGAATTCGCGGTTGTCTCTTATTGCCTTGTCGAAACGTGGTTCTGTCATAGCTGCCCTCTCTTCGCGGTCACTGGCGATCGCTCTTTGCATTAGGCCTTCATCAATAGGACCAGGCTGTCCCGTTCCATCCATCGCTAACCTCCTTACCTCATTGGCTCTATCTGTACAGTATCCCCGACTTGCCTAATCCACAGATGATGGTCGCTTATTAGCCGTGCGTATATCGAGTCCTTGCCCGGCGCGCAGATGAACACGTTGTTTGCAACCCTATACAGCTCTTCGCACGCCTTGTATGCGTCATCTACGGTAGCTAAGTGTTCGAGAACATGGCTGGCAAATGCAGACCCGAAGTAGCCATCCGGGAACGGTATTTCTCTGATATCGCCGTATGTATATGGGCAGCCGTGGCACGAGACCGGGTCTATGTCTAAGCATATGTCTCCACAACCATGCGCTTTGAAGCCGAACACTTTTCCTGAGATCCCTGCGCCGTAGGGCCCGCCGACTACGAGTATTGGCTTACCGCTCTCAGCAGCTACCCTGACTGCACGTTTGTACGTGCTCGCGCTATCGTACCCCATCTTGGCCTGCACGCCTGCTTGCCACACGAACAGCCCCAGCAGCAGCTGCTTAATCATTCTCTACCCGCTTGTCTTCGTTTTATCAGTGTACTACTCGATTTACAATCGTATCGACTATCCAGCCAAGCCCAATTGAAAGTAAGCCCACACCAACAAAGTACATGGGCTTGCGTAGCGAGTCCAGCTTACCTATGATATTGCTACCCAAGGTGTCGAGTTTCTCACTCATATTTCTGGTAGCCATCCCAAAAGCCACCAGAACTATATCCTTCACATCGGATGCCTTACCTTCACTTGAAACCTTCTTGATAGATTCATCTACCATACGTTCAAAGATTCCATTGTCGGTATGCTCTTCTTTAGACATCTAATACCCCCTATCCGGTTCCTTCTGAGGTCTTTGCTCGTTTCAGCACCCGCTTCAGCCTTATTGCCTTATCCCAGAGAAAGACAAAAAGGATTATGGCACTGATCAGCATTATAGCTTCGGCAGCCATAATCACAAATAGCAGAAGCCCCACTATCTGGCCTATCGCCTCGAGGAACGCCCCCAGGAGCATTTTAACTACCTTCATCATGGCCTATCCATGTATAACTGCCCCTGCAGCGCCCAAAGCGATGCCGGCACCATACATAAGGTTGTCTTTCGATCTCTTCGAATTGTACGCGTCCTGGGCTAGTATGGCTAGGCTCGTTGTCTCGCAGTTAGCAAGCCTCAGAAGAGTAGGGTATCTATCTTCCCACTCTGGTGGTATCCACTCGGTTAGTATTCCCCCTAGCTCGGCTCCCTCGGTCACCTGGAAGATTTGAGATACTGTTTCCAGCATCCGGCCAGCTAATTCCATCCAGTTATATTTCACCAGGCACATGCAAAAGAGGTTTAGCTTGTATGGCGTATATCCCTCTTTAGGTGTTGCCATATCGTAGATGTGCCCCTCGTGATGCAGCCCGTACATCTTGGAGAGTGCGCCTAAATGCACCCCGGCACCAGCCTGTCCAGTTTGATTAAGGTAAATGAACTCAAGCGCGACCAAGTCTGCATACCTCATGTAGTCAGGAAGCGCGGTATAGCCTTGAACGAAATTGACGGTATCTCCATTAAGGATACACCACCTGATACAGATGTAGTCCTTTATGAATCCCTGCTCCATTATTCTTGCTCTTTCTGGGTTATACTTCCTCATCACGAGCCATGCTACATAGTTGTCAAGCTGCCACCACTTCGGGAGCCCGATGGCTTCCTGGAAAGCCCCCAGCTCATCGCTCCATAAATTGTCGAGAAAAGAGAGTGCGGACTTTATGTCTATCATTTGCCTCTCCTTGTTAGAAATCTCGTTGCTGCCATGCTGACCCCGAAAACCGCACCGCCTCCCAGAACATATGGAGCTGCATTGAACTTGGGTTTTATGTCTGGGATGACTTCGGTCCCGGGCAGGGCGAAAGAAAGTGTGATAGCTGTGACCTGGCTATCTTTCCACACTCTCGGCTCGAAGACACCAACGCCATCCCAGTCGATTGAAAACTCTATACTGCTGTTTATCTCAAGCTTCTCGCCTAGCAGAAAGCGTTGGCCGTCAGCGTCAAAAACCTCGACGTAGCTTAGCCCTGTAGCGATGAAAGAGAGCTTCATGGTTATAGGCAGGGGAAGTATGCGGTAGATGTAAACCGCAGAATGGTCATATACCGGACCGTAATTCATGTTGATCACAAATGGGCTGCCCTGAAGTTCGAGTGGGAAGCGATATTCTGCCATTTTGTATCTCCCGGGTCTGATTTTACTGCCACGTAATCACTGGTGTGCTTATGAATGGTATCACTACGTTCTCAGTGGCCTGATATGCTCCTAGTATTTCGCCACCGGACTCTATATCCAGAAGTACGGCATAGGAGAAACCAACACCGGGTGGCATTGTCACCGGCAACACAATAGACTGTGTGACACCAGCGGAGGTGAAGGGCACCTGACCGCTTGAGGCCGCCTTTGTGGCCCCACCATCCTTGGTCAGCCACAGCTCTGCCGTGCACGCCAGGCCTGCTGGTGACACTATCAGACTGGCTGTTGCCGTGTGCGTACTTCCTGCCACAAATACAGGGTCTGCCATTAGCATCAGTGCTCTTTTCATAATCCTACCGCCTTTCTATTGCCAATTTATTACGATAGCAGTTCTACCTGGTAATAAGGTTGGCTCCTTACGTGCAATCAGGAATATTCCAATTATTCCGCTTATAATCAGCAATCCTATTACTACGCCTGCTTTGTCTGCCATCGCTTTCTCCTTTACCAGATAATTGTCGGTGGCCCTACGAGCGGTACAATGACCTCCTCCGTTACCTGAAACTCTGCCAGGAGTGAGCCTTCGATAGATATACCGGCATGAACAGTATAGTAATTTCCTCCTGCTGAGGGCATGGTTACCGGCAAAAGGATATTCTGATTAGCTCCAGTGGAAACAAAACTGATGGGGCCACTCGTTACTGCTTTTGTAGCACCTCCATCGGTACTCAGAAACACCTCGGCGGCACATGACATTCCTCCTGGCGATACTAATATGCTCACCTTTGCGGTATGGATGCTGCCTGCCAAAAATACAGGCCCTTGGATAACTTGCTCAATCGGCAGTTGGAAAGTCATGGTTATGGCAGTTACATGACCACCTTTACCCACTCTTGGTTGAAAGGTTCCAAGCCCATCCCAGCTTACATTATATGAGGTACTTGCGCTTATTAACGCTTCTGGTAGCAAGAACCTATTGTTGTTCCCATCATAGACATCTACGTAGCTGGGCCCAGCAACCTCAAACCTTATATTGATAGTTATCGGCACAGGGAATATTCTATAAATGTAGACATCTGAATGGTCGTATCCAGCAGTTGGATTCAGCACCATATTGAAAGGGCTGCCTATCACCTCTAGTGGATATCTGTATTCCATTATGGCATCTCCAATAAAGAAGGATACGCTATCCCCAGCGCGTAGCGCGCGTAGATCCTCAGCGCTTGCAACATGACCTGGGTTACTTCCTGACCACCCGGTATTGGGCCTGGGTCTTCGCCTGGCATACCGAAGTAGTCAACGATTGTTTGCAGCAAGCTCGTAGAGCTTATCGCGGCTACTTGGCTGCCATACCTGGTATACGCAGCATAAAAAGCTCCCTGATATGGTGGCCTTAGAAGCTGCCCGTTTTCTTGCGTTATCGTATACATAGATGCAAGCGGGTACATACCAGACTGCGGTGCCGTCAATCCCGTGAGGGTAGTGGCAATCATATTTGCTTTTGTCCGCATATCGGTTATTCCATACTTGAACCCCAGAAGTGTAGCTAGGGCAAAGAATGCCGCGGTCCTGACCCCGCTTGCAGTAGTCGATGGCCCCATTGGCGACGGTATGCCGATACCATTCCATTTCTGGTAGATAAGGTTGGCCATGATTAGCGGGGTCGCTCCTGATCCCAGTATGTATTGGCGATTCGGGTCATTGTACTTATTCAGGATGTGTATAGCCTGAAGGCACTGTAGCAGTGGGTCGCTATAGCTTTGACCGATATATAGATCTCTGGCTAACTGGACTTTGCTGAAGTACGGATACCGGTGAGGATTCAGTCCTCTCGGCATCGACCGCCATTTCTCGATAGTATCGGCATATGCCTGGGGGGTAAACATGAAGTTGTCATCGAGAGTTTTACTTGCACCGAAGAGCGGGTCATAAATATCGCATGTGAACCCGAAAGCTGCCCGTATTTTCGCCAACATGCTCGCTTTTGTTGAATCTCCCCAGGCAGTGTAAATGTGCTGGCCGAGCGCGGCGCCATGTCTGACTGTGTACCGGTTACATGGTAATGCATTCGAAACGGTCATGAGAGCTGCATCTAAGACAGCCAAAGTGCAGGCCTGTTTTACATCTATGCTAAACCAATCGCCGGTCAGAACCTGGGTGAATTTTGTTATGCCTTTAGAGCCTGTTGGATCGCTTGCGTAATAGGCATACCATTGTCCTCCTCTCAGCAGCCAGCAAGCGTTGATTAGCAAGTTTATCGGAGCGAACAGAGTTGCGGTAGACTTCGCTGGCCCGGTCCATGTGATGTCATTACGGCCAACCTTCAGGTTTATCACACCGGGCAGGTCGGAGCCCACGTTGGAATACAACAGCGTATTTCCCAGATAGATGTCTGAGTGGTAAGTACCACCATATGATTTGTAGGCAACGTAATACTCTATTGACCCGTTGGGGGAATACCGCCTCTGCACATCGAGGATTCCCTCATTATAGTCTGGGAGCGGGTTGTATGTGCTATCCTCGAAGGCGACTGTCATGGCATCATTTGTAGGGTTTATCACTGAGTTGCTTATCTTCGACACGGGCATAGCGGTGCTCATCATCGTTAGGGTGGCCAACTGAGTCGGCCCCTGCAATCTCAAATCACCGGATAGCCTCAAGTCACCTGTATTGCGGACATAGATACCGAGAGGTAACCCAGGATATTCCTTGATGTATCCGTAAGTGCCATCGGTCTGATAGAGCCTGTCGATGAACGCCTTGGCGGCATTTATCCTATCCGTTATGGGAGGTCCAACCGGAGCTACCGGAACGCCTGAGACTGTGAAGCCAGCAATGGCAGAATATTCCGTAGAGGGAATTTGAACAGCAAAGGCGTAACTGCCATTACCATTGTCTTTGATGGCTGCATAGTTCAGCATCCAGTAAACGTAATACCACCCCCAGTTGCCCGCCGGTATTGAGTAGCTGGTGCTGTAAATTACGTTGCCCTTTCCTATCCACTGCATGTTGACTTGAAGGGGACTGGAGAGCGAAGGATTCTGAAAAATGATGAGCGCAAATGGGCCACAATAATCCACCGTCTGCGCTGCCAAAGAGGAAACATTGAACGCGATAGTCGCCCCTGCGATAGCAGGGCAGCAATTTAGTTGTGGTATGACAGGCAAGGCAGACATGGGGGAGCCGAAGAAAATGGACTGCCGATAAGGATAGCATGGCTCCGCGAGTCCCTTGCCCAGCCACACGCTGAGCGAGCTGTAGCCGCTAAATGATTCAGCGGCAGCGTACCGGCCTTTGCTTTGAGGCAAACCTCCGCCACCGACAACAGATATGACCTCTCTCATGTTAGCCCTCCTTCCTACGCTCCATATTTTACTGTACCCAATGAATAGTGGGCCGATACATTGGCTTCTGCTCAAGCGGAGTCAGTGTGAACACAAAGCGCCAGGTGCGCTCCCTTCTCACCAGTTCGTTCAAATCTATGGGGTACTTTATGTCAGGCGGGTATGAGCTTAATATGTCTACGTCCTTCAAGCCCAAGCCCGCAAATGTGACGTTGAAGAAATACATCGGGAACTCCCCGGGCTTGATTATCTGGTCCACTACATCGCCGCCATAGGACGGTTTTACCACCAGACCATTTGGAGCGGTGATGACGCAGGATAGGTTAAGCTGTCCTGGCGCCGTCCCGGAGTTCCGTATTTTCTGATAGCATACTATCCCCTTACAGCCAGCAGATAGCACTCTCGGTGGCGGTGACACAATAAATGTTGAGCTGTACTCTATCCTTGCTTTCGCCATGTCTACCTTCACAGGTGGCACTAGCGGGACGTGATCCCTCACCCAATGTTTCACCTGGCTCACAACCGTCGGTCTCTCCGTGTCTCTGTATGACATATTCTTCCTCCTAAGACTAAGATTTAGACCCAGATCCAGAAATAAGCCTGCGACATCAAGATACCCAGGGCATCGCCGGCGTAGAGCGTAGTTAAATTCGAACCCGCCGGATCAGTAGGGTCATACATTTTCCAAACCCCGCCCTGCAAACACCAAACTCCCTGCACATATGGCCAGATCCCGGACATTGCAACTTGTAAAGCAAGAGGACCTGAACCGCCGTATGTCAGCCCCTCATTCCAGCCAGCACTTAACTGTATTCCTCGCATCCCACTTTGCGCGAATATTGCAGTGATTGTCTCTCCTTCATCAGTTGCTTGCACAACGCAGATTATGGGATTCTGTAAACCGCCTCCTGGACAATTGAGATGTCCTGCCCATTCCTGGAATTCATAGCCACCATCGGGTATTGCCAGAAGGCCTGAGGGCGCATTCATTACACTTCCCTCATCGAACTCATAAGTCCCCTCGGGAGGATTTGTGTGGCCACCTGGTGTGGCCTGGATGGTAATATTCACCTTTACAGCCGACGTAATGAGTTCGAAATTGGCAGTGATTGTTTTATTGCCTGTCATGAGAACCGAGATTGGTGTAAGCTGCGGATTGCTATCGCCTATATCGCCTGACCAATGGCTGAAGCGGTAACCCGCATTCGGAGTGGCATAGACAGATACCTGCTCGCCTGCGGCGTACTCATATGTCCCCGCTTCAGGGTCAGTAATGCCACCTGCACCGGCGATTATGGTCAATATAGCGTTTCCGGTACCACCTCCGCCTCTGACTATTCGGTATATTGCGTATCCGGCAGCTCCGATAAGCGGTATAGCAATCAGCCACCAGGGAACTTTGTTGTCAGCCATGATATCCTCCCGTTTACTAAATTTAAGGTGCCAGAATCAAAGGCACAAGTGATGGCGCCAGCTCAGGCGCCACAAAAACGCTTACAATCACTACCGCGCCACTGAGAGCCAAGAGCTCACCAGCCGTTAGACTCTCCCAATTTGATACTGTTATGCGTTCATGGAGCTGTGATTCCACGGCAATGGTACCCTGGATGTACTCATATTGTTGCTGGAAGATCTGCTGGGCCTGCGCCAGCCTCACCGGATCCGCTGTGGCGGTATGGAACTGAGTTATGTGATTATATACCTGTGTCTGGGTCTCGAATTCCTGGTGATCGACCGGGCAGGTGAACATTACATTTCCTCCGGACGGATTGCCAGGAGGTCTCGGGTTTTGCTTCAGTTTCCAGGACAGCCAGGACACGCCGATCCAGCCGGCAACAGCCACAGCGATAAATCCCATCGTCGCATATATGGCTGATTTGAGCTTATCAATCCAGCCCGTGCCCGCTGTCTCTATCTGGAGCTCCATTTGCTTATCGAGCTTTTCTTTTGCGTTAAGATATGCCTGGACCTCCGGGCTGTCTATAGTGCCGTCGACAAAGGCCTGCTCGATGACTCCATTCACTTCCTGCAGCATCGCTACCTTTTTGTTGATCAAGGCCTGGGGGTTGCTGCCGAAGAAGCTAGTCAGGCCTTTCCATAGCAGGTACCCGCCACCAAGGACAAGTCCTCCAATGAGTAAAATCTTCCCTGTGTCTGAGCCCCTTTGTTCTGTCATCTCCTACTCCTTACCAGGATTACAGCACCGCTGGCAATAAGAACCCCGGCAGCCGCGAGCGCCAAAGTGGGCAGTTTTGATGGTGTCTCACCATGCAGTATGCCTATTTCGGCGGTGAATGTATCACTCGGCTCTTCACCTACGGTGCCGACATAGAACTCGAAGGTATCGAGCTCCGACATTTCTTGCACCGGCCTGTGCAGCCAGTATGTTATATCCTTGTCCGCCGGTACGGTGATCTGATATCGAGCATAGCCCGGGATCCTTATTGAAGGCGTCAGGTCATATCGCCTACCCTCAATGACATAGTAAGCGTAGATGTAGCCCTCTCCGCCCTGATTTTCTACGACCAGATAGGGAGTGAATTTCTCATGAGGATTATCCACTTTGTTAGGAAACCAGCAATCTGGAGCGAACACAGGATGAGGCGCCATGGCTAGGACAGGCACGGTACGCGTGATCTTGTCAGTGCCATACGTGTTTTTTACGGTCAGAGATACGACATAAGCGCCTGGCCTTTCGTAAACGTGAACAGGGTTTTGCGCTGTGCTCGATGGCACAAGGCTGCCAGGGTCACCGAAGTTCCAGTACCAGGACGTGATCGGGTAATGTGGATCCGACGCTGAATTATCGCTAAAGGCCACGGTCACAGGGGTGTACTGGCCAGAGACCGCAACGCTGAAGTTAGCGTGCGGCAGGGGATCCCTTACCTCAAGCGGGAATTCCATGAGTGTCCATATATCCCAAGTATAGATAGGAGATCCTTGTGGCGTGTCGTCGTGGCAGCTCCACCAGGGAGATGGCCAGGGCTTAATGCACTTCATGAATGTGCTTGCGTACTTGAAAACCGGGCTGAAATATATTCTAAGTTGATGGGTGCCGACACTTAGAAGCGGTAGATCGAAATTGAATGTGTATTGCTGCGCCGCATTGGGCGTGTAGGCTGGAGGGTCGAAGCGTACAAGGTAATCAGGCCCGCTATCGCCAAGCTGCCTGTCGACGGTGAGGCCAAAGAATATTCCCATAAGTCCGTTGAGATTATATCTTGTCTGGTATCTCTCGCCCGGGACCTCACTTGTTATGAGCGTGATTTCATCCCAGGCCTTTATAGATACCTTAGCCTCAACGCGCCTGGATACATCGGCAGTTTCTGGATTATGAATAACGGTAGGCACTCGCATCGAGTCCATGGTGCCTGCCGCAAATTGCTGCATCCACCATTGATAGCCATAGCTCGGGTAATGCACAGGATCGCCCGGGTTAACGCTATCCCGCCACTCTTTTGTAAAAGGATTCATCTCCACTGTCATTGACTATTCCCGCTCCTTAGCTCACTGGCTGATTTGAACCCATTTTACCGAAGATATAGCCGCCAGCAGCAAAGCCAAGGTTAAGAATACCCTGGACGGCTATCATTGCAATGTCTTTGTCGGGTGCCCCTTTTATTGCCATCGCTATCTGATATGTAAAGCTGAGGACAGATAATGCGACTAGAGCGATACCGAGCACGATGAATACTGCACGAGTCGTGCCAGGCTTCTTCTTCTGCCTTTGCTCGTCATCTGGATTTTCTCCAGGGCTTGGCGGTGTTTCAGACTGTGATTTCTTTGTTGCCATCTAGCACACCTCCAGATTTAGTATC